>QWCN01001483.1_pt1 | contig 54312 bp, 57 predicted proteins | sample 1972711 | NCBI WGS metagenome assembly QWCN01 (sample SAMN09866707, study PRJNA288562) | Human gut metagenome isolate term1_stool, whole genome shotgun sequencing... | isolation source: gut | host: Homo sapiens | place: USA: California
CAAAGTAACTTAATAAACAAAATGGGGTGGCTCCGTTAGTCCGGACAGGTGGCTCTCGCCACACCGGACTGGCGGCTCTGCCGCACCGTAATATTCAAGCGCTGTATCTGGCCACTTTTAAGGCTACGAAAAATAGGCCAGTACAATTCGAAACTGGGTGCAGGTATATAACAAACTGAGTATTATATACGAAAGGTGCCATCCAGAGTAACAAGTAAACCGACGATTAAGACGGGCGCCCCCTGTGCTTGACATATAATTCAACAACTTTTATATAAAACAAGGGCGAAGGGTCTATCACCCTTGCATTCGTAAAAGAATCTTATTTACAGACTTTTTCTCACAATCTCAAATAAAATAATCCCAAACAAGTTACAAAACGTAAAAACTTTGTACTTGCCGGGATCATTTTATTTGGAACTGACGGTGTTAAAATCATTATTAACCGACAGCCCCTCTGTTTTTCTATTTATTTTTCAGACCTCAGACTATTATGAAATTTAGAAATTTTCTTATCCGGCAATTCCTCTGCTCCACGCAGTAAGAGCTTTCTTGTTATTTCCGTTGAGATCACATCTGCACTTTCTTGTTTTCCAGTCATAAGTAGCTTCTGTATAATAAATATAGTTGCCCTTTACAGATACTTTAATAGCTCTGTCACTAATTATTTTGCATTTGCTTCCATCTCTGTTTATCAGATAGACAGGACCTCCATGAGGGAATCCCACAGCTGTAACCAAGACTTTGTTTTTCACGCTCTGTACTGTTGAACAATCCTTCCCCAGACGTTTTATCTGTCTTTTTTTCAGATTTACCACTGCAAAATTTCCCAGTCCGTCACCATACTGGGTCTGATATCCCATATAAAGATAGGTGCCATCGCAGCCGATAATGCTATCCGCAGGTCCCTCCCCCCTGAAGCTTATCAGCACTTTATTTTTACGGGTTTTCAGATTATACTGAACCAGTTTACGATTTTTGTAAGTTCCTCCAAAGCTGCCGCTCCTCAGAAATGCTGCACTTTCATAATAAAGATATTTTCCGTTTGTTACAATGGAACCACTGGAACAGCTGTTAAGAAGCGCTTTCTTTTTACCATTCTTTGAAGCATATACAATATAACGATTGGTTCTGTCATTGTATTTCATAGAATAAATCGTGCCGTTTACTTTGCCGCTTTTATAAAAAGTAATCTTCTTATATGCACTGAGTCCGTTTGACGCGGCCTGTACATTCTCTGTTGTTCCTACTGCTGTAAACAGCATACTGAATGCCAGCAGTAATACCATACATATGGTCAGCAGTCTGTTACCTTGGTTTCGTTTGTTTTTCATAATTTTCCTTCCTTTCCTGTTGCGGTGTTTACAGATATCGTATATCTATATTTTACACTACAGGAAGACTGTATGTCCATAGATACAAAAAAGAAACAGGTTCTGATTTATTTTCAGTTCCTGTTTCTTTTCATTTTAATCAGGTGGGCATTTTTTTAATTTTATAAAGCTGAATCTAATACGATTGTCTCAAACGGTCTTAATGTGATCTTTCCATCTTCTGCAGTGATCTTCTCATAGTTTCCAAGACGTTTCTGATATGCTTTCCATTCCGGTTGCTGCCGGATCGTTACATTCTCTGCTGTCAGATTATTAAGAACGATCAGTTCTTCTCCCTGATAGTTACGTCTGTATGCCAGCACATCTGCATTTTCTTTTTCCAGAAATTCGATAGTTCCCTCTGCTATGATATCTTTTTCTTTTCGAAGGGCAATCAGTTTCTTATAGAAGCTGTAAATGGAGTCCGGATCTTTAAGTTCTGTTTCTGCATTGATCTCCTTATAATTCTCGGGAGCTTCGATCCACGGTGTTCCTTCTGTGAATCCTGCGTTTTTGTCATCAGACCACTGCATCGGTGTTCTGCTGTTGTCTCTTGATCTGGCAGCCAGAACCTTAAGAGCCTGCTCTTTGGTTTTTCCCTGATCAAGAAGGATTTTATAATAATTCAGGCTCTCCACATCACGGTACTGGGAAATATCGTTGTAGTGGGCATTGGTCATTCCCAGTTCCTCTCCCTGATAAACATAAGGAGTTCCCCGCATCATGTGAATCGCCGCTGCCAGCATCTTGGCGGATTCTTTCCAGTAAAGGTCCTCATTGCCCATTCTGGACACAACTCGCGGCTGATCGTGATTGCACCAGAAAAGTGCATTCCAGCCATCTCCATCCTGCATTCCCATCTGCCATGTCTCGAACAGTTTTTTCAGTGCTATTCTGTCAGGCTCCATCAGTGTCCATTTATCTCCGTCCTTATAATCTACTTTCAGATGATGGAAATTAAAGCACATGGAAAGCTCTTTTTCCTTCCGTCCTGAATAACGAATACAGTTCTCAAGCGAAGTGGAAGACATTTCTCCTACTGTGATCATATCCTCAATGCCTGTATCTCTGGTCAGTTCCTTAAGATATTCATGTACATGAGGACCGTCTGTATAAAATCTTCTTCCGTCGCCTTCCAGATCATCCTCAAACAGCTCAGGCTTGGAAATTACATTAATTACATCAAAACGGAAGCCTTTTATCCCTTTGTTTTTCCAGAAGCGGATAACTTTTTTCAGTTCGCCACGGACTTCCGGGTTCTCCCAGTTCAGATCTGCCTGGGTAACATCATAAAGATGGAGATACCATTTTTTCAGTGATGGTACATACTCCCATGCAGGACCGCCGAATTTTGACTGCCAGTTTGTCGGAATCTGATCTTCCGGTTCATCCCGGAATATGTAGTAGTCCTGATATTTTTTTTCTCCTGCAAGGGCTCTCCGGAACCATTCATGCTCTGTGGATGTGTGGTTGAATACCATATCCAACATCAGACCAATTCCACGGTTATCACACTCTCGGATCAGTTCATCCATATCCTCCATGGTTCCAAACTGTGGATTGATCTTATAATAATCTGCCACATCATAACCGTTATCGTTCATTGGAGAGATAAATACCGGTGTAATCCAGAGATAATCAATTTCTAATTCTTTGAGATAATCCAGCTTTTCAATGATTCCACGGATGTCACCAAAACCATCCCCATCCGAATCCCTGAAGGATTTCGGATAAACCTGATATACTGTCTTTCTGCCAAAATCTGTCATAATTCTTTCCTCCTAAATCAATCGGACATTCATGATCCGATCTCACAGCCTGTACCCACTTCAGTTAAATAAAACGATCTCTGTTTTTCCTGCTTCTGCGTGAATATCTGTTACAAATTCAAAATCTTTCGCATTGCCTTCTTCTGTCACAATACATACTGTCACATCCGGATGGCCTGCTGTCCTAATCTTTTCCCTGTCAAAACGTACCAACGGTGTTCCCTGCTTTACTTTCTGGTTCAGAGATACCAGATACTCAAAACCGTCACCTTGCATTTCCACTGTATCAATTCCAATATGGAGAAGGATCTCCATGCCGTTCTCAAGAGTCAGCCCGCAGGCATGTCTGGACTCGTCCATAAGAACAGTTACTTCACCGTCACATGGCGCATAAAGAGTATCGTTCTCCGGAAGGATGGCAAGACCGTCACCCATAACTCCTTCGGAAAATACGCCGTCATTTACTTCCTTCAGAGGAATTACTTTTCCTGTAAGGAAAGCTCTGAGAGTGTTTGCTCCATCTCCGTTAAGTTCTGTTGTTTCTGTATTTTCTGTTGCGCTGATGCTGCCGGCTTCTGCTGATACATCCACTGTATCTGCGCTGTCCCCGGCTCCCACTCGATCTGCCATGGAAAGTTTTTTCTTTCCAACAATAAATGTCAGTGTCATCGGAATCACAAAAGCGATCACCATACAGATTGCAAAGCTTCCCATATATTTCGGCTGAATGGACAGGATTCCCGGGATTCCACCTACACCTACTGCGTTGGCTGTTGTAGAAGTCATAACGCAGACAACTGCTGAAATAGCAGATCCGATCATTCCATAGATAAACGGGAATCCGTATTTCAGGTTTACACCAAAGATTGCCGGCTCTGTTACTCCAAGGTAACAGGAAATTCCTGCCGGAACATTGACTTCCTGTGCTGCTACATTCTTTTTCTGAAGGATGATCATTCCCATAACCGCAGAACCCTGAGCAATATTGGAAAGTGCGATCATCGGCCACAGCATGGTTCCGCCATAATCTGCGATCAGCTGAAGGTCAATAGCATTGGACATATGATGAAGTCCTGTGATAACAAGAGGTGCATAAACAAATCCGAAAATTGCACCAAATACAACTTTAAAGGATCCTGTGATTCCTGCATATACTACGGAAGAGATCGCAGAACCGATCTTCCATCCGATAGGACCTACAATAAAATGCGCAGCCATTACAGCAAGTACAAGACTGCAGAATGGAACTACAACACTTGAGATCACCTGAGGAGATATTTTTCTGAAGAACCTCTCAAGATAAACAAGTACAAACGCTGCCATGATCGCCGGAAGCACCTGTGCCTGATAACCGATCATGTTCACTTTTACAAATCCGAAATCCCATTTCGGAATATCCGCTGCTGCTGTTCCGGCTACAGAATAAGCGTTGAGAAGCTGGCCGGAAACTAGGGTAAGTCCAAGGACGATACCAAGCATCTCCGTTGTGCCCATTTTCTTGGTCACAGACCAGCAGATACCTACCGACAGCATGTGGAAGATTGCTTCACCGATCAGCCACAGGAAACTGTCCATTCCGGACCAGAACTGACTGATATCACATAAAGTTTTCGTTCCATTCTCAAAGAAGTAAATGCTGTCAATACAGTTTCGAAATCCCAGGATCAGACCACCGGTGATGATAGCCGGGATCAGCGGTGCAAAGATCTCTGCCAGTGCAGCGATCACCTTCTGGAGAACATTCTGGTTCTTCTTTGCTGCCTGCTTCACTGCATCCTTGGAAACGCCTTCCACTCCTGCCACTTTTACAAAATCATTGTAAAAATCAGCGACTGCATTTCCGATGATCACCTGAAACTGTCCCGCCTGTGTGAAGCTTCCCTTTACCACCTTCATAGCTTCGATTGCTTCCACATCCGCCTTTGACGGATCATTGAGTACAAAACGCATTCTAGTTACACAATGTGATACAGCTGCAATGTTCTCTTTTCCTCCGATGAGGCGAAGCAGCTGCTGGGCATCCTGTGTATACTTTCCCATTTTCCTTTCCTCCATTACATTTTGATGATTATTTCCCTTTGTTCTGATTTGTTTAAACATGTTGTCGATGTTTTATTTATATCACGCTTGTTTAAACATGTCAATATGCTTTTTAAAACTTGTTTAAACATTTCAAAGTATTTGCATTGCGCTTGCCTGCAAAATCTTTTATAATGATCCTATAGCATTTCCATAAATTACTGCATCAAGTTCAGCTGCTCAGAACATAAATTGCCGGAAATGCTATAGGAATCATAAATCCTGCTATATTTTTTGACCGAACATGAATGGAGAATAGAAATGCCAAGAAGTATTTATGAAGATATCTATAAAGATCTGAAAATGAAAATCGAAGATAACACTTTTGCCTACCAGGAGCTTCTTCCCCCTGAAAACACCCTGATCCAGACCTACGGCTGCTCCCGAAATACTCTGCGCCGCGCAGTTGGCCTTCTTGTCAGTGACGGCTATGTACAAACCATGCAGGGAAAAGGTGTCCGCAATATCTACCGTCCAAGTGAGCAGACTGCCTTCACCATCGGTGAGATCGAAACATTCAAGGAATCTGCTACAAGGAACGGCCAGAATGCCCGCACGGAAGTTGTTCTTTTCACTGAACTGTGCATCAGTGAAAAACAGGCCTCTTACACCGGCTTTCCTGTCGGAGCTGAAGTTTACTATATCCAGCGTATCCACTATCTGGATGATATTCCGCTGATCATCAACCATAACTATTTTCTGAAAGAATCTGTTCCCGGCCTTACTGCCGAGATTGCCAGACATTCCATCTATGAATATCTGGAACAGGAACTTCATATGACCATTGTCAACAGCAAACGTGTGATGACTGTGGAAAAGGTCACAGAGATTGATGAAAAATATCTTCATCTGAATGTAAAAGATTATAACTGCGTGGCTGTGGTATCCAGCCAGACTTACAACAGTGACGGTGTTATGTTTGAGTATACCCAGTCCCGCCATCGTCCGGATCACTTCCGTTTTTATGACAACGCCCTGCGCCGGTGATCCAACAGGCTCCCTGACACTCCCCTTGCGGAAATGCTCAGATTTCCCAATGCTGTGCTGTTTCTTCTTTTCCTGAACTGTGTTATACTGAAACAATCAAATGGAGAGAGGAATTTTTATTCTTATGAAAAAGCGAGAATCTTTTAACAGCCGCTGGGGGTTCATTCTGGCCTGTATCGGGTCTGCGGTTGGAATGGGAAATATCTGGATGTTTCCTACCAGAGTTTCCCTGTATGGAGGGGGATCGTTTCTGATCCCGTATTTTATTTTTGTGGCACTGATCGGATTTACAGGGGTGATCGGTGAGATGAGTTTCGGGCGTGGAACACGTTCCGGCCCCATTGATGCTTTTGGTCTTGCCTGCGAAACAAAAGGCAGGAGGAAACTGGGCGAAACCCTTGGATGGATCCCTGTTGCCGGTGCACTTGCCATGGCTATCGGCTATACCGTTGTCATGGGCTGGATCTTCCGATATATGATCGGAACTTTTACAGGATCCACCCTGGCTCCTGCAGATATTGAGTCCTTTGGTTCCAAATTCGGCGGCATGGCATCTGCCTGGGGAAACAATCTCTGGCAGCTGGCTGCTCTTGTGATCTGTATGTTTATCCTGATGTATGGTGTTGGAAGTGGTATCGAAAAGGCAAACAAGATCATGATGCCGATCTTTTTCGTACTGTTTGTGATCCTTGGCATCTATGTTGCTTTTCAGCCTGGCTCTGCTGCCGGATACCGTTACATCTTCCGTGTGGAACCAGAAGTTCTGGCGAAACCATCCACCTGGATCTTTGCACTTGGGCAGGCATTTTTCTCCCTGTCCGTTGCAGGTAACGGAACACTGATCTACGGGTCCTACCTTCCGGACAGTGAAGATATCCCGGCTTCTGCAGCCAGAGTTGCACTTTTTGATACGCTGGCTGCCATGCTGGCTGCACTCGTGATCATTCCTGCAATGGCAACTACCGGTGCACAGCTTGATCAGGGTGGGCCTGGACTTCTGTTCATCTATCTGCCTCACCTGATCAAAACCATGCCAGGCGGCCGGATCATTGCCATTATCTTCTTTGTGGCGGTATTCCTTGCAGGCATGACTTCTCTTATGAACCTTTATGAGGCACCAATCGCCACAGTCCAGGAAAAAACAGGCCTTGGCCGTATCCCTTCCTGTATGGTGATCGCAGCTATCGGAGTCGTAGTTTCTCTTCTGATCCAGGGCATCGTCTCTGACTGGATGGATGTACTTTCTATCTATATCTGCCCTCTTGGCGCAGGACTTGCAGGAATCATGTTCTTCTGGGTATTTGGCCGGAACTATGTAGAGAGCCAGATCAACAAGGGCCGTGAAAAACCATTCACAAAATATTTTTATCCGGTGTGTAAATATCTTTATATTACGGTATGCTTTCTGGTGCTGATCCTTGGTATCGTGCTTGGCGGTATCGGATGATAAAACGCTGAAATTTACAGAATGGACTACATAAAAGAATCCCGCGGAAACGGTTTTAAACGTTTCCACGGGATTCTTTTCATTTATATTTTTGCAAAAGGGATGTTCTTTTTTAGAGGGTGTCCGGTTTCTCCACTTCATAATCAGACCAGGATGCAACCGCATCGCTGCCGGATGTATCTGCTGTATCTTCGTATTTATCTACAGTGATCGTATAATCGCTGTCGCCTTCTACATATACGGTTCCGTCTGTTCCTTTAACTGTGACGGTTTTTCCGGAGTCATCCACGATGGTTCCGGCATTGGAAAGTTTGGAGACGGTGCTGTCACCGGTTACTGTCCAGGTAGAATCGTCGCTGACATATACGTTGCAGTAACCATCTCCGCCGTTGCCGGCAAAGCTTTCATCGTCTACAATGGCTCCGGTAAGATTACTTCCATCGGTCATATAGAAATCAAGCTGGCTGATGGTGTCCCAGATTACATCACCTTCCATATCCTGGCTGATTGCAGTAAAGTCGCAGTCTGCTCCGTTGGCTCCGTTTTCGCCCCAGCCTCTTTCGTTGTTATTTCCTGTACAGCGGAGAAAATACTCATTGTCATTGTTGTATGTGATATCTACAGCATTCAGAGTGATGTCGCTCTCTGTGTTGGTTGTGTAGAACACACCGCCATTCTGTGATGTAAGGGTTCCTCCATCCATCTGGAAGGCGCTGTTTCCTACTTCGGAATCACCGGACATGCTCTGGTAGAGGATTACGGTCCAGGTGCTGTCATTCTGGCTTAAATCGCTCATATTTCCGGTGAGATCGCAGTCAAATAGATGCAATGAGTTCAGGCCTTCGATGCATACTGCTTCTGATCCGTTTGCTGTAAGTGTGGCATCCTTTACCGCAATATCGGCAGTGCAATATACAGCCGGCGAGCCTTCGCCGTTGGATGTATAGGTTCCGCCGTCTACTACCATGGTTCCGCCGCCACGGTCACTTCGGATGGCAGCTGCGGATTCTCCATCTGTCTCCACGTCCAGATCCCAGGCATATAATTTACCACCACCGGCTGCGTGGATCCCACCGGAAGTATCCTGTGTTGTCTTGATGGTAGTATCTGCCGCATAAACGGTTCCGTCGCCGTAGGCAAAAAGTCCTGCTCCGCCGGCTGCGTCAGTGGTTACGGTTCCGCCTTTTACATAGGCGTTGCCCTCTGTTGCAAGGAGTGCCGCTCCTACGCCGTAAAAGCTGGAGTTATCGCCGCCTGTGCTGTCGGAAGAATTTCTTGTGATGTCCACATTATCAAAGATTACATTTGCTCCTGATGATACAAGTACTGCATTTTCATCTGTTCCTGAGGATTCCAGGGATGTGTCGGATACTTCTGTATCGGAATTGTAGGTATTGGCTGCGTCGTAGCTGTCTACTCCCTGAGACTGGCCTCCTGGTGCTCCACCAGGGCCTCCCTGACCGCCCTGGCCTCCACTCATATCTGTACTCTGTACTTTGATGGTAAGGGCGTTTCCTTCATCATCTGTGGTGATGGCTACGATGTCATCTTCCTGGATGTTGGAAAGTTCAATGTTTTCACTCTGAGAATTATTGCCATCCGGCGCACCGCCCTGGGCCTGACCATTTCCGTTATCTCCGTCTGGTTTCTCAGGTGCTTCTCCATTTCCGTTATCTCCATCCGGTTTCTCAGGTGCTTCTCCCTGATTTCCTCCTGGAGCTCCGCCTGGACCTCCGGCGCTTTCTTTTGTGATCACTGTATCGTCTGTTACTGTGACTGTCATCTCATTTCCGGTCAGATCCAGCATGGAAGGCGCTTCTCCCTGATCTCCGCCTGGGGTACCACCATTTCCATCTGCATTGTCACCGTCCGGTTTCTCCTGGACTTCATCACTGCTGTCATCAGATGCTGCCTCTGCATCGGATTTGTCTGCTGTATCAGAAGAAGCATCTCCACCAGGTGCTCCACCATTTCCGCCCATTTCTTTCATCGTTCCAACTGCGATGATAATCTTTCCGTCTTCCACAGATTTCACTTCACCGTAGGTCACATCTTCCTCATCAGAATCCTCTTTATCCACATCTGCACTGCTGTCACTATCATCTGTGCTTTCTGCACTCTCTACTGTTGTATCTTCTGTTTCTTTATTCTCTGAACTTTCCGCTGTATTCGTTGTTGTCGCTGCCCCGCATGCAGTAACAGATGTAGCTGCCATCATAACTCCCAAGATCGCTGCAAGATATTTTTTCTTCATATGAACACCTCTCTTTTTTGTATGCTCATACTATATCAGCAAAATCTGTTCATTTTATGTTTAAAGCGTGAAAAAAATGTGAGTGATAAACTCCACTTCAGATTCTTTTTCTGCAGAAAAGGCCTAAAAAAAGACCTGGCAGCTTAACGCCACCAGGTCGTCTTTTACAATATTTCTTATTTATCTCTCCAGATGATTCTTCCCTTGGAAAGATCATACGGAGAAAGTTCGATCGTTACTTTATCTCCCGGGAGAATACGGATGAAGTTCATACGGAGCTTACCGCTGATATGGGCAAGTACCACATGTTTGTTTTCCAGTTCTACTTTAAACATCGCGTTAGGCAGTTTCTCCAGAACAGTGCCTTCTACTTCGATCACATCTGCTTTTGACATTTTTTACCTCCTATGTCATGACAACAATTGCTGCTTACAGATTTGTAAGCGTCAGAATCTCTGGTTCCCCATCTGTAATGAGGATCGTGTTTTCATAATGTGCGGAAAGTGAACCATCCATGGTTACTACTGTCCACTCATCGTCCAGCCATGCCACGTCCGCACGACCAAGGTTGATCATGGGCTCGACGGCCAGGGTCATTCCCGGAAGGAGCTTGATGCCCCTGCGCTTCTGCGGGAAGTTTGGAATCTGCGGATCCTCATGAAGATGAGTTCCGATTCCATGTCCTACAAGGTCACGTACAATACCGTAACGGTATTTCGCTGCGTGGGCTCCGATGGCTTTGGAAATATCATTTAAATGATTTCCGGCTTTTGCCATTTTCAGTCCTTCAAAAAAGCACTCTCTTGTAACTTTAATAAGCTGCTGTGCCTCTTTGGATACTTCACCTACCGCATAGGTACGTGCTGCGTCAGAATGGTAGCCCTTGTAAATCAGGCCGGCGTCGATCTTAACCAGATCCCCGTCCTGGATAATCTTCTCTTCGGATGGAATTCCATGCACAACCTCATCATTCAGGCTGATACAAAAAGAAGCCGGAAAACCTCCGTAATTCAAAAAGTTCGGAATACAGCCCATAGACCGGATCATTTCTTCTCCAATCTTATCAATCTCCTTGGTGCTGACGCCTGGTTTGATATAAGGGATCAAACCATCATGCACCTTCTCCAGAAGATGGCCGGATTCTCTCATAAGTTCTATTTCATGCTGTGTCTTAATTGTTACGGACATTCTTATTCTCCTAAGATGTCAACGATCTCCTGGAATACCTCATTCAGATCCCTGGTTCCGTCTACCGTCTTCAAAACACCCTGTCTGGTGTAATAGTCAATCAATGGCTGTGTCTGCTCATGATAAACATTCAGACGCTTCTGGACTGTTTCCGGCTTATCATCGTCACGGAGTACAAGCTTGTCACCACAGGTATCACAGACACCTTCTGTTTTCGGTGCTGCGAACTCAACATGATAAGTTGCACCGCATTTTACGCAGGCACGACGACCGCCCATACGTTTCACGATATTATCATCCGGTACATCCACATCGATTGCATAGTCAATTTTGCTTCCAAGTTTGTTCAGAGCCTCTGTCAGACATTCTGCCTGCGGAATTGTTCTCGGAAAACCATCCAGAACATATCCTTCTCTTGCATCCTCCTGCTGGATTCTGTCAACAACAAGGTCACAGGTCAGTTCATCCGGAACAAGAAGTCCCTGATCCATGTAAGTTTTTGCTTTGTTTCCAAGCTCGGTACCGTTTTTGATGTTGGCACGGAAAATATCTCCTGTGGAGATGTGCGGAATCCCATATTTCGCCGCAATTTTCTTGGCCTGAGTACCTTTGCCTGCCCCCGGTGCACCCAACATAATAATTCTCATAGCATACCCTCCATTTTCCTGTTTGCTGCCTGATTTTCAGACAGTCCTGTTTACAAATCAAGGCTGCGACACTTTCGCACCGCAACCTTCATTTTCAATTAGTTCAGGAAGCCTTTGTAATTACGTACAAGCAGCTGAGATTCCATCTGCTTAACGGTCTCCAGGATAACACCTACGATGATGATGATAGATGTTCCTCCGAAGGAAACGTTCGCGCCAAATACACCGTTAAAGAAGAACGGAATAACGGCCACGATAACAAGACCTACTGCACCTATAAATATAATATAATTCAGGATTTTAGTCAAATAATCTGAAGTCGGTTTTCCCGGACGGATGCCTGGGATAAAACCGCCCTGCTTTTTGATATTATCGGCTACTTCCAACGGATTAAAGGTAATGGATGTATAGAAGTATGCGAAGAATACGCAAAGTACTACATACACGATCAGACCCCAGCTATACTGGATCTGACTTGGATTACACCAGTTATTAGAGGAAAGTCCTCTTAAGATCTCACTTCCAATGCCTGTTCCGTTTCCTTTGCCAGCAAACTGTGCAATGATTGACGGGAATGACATAATGGAAGAAGCAAAAATAACCGGGATAACACCGGCAGTATTTACCTTGAGCGGGATGTTTGTGGACTGACCGCCCATCATCTTACGTCCAACCATCTTTCTGGAATACTGAACCGGAATTCTTCTCTCTGCTCCGTTGAGGATAAGTACGAGCACTACAACAAACAGGATGATCACAGCAATAATGCAGGCTGCGAGCATGCCTTTTGCAATTGTTTTGCCCTTGACGAAGTTCTCATAAAGAAGGGATACATCGCTCGGGATCCTGGACACGATATTGATTGTCAGGACGATGGAAATACCATTTCCAACACCCTTCTCTGTAATACGCTCGCCCAGCCACATAAGCATTGCGGAACCCGCTGTTAAACTTGCAACAACTACGATTCCTTTAAGGAAGTTCATGTTCGGGATCATACCCTGACGTCCGAATCCGATTGCCATGGCAACAGACTCAAACAGAGCAAGACCAACGGTTACATAACGTGTGATTGCTGTAAGCTTTTTTCTGCCTTCTTCTCCGTCACGCTGCATTTCTTCCAGTGCCGGAATGGCAATGGTAAGAAGCTGAATGATAATGGAAGAAGTAATGTAAGGTGTGATGTTCAATGCAAAAATTGACATCTGAGTAAAGGAACCGCCGGTGAACGCATCAAAGAAATTGAATGCGTCACCGGTATTAGATTCAAACCACTGCTTGAAGAAGTCACTGTCGACTCCCGGTACAGGAAGCTGGGATCCAATTCTGATCACGAATATCATCCAGATCAGATAGAGAAGTTTCCTTCTCATTTCCTTTACTTTGAAAACACTCTTAAGAGTCTCAAACATTAGATCACCTCTACTGTACCACCAGCAGCTTCAATTTTTGTTTTTGCAGTCTCGCTGACAGCGTTTACTTTAACATTGAGTTTTTTTGTAAGCTCGCCGTTTCCAAGGATCTTAACACCATCACCGATCTTGGAGATTGCACCGCTTGCAAGTAAGCTGTCAACTGTAACCTCTGCGCCATCCTCAAAACGATTGAGAACGTCTACATTGATTGCGATAATTTCTTTGGAGTTTCTGTTAGTGAAACCTCTCTTAGGAAGACGTCTGTATAAAGGCATCTGACCTCCCTCGAATCCCGGTTTCTTGTGACCGGAACGAGCAAGCTGTCCTTTATGTCCTTTACCAGCAGTTTTGCCGTTTCCTGAACCATGTCCACGGCCTCTTCTGAAGTTATCGCTATGCTTGGAACCCTCTGCGGGTCTTAAGTTTGATAATTCCATTCTGGCACCTCCTTAATCTTCTACTTTTACCAGGTGCTGCACCTGCTGAATCATTCCTCTGGTTGCAGCGTTGTCTGGCATCTCAACTGTTTTATGCATCTTTGTAAGACCCATAGCTTTTACAGTTTTTTTGTGCTTCGGTACTGCACCGATTGGAGATTTTACCAGTGTAACCTTGATTGTATCTGCCATTTCCATTTCCTCCTTAACCCAGAATCTCATCTACAGATTTTCCGCGGAGCTTTGCAACCTCTTCCGGAGTCTTTAACTGGCTCAGGCCTGCGATTGTTGCCAGAACTACGTTCTGTTTATTTCTGGAACCCATACATTTTGTACGGATGTTTTTGATACCAGCAAGCTCGATTACGGCACGTGCCGGGCCACCGGCGATAACTCCAGTACCTTCCGGAGCTCTCTTCAGAAGCATCTCAGCGCTTCCGAATTTTCCGATGAAGTCATGTGTAATGGAATTGTTCTCGTCTCTTGCAACAGTAACAAGTTTCTTCATAGCGTCCTCTTTACCTTTGCGGATCGCCTCCGGAATTTCTGCTGCTTTTCCTAAACCTGCACCAACGTGTCCATTGCCGTCACCTACAACAACTAAAGCTGTGAAACGGAAGTTACGACCACCTTTAACAACCTTGGTAACACGCTTGATTGATGTGGTAGATATATCCACCTCTGTCGAAAACAACGTTCTCGATACCAGCCTCGATGGCTTTTTTACCGATTACTGTTCCGACTTTTGCTGCAGCCTGTACATCGTCAGTGTTCTCAAGCTCTGCTTTTACGTCCTTCTGGAGAGTAGAAGCGGATACTAAAGTCTTACCAACTGTGTCATCAATAATCTGTGCATAGATGTGCTTGTTGGAACGAAATACTGCCAGACGAGGAGTAGTTGCAGTTCCGTTTAAATGATGACGTAATCTTCTATGCTTCTTTTCGCGAATTTCGCTTCTGGATGCTTTGTTAATCATATTCTCACTCTCCTTAATTATTTCTTACCGGTCTTACCGACTTTACGTCTGATAACTTCGTCAACGTACTTGATTCCCTTGCCCTTGTATGGCTCAGGTCTTCTCTTGTCTCTGATCTCAGCTGCGTACTGGCCAACTTTTTCTTTGCTGATACCAGATACGATGATCTTGTTTCCATCAACTGTGGACTCAAGACCTTCTGGATCTTCCATTTCTACCGGGTGAGAATATCCAAGGCTAAGTACGAGCTTCTTGCCCTGCTTAGCTGCTTTATAACCAACACCGTTAACCTCAAGCTCTTTTTTGTAGCCTTCGCTTACACCAACAACCATGTTGTGGATAAGGCTTCTTGTTAATCCGTGAAGGGATTTGATTCTCTTTAAGTCGTTCGGTCTTGTTACTACTACATGACCGTCTTCAACTTTGATCTCTAACTCTGTCGGGAGTGCTCTCTCAAGTGTTCCCTTAGGTCCTTTTACTGTTACAACGTTTCCATCAGCGACTGTAACCTCAACGCCAGCTGGAATTGCAACCGGAAGTCTTCCGATTCGTGACATAAATTTGTCCTCCTTACTTAGATTGTCGGAGAGGGCCCATGCCCTCTCTGTTTTCAGTTTAAAAGCTATATGACTGCCCTGTATGGACTACCATACGAATGCAAGTACCTCGCCACCAACCTGAAGCTTACGAGCCTCTTTGTCAGTGATAACGCCTTTGTTTGTGGAAAGGATTGCGATACCAAGTCCACCAAGAACCTTCGGAAGCTCATCCTTGCCTGCGTATACACGAAGACCTGGTTTGGAGATTCTCTTAAGTCCTGTGATGATCTTCTGATTTTTGTCCTCACCGTATTTCAGTGTGATGTGAAGAGTTTTAACAACTCCATCCTCAACCAGATCATATTTTGCGATGTATCCCTCATCTACAAGGATGTTTGCGATAGCAATTTTCATCTTGGATGCCGGTACGTCTACAGTGTCATGTTTTGCAGTGTTTGCGTTACGGATTCTTGTAAGCATATCTGCGATCGGATCGCTCATTGTCATGTAAGTTTCCTCCTCTTTCTTCAGACTTTACATGTCGTGTGAATTAATATATATCTAATCAAAAAGTTGCTTGCAGCCTACCAGGACGCTTTTTTAACACCCGGAATCTGACCTTTGTATGCCAGCTCACGGAAGCAGATTCTGCAAATTCCGTATTTTCTCAGGTATGCATGTGGACGGCCACAGATTCTGCAGCGAGTATACTCTCTTGTGGAGAATTTAGCTTTGCGCTGCTGTTTAATTTTCATTGCTGTCTTAGCCATGAATCTTTTCCTCCTATTTAGCAAATGGCATGTTGAATAATGTCAGTAATTCGCGTGCCTCTTCATCTGTTTTAGCAGTTGTAACGAAGATAACGTCCATTCCTCTTACTTTATCAACCTTATCGTACTCAACCTCTGGGAAGATCAGCTGCTCTTTGATACCAAGAGCGTAGTTTCCTCTGCCGTCGAATGCGTTCGGGTTAACACCACGGAAGTCACGTACACGTGGAAGAGCAAGGTTGATAAGACGATCAGCGAATTCATACATCTTCTCACCTCTCAGAGTAACTTTACATCCGATCGGCATACCCTCTCTGATTTTGAAGTTAGCGACAGATTTTTTAGCTTTTGTAGCGATTGCTTTCTGTCCTGTAACAAGTTCCATATCTGCGATTGCAGCGTCAAGAAGTTTAGCGTTCTCTTTCGCCTCGCCAACACCCATGTTAACAACGATTTTCTCGAGTTTTGGCACTTCCATTACGTTTTTGTATCCGAATTTCTTGGTCATGGCATCCATGATCTCGTTCTTGTAAAGATCTTTTAATCTACTCACCTTTATATGCCTCCTCTCTTAATTAATCGATTGTCTTTCCTGTTGCCTTTGCAACACGGACTTTTTTGTCTCCATCCATCTTGAATCCAACTCTTGTAGCTTTTCCGTCTACAACGAGCATTACGTTGGAGATGTGAAGCGGAGCTTCTTTTGTCACGATTCCACCGTTCTGATTAGCTGCGGACGGTTTAGCGTGCTTTGTAACCATGTTTACGTTCTCAACAACTACTGTGTTGTCTTTTACGTTAACTGCAAGAACTTTTCCGTCCTTACCTTTATCTTTTCCAGCGATAACTTTTACAGTATCACCTTTTTTAATTTTCATAGCTGACATTCGGCACCCTCCTATAATACTTCCGGAGCTAAGGAAACGATCTTCATGAATTTCTTCTCACGAAGCTCTCTGGCAACTGGTCCAAAGATACGAGTTCCTCTCGGAGTTAAGTCATCCTTGATAATTACGGCAGCATTTTCATCGAAACGGATGTAGGATCCGTCTTTACGACGAGCGCCTTTTTTGGTTCTAACAACTACAGCTTTAACAACGTCACCTTTTTTAACAACGCCGCCTGGTGTTGCATCTTTAACCGTAGCAACGATTGTATCACCGATGTTTGCATATCTTCTTGTAGAGCCGCCCATAACACGAATACAAAGGATTTCTTTTGCACCAGTGTTGTCGGCAACTTTCAGTCTAGTTTCCTGCTGAATCATACTGGTTTCCTCCTTATTTAGCTTTCTCTACGATCTCAACCAGTCTCCATCTCTTGTCCTTGGACAGCGGTCTGGTCTCCATTACCTTAACGGTATCTCCGATGTTGCACTCATTGTTCTCATCATGAGCTTTTAATTTATATGTTCTCTTCACGATTTTTTTGTAAAGAGGATGTTTTACATGGTCTTCAATTGCAACTACGATGGTCTTATCCATTTTGTCGCTGATAACCTTACCCACGCGGGTTTTTCTCAGATTTCTTTCCACGATCTATGTCCTCCTGTCCTATTTGGAAGCGTTTGCCTGCTCAGTGATTACTGTCTGGATTCTGGCAATATTTTTACGAACCTCTTTGATTCGTCCTGTATTGTCTAACTGGTTTGTTGCATTCTGAAATCTCAGATTGAAAAGCTCTTTTTTAGCAGCTACTAATTCTTCATTCAGTTCTGCAACTGACTTTGCTTTTAAATCTTCAACGAACTTATTAATTTTCACTGTTATCACCGCCTTCTAAGTCTGCACGAGAAACTATTTTACATTTACATGGTAACTTGTGCATTGCAAGACGTAATGCTTCACGGGCAACCTCTTCGGACACGCCTGCAATCTCAAACATAACACGACCTGGTTTAACTACTGCTACCCAGTACTCCAGAGCGCCTTTTCCGGAACCCATTCGAGTCTCAGCTGGTTTAGCTGTTACCGGTTTATCCGGGAAAATCTTAATCCAAACTTTACCGCCACGTTTGATGTAACGGGTCATAGCAACACGGGCTGCCTCGATCTGATTAGATCTGATCCAGCACGGCTCAGTAGCAACAAGACCGAAATCACCATAGTTGATAGCATTGCCTCTCAGGGCTTTTCCTCTCATGGAGCCACGGAATTGTTTACGACGTTTTACTCTTTTTGGCATTAACATTATTTATCGCTCCCTTCCTTAGTTCCTTTTGTCGGAAGAATCTCACCATTGTAGATCCATGCCTTAACACCAACTTTACCGTATGTGGTGTCTGCTTCCGCAAAGCCATAATCGATATCTGCACGAAGTGTCTGAAGCGGGATTGTTCCCTCGCTGTAGAACTCTGTACGAGCCATATCAGCTCCACCGAGACGTCCGGATACGGAAGTCTTGATTCCCTTAGCGCCAGCCTTCATTGTTCTCTGCATTGTGGACTTCATAGCACGTCTGAAAGAAATACGGTTCTCAAGCTGAAGAGCAATGTTCTCAGCAACCAGCTGTGCATCTTTGTCCGGTCTCTTTACTTCTTTGATGTCAACGATAAGCTTCTTGTCTGTGTATTTCTGAAGCTCAGCTTTAACTTTCTCGATCTCTGCGCCGCCCTTACCGATTACGATACCAGGTTTTGCTGTGTAGATGATGATCTTAACTCTGTCAGATGCTCTCTCGATCTCGATCTTGGAAACACCTGCGCTGTATAATTTCTTTTTAAGGAATGTTCTGATGTTCCTCCTTACCTTTCATCAAGCACAACAGTGATATGGCTTGTTCTCTTCTCGATTCTGTAAGCTCTACCCTGTGCTCTCGGCTGAATTCTCTTCATTGTAGGTCCCTTATCTGCATAGCATGCTGCAACATAAAGGTTGTCTGCGTTCATTCCGTTGTTGTTCTCAGCGTTTGCTACTGCTGACTCAAGCAGTTTTTTGATCACGCTGGAAGCGTATCTCGGATTGTATGTCAGGATACCAAGTGCTGTCTGTACATCTTTGCCACGGATTGCATCTAATACGTAGCATGCTTTCTGAACAGAAATTCTTGCATAAGATAACTTTGCAGACGGCCTTGTCTCTCTATTATTCTCATTTCTGGCTCTCTTTATCTGGCTTCTATGTCCTTTTGCCATCTTAAAGTGCCTCCTTTCCTAAATTCGATATCTGAGTTATCTGCCAGCTGTCTTAAACTGACAGCGGGCAGTTATAAATCTGATGACTAGCGTACTCCGGACTTCTTCTCGTCTTTTCCGTGTCCTCTGTAAGTTCTTGTTGCAACGAACTCACCAAGTTTGTGTCCTACCATATCCTCTGTGATATATACCGGCACATGTTTTCTTCCGTCATGAACAGCGATTGTGTGTCCTACGAAAGACGGGAAGATTGTGGAACGGCGAGACCAAGTTTTGATTACGGATTTATCATTTGCAGCGTTAAGAGCGTCTACTTTTTTAAGTAAGCTCTGGTCTGCAAAAGGTCCTTTTTTCAGTGAACGAGACATGCTTTCTCCTCCTTATTATTTCGATAATGCTTTTCCATCGCGTCTTCTTACGATGTACTTGTTGGACTGTTTGTTTTTCTTTCTGGTCTTCAGGCCGAGAGCAGGTTTGCCCCACGGTGTGCAAGGACCTGGGCGTCCGATACCGGTCTTACCTTCACCACCACCATGTGGATGGTCATTCGGGTTCATTACGGAACCACGAACTGTAGGTCTGATACCCATGTTACGTTTACGTCCGGCTTTACCGATGTTAATAAGGTTGTGATCTCCGTTTCCGATTACACCAACAGTTGCGCGGCATACGATCGGAACCATTCTCATCTCACCGGAAGGAAGACGAAGTGTTGCGAACTTTCCTTCTTTAGCCATGAGCTGTGCGCCGTTTCCTGCAGAACGAACCATCTGTCCGCCTTTTCCAGGATGAAGCTCAATGTTGTGAACCATAGTACCAACCGGGATAAGCTCCAGCGGGAGGCAGTTTCCAACACGAACCTCAGCTTCCGGACCATTGTAAACCTTCTGGCCTACTTTAAGTCCCTCTGGAGCGAGGATGTAAGCTTTCTCGCCATCTGCGTAGCAGATAAGAGCGATGTTAGCTGTTCTGTTCGGATCGTACTCGATTGTTTTAACTGTTGCAGGGATTCCATCTTTTCTTCTCTTGAAGTCGATGATTCTGTATTTTCTTCTGCTTCCGCCACCCTGATGTCTTACAGTGATCTTACCCTGATTGTTACGTCCGGCGTTCTTCTTAAGGGAAGTAACGAGGGATTTCTCTGGTTTTGCAGCTGTAATCTCAGAGAAGTCGGAACCAGTCATATGTCTTCTTGACGGTGTATATGGGTTATAGCTTTTGATTCCCATGATGTTTCTCCTTTCAATCTTTATCATCACGCTTTTGACTGCGTATATTCGCGATAATCAGAGTGACACAGATTCATGAGGAAGCAGGCTCGTCATGCTTGCATGTAAGAGACTGATTACTTATGAAGCTGTAAAAGCGTGAAACGCGACCGAGGAAGCTTCTGCTTCCGAGGTGTCACTCGTACCGCTTGATGCTGATCTTCTAATTAAAGTCCTTCGAAGATCTCGATATCTTTGCTCTCTTCTGTAAGAGCTACGATAGCTTTTTTGGTCTTAGCAGTTTTTCCAACTACCATTCCACGGCGTTTTTTCTTTCCATCGTTGTTGATGGTGTTTACGCTTTTAACTTTTGTTCCCTCGAACATCTTCTCAACAGCCTCTTTGATCTGAGTCTTGTTTGCTTCCGGATGTACAAGGAATGTATATTTTTTCTCACCCATGGCGTTCATGGATTTTTCTGTGATAACCGGACGGATGATTACGTCATAGTACTGAATACTTGCCATTATGCGTATACCTCCTCGATAGATGCAACGGCATCCTTTGTAACAACTACGGTGTTGTGTTTCATAACATCGTATGTGTTGATTGTAGCCGGTGTTGCAGTTTCCACGTCAGCGATGTTTCTTGCAGAAAGAATTACGTTCTGATCGTTATCAGCTGTGATTACAAGAGCTTTCTCTGCTTTCAGGTTTGTAAGGACCTTCTGCATCTCTTTTGTCTTAACCTCAGCAAGTGCAAGGCTGTCAACAACAACAAGTTTATTATCCTGAACCTTGGATGTCAGAGCGGATTTAAGAGCTGCTCTTCTTTCCTTCTTGTTCATTTTTACTTCATAGTCTCTCGGAACCGGAGCGAATACAACACCGCCGCCTGTCCACTGTGGTGCACGGATGGAACCCTGTCTTGCATGACCTGTTCCTTTCTGTCTCCACGGTTTTCTTCCGCCGCCTCTTACCTCAGAACGAGTTTTCGCTTTCTGAGTTCCCTGACGGTTATTTGCAAGCTGACGAACAACTGCAAGATGAACGAGATGCTCGTTGATCTCAACGCCGAATACTGCGTCATTCAGCTCCATTGTGCCAACTTCATTGCCTTCCATATTATAAACAGTTACATTAGCCATTCTGATGCTCCTCCTTTCCTATTATAAGGACTTTACTGTCTCTTTGATTGTAACCAAAGATTTCTTAGGTCCTGGAACAGCACCTTTAACTAACAGTAAGTTATTTTCTGTATCTACACGTACGATCTCAAGATTCTGAACAGTTACCTGAACATGTCCCATGTGACCTGGCATATGTTTTCCTTTGAAAACCTTGCTCGGATCGGAGCAAGCGCCGTTGGAACCTGCATGACGATGATATTTAGAACCGTGAGCCATAGGTCCTCTGGACTGGCCATGTCTCTTGATGGCGCCCTGGAAGCCTTTACCTTTGGAAACTGCAGTAGCATCGATGTGATCTCCTGCTGCAAAGATGTTAGCCTTGATTTCCTGTCCAACCTCATACTCGCCGGCATTGTCAAATCTGAACTCTTTTACAAATCTTTTTACAGCTACACCAGCTTTATCGAAGTGGCCTTTCTCCGGTTTGTTGACCAGTTTCTCTCTGATCTCGCCGAATCCAACCTGAACTGATGTGTATCCATCGTTCTCCTCAGTTTTAACCTGAGTTACAACGCAAGGACCTGCCTGTAAAACAGTTACCGGAATTAACATTCCATCTTCATTGAAGATCTGAGTCATTCCGACTTTAGTAGCTAAAATAGCTTTCTTCATTTCTTTCTTCCTCCTTATAGCGGATTACCATTCGGTAATCATATAGTTAATGTCAAATGACATTATTAGCGGTTTTTCATCTTGATATCGATGTGAACACCAGCCGGCATTTCCAGTCTGGAAAGTGCGTCTACTGTTTTCTGAGTTGGTGTCAGGATATCGATAAGTCTCTTATGAGTTCTCTGCTCAAACTGCTCTCTGGAATCTTTGTATTTATGAACAGCTCTTAAGATTGTAACAACCTCTTTCTTAGTAGGAAGCGGAACCGGTCCACTTACCATTGCTCCGTTCTTCTTTACTGTCTCGATGATCTTTGCTGCAGATGCATCAACGAGCTGATGATCATATGCCTTTAATGTGATTCTCATTACCTGATTTGCCATAAAAAAAGTCTCCTCCTATTCGTACTTATATAGCAGTACGACAAGCGGCGACTGTACACATCTCCGTGTGTGTCATGGTATATTTGCACACACGCCCATCCCAAGATGGTTATTGAACTTTGTACAGTGACTTGTCGTCAGTTTCCTAACTTGACATTCGCTCCACGGAAAACCTACCGATATGGTAGCAACCTCGCGCTTCATAGCTATCAATGTCACAGCAAGGATTAGTATATACGATGATCTCTAAGAATGCAAGTGTTTTTTTTAATTTTTTCAATTTTTTTTAAAAAAGAAAAAAACGGCTCATTTCTGAACCGTTTTCTTCTTATATAATAGGTAGTTATTATTCTTCTGTTGCATCTGTATCACTGCCAATGATATCGGAATAGTCAAATAACGTTACATTGGTGATATCGTCTTTCACGATATCCGGTGCATCCCCTGCCTGTTTCACACGGCTTGCAAGCTGTGCGGCAGAAAGAGATGGCATCGCAAGGCTTCCGATTGTAACCTGCTCTTCTTCCACTCTCTCAGGTTCTTCCGTTCTTCTTGGCTGCGGACGGGCTGTTTTTCGTTCTGCCGGTCTTCTCTGGGTCCGTTCAAACTCAGGAGCCATATCTGCCTCTTCAGAAGTTGCTGCCGCAATTTCTTTTTTCAGTTCTTCATGTGCTTCACTGGCTGCCGTCTGTGCTGTCTGCTGCATGGCAGAAGCTTTTTTTCCAGATGAATGTTCTGTAATATCATCTTCATCGATTTCGTCCACAAAACCGCCGGTACGTACTTTTCGCTTTTCAGCTTTTTTGCCTTTGCGTTTGCGCGCCTTTTCTTCCTGAAGGATTTCTTTTTCTTCTTCCCTCATTCTTCTGGCACGTGCTTTCTCTTCTCGTTTCAGTTCTTTTTTTGATTTCACATATCCTGGTTCCGGATCTTCCATATCATCCTGTATGTCATCCGGCTCTTTTTTCCAGAGTTCTGCGATCACATAAAGAATGATCAGGAACAGTACAACAAGTCCGAGAATGATCAGGCCTTCTATACTCTCTGTAGCAACCAGCAGATATCCTACATATCCGATCGTGATCACTACTTTCGGAACATAATCTCCAACTTTAATTGTAAGCGTCTTACCTCCGGAAACAGACTGATCCGTAACGGTTCCGGTTCCCTTGGAAGCATCAAGATCCGTAATGGTATATTTATATGTCTTGGAATCTTTCTGTACAAGAATTGGTGTACCTACACTGATCGCAGAACTTTTCTCCGGAATTGCATATGTAACAGAACCAACAGGAAGGTTCGTTGCCTCATCAGCTTTATCCACGATCACTGTTCTCACCCCGAAAAACGGTGGAAGAACAAGTCCCAGTACGCAGACCAAAGTACATATTACAACAAGATGTACAATAAATTTCAATACTTTTGACATAGGTAATCTTCCTCTTTCATATTAGTAGGCGAATTGAAGCGGAAAGGGATACAGCGGGAATCGGTCTTCCTTTCCGTCTGTATCCCTTTATATTCCACGTCCGCAATGATTATCACGGACTGCTCTGTCTAAATTAATTACTGGTTGCTTAAATACTGTTCAATGCTCTCCATCGCCGCATTCTCATCATCACCGTTGGCAGACAATGTGATTTCTTCTCCAGCGTCAAGCCCCAGTGTCATCATTCCCATGATGCTCTTTGCATTGACTCTTTTTTTGCCAATCTCAACATAAATTTCACTGTTAAACTGGCTTGCTACCTGAACAAGCTGTGCTACTGGTCTCGCCTCCAGTCCAGTGGATAAGTTGATAGTGATTGGTTTTTTAATCATAATAGCTCCTCCTTGTTCTCCCGCAGCTCATCTGCGATCTCACTCAGCTTGCGAAGCCGGTGATTCACACCTGATTTGCCCACCTGCGGATTCAACATCATACCTAATTCTTTCAGCGTGGCATCTGGATATTTAAGCCTCAGCCTGGCCACCTGTGCCAGAGCGTCGGTCAGACTTTCAAAACCGACGGTCCTGCTGATCAGCTGTATATCTTCCACCTGTCTCACTGCCGCATTTACCGTTTTATTGATATTCGCAGCTTCACAGTTCACCTTGCGGTTTACCGTGTTACGCATTTCCTTAAGTATCCGGATATTCTCCAGATCCATAAGTGCTACGTTCGCTTCCATGACTGCCAGCATGTCAACGATCTGCGCGCCCTCCTTCACATAGACCACATATGATTTCTTGCGCACCACAATTTTAGCTTCTACGTGAAAACTGCGGATAATCCCCTGTAATTGTTCTGCTTTTCCGCGATCAGGACATACGATCTCAAAGTGATAGCCTTTCTCAGGATCACTGATCGAACCCGACGACAGGAAAGTGCCGCGAATAAATGCGCGCTTGCAGCAATTCATCTGAACCACAAGCGAATTATCCATTTCAAGTAACCCGGTTTTGTTATTCACGGAAAGTTTCGTTCCCTGCAGAATCTCCTCCGCTCTCTGTGGGTCTGCAACCTCTACAAGATATACCTTACCACGTTTCAGATGGGACCCCTCCCGAATAACAATCGCTGTCTCTATATTAAATGTTTTTCTTAATAATGTAAAGCTTTTTCTTGCAACTGCTTCATTTTCTGTCTGAATCCACAGCTTTATGTTTCCATCTGACATTTTTTCCACATGGCCACAGCCGCAGAGCAGTGCCGCCATTTCTGCCACCTGACAGTGCCTTGCCGGACTGAACTGCCCCGCAAGTTCTTCTTTGACTTTTCCTGAAAACGACATCCCGAACCCTCTTTTACTGTTTCCGCACAGTATTCTTTATTGTAACACTATTTTTTCAGAAGTCTGTCCTTCTCTGCATCCCTGTGTTCCAGACGAATGCCATAATCGCCGGACTTGGACAGCCTGGAAAAAAGTTCCCTGGCAATCGTCACAGACCGATGTTTACCACCGGTACATCCGATTCCGATCACAAGGCTTGTTTTTCCTTCCTTAATATAATTAGGAATGAGAAAGCGTATCATATCCTCCAGCTTATCTGCGAATTCCTTCGCTGTATCACTGGCCATTACATAATCAAATACTGCATCATCCAGACCTGTGAGCGGGCGCAGTTCATCCACATAATAAGGATTAGGAAGGAAACGCACATCAAACACGAGATCTGCATCTGCCGGGATTCCATACTTAAATCCGAAGGAAAGAACAGAGATCATGATATTGCTGAATTCTCTGTCATCCACAAAAATCTTCTCTATCTCCTGACGCAGCTCTCTGGTAAGAAGGTGGCTGGTATCAATAATATAATCTGCACGCTTCCGGAGAAATTTTGTTTTTTCACGTTCCAGGCGGATTCCCTCATCCACTCTTCCTGTCCTAGCAAGCGGGTGACTTCTTCTGGATTCTTTATATCTCTTCACAAGAACAGAGTCTTCCGCATCCATGAACAGGATCTCATAATCGTATCCTGTCTGTTTCATGCGGTCCAGCACCACTTCCAGTTCATCAAGAGCACTCCCGCTCCTGGCATCGATTCCAAGCGCAACATTCCTTACGTTCTCACTCTGCATTTCCGGAAGAAGGGAAGCGAATTTCTCCAGAAGCTGAATCGGAAGATTATCCACGCAGAAATAATTCATATCCTCCAGCATCTTAAGTGCGGCGGTTTTTCCCGCTCCTGAAACTCCTGTAACGATCACAAAACGCATAATCTCTCTTCCTTTCCATTTCTTCTTCCGTTATTCATACAGCAGTCATCTGCTTTTCTTTCTGCGTTAAAACTCACCCAGGAACTTCACTTCCGGTTCCAGGGTAACTCCATATTTCTTATATACAATGTCCCTCACATTATCCATCAGTGTACGGACATCTCTCGCAGTGGCGTCACCTGCATTGATCACAAAACCACAATGTTTTTCGGAAACCTGGGCACCACCTACCTGATATCCCGCAAGGCCGCTGTCCATGATCAGCTTGCCTGCAAAATATCCTTCCGGTCTCTTAAAGGTACTTCCTGCACTTGGATACTCCAGCGGCTGTTTGGTAGTACGACGGATAGTCAGATCCTTCATGGTCTCCCGGATTACTTCCGGATCTCCCTCTTTCAGACGGATCTTTGCTTCCAGAACAATATAGCCTGCTGTTTTGATGATACTGGTCCGATATCCCAATTCAAGTTCTTCTGTGGGAAGTGTAAAAATATCACCCTCGGCATTCATGACAGTTACCTCTGTAAGAACATCTTTCATTTCACCACCATAAGCCCCTGCATTCATCACAACCGCGCCGCCTATCGTTCCCGGAATCCCTCCCGCAAACTCGAAGCCTGTAAGTGAAGCATTTTTGGCGGCAGCTGCCACAGCCGAAAGCAATGCACCTGCCTGTGCCGTGATCTCATTTCCCTCAACTGTAACCGACGACATATTTCTGTAGATCTGGATCACAGCTCCACGATACCCACCGTCTCCTACAAGAAGATTGCTTCCATTTCCAAGGATAAAATACGGAATCTCTTTCTCTTTACAGATTTTTATAACACGGCCCACATCTTCGCCTTTATCCGGCATCAGAAAATAATCAGCCGGACCTCCGATCTTAAAAGTCGTATGCTGGCTCATTGCTTCTTCTGTAAAAACACGATCCTCTCCAAGAAGATCGCAAAACATTTTTCTGATCTCTGAATTCACTGTTTCTGTTCCTCAGTCTTTCTGTTTTATTTCTATCTATTCTTATTGTCAGCTGCGTAAACCACTTCCTGCCGCCAGTATATCCCTTACAACTTCTCCGGCAAGCAGATATCCCGCAGTTCCCATCACAAAAGAAATATTTCCCTCCACAGATTTCTTCACCACGGTTCTGCTTCTCCGGAAAAGTTTCTCTCTTGTGGGACGTTCTCTGGAATACAGTACCTTAAGCTTCCGTATTCCTCTCTTACGCAGTTCTGTTTTTATCATTTTAGTTACCGGACATACGGTAGTTCTGCCTATATCTGCAATTTCCAGTCTGGATGGATCCAGTTTATTGCCTATATCCATACATGATATCAAAGGTACATGTGCTTCCGCTGCTCTTCTGATCAGGAGCAGCTTGGATGATATTGTACCCAGTGCATCCACGATGTAATCAAAAGAACATAAGTCAAACATTCCCGCAGTCTCCTCATTATAAAAGGTTTCGTAAGTATGCACCAGAATATTCTCGTCAATATCACGGATTCTCTTCTTGGCTGCTTCTACCTTGCTCATTCCCAAAGTGGAATGAAGTGCCAGAACCTGACTTCCGATATTGGGCAGTGTGATCTTTTCATGGTCGATCAGTGTCAGACTTCCCACACCGCAGCGTGCGAGTGCCTCTGCTGCCTGCGCTCCGGCTCCGCCAAGGCCGAATACTGCAATCTTCGCCATGCTGAGTTTTTTTACACCTGTATTTCCAACGAGCAATTCCATTCGTGAAAAAGCATCCTGCATATCCGTCCTCCTGACACTGTTTTTTCTTCCGGTTAAGAAAGACAGCGCCTGTACGCCGCTGTCTATAGCCTTTTTTATTATACTATCTAAGTCAGAAAATGTACAGATATTCTTGTTTTTTAAGATTTTCGCATAAAAATTTTATATTCACTCATACTACTTCCATAGAAATACACAAAGGAGGTTCCGTCCATGTTTCAACAGGTGCTTTTGTGCTTCACCGGTTTCTGTTCCGGTATCATCGTAGCCGGAGGAGTTTCCGGACTGCTGATCGGACTTTCCATTGTTCCCCGTTATGCAGGCATCACCCACACAGCCAATCACATTTTTTTATATGAAGATATGTCACTTCTGGGAACCGTTGCCGGAACCATCGTTACCCTCTTTCCGGTCAGGATCCCACTGGGACCTTTTTTCCTGGCTGTCTGCGGAGTATTCTTCGGAATTTTCCTGGGTGGCTGGATCCTGGCACTGGCAGAAATTGCAAAAGTCTTTCCCGTTTTCGCCAGACGCCTGAAACTCACCCAGGGACTTTCTCTTGTGATCATATCCATTGCTGCCGGAAAAACTTTTGGCTCTCTTTTTTATTATGCCATGGGCTGGATGTAAACTTTACAGCCCTCCATCATCTTGCGAAAGGATTTTTCATATGCGTAATATTGACGAAAAAAAATACGAACAGTATGTCAAACAGCTTACCCCAACCCACAGTCTTCCTCTGAATATGGCAAAAGCATTTCTCACGGGCGGACTGATCTGTCTTCTTGGCCAGGTCATTATCAACACAGCCCTGGCTCTCGGTGCGGACACTTCCGACGCCAGAACCTGGTGTTCTGTACTTCTCATCCTTTTAAGCGTCATTCTCACAGGGTTTGGGATCTACCCGAAGATCGGCAAATTCGGTGGTGCCGGGAGCCTTGTTCCCATTACCGGTTTTGCCAATTCGGTAGCAGCATCCGCCATTGAGTTCCGTGCAGAAGGACAGGTCTTCGGCATTGGATGCAAGATCTTTACCATTGCAGGACCTGTGATTCTATACGGTATCTTAAGTGCCTGGGCTCTCGGTGTGATCTATTACATTCTGAAAATCCTGGAGGTGATATCATGAGTAGAAATCTTCATCTTGGCGCAGCCAGCATTTCCTTTTCACAGCCTCTTTATATCGAAAGCGCCGCATCTATTGTCAGCCAGAAAGAAGCTGATGGTCCTCTTGGAGATTTTTTTGACCTGATCTGTAAAGATCCCATGTTTGGCTGCGGCACCTGGGAATCTGCGGAAAGTACCCTGCAGAAAGAAACTGCCACTCTGGCCATGAACAAAGCCGGACTGGACTTCGAAGATATCCACCTGATGTTTGCCGGAGATCTTCTTGCCCAGACTGCAGCTACCTGCTTTGGTTCCGCCGGGCTTGGAATTCCTTTCTACGGACTTTACGGCGCCTGCTCCACCATGGGGGAGTCCTTGTCTCTCGGCTGCCTTGCTCTCACCGCCGGTTTCGGCACCCGGGTCTTATGTGCCACCTCCAGCCATTTTGCAAGTGCGGAAAAAGAATTTCGTTTTCCTCTGGGATACGGTAATCAGCGGCCCTTTTCTGCCACCTGGACTGTAACAGGAAGCGGCGCCTGTATTCTGAACACAGCCCCTCCAGGGGAAAAATCTCCTCTACGCTCCGGCAACGGCTGCGCTGCCATCACTGGACTTACGGCCGGCCGGGTCATGGATTACGGACTCAAAGATTCCATGAACATGGGCGGCTGCATGGCTCCTGCTGCCTGCGACACCATTGCCCGGAACTTTTCAGATTTCGGGCGGAAGCCTTCGGATTACGATGCCGTCTTTACCGGGGATCTGGGGAGCATCGGGCAAAAAATTCTCCTGGATCTTCTGTCCGAACAGAACATCCAGCTCTCACCCATTCATAAAGACTGCGGAATCCTGATCTATGACAATCCATCTCAGGATACTCACGCAGGAGGAAGCGGCTGTGGCTGTTCTGCCGTAGTCCTTGCCTCCTATATCCTTCCAAAAGTTGTATCCGGGGAATGGAAGCGGATTCTTTTTGTGCCCACAGGCGCCCTTCTTTCCAAGGTAAGTTTCAACGAAGGTGACAGTATTCCAGGTATCGCCCACGGAGTTGTCATTGAGCATATGGAGGTGTAAGTATGGATTATTTCAACGCATTCTGGTTCGGCGGTCTCATCTGCGCCCTGATCCAGATCCTTCTGGACAAAACAAAGCTGATGCCTGGCCGCGTGATGGTACTTCTGGTGTGCAGCGGTGCCGTATTAAGTGCCGTTGGTATCTACAAGCCGCTGGTGGATTTTGCAGGTGCCGGAGCTTCCGTTCCCCTGATCGGTTTCGGCCATGTGTTGTGGGAAGGAATGAAAAAAGCCATTGAAGAAGACGGTATCCTGGGACTTTTCACAGGAGGCTTTACTGCCTGTGCGGCCGGAGTTTCCTCTGCCCTGATCTTCTCTTATCTGGCCAGTTTTTTCTTCCGGCCGAAAATGAAAAAGTAAGGTTTCGAGAAAGGAGTTTTTTCTCATGAGCGATACTCTTTATCTTCAGCTGGATCAGAATATCGAAGTTACCAATCCCCATGTATACCTCCAGGACATTGCCGCCCTTTCCATGAGTGATCCAAAGATCCTCAACCGTCTCCGGGTCATGCCGGTAATGGTTCTGGACGAGACAAAGCCCGGACGCTATGTCATGTCTGTGTCAGATCTTCTGAAAAAGATCCAGAAGCTGGAACCATCTATTGATATTTCTCCCATGGGAGAAACGGATTTCATCATCACCTACCGCATCAGTTCCGCCACAGGAAAGCTTTTCCGGTATGTAAAAATCTTTTTTGTATGCCTGGTTTCCTTTTTCGGCGCCGCTTTTTCTATTATGACTTTTAACAATGACGTGGATCTTGGGAGCCTTTTTGACCAGTTTTACACCCTTGTCATGGGAAAAAGCTCCGACGGTTTTACCATTCTGGAGCTCTCCTACTCTGTCGGGATCGGCCTTGGTGTACTGCTCTTTTTTAATCATTTCGGACATCTGAAACTGAGCGATGATCCCACACCCATGCAGGTACAGATGCGTACCTATGAAGATGATGTAAACCAGACACTGATCGAACAGGCAGAACGGACCGAAAATCCGGAAAAAGAAGCATGAGCCTTAATCCAGGATTCAACGACCTATCCGTACAGATCAGCCGCTTGTCGCACAAAAAGCTCCTTACAGATTTCTCTGCAAAGAGCTTTTTTATATAATATGGGTTTACTGTTTTTCTGAAATAATGATTACAGAAGTCCTCCGATGGATAAGAACAGAGGAGCAAATACCAGTGACACGATGGTCATAAGTTTGATCAGGATGTTGATGGACGGACCTGATGTATCTTTGAACGGGTCGCCGACTGTATCGCCGACAACGGCTGCTTTGTGCGCCTCGCTGCCTTTTCCGCCATGATGTCCTGTCTCGATGTATTTCTTAGCATTATCCCATGCACCACCTGCGTTGGACATGAAGATTGCCATCAGTACACCTGTTACAAGAGCACCGGAAAGAAGTCCACCAAGAGCCTCAACACCAAGAACAACACCTACGATAACCGGAACAACGACTGCCATGATTCCAGGAAGCATCATCTCGTGAAGAGCTGCTGTTGTGGAGATTGCAACGCATGATTTGTAATCCGGTTTCTCGGTACCTTTCATGATACCTGGTTTCTCACGGAACTGACGTCTTACTTCCTCGATCATCTTGTAAGCAGCCTTGGAAACAGATTCCATAGTGAAAGCTGAGAAGAGGAATGTAAGCATACCACCGATGAAGATACCGATTGTAACACGAGGAGCAAGGATATTGATTGCATCCATGCCTACTGCATTTGCGTAAGATACGAACAGTGCAAGTGCTGTAAGAGCTGCGGAACCGATTGCGAAACCTTTACCCATAGCTGCTGTTGTGTTACCTACAGAGTCAAGCTTATCTGTGATCTCACGAACAGACTCGTCAAGTCCGGACATCTCTGCAATACCACCGGCATTGTCAGCGATCGGGCCATATGCGTCAACGGCAACTGTGATTCCTGTTGTAGAAAGCATACCAACAGCTGCAAGAGCGATTCCGTATAATCCGTTTACTCCGTATGCAACAAAGATACCAACACAGATCAGAAGGATCGGGAATGCTGTGGATTTCATACCAACAGCGATACCGCTGATGATAGTTGTAGCTGCACCAGTCTCAGACTGCTCGCCGATTCCCTGAACCGGTTTGTAATCTGCAGATGTGTAGTACTCAGTAATGTTTCCGATGATAACACCAACAACAAGACCTGCGATAACAGCGATGGCTGCCTGCATTCCTCCGAAGAGTGTCTGGCTGAGGATCAGGGAAACGATGATAACAAGTGCAGCAGATACATAGCTTCCTCTTGTGAGGGCTTTCTGCGGGTTAGAGTTTTCATCACCTTTTACAAAGAATGTTGCGATGATGGATGCGATCAGTCCGCAGCCTGCGATAGCCAGCGGATAGAGAACACCGGAAACTGCTCCGGCTGCCGCACCAAGTGTAATGGCAGATACCAGAGATCCTACATAGGACTCAAAAAGGTCTGCTCCCATACCTGCAACATCACCTACGTTATCACCTACGTTATCAGCGATAACAGCCGGGTTACGAGGGTCATCCTCAGGGATTCCTGCCTCAACCTTACCTACAAGGTCAGCTCCTACGTCAGCTGCCTTTGTATAAATTCCACCACCAACACGTGCAAACAGTGCGATGGAAGAAGCACCAAGGCTGAATCCAGAAAGTACGTCAACGTTCTTTGTGATGATATACACAACGCTGACACCAAGTGCACCAAGACCTGCAACACACATACCCATAACAGCACCGCCGGAGAATGCAATGGAAAGAGCCTTGTTCATTCCTCCCTCTTTTGCTGCATTTGCTGTTCTTACATTAGCCTTTGTTGCAACGGTCATACCGCAGTATCCTGCGATTGTTGAAAACAGAGCACCTACTACGAAGCAGATTGCTGTTACCCAGCTTCCAACTCCGATTCCGATCAGTACAAAAAGTACGGCTACAAAAATAACCAGGATCTTGTACTCTGCTGTTAAGAAGGCGCGGGCACCTTCTGCGATCGCACCTGCGATCTCCTTCATTCTGTCTGTTCCTGCATCCTGCTTGCTGACCTTCGCTGCAAGGTATGCTGCGAACAGAAGTGCCAGTACTGCTGCCACCGGCACCAAATACATGTAGTTTTCCACTCTTTTTACCTCCGTTCATGTATTGTTAATACTTTATCACATTATTTTGCATATTTCAAATAGAATTTTCACTTAGTTTTTTGTTAATATTGTGATATAATAAAATTTTATATAAATGAAATAAAATTTTTTTATATTATTGTTCGCATTTTTTCAGTTTCAGACAGCTTATATAATAGGAAGTTTTTTTATATCTCTATTTGGACAAAATTTCCATTTTTCTTTCCAGAAGATTTTTTTCCAATAATTGTTTTTCTGCATTTTCGAATCCAATTCGTTCTATAGTCTCGGCAAAACGTTCTCCCTTTAATCCCTGGTCCTTAAAAAGCAGGATTGCCTTCTCAATAACATCAAGTGCCTCTTCCTCCGACGTAAAGATCCGGTTCAGGGCCTTTCCATGAGAAATTTTCTTTCCCCAGCGTCCACCGATATAGATCTTGAATCCGTAGATACCGTCCGGAATGGAGTGGAACGGACATTTTCCCACACATCTTCCGCAGTGTCTGCAAAGCTCCTCATCGATGTGCAGCTTCCCGTCAACGACCTTCGCCACTTTATTCGGACATGCAGCTTCAATGGCACATTTTTTGCAGCCCTTGCAGGCCTCGCTGTCAAAGTGCGGGATCCTCTGTCCGATGATCCCCACATCATTCAGATTTGGTTTCACACAGTTATTCGGGCATCCGCCTACTGCGATCTTAAATTTATGCGGCAGTGCAACCTGACGGTAGCCTTTATAGAATCTCCGGAAAATCTCTTCTGAAATTGCATAGGAATCCAGAAGTCCATACTGACAGGTGGTTCCCTTGCAGGATACTACCGGTCGGACCTTTGCTCCTGTTCCTCCTGTCTCCAGACCTTCCTTCGCAATAAATTCCTGAAACTCTTCGATCTTTTCGTAGGGGATTCCCTGGATCTCCACGGAAAGCCTGGTCGTGTAGGTAAGATTTCCGTTGCCGAATTTCTCTGCTGCTTCCGCCATACATCTGTGCTGTGCCGCTGTCACCTTTCCGTTTACAGTGATCACCCGTGCAGAAAATTCATCGGTTCCCCGGTTATTTAAAAAACCCTGCCCCTTCAGTCTTTTCTCTTCCTCTTTGCTTACAGTTAATGCTGACATATTTCCTCCTCCTGGTCTCACCGGCATTCCGATACTTTCCCACGGTATCGTTGCCCTGTATTTTGCAATGTTGAAATCGTTTTCACGTACTTCCTACTATACCACTTGAAGATGTATTTGAGAAATGATATTATTTTATAAAAATGATAGGTTTTACCTATATACCAATTTACAATAAAAGGAGATTCCATATGACCATCCGCCATCTCACTGTTTTTGCGGCCGTTGCGGAACAGGGCTCCATGAGTGCTGCTGCCAAACATCTTTATCTTTCCCAGCCAACAGTCAGTCAGGCCGTCCGTGAGCTGGAAGCTCATTATAACGGCCTTCTCTTTGAACGTCTTGGGAAAAAGCTTTATCTCACAGAACGGGGAAAGCTTCTTCTTCCCCATGCCCGTGAAATGATCCGCCAGTTTCAGCAGCTGGAAGAGCTGATGCAGAACCAGGGACAGTCTTCCACCCTGAAGCTTGGCTCCACCCTCACTGTGGGAACCTGCCTGACCCCATCCATTATCCTGGATCTGCAGAAAAAAATCCCGGGCCTTGACGTTTACTCCTTTGTCACCAACACGCAAAATATCGAACAGAAGCTTCTGCGTTCTGAGCTGGACGCTGCTGTGGTAGAAGGTGAGATCCATTCCCCGGACCTTGTCGTTCTTCCCATCATCGACGACTGTCTGGTCCTTGCCGCCGGAAAAAAGCATCCGTTTTACCGCAGAGGACGCATCCATGTCCAGGAGCTGAACAACCAGAAATTTGCAGTCCGGGAATATGGAAGCGGTACCAGACAGCTTTTTGAGGATTACACCCTTCGCCATGATCTGAAGATCCGAACTGCCTGGGAAGCCAACAGTCCGCGGGCACTGCTGAACGCAGTGCTGTATAACCAGATGCTCTCTGTTATGTCCATCCGTCTTATGCATCATGAGATCCGTCACCGTTCAGTCCGGGTCTTCTGCAACGAAGCAGGGGAATGGAACCGGAAATTCAAGCTGGTCTATCACAAGAATAAGTTTCTTACCCCTGCTATCTTTGAGCTGGAAAAGATCCTTCACACCTATCAGCAGCTGGAAGTGCCCTCTGTCATGGGTGTTCTGGAGCAGGAATAAGCAGGGGACTCACCTGATTTCGTTAAAAAACGGCCGCACATATCGTTCTTACGATATGTACAGCCGTTTTTCGTTTTTTATCTCACCCGAAAGGGTCGGATCTTTTTCTGAACCGGATATTTAGTTTGATTCGTTGAACACTTTTCTATCCAGTGCATTGTTCTGGTGTGCAACGATGGTTGTGCAGACTGCATCACCGGTAATGTTAACTGCTGTTCTGGTCATATCCAGGATACGGTCAATACCCATGATCAGACCAATGGCCTCAACCGGAAGACCTACAGAGTTAAATACCATGGTCAGGGTAACAAGACCAACACTTGGTACACCGGCAGTTCCTACGGAAGCAAGGGTTGCAGTTCCGATAACTGTCACATAATCCATCGGACTTAAGTGGATACCAAAAGCCTGTGCCGCAAATACTACGGCAACACCCTGCATGATAGAGGTACCGTCCATGTTGATAGTAGCTCCAAGAGGAATGGTAAATGAAGAGATCTTCTTGGAAACACCCACTTTCTTGGACAGGGTATCAATGGACATCGGGATCGTGGCATTGGATGTAGCTGTTGAGAATGCAAATGCCATAACCGGGAAAAATTTCTTGATGAATTTTATCGGATTCAGTCCTGTGAAGATCTTCAGCAGGATCTGGTATACGCCGAAGCACTGGATCGCCAGCGCAAGGAGAACACCGATCATATATTTTGCCAGCGGGATAAACGCGCTGAAACCGATGTTTGCAAAGGTTCTGCTGATGAGGCAGAATACACCGATCGGTGCAAGTGCCATGATCATCATGGTCATCTCCATCATGATATCATTGAACTGGCTGAAAAAGTTCGCTACTGTCTCTGCGCGCTCTCCCATTTTCGCAAGGATCACACCCACGATCAGGGCAAATACGATAACCTGAAGCATGGTTCCGCTTGCCAGGGAATTGATCGGATTGTCCGGGATGATATTCAGGATAGTATCTGTAAGAGAGGTAGCCTCCATAGTCTCCACAGAGGAAGCGGAGGACTGAATAGAGCTCATATCGAGTCCCACACCCGGATTGATCAGATTACCTACAGTCAAAGCAACAGAAACAGCCAGAGCTGTAGTCGCCAGATAAAATACCAGTGTTCTCACACCTACGGTTCCAAGCTTCTTGGTATCACCGATGGACATACTTCCGCAGACAAGTGAACAGAATACCAGCGGTACAACCAGCATTTTCATCAGACGGATAAATCCCTGTCCGATCACATAAAGGATTCCCTCCACGATCACATCTTTCTTGAAGCTGCTGTCAGGAACCAGGTAACAGAGAATGATTCCCAGTATCGCACCTGCGATCAGCGCCACAAAGATCCTCGTGGTAAGACCCATTTTCTTTTTCTGTTGTGTTTTCTCTTTTATATTTTTTTCTTTCATCCTAATCCTCCGTTCTTTCATCCATATATTCTTTCAGTGATGCTTTCCAGTCCGGCATATCATACACTTCAATGATACGGAGGATAAAATTATCAAGGACGGCATAAGGCGGTCTGACAGAAGAAAGATCTGACTGCTCTGTCGGCACGGATCTCAGTTCGATCTCCTTTCCTGCAAGGCGAAGGATCTCTGTTGCAAACTCATAACGGTTGCATACACCGCTGCAGGTTACGTGATAAGTTCCATATTCGTTGGTATCGATAAGATACAGGATCATTCTTGCCAGATCCTTGGCACTGGTCGGTGATCCAAACTGATCCGAAGCAACGGAAAGCGCCTGGCCTTTTTCTGCGGTCTCCAGCACACGGTTTACAAAATTGTTTCCGCCTTTTCCGTATACCCAGTTGCTTCGGATAATGAAATGTTTGTGTGTAAACTCTTTTACATAGTTCTCTCCGGCTCTCTTGGAACGGCCGTAAACAGTCAGCGGATTGGTATCGTCAAACTCTGTATACGGTTTTTTGCTCTTTCCGTCGAAAACATCATCTGTGGAAAGCTGGACGATCTTTGCCCCGCATTTTCTTGCCACGATGCTTAAGTTTCTTGCTCCCAGTGCGTTGACACGGTATGCATGTTCCGGATTCTTCTCACACTCATCGGTATCTGTGATACCGGTGCAGTTGATGATCACATCCGGACGGTTAATGGAACCGAAGTTGATCACTTCATCTGTGTCTGTGATATCCAGCTCATCAAGATCTGTGTTCAGAGTCTCGATCTGCATTGGATCCAGAACATCATTCAGTGCCCGTCCGATCTGTCCGTTGGCACCTGCGATCCATACTTTTAACATCTTTCTACCTCCCTGGTATAATGTGTGTGATACATAAATAAAGAGACATCGATTTAGATCAAAACCAATGCCCCTTTAACCTATATACTGAAATATATTTTATCAATATCACAAAAAGCTGTCAAGAAAAAAGCCCCTGTTTCCATAAGGTTCCTGCTGCTTTTGCTTCTGTCTGGCCTGCTTCAGAGCCAGGGTCTGTCCACACAGGCCAGGGTTATCAAATAGTCAGGATCGTACCTTGCATTTCCACGCCCCTTATGCTATACTCAGTTTCGCTGCAAAAGCCCGCAAAAACCAAGGTCGTACAGGGCTTACAAGGCGGTCACCGCCTATAAATGTGCCGAGTGTTCGTGACCTTCCACTCGTAAAACAAAACTAAAGGAGAATAAAAAACATGAAAAACAAAGGTACTCATTTTCTGGTACAGGGAGCTGCCATTGCAGCTGTATATGTTGTCCTGACACTGGTATTCGCGCCACTTAGCTTCGGTGAAGTTCAGATCCGGTTTTCCGAGGCGCTGACTGTGCTTCCGTTCTTCACACCGGCTGCCATCCCGGGACTTTTTGTGGGATGTATCATCGCCAATCTTCTGGGCGGTGCGATTCCGGTTGACATCATTTTCGGAAGCATTGCCACACTCATCGGTGCATTCTTCACCTACAAGCTTCGCAATACAGGTAAATGGACAGCCCCGATTCCACCGATCATTTCCAACATTGTGATCGTTCCTCTTGTGCTTCGTTACGGATATGGCATTAACCTTCCTATCCCGTTTATGATGCTCACAGTAGGAGCCGGCGAATTTATCTCAGCCGGTGTGATCGGTATGATCCTTCTTGGAGCACTTTCCAAATACAAAAATGTACTTTTTCATAAAAAAGCAGCAGTCTGATCGAACCTGCTGCCCACAAAAGGGAGCCATGAGAAAACAGCAGCATTTCTCATGGCTCCCTTTTATTTTTTCTCTGCGGATTCCTGCAGACTGCGCAGGATCCTCTTTTCCATTCTGGATACCTGTACCTGGGATACGCCAAGCTCATGGGCGATCTCCATCTGGGTCATGTTCTGAAAATACCGCATATAGATCAGCCTCCGCTCCTTTGCCTCCAGAGTCCCCAGTATCTCTTCCAAAAAAATCCTGTCCAGTGCTTTTTCCTGCCGGTTTTCTTTTTCCGGGAGCTTGTCCATCAGAGAAATCTCCGTTCCCTCACCCTGATAGATCGTTTTGTGAAGGGATTCCACCTCTGCACCGGATTCCATAGTCATTACCAGTTCTTCTATGGAAATTCCCATTTCCGCTGCCATTTCTCCCGTCGTAGGTTCCCGCTCCAGCCGTCGTGTCAGTGCTTCTCTCACCTGATAGATCCGGTAGTGATTTTCCTTCAGAGAACGGCTTACCTTCAGTATCCCGTCGTCCCTGAGATAACGTTTGATCTCTCCGATGATCATGGGAACTGCATAGGTGGAAAATTTCACATCATAGGACATGTCAAACTTATCCACTGCTTTCAGAAGTCCGATGCTGCCGATCTGGAACAGATCCTCCATCTCCACCCCACGTCCCAAAAAACGCTTTGCCACACTGTATATCAGCCCTGTATTTTCCTCAAACAAAAGATCTCTTGCCGCTTTATCCCCCTGGTGTGCACGCCCGATGAGGACAAGAGTACGATCCATAGTTACCTCCTGATGATCTTTTTCATGTGCACAGTAGTTCCACGACCAACCTCCGATTCCACCTGAAGCTCATCCATAAATGCCTCCATGAATGTAAACCCCATACCGGAGCGGTCTTTATCAGCCTTTGTGGTAAACAGTGGCTCCATGGCTTTTTTGATATCCGGGATCCCGGCTCCGTGATCCGTTACATCTACCTGAAGCTCCTGCCCTCGGAGACGACATTCTACCCGGATCTTATGTATCTCCCCTTCATACCCGTGTATGATGCAGTTGGTCACTGCCTCCGATACTGCGGTCTTCAGATCCGAAATTTCTTCCAGCGTAGGATTCAGCTGTGTGCAGAATGAAGCCACAGCCACTCTTGCCAGTGCTTCATTTACCGGTCTGCTGTCAAAAATGATCGTCATTTCATTTGTGTTTTCCATCATAAACACCCTCCTGTTCACCTGCCGATTTTTCACTTCCACAGATTTCAATATATTTTCCCACTCCGGATAGCCGCAGAAGCTTTGCAATATGACTGTTCACATTGATAACCTGCACACATTTCCCCCTCATACCAAGTGCCCGATATCTCCCCATCAGCAGGCCGATCCCGGAACTGTCCATAAAAACGGTCTCTGAGAAATCAAAGATCATGTTTTTTATATAGTCATGTCCAATAATTCGGTCTGATTCTCTCCGAATCTCATCAGAAGCCGGATGATCCAGTTCCGCCGGAAGATGTACAGTCAGCACGGTTCCGGATTTTTCAAAACCTGATGTCATTTTATCATTCCCCCATTTTTGATTTTTTATTCCATTTTTTATGACCAAAGGGTAAAAAAAGAGGAATGCGCCAACGCACATTCCCCTTATCCGAGGTTTCTCCTCTGTATGAGTTATGATCTTTTTTATTCTGTATAACCGTCATCGTAAGAGGAATCCTCATATCCTCCGTCACTGTAGCTGCTGTCTTCTCCGGTATCTCCGTCAGAGCTCTGTGTATCCTCTCCATCCGAAGCAGCGGCATCAGCTCCTGCTTCAGATGTTCCATCTGTGCTGCTGTCAGCACTTGCCGTTCCGTCAGAAGCTCCGCTCTCGATCCCGCTTACACCGGTCTTTCCGCTGATAGTACTGTAGATCCCCTTTGCAGAATCTGACAGTGTATCCACATATACCTTCTGGAGCTCCAGCGCTGCTGTATCCAGATCATCCTGCTGCATGGCAGTATATGCATTGAACAAAGCCTCATAGCTCTGACTGCGTTTCTGCTCTTCCTCTGCCTGCTTGGCAACTGCATCTGCCGTATCACTGGACTGGGCAACTTCTCCCTGAGCCTTGGTAAGCTCCACACTTTGGCTGGAAAGAGAATCACTGTATTGTATGATCTGCTCATTGGCCTGCCTGTAAATATCCTGTTTCACAGCCGGCAGTACAAGAAGCCAGAATGCTGCCGCACCTGCCGCAAATCCAAGTACCGTGGTAAAGAAAAGTGATATCTTTGATCTTTCTTTATAAGACGACGGCCTTACAACGATTTCTCCGGAAATATTATCATTCTCATTTTTTTCATTTCCAAACAAGCCCTTACGCCGTTTTTCTATCTTTGTGGTAACACCCGTCTGCTCGTCAACTTCACGCAGGAAACGAAGTGTAGTGGTATTGGTCTTGTCGATCCTGGCTGCTTTTTTCAGGGTTCTTCTTGCCTTGTTCCACTCCTGATTCTTCATCTGGATCAGCGCAAGAAGGTGATACCCCTTGATCAGCTTGGGATTCTGGGACAGGATCTTTTTCAGGCGGATGGCCGCCATATCCTCATGGCCTTCCCTGCACATGGCAAGGGCATTGTTGTATTTCTTGATGCTTTCGTTGATCGTTTCCAGTTTGTTCTGGTTTGCCTGAAGCCTGGCAATATATTCTGAAGCCAGATTCCGATTCTTCTGGATATTCTTGCTGATGACCCACTCACTCAGTGCGGCAACCACCTCACCGGTCTCAAAATATACAAGGCCAAGAAGATTTCTCGCACGGATATTCCGTTTGTCATAGGCAAGACTCTGCTTCAGACAGCTGATCGCCCCGGACAGATCCCGGATACTGGCTTTTTCCAGGCCCTGGTTATAATAAAGCTTGGAAAGGTAATCCACCTTCTTCTGGATCAGTACATTGGCTCCACAGTGCGGACAGTAATCCAGATCTGTATCTGTCAGGAACGCTCCACAGTTTATGCAGTTCATTCACTTCTCCTTATCTTACACGTCTGTTGCTCTTGACCTCACGCAGCATCTCCTGGAGTACATCCATGATATCTGTGATCTCCCGGTCATAAATGGCGCCTTCTACATCTGCCACATCCAGACATGGTTCAAATTTCTTCAGTTCCTCTTCATAATCGATCATAATTTTTTCCTCCTGATCACAGCCTTGATCTCACCGACCAGATAAAGGGATCCTACACAGAACAGCATTCCATCCTCGCCTTTTTCCTTTACTGCCCGTTCAAAAGCTGCCGGAACATCCTCTATTGCTTCAACTTCCGGTACTCCGTCTTCACGGAAGATCTCCGCAAGCTCTTCGACCGGAACTTTACGGTATCCGCCTACCTGTGTGACGATCACATGTCGGAAACGGATCCTGGTACAGATCGTACGGATCATATCCGTATAGTCCTTGTCATCCACTGCGGAAAACAGCAAAGTCAGAGGAAATTCCTTCTGGAAATGTTCTGCTGTCTCTACAAACTTCTCAACACCGTCTTCGTTATGTGCGCCATCCACGATCACACCCGGAAGAACCGTTTCCATCCTTCCCTGCCAGCGTGTTTTGGCCATACCGGCCTTCAGAGCCTCCAGAGATACCGGGATCTGATCTTCCAGTACCTGAATGGTTTTTACCGCAAGAGCTGCATTCATAACCTGATAACGGGCGATAAACGGTATGTCAAATACGGTATCGCCATATGTCTTGTCCTTAAGAGAAAATCGGATTCCGTCCTTTGTGATCTTATGGATCTCTGTATCTTCCCGTTTCAGCTCATAATATGGACATCCCAGCTTCTCTGCATTCTCACGCATCACTACGGCCGCATCCGGATCATTTCCGTCGTAGATCACCGGAACACCCGGCACCATGATCCCTGCCTTCTCTCCTGCGATCTCGGAAACCGTATTCCCAAGATACTGCATATGATCCAGGCTGATGGATGTGATCACACAGGCTGCCGGATCCTCCACCGCAGTGGTTGCATCCAGACGTCCGCCAAGGCCGGTCTCCAGTGTTACATAATCCACGCCGGCTTCTGCAAAGATCACCATTCCCATCAGAAGGAGTGTCTCAAAATAGGTGGGATGATAGCTGCCCTCCGCAACCAGCTCATCGGAAAGCTTTTTAACTTTTTCAAAAGCACAAAGGAAGGTATCGTCATCGATCACTTCCTCGTTGATCTGAAAACGCTCGTTGATCTCCACCAGATGAGGAGATGTAAAAAGTCCGCAGGAATATCCTGCTTCCCGAAGGACCGATGTGATAAAAGCACAGGTACTTCCCTTTCCGTTGGTTCCTGCCACATGGATCACACGGAATTTCCTCTGCGGATCTCCAAGTCTTCTTAAACATTCTCTGGTATGGTCCAGGCTGTTCTTAGTAGTAAATCTCGGTATATCTTCAATATACGCAACTGCTTCTTCGTAATTCATAAAAAAAACCATCACTTATCTATAATGTATTCGTAAAGAACTTTTGGGGAGAAAAGCTTCTCCCCTTCTGTTCGTTACGATACCATTATATAATAGTGGTGGAAGATGTCCAGTCCTAATCGTAATATTTTATCCGACATTTTTTGTATCGGAGTATCTTTTCTATGTCATTTACTGGTTGTCTGTACTGTTTTCTTCACCGGAATCTTCTGTGGATCCCGTTTCTGACGCTGTATCCGTTAGCCCTGTATCAGAACTGCTCTTTTCACTGTCAAGCTTCCACTTGCTGTCAGCAAGCAGTGCATAAACTGCCCGGTCATGGCTCTTTGTCATGGCCTTTCTGGTGGAACTGTTGCTTCGCTGCACTACCGAGAGCCGGTCAAAATCATCCAGTTCCTTTCCGGTAATGATCAGCTTGGTAGGATTCACGTAAACCGTATCGTACCATTCTCCGTTGATCTTCACCTGGCTGGACGGCGTAAAGTTTGTTCCCTGGATATAATAGGTGTGATCCGTCTCAGACACAACCTGAATGGAATCCAGTGTGGTATCATAGATTCCCATACGCATCTTTGTCCGCTCAAAAGGATTCTCTCCGTCATATGTATACTGCTTTCCGTAAAGAAGATCGTACTGCAGGGTCTCCAGATCCACCTGATAATTTTTGGTATTTCTTCTTGCCTGATGATACTTGAAAATATTTCCCTCATGGATACCTACACGGTCCATAACCTCTGCTGCCATCTGGTATGCCGCAAGATTTTCTTTCTTTTTCTTAAGTCCGAAATTATCCCACATCACATACTCTGTCTGGAACAGATATTTATTCTCCACATCCTCCACAGTCAGTCCCATGGTTGGCAGATGATCACCATACATAACCAGTACCACATCCTCCGGATAATCTGCCAGCTTATCAGTCAGCTCTTTGACAAAATCATCCATCTCATGGATCTGATTTACATAATACTCCCACTTATTGTTCAGCTCGTCCGTAGGGGCCCCGGAAACTGTGATCTCCGGATTTTCCAACACCGGTTCTGAAGGGTAATCTCCATGTCCCTGTACGGAAATAGTATATACATAATCAGGTCCTTCTGTGGAATCCAGACACTTGACGATCTCATCGGTGAGGACACTGTCCTTGGTCCAGCCCAACGGGTTCTTCTGGTTTTCATCCTTCATGTACTCTGCCGAAGTAAAGGTATCAAATCCCAGATTCGGGAAAATGCTTCTTCTTCCGTAGAAATTCGCCTCATTGTTATGTACTGCATGGGCAGTATAGCCCAGATTCTTCAGAACATACGGCGCGCTCTCACATGTAGTTTCCTTAAGGATACTCTTGTAAGGATATTCTCCCGGTCCAAAATAATGAAGGCTCATTCCAGTAATGGATTCAAACTCAGTATTTGCGGTTCCGGCTCCTACGGAAGGTACCTTATAATATCCGGAGGAATACTCCTTCATCAGCTTTCTGAAATTCGGAATAGGATCTTCTGACAGCTCCAGATAATTTACCAGCGTAGGATCAAAAAAGGACTCCAGCTGCAAAAACAGAATATTCGGATGACTGCCTTCTTTCGTTTCCGGAAGATTTTCTTCCGACTTCTCGATCCTTTTGATCTCGCTTTTGGAATAATCTCTCGGTGCACTGATTCCGGTATTAAAGATCGTCGTTGCCAGACAGTAAGGATATCCGTAATCCTCATAAGCTATGGCAATATTTCCAAAATAATTGGAAAGAACTCTTTTTTCCAGAGCAAGCTGTGTGATTCCTCCAAATGCAAGAACCCCAACCAGGACCAGTGGAATATTCACCTTATATTTCAGCTTGCCTCTGTACTTCGGCGACCTTATCAGGATGATCAGAAGGATTAGAACCGCAATTCCCAGAAGAACTGCACCTATGGTCATCTGGGTATGGGTCAGATATTTTTTTGCAATACTGAGACCATCTGTCAGATTCTTCACATCCGGTCCTGTAAACGGTGTGACACGGTTGAGAAGAAGCACACCGTTTACGATTCCCAGAAACAGCCATAAGCTGCCCACAAAGATACGCCAGAAAATTCTCTTTCGGAAGAGATAAACAATCAGCATCGTCGTAAAGATAAACGCTGCATTATAAGCAAATACAAGCGGCCTTGTGGTCATGTAGGTCCACGCCTCTGTGAACGAGTGCCTGCATATGGCCTCGATCACAAAGTACAGGACTGCACAGCCCAGAGCCTGAAGTATCAGCGAAATCTTATTGAAAAAGTTACACCACTTCATTAAAACACTCCTTCGTTATTTCACCATCTGTGTTAACTGCAGGTTCACTTTCTCTTTCATCTCTTTGTATTTCTCAAGTTTCTCCTTCTCTGCCTCTACCTTGGCTGCAGGTGCCTTGTTCACAAAATTCGGATTGTTCAGCATTCCCTCGCAGCGTGCGATTTCTTTTGTAAGTCGCTCCTGCTCTTTTGTGAGACGTTCGATTTCTTTTTCACGGTCGATCAGATCCTCCAGCGGCAGATAAACCACACCGTCTGCCACAACGATGGATACCGCATCCTCACCGATTCCGTTCTTATCCTGCTGTACGTGGATCTCTTTTGCAAACGCAAGGTTTGTAAAGGATTTCTTGCAGGACTCAAAACGTGCACAGCACTCTGCATCCTTGCCTACGATGTAGATATTTGTCTTTCTGTTCTGCGGTACGTTCATCTCGTTTCTGGTGTTACGGATTCCACGTACAACCTCCTGGAAGCTTGAAACTGCTTTCTCAGCATCTGCAAAGTTCATCTCATCTTTGTATACCGGCCAGTCAGAGATCATAATGGACTCTTCCTCAGGAAGCAGTGTGCAGTAGATCTCCTCTGTGATAAACGGCATGAACGGATGAAGAAGCTTCAGTCCCTGTGTCAGTGCAGTGCGAAGTGTCCACAGTGCATCGTTTGCTGCTGCCGGGTTCTCCTCTGCTTTCCACAGTCTTACTTTGGCCATCTCGATATACCAGTCACAGAGCTCATCCCACAGGAAGTCATAAACTTTCTGTACAGCGATTCCAAGCTCATATTTATCCATGTTCTCGGTAACATCGCGGATCACGGTGTTCAGTCTGGAAAGGATCCATTTATCCTCGTTGCAAAGAGCGTTCAGGTCTTCCGGCTCTGTTACGGTCTTTCCTTCCAGGTTCATCATAATGAAACGGGATGCATTCCAGATCTTGTTTGCAAAGTTACGGCTGGACTCTACACGCTCCCAGTAGAAACGCATGTCATTTCCAGGTGCATTACCTGTCATCAGAGTCAGACGAAGTGCATCTGCACCGTATTTATCGATAACTTCCAGCGGATCGATACCGTTTCCAAGGGATTTACTCATCTTACGTCCTTGGGAGTCACGTACCAGGCCGTGGATCAGTACATGGTGGAACGGAGTCTCACCGGTCTGCTCCAGTGCGGAAAATACCATACGGATAACCCAGAAGAAGATGATATCATATCCGGTTACCAGAACATCTGTCGGATAGAAGTACTCAAGCTCCGGTGTCTTATCCGGCCATCCAAGCGTGGAGAATGGCCACAGTGCGGAACTGAACCAGGTATCCAGAGTGTCCTCATCCTGGTGCATATGTGTGCATCCGCATTTCGGGCACTTCTCAGGCATTTCTCTTGCAACAACCATCTCACCGCACTCATCGCAGTAATAAGCCGGGATTCTGTGTCCCCACCAGAGCTGACGGGAAATACACCAGTCACGGATATTCTCCAGCCAGTGCAGGTAAGTCTTGTCAAAACGTGCCGGAACAAACTGAAGATTTCCGTCGTCCAGAGTCTTGATGGCAGCTTTTGCCATTTCATCCATTTTTACAAACCACTGTGGTTTGATCATTGGCTCTACGGTTGTACCGCAGCGATCATGGGTACCAACGCTGTGACTGTGCGGAACAACTTTTACAAGGAGTCCCTGCTCTTTCAGGTCTTCTACCATGGCCTTACGTGCCTCGTAACGGTCCATACCTGCATATTTTCCGCCAAGGCTGTTGATAGTCGCATCATCGTTAAGGATATTGATCTCCTCAAGATTATGGCGGCGTCCAACCTCGAAGTCATTGGGGTCATGTGCCGGTGTAATCTTAACGCAGCCTGTTCCGAATTCCTTGTCAACATACTCATCGGCAATAACCGGGATCTCTCTGTCTGTAAGAGGAAGTTTCAGCATCTTGCCTACAAGATCTTTATATCTCTCATCCTCCGGATTTACAGCAACTGCTGTATCACCGAGAAGTGTCTCCGGACGAGTGGTTGCGATCTCAACAAAACGTCCTTCCTCACCTACGATCGGATAATTGATGTGCCAGAAATATCCATCCTGGTCCTCATGTACAACCTCTGCATCGGAAATAGAAGTCTGGCATACCGGACACCAGTTGATGATCCTGGAACCTTTGTAAATATATCCTTTTTCATAGAGACGGATAAATACCTCCTGAACAGCCTTGGAGCAGCCTTCATCCATGGTAAAGCGCTCGCGCTCCCAGTCTGCAGATGCACCCAGTTTTTTCAGCTGGTTGATGATCTTTCCGCCGTACTCTTCTTTCCATGCCCAGGCATGTTTCATAAATTCCTCGCGGCCGATCTCGTTCTTGTCGATACCTTCTTTACGAAGTTTCTCTGTTACCTTAACCTCTGTAGCGATGGCTGCATGGTCTGTTCCCGGCTGCCAGAGAGCCTCATAACCCTGCATTCTCTTGAAACGGATCAGGATATCCTGCATGGTCTCATCCAGTGCATGGCCCATATGCAGCTGTCCGGTTACATTGGGCGGCGGCATTACGATTGTGAAAGGTTTTTTGTCCGGATTAACTTTTGCATGGAAGTATCCGTTATCCATCCATTTTTTGTACAGACGATCCTCAATACCCTTGGGATCATAAGTCTTTGCAAGTTCTTTACTCATGTTTTCCTCCTGAATCTTTCTGATTATAGGAACCTTAAAATGCTCCTGTTCTCTGCAAGAAAAAACACGCCCTCCACACAAAAGCCACTAACTAATGTGCGAAGGGCGATCATTCTCGCGGTACCACCTTCATTATCCGGAAAAAACATCTGTTATTCCCGTCTATCTCTTGTCCCTTAACGCGGGGTACGTGAAAACCTACACAGCAGCATCTGCATCTGTTCTGCATTTCTGCTTTCAGTTTCCCGGCTCCTAAGCTACCTTCTGCAGTCCTCCATCTGAAAATGCCTTTCAGCCTGCGCTTCTCTTGCGTCTGTGCATTTCTCTCTGTCAGCGTAGATCTGCATACTCCTCTTATTCAACGCCTTTGCCATGTTCCTACTATAATGAAATTTTCTTTTTTTGTCAAGACAGAGGCCTGCTTTTCCTGGGATTTCACATATTTCCGGATACGAAGATCTTTCTGGCATTTCATTATTTTATTCCACGCTCTTCAGCGACTCTACCATATTGATCTTTTTCAGCTTAAAATGCATCACCATATTTACAAACATGGAGAACCCAAAGGTAATGATTCCACTGTAAACAAAGCTTATTGGCTTGATATTTCTTCCGAACATTACCGCATCTACCTCAACGGTTGTGATCACATACCGGTGGAGGAAGATTCCGAACACTGCGCCTGCCAGAATCCCTATGAAGGACAGCAGGATATTTTCCCGGAATACATACTGGGAAACTTCGCCATCATAAAATCCCAGGACCTTCAATGTTGCAAGCTCTCTCTGACGCTCTGTGATATTGATGTTGTTCAGATTATACAGTACCACAAATGCCAGCATTCCGGCAGAAATGATCAGGACCCAGATTACCGCTCCGAGGGATCCCAGCATTCGCTCTACCTGACCTGCTGTGCTGCTTGTATAGCTGATACTTAAAGCTGCCGGATATTTCAGGATCGCATTTCCAAGAGTTTCCAGATCACTCTCTGCATCCTCTTTCATAGTATATACTGTACTTGAATACTTCGGTTTCTCCCCGAATGTTTTTTCATAGCAGGATGGGGTCATGTAAACGTAATGTCCCATATAGTTCTCTGTGACAGCAGTGATCTTTACTTTATACTTTCTGTTGTCTTTCTCCAGGGTGATCTTGTCTCCTGCTTTCACACCGATAAGAGAAGCCGTTTTTTCACAGATCACCGCTCCATCATCGGTAAGCTCATACTGCTCGTGGGACTTTCTGTCACGTAATGTTACATCCTCTTTAAAATTTTCCGTATTTTCCGGAACATATACATAGATACTGACACTTCCCTTTTCTTTTGGTGCCGTCATCTTGATGAGCTGCACACGGGTATAGTGATCGATCTCGCTGTTTCCATCCAGAAATTTCAGAAGATCCTTTTCCTGGCTGTCTGTGGCATCCTCATCATTGATCACCATGGCATCATAGTGCTGGATCTGGTCATATTGGAGAATCGCAATATCCATAATGGAGTCATAAAGTCCGAATCCTACAAGCATCAGTCCCATGCTTCCTGCAATTCCGAAAATGGTCATAAAAAGACGCTTTTTATAACGGAAAAGATTTCGCATGGACGATTTCCAGGAAAAGCTCAGATGCTTCCAGATAAAGCTGATCCGTTCAATAATGATCCGTTTTCCTTCTTTCGGTGCAGGCGGACGCATCAGAGATGCCGGTGTTTCTGCCAGGGTTTTTGCGCAGGAAAACAGTGTAGCGCCCATAGTACAGATCACCGCTGCTCCGGAAGCGATCAATGCATATTGTAACTCATAATCCAGCTGCATGTGATCGCCAATATTCCAGTACATGATCCCATAGGCCTGGATAATGATAAACGGAAGAACCTTTTCTCCGAAAAGTACTCCTGCGATACTTCCGCCTACTGTAGCCAGAAATGCGTAGCTGAGATACTTGGATGCAATGGATGCTTTTCCGTATCCTAGCGCTTTCATGGTTCCGATCTGGGTTCGCTGTTCCTCCACCATTCGTGTCATCGTGGTAAGACTGATCAGAGCCGCTACAAGGAAGAATATCATCGGGAAAACCTTTCCGATGTTTTTCAGTCGCTCTGCGTTATCACCAAAATCCGAATATTCCGGAAGGTCATTGCGGTCTGAGATGATCCATTCCGGTGTTTCAATATCATCCACCTCTTTCTGGGCATCCTCGATCTTCTGCTGGGCTTCCGCAATTTTGTCATCGGCTTCTTTTTTGCCGTCCTGATATTCTTTCTTTCCATCGGAAAGCTTCTTTTTGGCGTCCTCCAGGTCTTTTTTGGCGTCTTCTAATTTCTGTTCATTTTCCCGGATCTCTTTTTCACCATCCAGAAGCTTCTGTTCATTTGCATCCAGTTCTGCCTGACTGCTGGTAAGCTTTTCTGTATTGGCCTGGATCTCTGCCTGACCGGCATTTAACTGGGCCTGTTTTTCCTCCAGCTGCTGCCGCCCTGAGCTGAGCTGGGCTCTGGCCGAATCCAGCTGGCTCTGGCCATCATCCAAAGTTGCCTGGTTTGCCGCAATTTCTTCTTTTGCCGCGGAAAGCTCTGCTTTCTTTGTTTCCAGTTCTTTTTTCCCTTTATCCAGTTCTTCCTGGCCTTCGTTCAGCTGTGCCTCTGTCCTGGAAAGTGTCTCTTCCTGTTCTTTGATCTGGCTGAAGCCCTCATTGATCTGACCTAGGCTGCTCTCCAGTTCAGCTCTTGTCTGGGCCAGCTCTGATTTTTTTGCAGTAAGCTCTGCCTGCGCCCCGTCGATCTGGGCCTGATCGGCATTTATCTGTTCTTCCATTGCACTGATCTGACCATTTAAAGTCTGGATCTGCGTGGAAAGCTCCGCCAGCTCTTCCTCGGTTTTTCCTGCTTCCGCACCGGCGTCATACTGCGCCTGCAGCTCCGCCGCCTGACTGCTTAATGCCTCTTTCTGGCTGGTCAATTCATCCAGCTGTGCCTGCTGCCCGGAAAGGGCTTCTTCACTGGAATTGATCTGGGATTCGCCCTCGGAAACCTGTACAAGTCCTGCCTCACACTGTTCTTTCTGACCGGTGAGAGCAGTCTTTGTTTCTTTGATCGTATTCTTTCCCGTTTCCAACTGTTCTCTTCCACTGTCAAGCTCAGCCTGTTTGCTTTCCAGTGTTTTTTCCGCTTCCCGGAGCTGGGCCTCGCCGTCACTTACCTGCTGTTTTGCGGCAGTCAGCTGTTCATATCCGGCAGTCAGCTCTGACTGCTTCTCATTTATCTGTGCTTCGGAGTCAGCAAGCTGGGATCTGGCAGCATTTAACTGGGACAGACCGTCTTCCACCTGCTGTTTTGCGCTGTTAAGCTGAGACCATCCATCTTCAATCTGTTTTCTTCCGTCAGCAAGCTGCTGTTTTCCATCGGTCAGCTCCTTTTTTGCATCACTGAGCTGCTGTTTTCCATCTTCGTACTCTTTTTTTCCATCCCCATACTTCTTCTGCCCATCATCCAGCTTTTTCTTCGCGTCGCCAAGTTTTTCCTCTGATTCCTTCTTTCCGTCCTCAAGCTCTTTTCTGGCATCATCCAGTTTTTCATTGGCTTCTGCGACGATCTCCTCGTAGCGCAGGCTGCACTGTTCTTTTTCGATACCTTCCACGCGTTTCCGGATCTTTTTGATAAGATTGTCGTAAGCATCGGTATAGCTGATCACATCCCCGGATTCATGAACCATAATATAGATCTGGGTAAAAGCTTCCTGTTCAAAATCCTCAGGAAGAATGTATCCGAAGCCGCTGACCTCACCCGATCCAAGAGTCGTATTTCCTCTGTTAAATGAAATATAAAGAGGACTGCTTCCGATTCCCACAACTGTATAGGTTGTTTTTTTCAAAAGCTCACTGTCTCCATCCTCACTGACAGATATGGTATCCCCGATTTTATACCCCCGATTCTTTGCAAATGGCTTGTCCAGAAAAATCTCGCCGCTTTTTTCCGGTATCCTTCCTTCATCTGCTGTAAGCAGATTAAAATTGCTGCTGATAGATTCCAGATGAAGAACCTTCCTGGCATCGTCCTCTCCACTCATAACATCCGTAGAGTAGCTGCCCTCAGCCAGTTCCACACCGTCAATATCCGATACCGCTTTTACATCACGCTGAGTCAGTCCCAGGGTTCCCTGGATCTTCAGATCCATCAGCTTTGCTGCTTCATAATAAGCATCTCCGGAATATCTCATATCCGGAGAAGACGCCTGGATCCCGGAAAAAAATGCAACACCCAGTGCCACGATCAGAAAGATCGAGATAAAACGTGCTTTACTTTTCCGGATCTCCATCCAGAAATCTTTGTGTAATGCCTTCATTCCGTCACCTACCATTCAATCTCTTCCACTGGTGTGGGATGTGCATTTTCAGTCATCCTGGAAACCTTGCCGTTTTTGATCTTGATCACACGGTCGGCCATAGGTGTCAATGCAGAGTTATGAGTAATGACAATAACCGTCATGCCCCGTTCCCTGCAGGTATCCTGAAGGAGCTTCAGGATTGCCTTGCCGGTCTGATAATCCAACGCTCCTGTAGGTTCATCACAGAGCAGAAGCTTTGGATTCTTCGCCAGCGCTCTGGCTATGGAAACTCTCTGCTGCTCACCGCCGGATAACTGTGCCGGAAAATTGGTCAGTCTCTCCCTCAGCCCTACTTCCTCCAGAACTGTCCTAGCATCCAGAGGATCCTTACAGATCTGAAGAGCAAGCTCCACATTCTCCAATGCAGTCAGATTTGGCACCAGATTATAAAACTGGAATACAAATCCAATATCCTCCCGTCGGTATCCGGTCAGCTGCCGGTCTGTATATTTTGCAATATTTTTTCCATCGATCCAGACATTGCCGGATGTGGCCTTATCCATTCCGCCCAGGATATTCAGCACCGTTGTCTTTCCGGCACCGCTTGGTCCTACCACAACCACAAATTCTCCTTTTTTTATCCGGAAGCTGATCTCATCCACAGCTATGATCTTCACTTCTTTTGAGCCATAGATTTTGGATACATTCTCCAGCTTCACATAGTCTTCCGTATGCTCCATTTCCACCCCTCCTCTTTACTCTCTATATGATTTCAGGGGGCTTTTATCTGCCCCCTTTTAATTCTCTCACTCACGTATCACAGCTGTAGAAAAATGTTTTCGGCTGTGATCGAATATTATTAATAACTATATTTATAAGTATATCGGTTCTTAATTCAAAATGCAATTTCTACTTATATTTTACAAAGATTTTTCATTCCTGCGCATTTGTATTTTACATTTCTTTTCTATAATACAGACAAATAAAGGAAATCAATATTATAGCTGACTGTTGCTGACAACAGCAGAAGTATAATTCCAGCAAAACAGGAGGAATGGATTATGTATAAAGTACTGTGGAATCACTTAGATCAAAATTTAAAAAAGGCCCCTGCGCCAGCTGTTTTTCTTGCACTTTTGACAGCTGGATGGAGTGCAGCCGGAATTCTTGCAGGATTACTTGTTTGTCTGGAACTTCAGACAGAACTGATGGTGAAGCTGACTGTGATCTTATGTGCCGGTGGATACGCCGGACTGATTCCCGGTTTCTTCGGTGGGATCTTTTATCTTTACCGAATGGATCTTCGGAAACCTTCTGCGGATCCTGTAGCTGATCTGGCAGCTGAAGCGGAAAAAGCTTCTGCCGATCCTACTTCATTGATCTATTTTCACAATAATTGACAAAAAAGCAGAACTCTGCCTGGTTGTGCAGGGTTCTGCTTTTTTTATTGAATATGTGTATTAAGTTTGATTACTTTCTTATGGAATCCGCAAGCTTTTTTGCTTCTGCTGTCAGTTCTCTTATTTTGTCAAATTCTCCTGCCTTCACAAGATCTCCTTTTACCATCCAGCTTCCGCCGCAGCAGAGGATTTTGTCACAGGAAAGATAGTCCTCAAGGTTTTTCGCATTGATCCCGCCGGTAGGCATAAAACGGATTCCTGTATAAGGAGCTGCCATTGCAGAGCATGACGCTTTGCGTGCTCAGGATGCCATGTACCTTCACCTGGTTTATAATCGTAAACGAATCCTGCTTACGGAAAAAAATTCCTGATGCTGTCCGATCTTCCAGAAGTCTGTCTTCACGGTCTTCAGCAAGTACATTTTTATAGGAAAAATAAGCCCTGGAAATTCATCTTTCCAGGGCTTTCTAAGAGGTGCCACCCGGATTTGAACCGGGGATAGAGGTGTTGCAGACCTTTGCCTTACCACTTGGCTATGGCACCATGCTCCCCCTGTTGGACTCGAACCAACGACACTGCGGTTAACAGCCGCATGCTCTACCGACTGAGCTAAGGAGGAATATTTATTAAGGTTTGTACCTTAA
>QWCN01001358.1_pt1 | contig 54305 bp, 41 predicted proteins | sample 1972711 | NCBI WGS metagenome assembly QWCN01 (sample SAMN09866707, study PRJNA288562) | Human gut metagenome isolate term1_stool, whole genome shotgun sequencing... | isolation source: gut | host: Homo sapiens | place: USA: California
TGCTGCTGTTTGACAAGAACCTGCTGAAAAAGGTCATCGGACTGGACATTATGGACAGCGGCACGTTTTTGCTGCTGGCCGACCGGGGCTATATCACCGGCCGCACCGTGCCCATTATCACCGGCGGCGTGACCGATATGGTCCACTACATCAACCCCATCCCCGCCGGACTGGTGCTGACGGGCATCGTGGTGTCGGTCAGCGTGTCGGCGCTGATGCTGAGCCTGACCATCCGCATTTATAAGAAGTACCACACGCTGGATATCGACACGCTGTATGTGATGATGTCCGACCGGCGGAAGGGAGGGCGCGTATGAGCTTCGTCCAGAACTTCCCCTTCTTCTCCATCATCCTGTGCCTGTTGTGCGCCGTGACCACCTTTGTGGCGGGCGATAAGTGGGGACGGCGGCTGACCATCGGATTGCTGTCCGTGTCCATCGTTTTGCAGAGCTGCGTCCTGTGGTTCTGCGCCAGCAATAACACCAGCTACTCCTACATGATGGGCCATTTCCCCGCCCCGTGGGGCAACGAGATCGCCGCTGGGGTCATCGAGCCGCTGATGGCGCTGCTGTTCTCGGTGGTGATGCTGCTGAGCGTGCTGGGCGGCATGGATCGCATCCTGAAGGACATTCCCGACAAGCGCCGCCATCTCTACTGGAGCATGGTGGATCTGACGCTGGTGTCCCTGCTGGCCCTGTCCTACACCAACGATATCTTCACGGGCTACGTGTTCATTGAAATCTGCACCATCGCCTCCTGCGCCCTGCTGTCGGCCCGGGACAACGGCCGCTCCCTCATCGCGGCGGCCCGGTACATGGTGTTCGCGCTGGTGGGCTCCGGATTGTTCCTGATCGGCGTCATCTACACCTATTCCATCACCGGACACCTGCTGTTCCCCCAGTTGCACGAGACCATCGCCGCGCTGTGGGCGGAGGGTACGTACCGGTTCTCCATGACGGTGGCCATCGGCCTGATGACGGCGGGCCTTGCCATCAAGTCCGGTCTGTTCCCGTTCCACTTCTGGATGCCGGATACCTACGGACGGGCCACCCCCGCTTCCTCCGGTATCCTGTCCGGCGTGGTGTCCAAGGCGTATATCCTGCTGCTGATCAAGATCGTCTACCGCGCCGTGGGCATCGAGGTGTTTGCCGCCAGCGGCATCCAGTCGGTGCTGCTGATCTTCGGCATTGCCGGGATGATCGTGGGCTCCGTGTCCGCCATCCGCTCCAAGCGGCTGACCACCATGGTGGCCTATTCCTCCGCCGCCCAGATCGGCTATATCTACATGGGTCTGGGCATGGGGACGCAGGCGGCGCTGCTGGCGGCGTTCCTGCACATCTTCTCCCACGCGCTGACCAAGCCCATGCTGTTCCTGTCCTCCTCCGGACTGCGTGACGTTTCCGGCGGGCACAACGACTTCTCCAGTTTGCAGGGCGCAGGCCACCGCAATGTGGCGGCGGGCGTGCTGTTCACGGCGGGCGCTCTCAGCATGGTGGGCGTGCCGCTGTTCATTGGGTTCATCCCCAAGCTGCAATTCGCACAGGCGGCCTTTGCCCTGACGTGGGAGAAGTGGCCGGTGCTGCTGGCGCTGGCGGTGTCCACGCTGCTGAACGTGCTGTATTTCCTGTACACGGCCATGGTGCTGTGGCTGCCCCAGAAGGACGGCACGATGGCCCCGGCCCAGAAGATCAACTGGGGCAAGGCCATCCCCGCCGCGGTGCTGCTGGCCATCGGACTTGCCATCGGTATCCATTCCGCGCCGCTGACGGCGCTGCTGCAGCAGGGATTCGCCCTGTTCTGCCAGTATTAAGGAAAGGAGTGGACTGTATCATATGTTATATTTGATCCTTCTGCTGCCCTTCCTGCTGGGGATCGGCTGCGCCTTCTGCAAGGAGGAGAACGCCCGGCGGCTGACCCCGGTGCTGGCGGCGGCGCAGACCGTGCTGACGGCGCTGGTGATCTACGCCGCCGTATCCGGCAAAGACTGGGCCACCAATGTGGTGTATCTCAGCGAGTCGCTGACCTTTTCGCTGAAGATGGACGGCGTGGCGGCGGTGTTCGCCGTGGTGACGGCGGTGTGCTGGCTGCTGACCATCCCCTACGCCGCCGTGTACATGCCCCACAGCGGCGGAGAGCCCCGGTTCTACGTGTTCCTGTTCACCACCGAGGCGGTGCTGCTGGGCACCGCGCTGGCGGCGGACATGGTGACGCTGTATCTGTTCTATGAGCTGACCACCCTGTGCAGCGCACCGCTGGTGCTGCACGAGCTGAAGAAAAAGGCCATTATCGGCGCGTACAAGTACCTGTTCTACTCGGTGGGCGGCGCGTTCGTGGCGCTGTTCGGCGTGGTGGTGCTGTACTTCCACTGTGACTCGCTGTCCTTTGCGGCGGGCGGCACGATGACCGAGGCCACGCCGCTGACGCTTGCGGCGGTGTTCTGCATGATCCTGGGCTTCGGCGCCAAGGCGGGTCTGTTCCCGCTGCATAACTGGTTGCCCAGCGCCCACCCGGCGGCTCCGGCTCCGGCGTCGGCGCTCCTCAGCGGTCTGATCGCCAAGGCGGGCGTCATCGCCGTGCTGCGCACCATCTTCTTCACCGCCGGGGCGGGGCTCCTGCGGGGCACGTGGGTGCAGACGGTGTGCCTGATTCTGGTGCTCATCTCCATTTTCATGGGCTCCTTTATGGGCTGTTTGGAAAAGGAGCTGAAAAAGCGGCTGGCCTATTCCAGTATTTCCCAGATCTCCTATGTGCTGCTGGGCCTGTTCATCCTGTCGCCCGACGGGTTTACCGGCTCCATGCTGCAATTGTTCTTCCACGCGGCGGCCAAGATCGCCATCTTCCAGTGCGCCGGCTCCATTATCCTGCTGGCCCACAAAACGCGGGTGGACGAGCTGCGGGGACTGGGCCGCCGCATGCCGGTGACCTTTATCTGCTTCGCACTGGTGTCGCTGTCGCTGGTAGGTATCCCACCCTTCGGCGGGTTCCACAGCAAGTGGTATCTGGCCACGGCGGCGCTGGAGGCGCTGCCGGGCGCACTGGGCTATCTGGTGCCGGTGACGCTGATTTTGTCGGCGCTGTTCACCGCCGGATACCTGTTCCCGCCGGTGATCTCCGCCTTCTTCCCCGGCCATGATACCACGGGACTGGACCTGTCCCCCATCCGCGAGCCGCTGGGCATCACCGTTCCGCTGGTGATCTTCGCGGCCATCTGCGGACTGATGGGTCTGTTCCCCAACGGCGTGCTGTCGGTGATGGAGTCCATCGCCGGAGCCGTCGCGTAAGGGAGGTGCTGCTATGAATGGAATTTTGCTTTGTCTGCCGGTGTTCCTGCCTATCGTAGCGGGTCTGGCGGCCTACTTCATCCCCTTCCGCACCGACCGGGCGCGCTGCACCCTGTACGCCGTCATCATCGGGGCCACCACCGTTCTGGCGTGGCTGGCGATTCTGCAATGTGACGGCTCGGCCTTCACGTTCCTGCGGTTCACCGATTCCCTGCATTTCACCCTCCGCATGGACGGGGCGGCGAAGCTGTTCGCGGGGCTGTCGGCCTCGCTGTGGCCCTTTACCATGGTGTACGCGTGGGACTACATGAAGCACGAGGGTCACAAGCCCATGTTTTGGGCGTTCTTTACGGCATCCTTCGGCGTGACGCTGGGCATTGCCTTCGCCGCCAATATGATGACCATGTACCTGTTCTATGAGCTGCTGACGCTGGCCACCATCCCGCTGGTGATGCATGCCATGACCAAGCAGGCCATCCACGCAGGCGTGAAATACGCCGCCTACTCCATTGCGGGCGCGGCGCTGGCCTTTATCGGCATGGTGTTCCTGATCGTTAACGACGCGCAGGAGTTCGTTCCTGGCGGCCATCTGGCGGGCTATACCGGCAGCATGGAGCTGCTGCTGAGCGTGTTCGTGCTGGCCTTTGTGGGCTGCGGCGTTAAGGCCGCCATCTGGCCCATGCACAGCTGGCTCATCAGCGCCGCCGTGGCGCCCACGCCGGTAACGGCGCTGCTGCACGCGGTGGCAGTGGTCAAAGCAGGCGCCTTCGCCTGCATTCGGTTGACCTATTTTGCCTTCGGCACAGACATTCTCTACGGCACATGGGGGCAGTACACCGTGATGGCGCTGGCCATGATCACGCTGGTGTTCGGCTCCGCCATGGCGCTGAAGCAGCGCCACTTCAAGCGGCGGCTGGCCTACTCCACCGTGTCCAACCTGAGCTACATCCTGTTTGCCGCCGCCGTCATGACCCCGGCGGGCGAGTTGGCCGCGTTCCTGCATCTGATCGCCCACTCGGTGGTAAAGATCATGGCGTTTTTCTGCGCCGGCAGCGTGCTGCACTACGCTCACCGGGAGTATGTCAGCGAGCTGGAGGGGCTGGGACGGCGGATGCCCCTGACCTTCGCCTGCTTCACGGTGGCGGCCTGCGCCCTGACGGGCATCCCGCCCTTCAACGGCTTCGTCAGCAAGTGGTACATCGGCCTTGCCGCGGTGGGGGAGGGCAGTACGGCCTCCTATCTGGGCTTTATCGCCATTCTGATTTCCGCGCTGCTGACGGCCATTTATATGTTCCAAGTAGTGGTGAAGGCGTGGTTCCCCACGGAGGGAACGGTGCTTCCCACCAAGGAGAGCGCCCATGAGGCGGGGCCATTCATGATCGTGCCTATGCTGATTCTGGCGGCGCTGTGCCTGCTGATGGGCCTGTTCCCGGAGGTATTGCTTGACGTGATCGGAAAGGCGGTGATCCACCCGTGACAACATTTGCTCTGCTGGCCGTTGTGCTGCTGCCGGTGCTGTCGGCGCTGGTCATCGCTCTGCTGCCGGATCGCCATGACGACGGAAAGCGGCTGGGTTCGCTGTCCATCGTGTTCACGCTGCTGACGCTGCTGGCTATGGTATACGTAGCCGCCACAGCGGACGGCAGTACTGTCACCGTTCCGGTGATGCGCCTGAGCTTCTGGGCCGGTGGGTTCCAGAAGCTGTACGGGCTGGTGGTGTGCTTCATGTGGTTTGTCTCGGCGCTGCTGAGTCCCCAGTATTTCCACGGACACCACCACCTGAAGCGGTACTATTTCTTCTTCCTCATCTGTCTGGGGTTCACGGCGGGGGTGTTCCTGTCCGCCGACCTGTACACCACCTTTCTGTTCTTCGAGCTGATGTCCCTCAGCTCCTATGTGTGGGTGGTGCAGGAGGAGACCCCCGACGCCATGGACGCCGGTAAGACCTACCTGACCATCGCGGTGCTGGGCGGTCTGGTGACGCTGATGGGTCTGTTCCTGCTGTACACCGCCACCGGCACACTGGTGATCGCGGAGCTGCACGAGGCCGTGGCCACCATGGAGCGCGGACGTCTGTGGGCTGCCGCGCTGTGCATCCTGTTCGGCTTCGCCGCCAAGGCGGGTCTGTTCTCGGTGCATATCTGGCTGCCCAAGGCCCACCCGGTGGCTCCGGCTCCGGCTTCGGCGCTGCTGAGCGGCGTGCTGACCAAGGCCGGTATCTTCGGCGTTCTGCTGCTGACGGCGCAGGTGCTGACGGGCGACCACGACTGGGGCATGCTGCTTCTGGTGCTGGGCGCTATCACCATGGTGCTGGGCGCGGTGCTGGCGGTGTTCTCCACCAATCTGAAGTACATTCTGGCCTGCTCGTCCCTGTCCCAGATCGGTTTTATCACCGTGGGCGCGTCCATGATCTGCCTGCTGGGCGAGCATAACGCGCTGGCCGCCAACGGCACGGTGCTGTACATGATGAACCACTCGCTGGTGAAGCTGGCGCTGTTCCTGTTCGCCGGTGTGGTGTACTACAACACCCACGCGCTGGATCTGAACGATATTAAGGGCTTCGGCCGGGGCAAGCCGCTGCTGCACGTGCTGTTCCTGTGCGGCGCCTGTTCGCTGGCGGGTATTCCGGGGTTCCTGGGGTACCTGAGCAAGACGCTGGTGCACGAGGCGCTGGTGGAATACGCCCACATGAGCGGCATAACCATCATCACGGTGGTGGAGTGGCTGTTCCTGTTCTCCGGCGGATTGACGGCGGCGTATCTGACGAAAATCTACGTGGCCATCTTCTGGCAGAAGGGCAAGGAGACCGGCAAGCAGTGGGGCAAGCCCCTGTCTGTCATCGCCCTGTGCCTTGCCGCCGTGGCGCTGCCGGTGCTGGGGTTGACACCCCACGCCATCGCCGAGAGGATCAGCGGCGCGACGCTGGACTTCACCGGCGGACACACTTTCGACCACGCCATCCACTACTTCGCGTGGACGAATCTCAAGGGCGTGGTGATTTCGCTGGCCATCGGCATGGTGGTGTACTTCCTGTTCATCCGCACGGTACTGATGCGGAAGGACGGCTTCTATCTCAGCCGCTGGCCCAAGTGGCTCAGCCTGGAGGACAGCGTCTATAAACCCTTCTTCCGCGCCCTGTTCGCGGTGGTGGGCGTGGTGTGCCGCGTGGCCTGCGACGCCTTCGACATGGTGGTGCTGGCGGTGCAGCGGGTGCTGCTGCGGTACAGTAAGGAGAAGGAGCCCCAGTCCTACTCCCCGCTGGTGCAGGCCATCGCGCGGCAGAGCGGCGACAAGGCCGCCCGGGAAGCCGCCGACCGTCTGGACACCCGGCGGGACGTGCGGGACCGTATGGCCCACAGCCTGTCCTTCGGTCTGCTGATGACGTGTCTGGGACTGTGCGTGATTTTGACGGTCGTGATCTGCCACGTGTTCTAAACTGGCATGAAATCTTCGATTTCATTGCCAAGGGAGATGCGGTCGGCTGCGCGCACCCGTTGGGTGCACTGGCGACCGAGAAGAATTTTTCTGACGCACATGTCGTCAGAAAAATGATTGAAATGATTCGCGTCTGCGGACGCGAACTCTGCGAGGCCTTTTTGGCTGCGGATATGAACGCTGCGAGGCTCTCTGATAAAGCTGCCGCTTCCGGTCACGGAAGCGGCAGCTTCTTTCTTTTGCTTGCAAAGCGGGACGTTGTGTGGTATTCTGACGGGGAAAAGAAAACCAGAAGGAGGCATTTATCCATGAGTGAAAAGGGTAAGCTGAGCAAGGCGCTGCTGTACGCGCCGGAGAACGGCTTTGACCGTCTGCCGGAGGGCGAAAAGGCCGCCATGCACGACTATTGCGAGTCCTATAAGGACTTTCTGAACCACGGCAAGACCGAGCGGCTGTGCGTGGAGTACTGCATCGAGCTGGCGAAGCAGCACGGCTTTGTGGAGTTTCAGCCGGGTATGGCGCTGAAAACCGGCGACAAGGTGTACTGCAACAACCGGGGCAAGGGCATCATGCTGGCGGTGATCGGTAAAGAGCCGCTGAGTGAGGGCGCCAACATCGCCGCCGCCCACACCGACGCGCCCCGCCTTGACCTGAAGCCCCGTCCCCTGTACGAGGAAGCGGAGATGGCCTATTTCAAGACCCACCACTACGGCGGCATCCGCAAGTATCAGTGGGTGACGATCCCGCTGGAGCTGCACGGCGTGGTGACGCTCTCGGACGGCACGGTGCTGCCCGTCCACATCGGCGACAAGCCGGAGGATCCTCAGTTCATCATCAACGACCTACTGCCCCATCTGGGCCGCGAGCAGGGCAAGAAGCCCCTGAACGAGGCCATTCCCAGCGAGAGTCTGAACATCCTCGTGGGCTCTCAGCCGGTGGAGGACGAGGACGAGAAGTCACGGTTCAAGCTGGCGGTCATGCAGCTGCTGCACGAGAAGTACGGCATGGTGGAGGAGGACTTTATCTCCGCCGAGCTGGAGGCTGTTCCCGCCGGGCAGGCACGGGATATCGGCTTTGACCGCAGCTTCATCGCCAGCTACGGCCACGACGACCGGGTATGCGCCTACGCGGAGCTGGCGGGCCTGTTCGACGCGGTGGAGCCCCAGCGCACCGCCGTGTGCATCTTCGCCGACAAGGAGGAGATCGGCAGCGAGGGCGTGTCCGGCATGCTGTCCGCCGCCTTTGACAAGTTCATGGGCGAGCTGTGCGACACCCAGGGCGTGCTGCTGCGGGACTGCTTCGCCAAGTCCTTCTGCGTCAGCGCCGACGTGACCGCCGCCTACGACCCCAACTTTGCCGAGGTATACGACAAGCGGAATTCCGCGTTCATCAACTACGGCGTGGGCCTGTGCAAGTACACCGGAGCAGGCGGCAAGTCCGGCGCGTCCGACGCCAGCGCCGAGGTGGTGGGCAAGCTGCGCCGCCTGCTGAATGAGGAAAAGGTGTTCTGGCAGATGGCGGAGCTGGGCAAGACCGACGCCGGCGGCGGCGGCACCGTGGCCAAGTTCATGGCCCAGCGGAACATCGACACCATCGACGCGGGCGTGCCGGTGCTGAGCATGCACGCCCCCTATGAGACGGTGGCGAAGCTGGACTGCTACATGACCTACCGGTGCATGAAGGCGGTATTTGAGAAGGCGTAACGACAAAAAAGGCTTCACCCTCTGGCGAGGGTGAAGCCTTTTGACGTTGTCTCCAGCCTACAAAACGATTACCCGCAATAGGTGTGTAGGGGCGGGGCTCTGCCCCTCCCGTTCGATATACGGTAATCCCATCGATAGAAGCTTCGTAGGGGCGGACGACTCTGTCCGCCCTGTCAGAAATGGTACGATTATCGTTAGGGCGGGCAGAGTCGCCCGCCCCTACAACCGTTTACCATACCCGGTGTGTTTACCGTGCGGGGCGATGCACCCCAAGGGTACTTGTTCCGCTTCGCTCCACTGCGTGGGCATCGCCCCCTACGAAATGCAGAGCAAGCTGCAAACACGAGGTGGATTTTTTCTGCTTTCTGTGGTAGGATGATGGCAATCAAAACAGGAGGTAGACCCATGAGAAAGAGATTGACCGCGTGGCTGCTGGCACTTGTCATGGCGCTGACGCTGGTGGGCTGCAGAGATGACGTCACCGTCATCGGTGTGACCACCGGCGGCGATCAGACGCCGCAGCAGCAGGAGCAGCAGGACGTTCTGCCGGACGAGGGCGACGAAACGCCCGACGTGCCGGACAATGACGGCGCGGACGCCGCCATCGACGAGGACGGCAGCTACACCAGCAAGGAGGACGTGGCGCTGTACATCCACACCTACGGCCATCTGCCGGGGAATTTTATCACCAAAAAGGAGGCCCAGGCGCTGGGCTGGAGCGGCGGCTCACTGGAGCCCTACGCGCCGGGGAAGTGCATCGGCGGCAGCCATTTCGGCAACTATGAGGGGCTTTTGCCGGAGGCGGAGGGTCGCTCCTACACCGAGTGCGATATCGACACGCTGGGCGCCGGCAGCCGGGGCACCAAGCGGATCGTGTTCTCTAACGACGGACTGATCTACTACACCGGCGACCACTACGAGAGCTTTGAGCTGCTGTACGGGGAGGAATGAGCATGCGGTTTGTATTGGACGGCAGCAGCGTGGGAAGCCGCGAGGTGCTGCACCGGACGCTGGCGGCGGGGCTGCGGCTTCCCGACTGGTACGGCGGCAATCTGGACGCGCTGCACGACTGCCTGACGGATATCACGGAGCCCACCGAGCTGGTGATCCGCGGCGGCGCGGCGCTGGAGACGGCGCTGGGCGGCTACGCGGCGGCGCTGCAGCGGGTGCTGGCGGACTGCGCGGCGGAGAATGAGATGTTCTCCGTCACGTGGGAGGAATAAACCAGCGGGCGGCCGGAATGACATGATTTTGCAGAATTCAAGGCTCCCTTGTGTAAAGGGGGCTGTCGTCAGCAAAGCTGACTGGGGGATTGTCGTTTAAGATAGTGCTGTGGAAATCCAGATGGATACTACGGCGGCATAGCCGCCGAGATTGACACTAAAAATATGCCACCGGCATATTTTCTTAACGTGTCAACCCCTCCGTCAACGCTTCGCGTTGCCACCTCCCCTTACACAGGGGAGGCTTTTCTTTGTGCCCTCGCACTTATATTTTCGTGATTTTACAAAAAATTCACACTTGCCTATTGACAATTCTGACAAAGATGGTAGAATGTAGTCTAGCGAATATCCCAGACAACTTCATACCTTATCAAGAGTGGCGGAGGGAACGGCCCAATGAAGCCACGGCAACCTGTTTTTCAAGGTGCCAAATCCGACGTGAATCGAAAGATGAGGAAAGGGCAAGAAAGTTCAGCACTCTGTCGGTTCAGGCAGGGCGCTTTTTTGTTGCGTATTTCCGGAAATGAAAGGAGAACAAAATCATGGCAAAGCATCTGTTTACTTCCGAATCTGTTACCGAGGGACATCCCGATAAGATCTGCGACCAGATCAGCGACGCCGTTCTGGACGCCATCTTCGAGCAGGATCCCAATGGCCGCGTGGCCTGCGAGACCACCGCTTCCACGGGCCTTATCCACATTATGGGCGAGATCACCACCTCCTGCTATGTGGACATTCCCAAGATCGCCCGCGAGGTGATCCGCGATATCGGCTACGACAACGCCACCTATGGCTTTGACTGCAACACCTGCGCCGTCATCACCAACATCGATGAGCAGTCCGGCGATATCGCGCTGGGCGTGGACAAGTCTCTGGAATCCAAGGAGGCCGGCCACGACGAGTTGGACAACGGCGCCGGCGATCAGGGCATGATGTTCGGCTACGCCTGCGACGAGACGCCTGAGCTGATGCCCTTGGCCATCTCTCTGGCCCACAAGATGGCCAAGCGCCTGACCGACGTGCGCAAGCAGGGTCTGCTGACCTATCTGCGCCCCGACGGCAAGACCCAGATCACCGTGGAGTATGACGAAGGCGGCAAGCCCTCCCGCGTGGACACCGTGGTGGTCTCCACCCAGCACGCCGCCGACGTCTCTCTGGAGCAGATCCGCAAGGATATCATCGAGCTGGTCATCAAGCCCACCGTTCCCGCGGAGCTGCTGGACGAGAACACCAAGTTCTATGTGAACCCCACCGGCCGGTTCGTCATCGGCGGCCCTCAGGGTGACAGCGGCCTGACCGGCCGTAAGATCATCGTGGATACCTACGGCGGCAGCGCGCCCCACGGCGGCGGCGCTTTCTCCGGCAAGGATCCCACCAAGGTGGATCGCTCTGCCGCCTACGCTGCCCGCTGGGTAGCCAAGAACGTGGTGGCTGCCGGTCTTGCCAGCCGCTGCCAGGTGCAGCTGGCCTACGCCATCGGCGTGGCCCGTCCCGTCAGCGTTCTGGTGCAGACCTTCGGCACCGGCGTGGTGGCCGACGATGTGCTGGAAGCCGCTGTGGAGAAGGTCTTTGACCTGCGTCCCACCGCTATCATCCGCGACCTCGACCTGCGCAAGCCCATCTACCGCCAGCTGGCCGCTTACGGCCACATGGGCCGCGAGGATCTGGGCGTGGCATGGGAAAAGACCGACCGCGTAGAGGCTCTGAAGGCCGCGCTGAGCAAGTAATTTCCCCCTTATTTTTCCAGTTAGTCAAAAGTAACTTGCATTTCCCACCGCCTTGTGGTATACTGATTGGCAATATATGCAAGGAGTGATCATATGCATTTGCAGGAATCCGGCGAGATGTATCTGGAAACCATTCTGGTGCTGACCAGCCAGTCGCCCCACGTCCGCGCCATCGACGTGGGCGAGTACATGGGCTATTCCAAGCCCAGCGTCAGCCGCGCCATGGGACTTTTGAAAAGCGGCGGCTATATCAAGGTGGACGAGAATGGCTTCATCACGCTGCTGGAGCCGGGCCGCGAGGTGGCCGAAATGATCTATGAGCGTCACACACTGCTGACGCAGTATCTGACCCGGCTGGGCGTATCGCCGGAGGTGGCCGCCGAGGATGCCTGCAAGCTGGAGCATGTGATCAGCGACGAATCGTTTCAGGCCATCAAAAAACACGCGCATCTGGGCGTGGAAAAGTGAAAAAAAGATTCCCTGACCCAAGTCAGGGAATCTTTTTTTGCTATTTCACTTCCACTCTTGGCCCCGGGCGGTACTCCTCGGAGAGCACCCGGATGGTGATGCTCCCGGCAGAAAGCTCCGTGAGCCGCGCCTGCAGAGCTTCTGCCTTTTCCGCGGGCAGGGAGATGGACAGCACCACGTCCGCACCGTAGGCTACATCGTCGATGACGCCGGACTGGCCCTCGATCTCCAGCTTCACCCGCTCGAAAAGGGGATAGGTGCAGGGTACCTCCACTCTGGCCCACGCGCCCATCACCGCCACGCCGGAGGCGATCAGCGCGTCCTTGGCCCCCTTGGAGTAGGCGCGGGTCAGACCGCCCGCTCCCAGCAGGATACCGCCAAAATACCGGGTCACCACGCAGCAGACGTTGGTGACCTCCTCCCGCTCCAGCACCTTCAGCATGGGCTGACCGGCGGTGCCTTGCGGCTCGCCGTCGTCGCTGTACCGGGCGGTGGTGGGGCCGACGCGGTAGCACCAGCAGTTGTGGCGGGCGTCGTAGTACTTGGCCTTCATGTCCTTGATGTACTGCTGGGCCTGCTCCTCCGTCTCCACCGGCCAGATGTGGCTGATGAAGCGGGAGCGCTTCTCCACGAACTCGCTGTCCGCCGCCTGAAAGGGAACTCTGAACTCGCTCATTCCCACTCCTCCTTTGGCGGCTGCCAGCCCTCGATATAGTCCTTCAGCTGGCCCAGCAGCCGGGGATTGCACACGGCCACCACGTCCACCGTGGCGGCGTACTCCACGCTCTCCACCTTGGCCTCACGGTACAGGCTGTCCAGCGCGCCCGCCTTGTCGTAGGGCAGGTGCAGCGTCACCCGTTTGGTGCCCTTGTCCAGCTTTTTATCGATCAGCGCCAGCAGGTCGGGGATACCCTCCCCTGTTTTAGCGGAGATGGCTACGGCGTCCTCCTCTTTTGCACGGTCGCCGGGGAAGCTGAGGTCGGACTTGTTATAGACCCGGATGCAGGGAATGGTATCGGCGCCCAGCTCGCGGATCAGGCGATCCACGGTGTCGGCCTGCTGCCGCCACTGGAGATTGGACGAGTCGATGACGTGGAGCAGCAGGTCGGCGTACTCCAGCTCCTCCAGCGTGGCCTTGAAGGCCTCCACCAGCTGGTGGGGCAGCTTGCGGATGAAGCCCACCGTGTCGGAGATCACCACGTCCAGCGTATCGCTGACCGTCAGGAGACGGGTGGTGGTGTCCAGCGTGTCGAACAGGCGGTTGTTGGCGGGGATATCCGCGCCGGTGATGGCGTTCAGCAGCGTGGATTTTCCCGCGTTGGTGTAGCCCACGATGGCCACCACGGGGATTTCGTTCTTGCTGCGGCGCTGGCGCTGGGTGGCGCGGACACGGCGCACCTCCTCCAGCTCCGCCTTCAGCTTGTCGATCTTGCGGCGGATGTGGCGGCGGTCAGTCTCCAGCTGGGTCTCGCCGGGGCCCTTGGTGCCGATGGGCGAGCCGCCGGTGCCGCCCTGCCGCTCCAGATGGCTCCACATGCCGATCAGGCGGGGCAGCAGGTACTGGTACTGGGCCAGCTCCACCTGCAGGCAGCCCTCCTTGGTTCTGGCCCGCTGGGCGAAGATGTCCAGGATCAGGCCGCTGCGGTCAATGACCTGCACGCCCAGCAGCTCGGTCAGGACGCGGATCTGCGACGGCGACAGGTCGTTATCGAAGATCACCATGGTGGCCTGCTCGTTGTCCACCATGCGCTTGACCTCCTCCACCTTGCCCTCACCGATGAAGCTGTGGGGGTCAGGCTTCTCCCGGCTTTGCAGGATGATGCCCGCCGTGTCGCCGCCCGCCGTGTCCACCAGCTCCGACAGCTCCATCAGGCTCTCCTCGTCGGCGCTGTCGTCGCCCAATACCGGCGAGCGCAGACCCACCAGCACGGCGTGGTCACGGGATTCCTTGCTATTTTCCAAAGTTTTGCGTTCCATATTACCCTCGGTCAAAATGAATTTTTCCCTATTATATACGGTTTTCCGCCGGTTGTAAACGGGCAAAACCGCATTGCGGCGGGCAGCAGAAAAATCGGCATACTATGCTCTTGGCATATTGTATTCTTTTTTCAGCAGTGGTATAGTGTAATTGTTTGAATATGCACAAAAACATTGCGACAGGAGGAGAGTTTATGAAGAAACGCATCATAAGCCTGTTGATGGCTCTTCTGATGCTGACCAGCCTGCTGCCCACCGCCGTGTGGGCCGAGGGCGAAGCCCCGGAGCAGACGGCGGCTGCCGTCATGGATGACGGGGCGGAGGAGATGACGGCAGCAGAAACGGTGGAAGTTCCCACAGAGCTGGAAGCAGACGCGGAGCCGGATAGCAACGGCATCGCCCTGTATAACAGCGCCACCAGCGGGTCGTGCGGGGACAATGTAACGTGGAGTTATGATGCCAATAGCTGTACCCTTACGATTTCCGGCAGTGGGGATATGGAAGATTATGACGCGACTTATGATCGAGACGATGAAACATATTATAACCCCACCTACCCCTGGCCTTCATCTGTTGCCAAACTTGTTGTTAAGGATGGTGTGACCAGGCTAGGTAGTTTTGCGTTCTACAAATGCACTTCTCTTGTTAAAGTCTCACTGCCTGAGTCTATTAGAACTTTCGGTTCCTATTGCTTTGCTGAATGCTCCCAACTTATATCGCTGACCATACCTTCTAAAGTCACCGTGATACCGCAGGGTTTTTGCTCTGGCTGTAAAAAGATAACTGCGATCAATATTCCTTCTGGTGTAACTCGTATCAATAAAAACGCTTTTTTGACAACCGGTATCACAACGTTGACGATTCCCACCAGTGTGGTATACATTGGAACGGAAATTGGAAATATCAATTACGTTACCTATAAAGGATCCAAAACTCAGTGGGAAAAAATCGAATTCGGTTCTTACAATAATTTTGAACCCACCAGCAGGAACACATACGCACCGGCATGGGATGAAGGAACTTTCAATAACTCCCAAATCACCTGGGAGGTAGAGTGTGACTATTGCCTACGCATTACTGGTTTCGGAGATATCCCTGATTTCAATTTGGGTACGGCTCCCTGGTATGATTACAACACTCAGATCAAAGAGGTCGTTATCGAAAGAAACATTACCCGCATTGGCAACTACGCTTTTTATAATCTTAAAAATCTAAAGGAATTCCGGAGTCTCGGTGAAGATATGGTCACCCACGTTGCCTTTAGCGTAAAAACAATCGGTGAATCCGCGTTTGAGCTTTGTACAGCGCTCAGCACTTTCCCCTTCTCTGAGATGGAGCAGTTGGAAAGCGTTGGCAAATATTCTTTTCATAGCAGCGGACTTTCCGGTGACATTACTTTTCCCGATTCTTTGAAGTGCATTGAACATGGCGCTTTCGAGAACACCTCCATCAACAGTGTCATTATTAGAAAGAATGTAGCTACCATTGGCCAGTTTGCTTTTAATAACTGCTCCAAGCTCACAGATATTTTCTATCGCGGCACCCAGGCACAATGGGAAAGTCTTATGTCTGGAGAAGATAATAAAGTGCCGTCAAGAACAATTCTTCATCTTAATTCTCGGTGCTGTCCCGGCTATTCAACAAAAACTGTCGATCCCATTCCTGCTACCTGCACAACTTCCGGCAGTATGAATGACACCGTGTGCGCCACTTGCGGGGTGCTGGTTTCAAAGGGTACAGTGATCCTCGCCACGGGTCACACTGAGGTCGTGGACGCCGCTAAGGCTCCTACCTGTACCGAGACCGGTTTGACCGAGGGCAAGCATTGCTCCGTGTGCGATACCGTGCTGGTAGCGCAGGAAGAAGTTCCCGCCACCGGTCACACCGAGGTCGTGGACGCCGCCAAGGCCGCTACCTGTACCGAGACCGGTTTGACCGGGGGCAAGCATTGCTCCGTGTGCAATACTGTGCTGGTAGCGCAGGAAGTTGTTCCCGCCAAGGGTCACACCGAGGTCATTGACCCCGCCAAGGCCGCTACCTGTACCGAGACCGGTTTGACCGAGGGCAAGCATTGCTCCGTGTGCGATACCGTGCTGGTGGCGCAGGAAGTTGTTCCCGCCACGGGTCATATCTGGGATGACGGTGTGGTCAGCATCCCCGCCACAGGACACAAAACCGGGACGCTGACATTCACCTGCACCACCTGCCATGCCACCAGAACGGAAGAGATCCCTGCCATCAAGGGCGATGTGAACGGCGACGGCACGGTGGACATTCTGGACGTTGACCAGGTCTACCGCCATCTGACCGGGCAGATTACGTTGTCCTCCGTGGAGCTGGCGGTCGCCGATGTGAACCGGGACGGCACGCTGGACGTTTACGACCTGCAGCTGTTGTATGAGGCAGTGGCGCAGGGAACGGAACTGTAACACCACAAACCCCGTGTCCGCATGGTTCATGCGGACACGGGGTTCTTTCGCTGTCGGTAAAAAAATGCCTGTTCCCATGAGGAACAGGCATTTTCATGTGTCTTGTTAGCCCTCCAGGCCGAAACGCTTGTTGAACTTGGCAACGCGTCCGCCGGTATCGACAAGCTTCTGCTTGCCGGTGAAGAACGGGTGACACTTAGAGCAGACTTCCACGCGAATATCCTTCTTCGTAGAACCTGTCTCAATCACATTACCGCAGGCGCATTTGATAGTAGTCTGCTGATAATTTTATAATTTTACGGTAGAATTTGTGTGGAAGAAGTACAGGAGCTTCTCCGACACGTCTTTTTCCAGCACCTTACCCAGCGCCAGCGCGTAGGCCTCCAGCTGGGGACGGTAGCCCTCGGCCCGCTGGGATTGCTGCTGGGGGGTGACGCGGTCGGTTTTGAAGTCCACCACCACCAGACCCGACGGCGTTTCAAAGGCGCAGTCCACCACGCCCTGCAGCAGCAGTTCCTCTCCCGCCGCCTGCGGATCGTAGAGGGCGGCGTCGGTCAGCAGTGAGAAGCGGTACTCCCGCCACACCTTGTCCGCGCCGCGGATACGCTCCGCCAGCGGAGACGCCAGAAACCGCGCCACCATGGCGCAGTCCACCGCCGCGGCCTGCTGGGCCGTCAGCAACCGCCGCTGAGCCAGCTTTTCCACCTCCGCCGCCACCGCCGAGGGGGTGGCGGGGGTGCGGAAGTCGATGTACTGCATGACGGCGTGGACGGCGGTGCCCTTTTCCGCCGCCGTCAGGCCGGTGGTCTCCCGCAGAAACAGGGGCTTTTCAAACAGCACCGCACGGCGGCGGGTAGGCGCGCCCTCCGCGATCTCCTCGTCGATGGCGCGGCCCTTCAACTGGGTGGCCGTCACCTTGCCAGGGGTGACGGTGGCCGCGCCGTGTCCGTAGACCCACTCCAGCGGTGCGGGGTCAAAGGGCTGCTCCTCCGGCAGCGGGGCTGCCGCGTCCTCCTGCGGCACGGCGGCGGTCATGGCGGCGGGAGAATCCCACAGATACACCTGCCAGCCGCCGTCCTCCGTGGTCTGCTCCGGCGTAGGCACGTCCGCCCACTGGCACAGCTTGGCGCCCGGAGCGGTACACAGCAGCGGCAGCAGCACCCAGTCGCCCAGACACTTGCCCGCCGCCACTGCCTCCGGCGGTGTGGGAACGCCCGCCAGACCTGCCAGATCGGCCATGCGCTTGCGGCCCTTCTTCCGGCAGTCCACGGCGATCATTTTCTCCTGTGCGCGGGTCATGGCCACGTAGAGGATGCGCATTTCCTCGGACTTGCTCTCCCGCTGCAATTGCAGCGCCACCGCCGTTTTGCTGACGGTATCGTAGCGGATGCTGCGCGCTCTGTCCACGCACTCCACACCCAGCCCCAGCTGGGGGTGCACCAGCACCGGCTCCTGCACGTCACGGGGGTCGAACCGCTTGCTGAGGTCGCAGAGGAACACGATGGGGAACTCCAGACCCTTGGACTTGTGGATGGACATGATGCGCACGCCGCCGGCGCTCTGGCGGGTGGAGAGATCCGGCGCGTCACCGTTTTCCAGCAGCGTCCGCAGGTGGGCGGTGAAGTCGAACAGGCTCTTTTTCCCCGCGCCGGCCATCTGCCGGGCGTAGGTGTAGAAGGCCGTCAGGTTGTCCCTCCGGGCCTGACCGCCCGGCATGGCGCCGAACACCGCCTCGCAGCGGCAGGTGTTGTAGATGCGCCACAGCAGCACGTCCACCGTCTCGTCCCGGGCGGCGGCGCGAAGGCTCTCCAGTGTGCGGAGGAAGTCCTGCGTGTCGGCGCTGTCGTCCAGCAGCAGGGCGTCGAAGTAGTCGCCGTCCTTCTGCAAGGCGCGGATGGCCGCCAGACGATCCGGCGTGAAGCCGAACAGGGGTGAGCGCAGCACCGAGATCAGCGGCACGTCCTGCCGGGGATTGTCGATGACCTGCAGCAGCGACCACACCACGGCGATCTCCACGGTGGCGAAGAAGTCGCTGCTCTCGTCGGCGGCGCAGGGAATGTTCCGGGCCGCCAGTGCCGCCGTGAAGGCCTTCAGGCGGCTGCGGGGTGAGCGCATCAGGATCACGAAATCCTCCGGCGTACAGCGCCGCAGGCCATCGCCGCCGGAGACGGCGTAGCCCTCGTCCAGCATGCGGCGGATGCGCTCTGCCACGAACCGGGCCTCCACCGCCGCGCGGTCGAAGCGCTCCTCCTCGGTGTCGGCCACGTCGATGAAGTGGTATTCCGCCGCCGTGTCCGGGTGGGGCGGGTAGTACGCCGCGCCGAAATAGAGCTGCTCCTCCGCGCCGTAGTCCATCTCGCCCATCCGGCGGGACATGATGCTGCGGAAGATGGCGTTGCAGCCGTCCAGCACGCTTTGGCGGGAGCGGAAGTTTTTGCTGAGCAGCACCTTGCGGGGCTGGCCGTCCTCCGCCTGGCCGGCGGGGACGTAGGCGTTGTACTTCCGCAGGAAGATGGTGGGGTCGGCCAGACGGAAGCGATAGATGCTCTGCTTCACGTCGCCCACGGTGAACAGGTTCTGCTCCTGCCGGGAGACGGCGGAGAAGATGCAGTTCTGCACGTCGTTGGCGTCCTGATACTCGTCCACCATGATCTCCCGGTAACGCTGGGCCACCTGCTGAGCCAGCTCCGTGGGCTGGCCGTCGGGCTGGCACAGCAGGTCGATGGCATAGTGCTCCTGATCGGAGAAATCCAGCGCGTTGCGGCGGGCCTTCTCCGCCTGATAGCGGTGGGAGAAGTCAGCGGTCAGTGCCGTCAGCGCCAGCATGGCGGGCGCCATGGCCGACAGGTCGGAAAGATGCTCCGCCTGGGTGACGGTAAAGGGCGCGGCCAGCTTCTTCAGGTCGTCCTTGCACTGCTTGACGATGGCCTGCACGTGCTCCTTTTCCGGGTTCTCGCCCCGGACAGCGCCCATGCGGCGGTGGAAGCCGGGCAGCGCGGCGGCCATGGCGTTCCAGTCGCCGCAGGCGGCGGAAAAGCCCCGAAACCCCGCTGCCGCCTCCACCAGACGGTCGCTGTAGGCGGCGGCCACCACCTCGTCGGTGATGCCGTCTGCCGTTTTTTCCAGCAGCGCCGCCCAGAAATCCGCCTTGGCGGCGGCGTCCTCCATGATGATCCGACCGTAGGGGGTCTGGCTCAAGTCCTCCGGCAGCGTCTCCCAGCCGCGGCGCACCTTTTCCAGCCATTCCAGCGGGTAGGGATGGCTTTGCAGCTTGCGGTGCAGCTCCAGCACCAGCTGCTCCAGCGCCCGGTCGTCCCGGCCCGCGCCCAGCGTTTCCGCCAGCTGGCGGCGCTGGTCGTCCATGCCGGCGTAGAAATCCTCCAGCGTCCGCTCCAGCACACGCTCCTTCACCATGGCGGCCTCCTGCTCGTCCAGCACCCGGAAGTCCGGCGTCAGGGTATGGCCCGCCACCGGCGGCAGACGGTACACGTTTTCCCGCAGCAGCGCGGCGCAGAAGGCGTCCACCGTTTTGATGTCCGCCTGATACACCCGGAACAGCTGGCGGCGCAGATGGGCGTTGTCCGGATGCTCCGCCACCCGCTTGGACAGCTCCGCCGCAATCTTGCCCCGCAGCTCCGCCGCCGCCGCCTTGGTATAGGTAATGATCAGAAAGTCGTCTACGGCGCACTGCTCCTCCATGATATAGCGGAACAGGCGCTCCACCAGCACCTTGGTCTTTCCGGAGCCGGCGGCGGCGGACACCAGCAGGCTGCCGCCCCGGTTTTCCACCGCTGTGCGCTGGTCAAGTGTCAGTTCAATGGCCATGGTGTCCCTCCTCTCCGTTTTCCCGTTCCATCAGAGCCCAGAATTCGTCGCTGTCGGTCTTGTAAAGGGGACGGCGCTTGTCCCGGCTGTCGTCAAAATAGCAGGCCGAGGCAAAGGCGCAGTAGGTGCAGGCGCTGTCCTGTGGGCCGCGGGCATAGGGGTCGGCGTCGATGTTGCCGCCCGCGATCTCCCCGGCGATCTGGTGCAGCAGCTTGTCCACATACCGGCCCAGATGGCCCAGCTGCGCCGCCGTGGCCACGCTGCCGGTGACGCCGCCGTCCTTCTTCACCCCGATGGGGAGATAGCAAGGGGACTCCAGCGCGCTGTGCTCCATGGCCTGCAGGATCTGGGGCTCGCCCAGCACCAGTCCGGTACGGCGCAGCTCCTTTTGCAGAGCGGCCTTCAGCTTTTCGTCACTGATACCGCGATCCTGCCGCAGTATCACGCTGCGGGCGGGCTGGTACAGCACGCCGCATGGCACGATGGGATGGCCGAAATAGGACGCGCCCTCCCGCTCCAGCGTAAAAAGATACAGCAGCATCTGAATGCCAAGACCATAGCGGATATCCGTCAGGTCGAAGCTCTTCTGGCCGGTCTTGTAGTCCACCACCCGGAGATAGAGCTTCTCGTCGTGGAGCCAGCCGTCCACCCGGTCTACCTTGCCGGAGACGGACAGGGACGCGCCGCCCTCCCGAACGGTGATGGCGGGCAGGTCGCCGTCCCGTCCGCCGAAGCTCAGCTCGAAGGACACCGGGGCGAAGTCCGACTGCCGCATTTCCTCCGCGATGCTGAGGATGATGCTGTAGGCCGTCTCCCGCAGACGGCTGAACAGATACCGGAAGCGGGCGGATTTATGGGGATAGTCGTCGATGCATTCGTCGGCGTAGCGCTTTACATAGTTCCGCACCATGCGGCGCAGCTCCTCGTCGGCCACCTGTCCGTAGCCGCCCTGCGCTTTCACGTCACGGTTGACGTTTTCCAGCAGATAGTGGAGGAAGGTGCCGATCTCCGGGGCCTCGAAGCCCGCCTTTTTCCGCTCCTTTGCCCGCAGACCGTACTCCATGAAGTAGCCGAAATGGCAGGACTTCACCCGGTCGATGCGGCTGGCGGACATGGCGATAGAGTGGCCGTACAGTGACCGCACCGCCTCCGGCGACAGACTGCCCCGCTCCATGTGCCGCGCCCGCTCCATGGCGGACAGGGCGGCGGCGTAGCGGGGACTTTGGGCAAAGTACCGCCACAGTTGGGGGTCATCCCCGGCGGTGCACAGGGCCGCGGCAGGCAGCGTCAGGCGATAGGCCCCGTCCTCCCGGCGTATCTTCGTCCGGGGGAACAGGCGGGCCACACGCTCCACCACGAAGGAGGGCCGCAGCTCCGCGCCGGTCACGTCGGTGACGGGCCAGCTGATATGCAGGTGCTCCGTGGGCTGGGCAAGGCAGGCGTAGATGTTTTGCAGCTCGTTATCCAGCGCGTCGAAGGTGGCGTCGGACAGGGGGATATCCCGCTGGGCCAGCGCCTGCCGGTCGTCGCTGTCCAGCACGCCGCCGTCCTTGTCGATCTGGGGCAGCAGGTGGTCGTTGGCGCCCAGCAGGAACAGGACGCGGACGCGGTGGCGGTCGTTGCGGGTGATCTCGCTGACCTTCACCTGATCCAGCGTGGCGGGGATGGTGCCCACGCTGTACTGGGTCAGCACCAGACGCAGCAGGCGGGCGAATTCCTCGCCGTCCAGCTCCGTGTCCGCCAGAATTTCTACGAATTGATCCAGCACGCCGCAGAAGATCTGCCACAGCTGGGCGTATTCCTCCGCCAGCTGCACCTGTCCCGCCGCCAGCAGTGCGTCGGCCTTGTCCCGCAGCGCCTCCGGCACACCGGCAGCCGCCGCGAATTCGTACAGCGTCCGGGCCTTGTCACGGGCGGTGGGCCGCTCCTTCAGGCCGGTAGCCAGCGCCAGTAGCGGCAGACGCACCTTTTCCCGGATGCGGTTGATCTCCTGCAGACGGGCGGCCCGCTCCTCCGTCATGTCCCGGCCGTAGCCGTCGGGGTTCAGCGTCCACGGCACGTCACGCAGCCACATATTGCCCCGAATTTCCCAGCGGATCACGTAGTTCTCCAGTAGGTCGCACTCCGCCTCCGTCACGCCGGTCATGCCGGTTTTCAGGTAGCGGAACATATCCTCGTACTCAAAGCCGCCTGTCACCGCGTCCACAGCGGACAGCAGCAGCGTCATCACCGGCTTTTCCAGAATGTCACTGCGGCGGCTGACGTAGGCGGGGATGCCGTCCCGCAGAAAGATGGACTCCAGCAGCGGGCCGTAGGCGTCCAGCGTCCGGGCGGCCACAGCCATGTCCCGGTAGCGATAGCCCTGCTGGGCAAGGCGTCGAATCTGGGCGGAGACGTACTCCACCTCCGTGTAGGCGGTGGCCGCCTGATAGAGCGCCACCGCGTCGGTCTCGCCCTCCCAGGCCGCGTCATGGCCGAAGAAGCAGCGCTCCAGGTGGCCCAGCGGGCTGTCGTCCTGCCGGGTCAGGTAGGTCAACCGGCACTCGACGCCTGCTTCACGGGCCATGCGGACAAGGCGCTCCTTCTGGGCGGCGGCGTTCTGGAACTGCTGGCCGGTCTTATCGCCCAGCAGCGTTACCGTCACGCTGGCGCACCGCCGCAGCGCCAGCGCCAGCACGCTCTCCTCCTGCTTATTGAAGAAGGAAAAGCCGTCCAGATACAGGTCTTTCCCGTCCAGATAGTGGGACTGGGGCAGGCTGTCGTGGAGCTTCTGCACGCGGGAACGGGTGTCGGTGCCGCCGTGGCGCAGCCTGGCGTCGTAGGCGGCGAAGATCAGCGCCACGTCCCGCAGCTTATCGCCCATGGCGCCCTCCATGTCCTCCACATGGCGGTACAGCGTCTCCGGCGCGATCTGATAGGCGTAGAATTCATCGGCCAACGTGGTCAGCTGGTGCAAAAACGCCGAGCGCTGGGACGGGCGGCCGAACACCTTTAATTGCGTGTGCAGTTCCTGTAAGCACCGGCGCATGGTCAGCAGCTTGCCGCCGTTGTCCAGCGTCACGTCGGCAAGGCCGCCGGTCTCGCCCAGTACACGGGTGGCAAGGCTCTGGAAGGTCAGCACCTCGGCGCTGCGGCAGGCGGTGGGGCCGCAGAAGCGGCACAGATCCAGCTCCGCCTCGTGGGAGGTGTGTTCCGGCACCAGCAGCAGCTGGGGACGGTTCTCCCGCTCACGCTGGATGGTCTCCAGCACCCGCGCCGACTTTCCGCTGCCGGCGCGGCCGATCCAGATGGACAGCATAGGCGCGTCCTCCTTACGTGTGATAGTCTTTGCCGCCATTATACCGTATTTGCCGCCGTTTGCAAAGCGGCGCACCGAAAAAACTAAAAATGCCCGACAAATCACTTGCCAAATGCCGGGTATGCTGGTAAAATAGTACTATCGAATCTTCGACAAAGGGGAGAGAAAACTATGAGAAAGATGAAGCGATGGGCCGCACTGCTGTGTGCGGTGTTGATGGCCGTCACGCTGCTGCCGACGCAGGTGTGGGCGACGGATGGGACGGACGGCGGCAGCGCCGCTGCGCTGGAAGAACCGATCGTGAGCGACAAGCCTACCATGAGTGAGGAAACCGCCACAGACGGACAGCCTGCCGACGACCAGACGCCCGCTCCCACCGACGATGAAACGCCGGACGCGGAAGTTCCAGAGGAGAGTGAAAGCGCCGACCCTCAGGAGCCGGAGCAGGAAGTGGACAATCAGGACACTGACAATACCGATGATTCCGATGTGCTATGCAGGGCGACACTGGATCCTATCAGCCACGAATTGGAGGTTGAGCAGTTTTCAGCAGAGGAAGCTGCGGATGCGGAGATTACGTCTGCTGAGTTGAATAATGCTCTGACCAGTAATAAAAGCGGGAGCTCCTATTTCGATATCATATCCGTGACACGGTATGGCCGTGCTAAGCTGGCGAAAATGTCCCGCAGTACGGTCTACCTGAAAATTTATGATCGGCTGCTGGAAATGGCAGAGAATTTTACCGTAGACAAGGTTTCGCTTCCTACAAACCAGAAAGTTACCCATGATGAAGCTTGGCTTGTTACTGCTGCGTTTTACTCTGACTATCCGGAGCTGTTCTGGGCCCGGCCGTCGTTCTGGTACAACAAAAACACCATGCTTTGCAGTGAAATTCAACTGAATTACAACAGTCATATTTACAATCTGAATACCGAACTGCCGCTGTTTCTGGAGACTGCTGAAACGATCCTGGCGGGTATGCCCACCGGCAGCGACTATGAGAAAGAGCTGTACCTGCACGACGCGCTGATCAAGAAAGTCACGTATACCTACAGTAAGCTGGAGGAGCAGAACGGCTATACCACACTGGTGGAGGGCAAGGGCGTCTGCGCGGGGTATGCTTTTGCGCTGCAATATCTGTTGATGCGCGCAGGTATCCAGAGCTACTATGTGGTAGGCTACGCAGGAGAAAACCATGCATGGAATCTGGCAAAAATCGACGGAGAGTGGTACTATGTAGACGCCACGTGGGACGATCCCGTGTATAACGGTTCGGACGATCCCTATTCCCCCTATCACAGCTATTTCAACATCACCACAAATAAGCTGAAAGAAGATCACACACCTTCTGGTACGCCGTATAACGTGCCGTTAGAGAACTGTACCGCCACTGACGCCTTCTACTACAAGGTAAACGACACCATTGTATCTACCACAGACAGCGGACTTGTGGAAAAAGTGGCCGACCTGCTGCAGCGCAACGGCGGCAGGGTGTATCTATATGTGACCGACAACGATCCCGCCGAAGCCATCAACATGTGGTATAATGACAATATTCACGCCATCTGTACCGCAATTCAGGCTGAAACATGCGCTTTCGGTACATCTTCGTTTGGCCGGGAGATCGTGCTGTGGTTTGCCGGTGAGTTTCTGTCCAAGACTCCCGGCGAACTGAATGGTTCCAGCGGGATCGACATTCGGGACGTGGAGCTGCTGTATCAATACCTGACAACAGGCCGGCCCACGATCACCAGCGTGATGACGGAAGCACAGTTTCTGGATAACGCAGATGTGAACCGGGATACTATCATCGACGTGTACGACCTGCAATTGCTGTACGAGACGGTTTGTAACGGTTGATAAAACGGAAAAGCGGCGAAAGCCGCTTTTCTTTTGCCCGTTTCCAGGTTTTTCCGCTTGCCAAGCGGCGGTTAGGCTGGTAAAATGACAATAATTGGAAATCTAAGCAAAAGGAGGCGGAGCGGGTGAACAGGAAAGGAAAGCGTCTGGCGGCGCTGCTGTGCGCGGTACTGATGGCCGTCACGCTGCTGCCCGGTCAGGTCTGGGCGGAGATGTACAGCGCGGAGGATGCGCCGCTGTCCGCCACGGTGGTCTGCAGCAATCCCCTGTATCCGGAGCTGGGCGTGACGGAAAGCGTCACCTATGACGCGCCGGGCACGGCAATGCTGGCGGAGACGAACGCCATGGGCGACGGCGGAAAATACGACAGCCTGACGAACGCGGCTGCCTATGTACGGCAGCAGTTCAAGGCGCGGGAACAGATGCTGTTCTTCTACACCGGCTATCCGGCGGACGGGCCGTTTTCGGAGCTGACGGCGGAGGAGGCCGCGGCGGCTTACAGCAAAAGCGAGAAGCAGCTGGCGGCGGACGGCGTGTCCCATGCCGGTATCCTGCTGCGGCGGCGCTTCGCCAAGTATCTGACCACGCTGGTGCGGCAGCAACTGCTGCCGGAGGTGTTCCGCCACGATCCGCAGGATCCCACCGGCGGCGACTACATGCGCTATCAGTATGGCAGCGTCACCTACTCCGCGTCGTGGGACGGCAATTACTTTGGTGTGACCATCGCGTTTACCTATTTCACCACCGCCCGGCAGGAAACGGAGCTGGAGCAGACCGCTGCGTCGCTGCTGGACTATCTGGGGGTGGCGCGGATGGCGGAGCCGGAGGAGCGGCTGGCGGCCATTTATGACTGGCTCTGCGCCCATGTGGAAAATGACAGCGAAAACCGGAACGATACCACGAATCTGCTGAAGTATTCCGCCTACGCGGCACTGGTGAACAAGCGTGCGGTATCGCAGGGCTATGCCCTGCTGCTGTACCGGCTGGCGCTGGCGGCGGGGGTAGACGTCCGCGTGGTATCGGGCAGCGTCAACGCCGAATCCCACGGCTGGGATCTGGTCAAGCTGGGGGTACGGTGGTATCAGGCCGACGCCGCGTGGGACGCGGGAGCGCAGGTGCATCGCCACTACCTGAAAGCCAGTCTCAGTAATCACCAGCCGGACGGGGAGAGCGCCGCCGTGATGGGACAGCACTTTCTCTCTACCACCGATTTCACCGTAAAGATCGGGGAGCTGAACGGCAGCGGCGGCATTGACAGCACGGATGTACAGCTTTTGTACGACTATCTGGTGACCGGCAAGGCGTCAGGCGGCCTGTCCGCCGCAGACTTCCGGAAAGCCGCCGATATCAACGGTGACGGCGCTATCGACGTGTACGATTTGCAGCTGCTGTATGAGTCGGTCTGCGGGATCAGCGAATAAAAAACATTCCCCGGCCATCGCCGGGGAATGTTTTTTATTCTTACTGCCACAGGCTGCACAGCAGGTCGGTGTAGGCGCTGGGATCGTCGATAGGCAGACCGGCGATGAGGCAGGCCTGATTATAGAGGATTTCCGCGTACTTCTTCGCCTTCTCCGGTTCGGTGATGCGGGCCGTTTCAAAGGTGATAAAGGCAGGGTGATCCACGTTGATCTCCAGAATACGCTGAGCCTTCATGTTCAGGTCAGGCTGCACGGCGGCGAAGTACTTCTCCATCTCGAAGGTGAGGCCCTGTCCGCTGGACAGGCACACGGGGTGGGTCTTGAGCTTGGTGCTGGCCTTGATCTCCGTCACCTTGTCGCCCAGCACCTCCTTCATGAAGGCGAAATCGTCCTTGTAGCGTTCCGTCTCGTCAGGCTTCTTTTCATCGTCCAGCTCCAGCTCACCGTCCACCACGCTGCGGAAGGGCTTATCCTTGTACTGGACGAACAGGTCGGGGATGAAGGCGTCGGTGTTGTCGGTAAAGTACAGCATCTCATAGTCGTGCTCCTTCACCAGCTCCGTCTGGGGCAGATGGTCAATGGCATCCACCGTCTCGCCGGTGGCGTAGTAGATGAACTTCTGGCTCTCCGGCATATGCGCCACGTACTCGTCCAGCGTTACCAGCTTCTTCTCCCTGGAGGAGTAGAACAGCAGCAGATCCTGCACCTTCTCCTTGTTGGCGCCGTAGTTGTTCAGGGCGCACAGCTTCAGCTGGCGGCCGAAGCTGCGGTAGATGGTCTCGTAGCTGTCCCGCTCGTCCTTCAGCATCCGCAGCAGCTCCGCCTTGATCTTCTTCTCCAGATTGGCGGCGATGACCTTCAGCTGCCGGTCGTGCTGCAAAAGCTCACGGGAGATATTCAGGCTCAGGTCAGGGGAATCCACCACGCCCCGGACGAAGTTGAAGTACTCCGGCAGCAGGTCGGCGCAGTGATCCATGATCATGACGCCGGAGCTGTAGAGCTGCAGACCGGGCTTGAAATCCTCGGTAAAATACTGGTTGGGCATGCGGGAGGGGATGAACAGCAGCGCCTTATAGGTGACGGCGCCCTCCACCGACACGGTGACGACCGACTGGGGCGGGGCAAACTCACCGAAGCGCTCCTGATAGAACTTGTCGTACTCCTCCTTGGTGACCTCACTCTTTTTCCGCTGCCACAGGGGCACCATGGAGTTGAGGGTCTCCCACTCGGTCACGTCCTCGTACTCCGGCTTGTCGTCGGGGCTGCCGTCCTTCCGGCGGGAGTGTGTGGTCAGCATGCGGATGGGGAAGCGGATATAGTCGCTGTACTTCTTCACCAGCCGCTTGAGGGTGTACTCCTGCAAATACTGGCTGTACTCGTCCTTCTCCTCCTCGCTGTCGGGCTTCAGGTGCATAATGATATCGGTGCCCACGGCGTCCTTTTCGCAGGGCTCGATAGTGTAGCCGTCCACACCGGCGGACTGCCAGCGGTACGCCTGCTCACAGCCGTACTTTTTGGTGATGACGGTGATCTGGTCGGCCACCATGAAGGCGGAGTAGAAGCCCACGCCGAACTGACCGATAATATCGGTGTCGGGGGTCTCCTTGCCCTCCAGCTCGCCCTTGAACTGGAAGCTGCCGCTGTTGGCGATGACGCCCAGATTGTGCTCCAGATCGTCCTCGTCCATGCCGATGCCGTTGTCGCTGACGGTCAGGGTGCGGCTGTCGGGATCAGCGGCCAGGAGGATGCGGAAGTCCTGCCGGTTCAGGCCCACCTTGTCGTCGGTCAGACTGAGGTAGCACAGCTTGTCGATGGCGTCGGAGGCGTTGGAGATGATCTCACGGAGGAAGATCTCCTTGTGAGTATAGATGGAGTTGATCATCAGATCCAGCAAACGCTTGGATTCGGCTTTGAATTGTTTTTTACGCATGTAGATTCGTCCTTTCTGTGGAATAGCCAATGCAATAAATATTACCGTTTGCACAGGTAAAGGCTCCCTTGTGTAAAGGGGGCTGTCAGCCGTAAGGCTGACTGGGGGATTGTTACATTATCAGCCAACCCCTCCGTCAAAAATCGTTAATTTTTGACACCTCCCCTTACACAGGGGAGGCTTTGGGATAGCGTTATTCCTGCTCCCGCTTCTCGTTGGCGCGGGTGATGACCCAGCCCGCCACGGTCAGCGCCGTCATGGTTCCGGAGATCACGGCCAGCGTTTTCCCCAGCAGCGCCAGCTTGGGCAGCATGTCTCCGGCAGCCTTGACCGCCTTTCCGCCTACCTTGGCAACGGTTTTCAGATCCGGCATTGTCTCACCTCTTTATCATTGTCGTGCGCCCGTTACCGCATGAAGCGGTCGATGGCGTCGTTCAGGCTGTCGATGGCGGCGGTATCGCCGTCCTCCACCGCGTCCACGATGCAGTGGGCGATGTGATCCTTCAGGATCACGCGGCCGGTGGAGTTCAGCGCCGAGATCACGGCGGACAGCTGCACCAGCACCGCCGAGCAGTCCTCGCCCCGTTCCACCATGCGGCGCACCGCGTCAAGATGACCCTGTGCGCGGCTGAGCCGGTTCAGCACTGCCTTGGTATGGGCGTGGGAATGGGTATGGCCGTGGCCGTCACCGTGGGTGTGGGTGGTGCCGTCGGCGTGAGTGTGGGGTTGTTCGGACATGGCGGGTCGCTCCTTTGCGGGATATTTTCTGCTGTTTATGATACCGCAAAATGTCGGTTTTTGCAAGGGGGGTAGGGGGATTTGCCGTTTACGGTTTGACTTGCCGGACGGAACGTGGTAGAATTGAGAAAAAATGAAAGCGAGGGTTTCTCCTATGTGCAGCCATGACCATGAACACACCCACGCCGACGGCGTGACCCATACCCACCCCCATACCCACGACCACGACCATTGCCACGAGCACACCCATGACCATGACCATGGTCATGAGCATACTCACGCGCAGCACTCTCCGGAGGAGGCGCTGGCGCTGCTGGCCTATATGGTGCAGCACAACCGCCACCACGCCGAGGAGCTGCACGAGCTGGCCCACAGCATGGAGGACGAGCCTGCCCAGCTGATCCACGACGCGATTTTGGACTTCAATCTGGGCAACGAAAAGCTGGACGAAGCGCTGAAGCTGCTGAAGGGAGAGTAAGAGCCATGTGTCTTTCCACTGTATATACCCTGAAGGGGAACGAGAAGCAGGAGGTCTGCAAGAACGTGGCCTCCATGACGGTCGAGGGCGATAAGCTGGTATTCAGCGACATTCTGGGCGTTCCCACCGCCGTGGTGGGCAAGCTGGAGAAGATCGACCTGATGGAAAACGCGATCTTTGTGCGGCAGAATTGAATGTATTCATTATGAAAGAGAGGGCGGATGCGTTGCATCCGCCCTCTCTTTCCAGCTTGTCATAAGAACGGCCTCCGGCGGCCCACTTTTGTCAACAGTGACAAAAGTGGGCAAAAACACCGGAAGAAACCAATGGTTTCTTCACTTCCTTGTGCGCTATGCTTTGTGCGGGATTGTAAGTATCTGCCGCACGTTCACGTAAAATTTCCCTTTTCGTTTGGTTAAAAGAATCGTCTCTGCATCAGTGCCGCTGCCGCTGGCTGGTTGCGGAAAAAAACTTTTGCATCCACCGTGCGGCGGGGTGTGGGCACCCCGCCCTACGGAATTCTATCGATGGTTGGCCGTAGGGCGGCCTGCCCTCAGGCCGCCGCGTACAACGATTCATTTCCCACTGTTGATGCGCATGAGCGGCAGTGGCGCAAGATGAAAGGCGATTCGTCACACATAACGAAAACAGCCGTGTTCTGTGAACGCGCGGTACAAGACCGCGAATTCGTAATCGGTACATCGTGCAGGAAGTCCAGAAACCTGGGTTTCTGGCTGTTCTTTTGGTCACTTTTGGAACAGCGGCCAAAAGTGACCCGTGCCCGCAGGCACGGAATATTCCTTCACCGCTTCACCACTTCCCGGCCGTCCGACCAGACGGACACGATGTTGTGGCGGTGGGTCATGTAGATGATCCGCTCGAACCGCTCCTCCACGCTGAGGGAATGGCTGGCCTCCGGGAAGTCGCTGTCGTCCACCACGATGGCGTGGAGCTTGTCGCCCACGGCGAAGCCCTCGCCCGCGCCGAAGTACTTGTGGCCGGAGGTGGTGCCCAGATAGTAGCCCTCGCCCACCGTCAGGAAGTCGGTGTGCCAGTCGTCGGTGATGCGGCGCACCTTGGAGGTGCGGATGGAGGTGGCGATGACCTTGTACATAGGCAGCTGCGCGCCGCCGGCGATGTCGCTGCCCAGCGTGACCCAGATGCCCTTGTCCAGCATCCGCCGCACCGGGCACACGCCGGAGCAGATGTTCACGTTGGAATCGCCGCAGTGAACCACCACCGCGTTGGCATCGCGGATGGCCTTGCGCTCCACCTCGTCGGAGTGGACGCAGTGGGCCATCAGGGTGTGATCCTTCCACAGGCCGTACTTGTCGTAGGTCTCCCAGTAGCGCCGGCACTCCGGGTGCAGCTCCTGCACCCACTGGATCTCGCCCAGGCTCTCCGACAGGTGGGACTGGACGTACAGGCCCTTTTCCTCGGCGATGCGGCCCAGCTCCGCCATCAGCTCATCGGTGCAGCTGGGGGTAAAGCGAGGGGTGATGATGGGCTTCACATTCTCGAAATGGCAGCCCTCCAGCCAGCGCAGCGTCTCACGGACGGACTCCTCCGTGGTCTCCTGCAAAACGCCGGGCAGGCCGTTGCGATCCATGTTCACCTTGCCCACATAGCCGGTGACACCGGCCTTTTCCAGCTCCTCCATCAGCACCCACGTGGCCTCGGTATGCAGAGAGGAAAACATGCTGACGCGGGTGGTGCCGTTGGTGATCAGGTCGCTGGCCAGCCGCTTATAGGTGCGGCGGGCGTAGTCCAAATCGGCAAAGCGGGACTCGGTGGGGAAGGTGTAGGTATTCAGCCAGTCCAGCAGCGGCAGATCCATGCCCATACCCAGCATGGGGTACTGGGGCGCGTGGAGGTGCATGTCGGCAAAGGACTGCATGATGAGCTTGTCGCCGAAATCCCGCAGCGGTGCGTGGGCGTAGCAGTCCGGCAGCGTGTGGTAGACCCCGGCGATGACGCCGTCCTCCAGCACCAGAAAGCCGTTTTCCGTGATGTCCATCCGACCCAGCGCCGGAGCGTGAACGATGTGGCCCTTCAAGACCTGTGTCATGGAACGATCCCTCTTTTCAGACAAAATAAAATGAGCGCCCCGCCGCACCACGCGGCAAAGCACCCATAGTGGCGTCATCGGTGACGCCGTAGAAACGCCGCGCCCCGTTCCGGCACGGCTATATGAGTTTCCTTTGAACAGGTTTATGATACCATAGAACGAGACGTTTGGCAAGGGGGAGTTTTTCGCATTCACCCCACGGCGAACGCACCGGGTACGTTAAACGGCTGTAGGGGTGGGCGACTCTGCCCGCCCTTTCGCTGTCATTGCGAGCCAGTCCGCAGGCTGGCTCGCAATGACAAAGCGGGGTAGAACCCCGCCCCTACGCACAGATACGACGCTCTTTCCGGAGGGCGAAACTTTCCTTGTCATAAATCCCCCAACAAAACGCATATACTTGTCCGAGGTGATGCACATGGTGAAACGATGGCTGCGCCGGGGTACGGCGCTGGTGCTGGCGGCCGTGACGCTGGTGACAGTGGCCGCCGCCGCAGACGACAGCACCCCGGATGGCGGCAGCGCCGCAAAATGGCTGCTGCGCTGGACGCTGGGCAGCTGGCTGCCGTCGGACGGGCTGTCCCCCGCCACGGCGCTGGTGCTGGGACAGTCCCCCCTGCTGCTGTCGGCCCGCAGCGACGTGGCCGACTTCACGGCGGGACAGCAGGACACGCCGGAGGAACCGGAACCGGATCAAGCGCAGGAGCCGGACACGCCCGCCGTAAACCCACAGACGCCGCTCCCGGCGTCGCCCAGGACGGCGCTGGCCTTTCAGGATAACGGCGTGCCCTCCCAGACGGTGAAGATCACCAACACCGCGGGCTACACCGTGGTACGTGGCGTGTGCATCAAGAACGGCTCCAACAAGACGCTGGACGCCGACACGCTGGCGGCGGAAGGCTTTGCCGCCCAGCTGACCGGCGACGCGCCCCAGGTGCTGATCCTGCACACCCACGGCAGCGAGGCCTACACCATGCCGGAGGGGCAGGGCTACGTCTCCACCGGCACCTGCCGCACCAGCGACACCACCAAAAACGTGGTGCGGGTGGGGGACGAGATTGCGTCGGTGCTGTCGGACTACGGCATTTCCGTGCTGCATGACCGGACGCTGTACGACGATCCGCTATACGAGGGAGCCTACGGCCGGTCGGTGGAGGGCATCGAGGGGTATTTGGAGAAGTACCCCTCCCTGACCTTTATTCTGGACATTCACCGGGACGCGGTGGAGGACGCCCAGCACCGGCAATACAAGCTGATCTCGCTGGAGGATCCCAACGCCGCCCAGCTGAGCTTCATCATGGGCAGCAACCACGATGGCTGGCAGGAGAACCTGAAGCTGGCAGTGGCGGTGGCGGAAGCGGTAAAGGCGGACTATCCCACAGTGATGCGGCCCATCACGCTGCGGAACTCCAATTATAACCAGCACAAGTCCCTGGGCTCCATGCTGGTGGAGGTGGGCGCGGCGGGCAACTCGCTGGACGAGGCGCTGAACAGCGCCCGGATCTTCGCCGACGGCTTCGCCAGGGTGGTGCTGGCCACCAAGGCGGAGTGACCGCCCCCGCGTATCCTGTCATTCCGAGGAGCGAAGCTGTGCGCCGCCGGTGGCAGAGGAAGCACAAGGAATGAGTGACAGCGGTCAAAATTTCAGCAGCTAAATGCCGCTGCAAAATTTTGGGCACCGCAACAGGAAATCCGTAACCAAGGCCTCCCCTGTGTAAGGGGAGGTGGCAACGCGAAGCGTTGACGGAAGGGTTGTCTGATGGACGACAATCCCCCAGTCTCGCATACGCTCGACAGCCCCCTTTACACAAGGGGGCCAAATACGGATTGTTACACCAGTCTGAGGACTGGTTCGCAATGGCAGCTTTTGGAAATAGAAAAAGCGGCCTGTTTCCGACGCAGGCCGCTTTTTCCGTAAGAGTGATAGAGAAGAGAGGTGAGTAAATTTGATTGGGGTTTTAATGAGTAAGAAAATGTATCAAAGGGATGAATACAAAGGGTGATAAAGACAAGGGGGAATAAAAACTAAAAGGTGAAGAACAATGGGGGTAAAATTAAGTAAGTGTGAGTAAGTGAGTATCCGATTTGGTAAGTAAACGATTGTTTAGGAACAGTTTTTGCTTATTTTGCCAGGGTCTTGCCCAGCTCACGGCAGGCAGTCAGAGCAGCGTCGTCGGGAGCTTCGCAGCAGGTGACGCTTTCGCACACCAGATTCACGCCTGCGTCGCTGCAGTCCTTCTCCCAGCTGCGCATCCATTCGCCGTCGCCCCAGCCGTAGGAGCCGAACAGCGCGACGCTGGTGCCGCCCAGACGGTTCTTGCAGCTGTCGAACATGGGCTGGAAATCCACTTCCTCCAGCACCTCGCTTCCCATAGCGGGGCAGCCGAAGGCGATGGCGGAATAGCTCAGGGCGTTGGCGTCCACCTGATCCGCGGTCATGACGGTGACCTCAGCGCCGGCCTCCTTCATGCCCTCCGCCACAGCGTTGGCCATGGCCTCGGTGTTGCCGGTGCCGCTCCAGTAAATTACAGCAGTTTTTTTCATGGTTTTTGTCCTTTCTATTTATTACTAAATTATTATTTACTTTATTATTTTCAGCTTTTCACGGTCAGCTGGCCGATATCGGAACCGGCGCGCCACATGGCACAGTAGACCTCCGTGCACTTGCGGAACCGGGCGAACATCCGCTGCGCCTTCTCCTCGTCGCCGTAGACCTTCCAGAGACCGGCGCACTTGAAATCACGGGAGCGGTGCTCGATAAAGCCCTGCACGTCCTCCGGCGGATAGCTGAGGAACAGGCCCACCTCGTGGGGGAATTCGCCCTCCTCCCGGAAGCGGCGGATCAGCCGGGCCACGCACCGCTGGCATCCGTCGCAGCGGTAGCCTGCTTTTTGCAGAATGTCCCGGGCCATGCCGCTTTCCAGATCCCGCCGCAGCTCCGCCGGACGGTACAGATACAGCAGCGCGTGATCGTCCCGGTAGCGGATGGGCAGCAGGCACAATCCCTTGGGTACCAGCAGACGGTTGAGGCGGCGAATGTCCGCCAGCAACGATTCACGGTCGTCGCAGGGGCAGGGGAACAGGCTTCCGGTTTTGATGCCTGCCAGTGTAGGGGCACACTGTTTGACCAGCAATTCTTCTGACATACGCCGCCTCCTTCCTTCTGCTAGTATGTTGGGGGATCGTTTTGATTATTCATTAGTTAGTGTTAGCTAACTGTTGGGTCTTAAAAAAGCTGCCGGAGGGATGGCAGTTTGTTTTAGTGACCCGTTTCTTTTAGTTAGCACTGACTAACCAATCGGTCTTAAAAAAGCTGCCGGGCGGGGCAGTTCTTTCAAGCAGTTCCCTACTGGAACTGTAGGCAGTATAACACAGTCCTATTCATTTGGCAAGACCTTTTTGCAATTTTTTCCAAAAAATTTTTGGAGAGGGCAGCATTTGAAAATGCTCTCAGCATATTTGCGGGCGGACAGAGTCGTCCGCCCCTACAGCGATCTGCCGTACCCTTGCCTCCCTCTGAGAGGGAGGTGGCGCGAAGCGCCGGAGGGAGTCGGGGCGTTAAGAAAACATGCCGGTGGCATGTTTTTAGCCTCCGATCGCGGCGGCTATGCCGCCGCAGCATCCATCTAGTGCTATACCGCACCACCTCAAATTCTCTCCCCCAGTCTCGCTTGCGCTCGACAGTCCCCTCACAGTGGGGGCCAAGTACGGATACTCTTTTTGCCAAGCTTACGCGAATACCAGCTGCACCAGCAGCATGTACACCACCGTGCCTGCGCCGATGGACAGCAGCACATTGCGCTTCCACAGGTGCAGCGCTGTCACCACCGCCAGCGCGATCAGCTCCGGCAGGCCGTGGGGTGCGGCGGCAATGTCCACATTCCGCAGGCAGTACACCACCAGCAGGCCCATCATGGCGGCAGGCAGCGTGCGGCCCAGATACTCCACCACCTTGGGGATGGGCTTGTTGTCCGGGAACAGCAGGAAGGGCAGGAAGCGGGTGATGATGGTGCCCAGCGTCACCGCGCCGGCGATCACCAGCGCCTGCGTCGTTGTCAATGTCATAGCTTCTTCCTCCCCAACAGTAATACGATCAGCACCAGCACCATGGCGGGGATCACCAGATTGTCCGCGCCGAACACCGCCAGCGCCGCGGCGGAGCAGACAAGGCCGATGACGCCGCTCATGCGGTTCTGGGGGTTCTTCACCTGCTCGATGAACAGCACCACGAACAGGCCCGTCAGGGCGAAGTCAAGGCCCGTGGTGTCAAAGGTGATGAACCGGCCCGCCACCGCGCCCAGCACGGAACCGGCGGCCCAATAGCCGTAGTTCAGCAGCGACACCGCCAGATAGAAGTCCTTCCGGGGTACGTCCTCCGGCGGCTCCACCGAGGAGACGATGGAGAACGTCTCGTCACTGAGGGTGTAGATCAGCGGGAATTTGGCCGCGCCCATGCCCCGGTATTTGCCCAGCATGGACACGCCGTAAAAGAGGTGGCGGGCGTTGACCATCAGGCTCATCAGCAGCGCCTGCAGCGGGTCGAACGCGGTGACCAGCAGCGTGATGGCCACAAACTGCATGCTGCCGCAGTAGGCCAGACAGCACATCAGCAGCACCCACGGCACGCCGTAACCCTTGGTCTGCATCAGCACGCCGTAGGCAATGCCCAGCACCAGATATCCCGTCAGCACCGGGACGGTGCTGGGAAACGCAGCGCGCACGGCGGCAAGGGCGGGATGTGGTTTCTTCTCCATGTCTCCACCTCCAGAAAGTGTGGTAAAGTGGCATTATTATATAAAGTCCGTCGCGAAAATGCAACCCCGGATTCCTTCCCTCCCGTTGACTTTCCCGCTGATGGCTGGTACAATGAGGGCACTTCAGGACAAAGGTAGGTCGATCATCACATGAGCGATAACGTATTTGACAAGAAGCCCAGCGAGTGCAACTACTCCTTCGTGCAGCACACGAAATGCGAGTTCTTCCCCTGTCACGCCACCAGCCACCCGGAGGATTTCAACTGTCTGTTCTGCTACTGCCCGCTGTACGCGCTGGGCAGCCAGTGCGGCGGCAACTGTCAGTGGCTGCCCAACGGCATCAAGGATTGCTCCGCCTGCATGCTGCCCCACGGGCGGGGCAGCTACGAGTACATCATGGGCAAGTTCCCGTTGCTGTCGGCGTTGGCGAAGAGGAACCGGTAAAAAAAGAGATGGCTTTCGCCATCTCTTTTTCTTATGAGTCAAACCGCACGGCGGCGCAGCAGAACGATACCGCCCGCGGTCAGCACCGTCAGCGTCAGGTACAGGGGCAGGTCCATACCGTCAGCCGTCTTGGCGGACTGGACACTGCCGGTCTTTGTCTCCGTATCCTGCGGGGTCTGGCTGTCGCCGGAGCCGCCGTTGGATCGCTTAGGCAGCTCCTGCTGTTCCTCATAGCCGCACTCGGTGCAGGTGCGGATCTTCAGGCCCGTCTCCTTGGTCGTAGGCTTCTTCACGGTGTCCCAGTCGCCAAAGGTGTGCTGGTGGGGGAACTCGATCCACTTGTAGGTCTTGTAGTTGTCGGCCACGTAGCTGGTGGGATCGCTGCCGTCAGCGTTGACGGAGCCGATCACAACGCCAGTGCCGGTGTAATCGCTGGTATCCACGGCGAAGAGGGTGGCTCTCGCCTGACCCACCGCGATCAGGTGGCCGCCGCTAAGCTTGATGTTGGCGGCGTACAGGGCGGCCTGATCCGAAGCCACGTTGACCTCGCCGCCGGTCATGATGATATCACCGCTGCGGTTCGAGCTGGCGGTGATGGCCCAGTCGCCGCAGGGGATGGACAGCTTGCCGCCGCTGATGACCACGTTCGATTTGCCCTGCTCCGAGCCGATGGTGCGGACGGGATAGCTGTCAGCGATGACGTCGGACACCGTGACCGTCAGGCTGCCGCCCTCCAGACGGAAGTCGCCCTCGACATTGCAGAACTCCATATTGGAATCCACCGTACCGGACTGGATGGTCAGATCGTCACCGGCAAAGGCATAGGGATTATTCTTGTCCTTGACCGTGCCGCAGTGGCGGATGGACAGGCTGCCGCCGCTCTCGCCCGCCTTGATGATCCAGGAAACATCCATGTTGCCGGAGGTGGAACTCATCAGAGGACGATACCAATCGCTCGTCGTCTCGATCACGTTGGCGCCCTCCAGCACGATGGTGACGGTGCCCTCGCCCGTCAGCAGGCCGGAAAAGCCATCGGCATTGTGGGCACCCTTCAAATAGAAATCGCGCAGGGTCAGCGTGCCGCCATTCTGGCCGGGTTCATATTTCCATCCCTCGGTATCCAGCATGTCCGTCACCTCGGTATAGGCGCTCAGATTCAGGTTCTCCGTGCGGGTGGGTGTCGCCTCGTCTGCTGAGGCGGTGACTGCTAGCGCCAGCAGCATCGCCAGTGTCAGCAGAAGGGCTGTTATTTTCTTTTTCATGTTCTTTCTCCTTTTGTACCAGAGCCTTTTTGCTGGTTAAAGAATAACCAGCAAAAAAAGAATATTCTTTTTTTGCTTCCTGTCTCATTTATTATACCCACTGCCGACGGTAAGTGCAAGAGATTTTTACAGAAAAGGGACTGCAGATGCAGTCCCTTTTTTATTTAACCCGTGACCCACAGCGAACCGTATCGGCCCAGACGGGTATTCGTGTCATCTCTGGCACTGTCGCTGAGTTCCAGGTGCCGTCCGGCGGCCAGATCGTTGAAGACCCCGCAGTCGGCGCAGTAGTCGATGCGCCTGCCGCTGCCGTCAGTGAGACGCACCATGATGCAGTCCCTCAGGTCGTCCTGCCAGTCCTTGGATTTCAAGCAGCGATCCACTGCGGCGGCGTCCTGGGCGGAGAGCCGACTCTCCTGCCCCTCCATGTCTATCATGGTCCACTCGGTGCTGCTTCCGCAGCCCGCCAGTGCGAGAACGCACAGCGCGGTCAGCAGCAAGGCGATCAGTCTTTTCATGGCGTTACCTCCGTCAGAAAGCGTTTACTCCTCTGTGGGCATTTTCCACGCGGTCAGGTCGGTGTGCAGCAGCTCGTGAGAGCGATGGCTCAGCGGCTTGTGGAAGTAGGCGTTGTACAGCGCCCGCACCTCCGGATTCTCGTGGGAGAAGCGGATATCGGCGTTCTTGTCCAGATTCCACAGGATATCGCCGCGGGGTCCCGCCAGCTCCACGCCGTCGCGGATGGGCTGACCGCCGCCTCCGGCGCAGCCGCCGGGACAGGCCATGACCTCCACGAAGTCATAGCTGGCCTTGCCGCTGCGCAGGGCGTTCATCAGCTTGCGGGTATTGCCCAGACCGCTGACCACCGCCACCCGGACACGACCTGCGCCGGGAATGTCGAAGGCGGCCTCCTTCCAGCCGTCCATGCCCCGGACGGCGGTAAAGGCGTCGGGGTCGGGGTTGTGACCGGTCACCATGAAGTAGGCGCTGCGCAGTGCCGCGTCCATGACGCCGCCGGTGGCGCCGAAGATCACCGCCGCGCCGGTTCCGGTGCCCAAGGGACTGTCGAAGGGCGTTTCCTCCATGACGGCGGGGTTGATCTGCTCGCCCCGCAGCATGCGGACGAACTCGCGGGTGGTCAGCACCACGTCCACGTCCGGATCACCGCAGGCGCTGTTGAGATTGGGGATGGCCCGCTCCGCCTTTTTGGCGGTGCAGGGCATGATGGACACCACGCAGATATCGTGGGGATCCACGCCCAGCTTCTCGGCAAAGTAGCTTTTCGTCACCGCGCCGAACATGGCCTGCGGGGACTTGGCGGTGGAGAGATTGGTGGTGTATTCCGGAAACTGGCCCTTGACGAACCGCACCCAGCCGGGGCAGCAGGAGGTGAACATGGGCCACTTATACTGGTCATGATGGGTGAAGCGCTGCAAAAACTCGCTGCCCTCCTCCATGATGGTCAGGTCGGCGGCAAAGTCGGTGTCAAACACGTAGTCGAAGCCGATCTCCCTCAGCGCCGTCACCATCCGCTGGGCGGAGGCGAACTTGGGGTCAAGGTGATAGTACTCCGCCCACGCGGCGCGGACGGCCGGGGCCACCTGCACCACGGCGATCTTGTTGGGGTTGGCCAGCGCATCCCAGACCTTGCCGGTGTCGTCATGCTCCTGCAGAGCGCCCACGGGACAGTGGGTGACGCACTGGCCGCAGAAGGTGCAGTCCGACTCGCCCAGCGTGCGGAACCGGCCCACGCCTACGGTGGTGCGGATACCGGTGCCCACCACGTCCCAGATGTTCATGCCCTGGATCTTCTCGCACACCTGAATGCAACGCATGCAGCGGATGCAGCGGTTCTCGATGCGCACCACGGGGTTGGAGAAGTCGGTGGGGATGTTCTTCAGATCCTTGATATAGTGGTCGCCCAGCAGGTTATAGTCGTTGCACAGGGTCTGCAGCTTGCAGTTGCCGCTGCGGGTACACTTGGTGCAGTTGTTCTCGTGCTGGCTGAGGATCAGCCGCAGGTTCACGCGCCGGGCCTCGCGGACACGGGGCGAATTGGTATGTACCACCATGCCCTCCACCACCGCGTTGTCGCAGGAGGGGACGAGCCGGGCGTGACCCTCCACCTCTACCATGCAGATGCGGCAGGCGGCGATCTCGTTGACGCCCTTCAGATAGCACAGGGTGGGAATGCTGATGTTGGCGCTTCTGGCGGCCTCCAGAATGGTGGTGCCCTCCGGCACGGAGATGGTTTTCTTGTCGATGGTCAACGTTACCATTTGCTGTTCCGACCTCCTCTGAATATCCCGTATCCGTAGTGGTCGCAGCGCAGGCAGCGGGACGCCTCGGTGCAGGCTCCCTCCCAGGTGAGACCACATTCGATGTCTTCAAAGTCGTTCTTCCGCTGGGCGGCTTCCCGCTCGGTGGTATTGATGCGGCCATGGGGCGGGGAGTTGTTCAGCCGCGGTGCGGGAATGTCCACCTCCACCGTGATATCGTGGTGGAAGCCCAGATGCTCGTCGATATTGGCGGCGGCCACCTTGCCGGCTGCGATGGCGCGGATGGCGCTGGCCGGGCCGGTGACGCAGTCTCCTCCGGCGAACACATTATTCATATTGCCCACCTGGCTGGAGCTGGCGGCCACAAAGGTGCCCCGCTTGATGGGCACGCCGGACTGCTCGAACCCGGCGATCTCGATGCCCTGACCGATGGCCACCACGATGACGTCCGCTTCCACGCGCACTTCCGGCAGATCGGCCTTCTCCGGGCGGGGACGGCCGGTCTTGTCGGACTCGCCGGGGATCTGGGGCTGCACCCACAGGGCAACGGCTTCGTCGTTCTCGTTGGCTTCGATGCGGACAGGCGCCATCAGCGTCAGCATTTCCGCGCCCTCCGCCATAGCGCCGGTGACCTCGTCCGGCAGGGCGGTCATATCCTCGATGCGGCGGCGGTAGACGCAGGACACCTTCTCCGCGCCAAGGCGGATGGAGCTGCGGGTCACGTCCATGGCCACGTTGCCGCCGCCGATGACCACCACGTGCTTGCCGGTGAAGTCCGGCATGTCGCCGTCGCCGATACCCCGCAGCATCTCCACGGCGGACATGACGTTTTTGCTGTGCTCGCCGGGGATACCCGCGCCCTTACCCTGATGGGCGCCGATGGCGATGTACAGGCAGTCGTACTCCTGCTGGAGCTGCTCGAAGGTGATCTCCTTGCCCACGGTCACGTCGGTGTGGGCCTCGATACCCAGCGAGAGGATGGAGTGGATCTCCGCGTCCAGCTTCTCCCGAGGGAAGCGGTAGCTGGGGATGCCGTAGCGCAGCATGCCGCCCAGCTGGTGGCGCTCCTCGAAGATGACCACCTTGTGGCCCATCAGCGCCAGATAGTAGGCGCAGCTCAGGCCGCTGGGGCCGCCGCCGATGACGGCCACGGTCTTTCCGGTAGACGGCGCGCATTCCGGCTGGGGCACGTCCCCGGCGTTGTCCACGGCGTAGCGCTTCAGGCCGCGGATGTTCAGGGACGCGTCGATCATGTCGCGGCGGCACCGGGCTTCGCAGGGGTGCTCGCAGATATAGGCGCAGGCGGTAGGCATGGGGTTATCCTTGCGGATCAGGCGCACTGCGTCGGCACAGCGCCCCTCGCCCACCAGTGCCATATAGCCGGGCACGTCCACGCCCGCCGGGCACAGCGCCACGCAGGGCACCGGCAGAGCCAGGCTGGCAAGACACCGGTGATGCTCGATATGCTCGATATAATCGTCCCGGAAGCCCTCCAGGCCGTCCACCACCAGACGGGCCGCGTCACGGCCGATGGCGCAGTCGGCGGTGTTGACGATGCTGCTGGCGGTCTTTTCAATGATCGCCAGCGTGGACATGTCCGCCTGACCGTCCAGCACCATCTCGATCAGCTTGGTCAGCTGGCCCAGTCCGATACGGCAGGGCACGCACTTGCCGCAGGTCTGGGCATGGCACAGCTGCAAAAAGGTCAGCGACATATCCACCGGGCACAGGCCGGGAGGTGAGGCCGCGATGCGGCGCTCAACGTCGCGGTAAAGGTTATCCACCACAGTCTGCGCTTTGCTGGGCGTCTTGATATCAAGTCTGCTCAAAGGGTGGTCACTCCTTTCCTCTCTGACGCCCTGTAAAAGTATATAGGGCGGTATGTTACCATACAGTATGGCACAAATTTTATCGTTCGTCAACATTTCTCACGAATTATTTACTTACAAGAAACAAAATCCACCATTTGCCTTTCCGGGAAGGACAGTCATACCGTCAAAAGGGAGAAATCCACGCCGCCGCCGCTTTTTTGGCGAAAAAGCAGTTTACATTTGCCGCCCGATGCGTATAAAATAGGGGCAATGAATATACGTACCCGAGGAGGTTATCAACTATGATCCAACTGACGAACCACGGCATGTATCTGGTGGACGGCGTTCCCTGTGAGTGGGCGGACGTTGCCCAACAGGAGGCGCGGCAAGGCACCATGGCATGGCGTATCCTGCAAGGCCACAATGTATCCGGCGACCCGGAGAGACTTCAGATCCGGTTTGACGCCATGGTGTCCCACGACATTACCTATGTGGGCATCATCCAGCAGGCCAGAGCCAGCGGCATGAAGGAGTTCCCCATCCCCTACGCCCTGACCAACTGTCACAACAGCCTGTGTGCGGTGGGCGGCACCATCAACGAGGACGACCACGTGTTCGGCCTGTCCGCCGCCAAGAAGTACGGCGGCATCTACGTACCCGCCAACCAGAGCGTCATCCACTCCTATGCCCGGGAGCAGATGGCAAAGTGCGGCGCCATGATCCTTGGCTCCGACTCCCACACCCGTTACGGCGCGCTGGGCACCATGGCCGTGGGCGAGGGCGGCCCGGAGCTGGCCAAGCAGCTGCTGAAGAACACGTGGGACGCGCCTATGCCGGAGGTGGTGATGGTGTATCTCACCGGCAAGCCCCGCCGGGGCATCGGCCCCCACGACGTGGCCATCGCGCTGGTGAAGGCCACGTTTGAAAGCGGCTTTGTGAATAATAAGGTATTGGAGTTCGTGGGTCCCGGCATCCGTGAGCTGCCCACCGACTTCCGCAACGGCGTGGACGTGATGACCACCGAGACCACCTGTCTTTCCTCCATCTGGGAGACGGACGAGGAGACCCAGGGCTTCTACGCCGCCCACCAGCGGCCGGAGGACTACGCGCCCCTGCATCCTGCAAAGGTGGCCTATTACGACCGGATGATCGCCATCGATTTGAGCAAGATCGAGTCCATGATTGCCCTGCCCTTCCACCCCTCCAACGCCTGGACGATCCACGAATTTCTGGAGAACGCACAGGAGCTGCTGGCCAAGGTGGAGGCCGACGCCGTCAAGCGCTTCCCCAAGACCCACCCCTACCTTACCGACAAGATCCACGACGGCGGCGTGTGGGCGGATCAGGGCGTCATCGCCGGCTGCGCCGGCGGCCTGTTTGACAACATCACCGAGGCGGCGGACATTCTCAAGGGCGGCAGCACCGGCAACGGCGCGTTTACGCTGGACGTGTACCCCACCTCCGTGCCCGTGTCGCTGGAGCTGACCCGCGACGGCGTGACGGCCGATCTGCTGACCACCGGCGCGGTCATCAAGCCCAGCTTCTGCGGCCCCTGCTTCGGCGCAGGCGACGTGCCCGCCAACAACGGCCTGAGCCTGCGGCACACCACCCGCAACTTCCCCAACCGCGAGGGCTCCAAGCCCGGCGAGGGTCAGTTCGCCGCCGTGTGCCTGATGGATGCCCGCTCCATCGCCGCCACTGCCGCCAACGGCGGACGCATCACCGCCGCCACCGATGTGGACTATGCGCCGGTGCACCGCGCCTATCACTTCGATAAATCCGTGTACGACAACCGGCTGTACTACGGCTTCGGCAAGGCCGATCCCAGCGTAGAGCTGGTGATGGGCCCCAACATCACCGACTGGCCCGCCATGTACCCCCTATCCGAAAACCTGCTGGTGGAGCTGGCTGCCGTGATCCACGATCCGGTGACTACCACCGACGAGCTGATCCCCTCCGGTGAGACCTCCTCCTACCGCTCCAACCCCCTGCGTTTGGCGGAGTTCACCCTCAGCCGCCGGGTGCCGGAGTACGTGCCCCGGGCCAAGGCCGTGGCGGCGCAGGAGGCCCAGCGCCGCGCAGGCGACGTGCCCGCCCATGTGCTGGAGGTGCTGGGTAAGGTAGGCGACGCCAAGGCGCTGGCCGCCAGCACCCAGTTCGGCTCCTGCGTGTTCGCCAACAAGCCCGGCGACGGCTCCGCCCGTGAGCAGGCGGCCTCCTGCCAGAAGGTGCTGGGCGGCTTCGCCAACATCTGCTACGAGTTCGCCACCAAGCGCTACCGCAGCAATTGCATCAACTGGGGCATCCTGCCCTTCACGCTGGACAGGGATACCGCCTTTGACTACCAGCCCGGCGACTGCGTGTTTGTTCCCGGCATCCGCAAGGCCATCGAGGAGGGCCGGGAGGATATCCCCGCCCAGGTGATCTGCGCTGACGGCAGCGTCCACGATCTGCTGCTCCATGTCCGGGGTCTGACGGCGGATGAAAAGGAGATTTTGCTGGACGGCTGTTTGATGAATTACTACGCCAAGCGGGGGTAAAAACGAGGTTTATACGGCGGTTTCAATGGCCCCCTTGTGTAAAGGGGGCTGTCAGCGAAGCTGACTGGGGGATTGTTACATCATTGGACAATCCCTCCGGCGCTCCGCGCCACCTCCCTTTACACAAGGGAGGCTTTGGTTCCCACCACTTTCCCCACAACATACAACGAAAGGACACATTATGGATAAGATCAAGATGACAACGCCGCTGGTGGAGATGGACGGCGACGAAATGACCCGCGTACTGTGGCAGATGATCAAGGATGAGCTGCTCCTGCCCTTCGTGGACTTAAAAACCGAATACTACGATCTGGGCCTGCTGCACCGGAACGAGACAAAGGATCAGGTGACCATCGACGCCGCCAAGGCTACAGCGCGCCTGGGCGTGGCGGTGAAGTGCGCCACCATCACCCCCAACAAGCAGCGGATGGAGGAATACCCCCAGCTGACCGAGATGTGGAAAAGCCCCAACGGCACCATCCGCGCCTATCTGGACGGCACTGCTTTCCGGGCTCCCATCGTGGTGCCCTTCATCCACCCGGTGGTGAAGAACTGGGAAAAGCCCATCACCGTGGCCCGTCATGCCTACGGCGACATGTACAAGGCCGTGGACATGGTGACGGACGAGCCCGGCACCGCCACGCTGACCTTCAAGGGCGAAAGCGGTGCGGAAAAGACTCTGACGGTGCAGACCGTCAGCGGCCCCGCCGTGTGGCAGGGCCAGCACAACACGGAAAAGAGTATCCGCGCCTTTGCCAAGAGCTGCTTCCAGTTTGCCGTGGACAACAAACAGGATCTGTGGTTCTCTACCAAGGACACCATCTCCAAGGTGTACGACGGCGAGTTCAAGCGCATCTTTGAAGAGGAATACGAGCAGAACTACAAGGCCAAATTTGAAGCGCTGGGCATCACTTATTTCTACACCCTCATCGACGACGCGGTGGCCCGTGTCATCCGCTCCAAGGGCGGCTTTATCTGGGCGCTGAAGAACTACGACGGTGACGTGATGAGCGACATGATCTCCACCGCCTTCGGCAGCCTTGCCATGATGACCTCGGTGCTGGTGTCCCCCGACGGCACCACTGAGTTCGAGGCCGCGCACGGCACCGTGACCCGCCACTACTACAAGCACCTCAAGGGCGAGGAGACCTCCACCAACCCCATGGCCACCATCTTTGCGTGGACGGGCGCGCTGCGCAGACGCGGTCAGCTGGACGGCCTTGCCGACCTGTCCGCCTTTGCCGGCAAGCTGGAGCAGGCCTGCTTCACCACGCTGAATCAGGGCACCATGACCAAGGATCTGGCCGGTCTGGTGGACGAGGGCTTTACGGCTCACGCCGTTACCTCCGCCCAGTTTATCGCCGCCATCCGGCAGAATCTGGAGGCTGCGCTGTAAAACGGCGGATTTCCGCCGCAAACCCCTTGCAATCCCACGGCGAACAGCGTATAATATAGGTCTGGTTTTTTACCGGAAACAATACAAAAATACGACCTACAAGGAGTGTGAGACAATGACCGAGGAAAGAAAGACCAATACCCCCGAGACCGAGGCGGTGGCGGAGAGCAAAAACTTTATTCTGAACTTTATCGACGAGGACATCGCAGAGGGTGGTCAGTTCCAGGGAATGACCGTCCACACCCGTTTCCCGCCGGAGCCCAACGGCTATCTGCACATCGGCCACTGCAAGGCCCTGTGCATCGACTTCGGCACCGCCGAGAAGTACAACGGCCTGTGCAACCTCCGCATGGACGACACCAACCCCGCCAAGGAGGACACCGAGTACGTGGACGCCATCCAGCAGGATATCCACTGGCTGGGCTTTGACTGGGGCGACCGGTTCTTCTACGGCAGCGACTATTTTGAAAAGGACTACGAGTATGCGGTGGAGCTGATCAAGAAGGGTCTGGCTTACGTCTGCGAGCTGACGCCGGAGGAGTTTAAGCAGAACCGCGGCGATATCGGCATCCCCGCTGTGTCCCCCTACCGTGACCGTCCCATCGAGGAAAACCTGCGGCTGTTTGAGAAGATGCGCAGCGGCGAGGTGGAGGAGGGCAAGATGACCCTCCGGGCCAAGATCGACCTGGCCAGCGGCAACTTCAACATGCGCGACCCCGTCATCTACCGCATCCGCTTCATCAACCACCACCGGCAGGGCACCAAGTGGTGCATCTTTCCTATGTACGACTTCGCCCACCCCATTCAGGACGCGCTGGAGGGCATCACCCACAGCCTGTGCTCGCTGGAGTATGAGGAGCACCGTCCCCTGTACGACTGGGTGGTGAACAACGTCTCCATCCCCTATCACAAGCCCCGGCAGATCGAGTTTGCCCGCCTGAACATCGACCACACCGTCATGTCCAAGCGGAAGCTGCGCAAGCTGGTGGAGGAGCACTATGTCTCCGGCTGGGACGATCCCCGTATGCCCACATTGTGCGGCCTGCGCCGCCGTGGCTACACCGCCGCCGCCATCCGCAATTTCTGCGAGATGATCGGCGTGGGCAAGACCCCCAGCGTCATCGAGTACGGCACGCTGGAGCACTGTCTCCGGGAGGATCTCAACGCCACCGCCGAGCGCACCATGGCGGTGCTGCATCCGGTGAAGCTGACGGTCACCAACTATCCCGAGGGCAAGAGCGAGGTGTTCTCCGTGGAGAACAACCCCACCGATCCCACCCAGGGCACCCACGATATCACCTTCTCCCGCCATCTGTGGATCGAGGCGGACGACTTTATGGAGATCCCCGTGCCCAAGTACAAGCGCCTGACCCCCGACGGTCTGGAATGCCGTCTGAAGGGCGCGTATCTGGTGAAGTGCACCGGCTGCGTGAAGGACGAAAACGGCAATGTCACCGAGGTGCTGTGCGAGTATGACCCCGACTCCCGGGGCGGCGACCCCGCCGACGGCCGCAAGGTGAAGGGCGCGACCCTCCACTGGGTGGACGCGGAGAATTGTCTGGACGCCGAGGTGCGGCTGTACGACAACCTGTTCTCCGACGCCACGCCCGACGGCCCCGACAAGGACTTTCTGGACTGCCTGAACCCCGGCAGCCTGACGGTGCTGACCGGCTGCAAGGCGGAGCCGGAAATGCGCAAGGTGGCGGCGGAGTTCGACAAGCAGGAGAACCGCACCGGCGTCAACGCGCCGACCTTCCAGTTCATGCGGGTGGGCTACTTCTGTCTGGACAACCGGGACTCCACGGCGGAGCATCTGGTGTTCAACCGCAGCGTATCCCTGAAGGACAGCTTTAAGAAATAACAGCGGCTCTGTGCCGCCGGAAATGCCGCGAGGACGCGGCATTTCCTTGGCCCAATAGTTAGCGGTATCTAACCAAACAATTATTTTACATGGAGGTATGTATCATGTATCAGATCACTTTGAAAATCGACGGTATGGCCTGCGGTATGTGCGAAAGCCATGTCAACGACGCGATTCGGGCCAAATTCCCGGTCAAAAAGGTCACGTCCTCCCACAGCAAGGGCGAATCCGTGATCCTGACGGAGCAGGAGATCGGCGAGGACGCGCTGCGCGGCGTGATCGAACCCACCGGCTACAAGGTCACGGGCTATATTTCTGCCCCCTACGAGAAGAAAGGTTTATTTGGGCACTTGAAAAAGTAAGCTATCTGTCGTATACTGTAGATACTTAAACTCTATGGGAGGTACGCCATATGTGCGACATTATAAATCGGTTCTCCATCAACTGCCACAGCAGCATCCGCTGCGACAACGGCAACATGGTGCTGCGGTTCGATCCCTTCCGGGTGGAGGATGCGCCTCACGACGCGGGGCTTGTTTTCATCACCCACGACCACTATGACCACTTTTCGCCGGAGGATATCCGCCGGGTGCTGTCGCCGGACGGCTTTATCGTCCTGCCGGACACCTGCTACCGCACGGCGCTGGAGGCCGGTTTTGAGGAATCGGCGCTGCTGCCGGTTCACACCGGCGTGACCTATGAGCTGCTGGGACTGTCCTTCCGGGCGGTGGCCGCCTATAACGAGGGCAAAAATTTCCACCCCGAGGCCAACCGCTGGCTGGGCTATGTGGTCACAACGGCGGACGGCCTGCACTTCTACGTGGCGGGCGACACCGATAACATCGGCGAGGCCCGTTCCGTCCGGTGCGACGCGGCGTTCCTGCCGGTGGGCGGCACCTACACCATGACCGCCCGGGAGGCGGCGGCGCTGGCCAATACGATCCGGCCCAAGGTGGCCGTGCCCACCCACTACGGCTGCATCGTAGGCGAAATGGCCGACGGCGACGCCTTTGCCGCCGGACTGGACGACGGCATCCAATGCGTGAAGCTGATCGGGTAAACAACATGAAAAACCACCCCGGAACGGTTGAACCGTTCCGGGGTGGTTTTTCTTTATCAGGCGTTTGTCTTCCGCTACTGACTCAGCTTTTCGTACAGCAGCTGCAAATCATAGACGTCCACCGTGCCGTCATGGTTCAGGTCGGCCTTGTCCGCAAGCGTTGCGGCGTCCAGCTGTCCGTCGTTCACTTTGGCGCTCAGCCAGTTATACAGACAGGCCAGATCGCTGACCGTCTCCTCGCCGTCACCGTTCAGGTCAAACCGTTTCGATGCGCTGCCCACACGAATCGTAGCTTGGTCGCCTTTTGTTACCTGCCACTCTCCGTCCACATAGGTAAGGCGGATGTGGGGCTGCACCTCCAGAATGGGACGGTAGACCATTTTTCTGTCCGCTTCCACATCCCGGGTCTGCTCCAGAAATCGATTTCGATATAGTGGTGCGGCGCCGTTGTCCAGCCAGATACTGTACTCCCAACATGTCAGATCATCAGAGGAAGTCACCTCGGCTTGAGAAGCGCCCTCCGTGTCCTTGTTCTTTCTCAAGAATGTCCCCGGTTGGAGTTTACATGAGTAAAAATCCCGAATGTGAAGCTCGTCCGCCAGAAAATTCACCGCCCGCTCCACCATCACGATCTCCTCATCTGTAGGCGCGGCAGGCTGGTCACAAGAAGCCCGGATGGTAAGCGGCAGTATCTCTTCAGAAATACCATCCACAGCCCACGCCCCTGTGCCCTCGTTCCGCACCAGAGTGATCTGCGTGCGGTCGCTCTGGCCCGGCGCGAAAATGTGCTGCTGGCCGCTGTTTTCGCAGAACTGCCTTACGAACGCGGCGTGATACACTGTCAGCTGGCAGGTGTTGTCACCGGAAAACTGGACTTCATAGCTATCAGGGCCGAGGTCTTGCAGCCGGAATGACTGACTGTCGTGGTCGGCTGCGCACTGTACCGCCACATTCCCTACCAATGGATCCAGTTCCTCCAGCACAGGCAGCGTGGGACGGTCACAGGTGAAATGAAACTCCACATAGTTTTTTCCGTTTACCTTCCACGTCTTATCCATCTTGTCATAGCGCACTTCGATCCCTTTTTCCTTATCCTCATCCACCAGCGTGTGATTTCCGCCGCAGGCAGCGTTCAGCTGCGCGAGATACCTGTCTGCTTCAAAGCTGACGACGCGATAAGTATTGCCATACCGCCAGTAGGCGGTGGTACCGCGGTCACAGTACACTGCTTCATGGCGGCTTCCCTCCGCCGGAACAAAGCGCACCGGTTTATCATCCAGCATTGAAATGCACTGATCGGAGGTAATGTCAGGAACTTCCTCTACATAGAAGGTGATGGGCAGTGTCACCGGCTGATCGGGCACCCACTTTCCCTTCTCCTCGCTCCAAGTCAGGTAAAGCAGCAGCGTTTCCGTTCCATCCTTCATGAGGTGATTATTGTCGGGAACGTCCTTGAGATAAAAGTTCTTGTAATATTGTCTGGGATTGATCCACAGCGTACATTTGTCGCCGCTGTTGCTGAATTGCCAGGCCACGCAGACGGCTTCCATACCGTATACTCTATCGTGGTCGTGACTCTCGTCATCCAGACAGACAATTTTCACAATATCTTGCCCTTCAAAACCCTCGATCGTCTCCTCTGTGGGTCTGCCCTCAGGCGGGGCGGCCCACACTGTGGCGGGCAGCAGTCCCAGCGCCAGCACTGCGCACAGCAGCCACGCGGCGATCCTCTTTCTCCTCATAGTGACCTCTCTTTCTTTCACAAGCCTTCTTTCTGTCTTCACGTGGACGAAAAGCGTGGATTTTCTCCACGCTTTTCGTTCCTTTTGTTCAGTATAGCAAGATTTTGTGAGAGATGTCAAGCTGAGCTTTTGGAAGATTCCTCCAATTTTTATCAGGTATGCTCCTGTCTTTCCCGGCGGGACAGGAACGCCGTCAACACCCGGAAAACCGTGGACACCAGCAGGATACCCACCGCCAGCGAACCGGCGATGCCCGCCGTTTCCAGACCTTTGCGCAGGGCGTCGAGCATCTCGCCCTGTAGGCCCAAGCTCATGGTGTAGTACACCCCGGCGCCCGGCAGCAGCGGAAAAATCGCGAGGACCAGATACGGCGTCACGGGGCAGCGGCGCACACGGGCCATCACCTCGGCATACAGCGCGGCAAACAGGGTGGCGTACAGGTTCATGGTGTACACGTCCAGCCCCAGCGCCTGGCACAGCAGATAGATCATCCATGTGGCCGTTCCGCCCAGTACGCACAGCACCATCCAGCGGCCATGGATATTGAACAGGATGGAGAAGCCGTAGCACCCCACGAACACCGCCAGCGCCTGCGCCCACGCGGGCCACACCAGCGACGCCGACTCCACCACCGCGCCGATGCCGTAGATGGGCGCCGTCACCCGCCATGCCGCCGCCGTGCCCAGCGCGATGGCGAAGGCCGACAGAAACACCTGCACGATGCGCACCACGCCGGAGTTGGTGTCGCCGTAGATGATATCCCGCATGGAGTTGGTGATGAGCAGCCCTGGCACCAGGATCATCAGCGCGCCGATGATGGCCGCGTCCGGGTTATCCAGCCAGCCCAGCCCCGCCGCCACATAGGCGGGTACCGCCATCAGGAACGAGGCAAGAATGGTGCTGAAGAAGGGATTGGCCTCAAAGCGATCCAGAAAGCGGTTCACAAAGCCGATGATCATGCCCATCAGCCCCGCCCACAGGCAGTCCCGTAGGGAGCCGCCGAACACCAGCGCGAAGCCAAGCCCTCCCAGAAAGCTGCCCAGATACGCCACGGCGGGGCGGTACACCCGGCACCGGGCCATGGTCTGCCGCAGCCACTCCGAGGCCTCCTCCACCGTTGGCTTCTCCCGGCAGATGCAGCGGCTGAGAGCGTTCAGCTGCTCCAGCGCCTCCAGATCGTTACCGTGGTAGCCGATACGCTTCATAATGGTCAGGGGTTTGCCGTTGGTGGCCTCGAAGCTGACGGTCAGGCTGTTGGGGATGGCGAACACCTCGCACTCCACGCCGTAAGTCCGCAGGATACGGCGCACGGTGTCCTCCACCCGGAAGGTCTCGGCGCCCGCCAGCGCCAGCTGGCAGCCCAGCCGCGCCGCCAGATCCGCCAGAAGATAGTAGTCCATCATATATGTCACCTCGATAGGAGAAATAGGGTTCAAAAATCCGCGTCACATTATAGGCGGGACGGAGGAAAATGTCAACCACCTTGTATCTTGACAGCCGCCGGGAATCCGGTACAATAAGAATAACTACAGAAACAGGAGGGCTATCCCATGACCTATGATTTTACCACGCTGCCGGATCGCTGGGACACCGGCGCGGAGAAATATGAGCTGATGAAGAAGCGCTGCCCCGATGTGCCCCGGGGAACCGTGCCCTTTTCCGTGGCGGACATGGACTTTCTGCCGCCGCCGGAGCTGAGTGAGGGCGTGCAGGACTTTATGCGGGGCCGGGTGTTCGGCTATACCCGCACGCCGCGGGAGTACATCGCCGCCTTTCAGAGGTGGATGCAGCGCCGCCACGGCGTGGACATTCCCGCAGCGTGGGTGGTGGACGCCGACAGCGTGCTGGGCGCCATGCACCGGATGATCCGGGCCTTCACCAGGCCGGGAGACGGCATCGTGGTGCTGACCCCCGCCTATCCCCCGTTTCTGGACGCGCCGGAGCCGCTGAACCGCCGCCGGCTGGACTGTCCTATGGTGCTGGGGGACGACCGCCGCTACACCATCGACTTCGCTCTGCTGGAGGACTTGTGCCGCCGGGCGGACACCACTATGCTGATCTTCTGCAACCCCCACAATCCGGTGGGTCGGGTGTGGAGCCGACAGGAGCTGGAGCAGGTGGCGGATATCTGCCTGCGGCACGGCGTGTTCCTCATCGCCGACGAGATCCACGCCGACCTGATCCTGCCGGGCCACAGCTTCGTGTCCATGGCGTCGCTGGAGGAAAAGTACCTGCGCAACTGCGCCGTGTCCACCTCCTGCACCAAGACCTTCAACATCGCCGCCATCAAGGGCGCGGCGGTGGTGATGGCGGACGAGGAGCGCCGCCGGGTCTACCGCGCCCAGCGGGAGGACTCCGGTCGGGACATTCTGTCCTACGCCGCCTGCATCGCCGTGTGGGAGCGGTGCGAGGGCTGGCTGGATGAGCTGCTGACGGTGCTGGACGGCAACTTCCGCCTGCTGTCGGACTTCTGCCGCGACCATCTGCCGGAGGTAGGCGTGACGCCGTTGGAGGCCACATATCTGCCGTGGCTGGACTTCCGCTTTCTGGGGATGGAGCCCGGGGAGCAGGAGCGCTTTATGGGAGAAAAGGCCCGCTGCTTCTTCACCGAGGGGTATCACTTCGGCGCGGAGGGTGCAGGGTTCGAGCGGTGGAGCATCGCCTGTCCCCGCCACGTGCTGGAGGAGGGCCTTGTCCGCATGGAGCGGGCCATCCGCAGCCGCTGACCCCGCGGGAAAGGAGCGGACATGAAGCATACCCGTGAACTGAATCTGGAGCTGGGCTGGCCCACGGTGGATCAGGCGCTGCGGCGGCTGGACGCGGAGCTGGAGGCGGCGCGGAAGATGAACACGCCGCTGATGAAGCTGATCCATGGCTACGGCTCCTCCGGCAAGGGCGGACGCATCTGCACCGCCAGCCGCCGCTATCTGGAGGAGGCCGCCGCGCAAGGACGGATCGCCGCCTATCTGCCGGGGGAGCGGTTCTCCATCTTTGACGAGACGGCCCGGCGAGCCCTGCAGCAATACCCCCATCTGCGGCAGGATCGGGATCTGGACGGCGAAAACCGCGGCGTCACCTTCGTGTTCCTGCGCAAGCTGGGATAGTGGAAAAAACACCCCGTGACCGAATGGTCACGGGGTGGCAGCCTGTCAAAAAACTACCCAAACGCCCCTGTTTCTGCTATAATAGAAGAAACGGGGGTGTTTACATGGAAGGCTGGAGAAAAGACGCACGGCATGAGCCAATCATCGTAGATTTGGAGGCGCTGGTGCCAAAGGAGCATCTGCTGCGGAAAATA
>QWCN01000797.1_pt1 | contig 53839 bp, 50 predicted proteins | sample 1972711 | NCBI WGS metagenome assembly QWCN01 (sample SAMN09866707, study PRJNA288562) | Human gut metagenome isolate term1_stool, whole genome shotgun sequencing... | isolation source: gut | host: Homo sapiens | place: USA: California
CTTACAGACAAGCTGATTATAGAAGTTGAAACTCCTACTGAACATTGCGCAGTATATCCATTTTGTGCAAATTAATTTAAATAAAAAACAAATAAGCAATATCAAAATTAAAATGGTTGAAAATTTAAATTCTTTATGATAAGATAAAAACATCAAAACAGTTACAAAAAGAAAGGTAACAAACAAATGAAAATAGGAATAGATATAGGTGGAAGCCATGTAGGAATAGGGCTAGTAGACGAATTCGGAAATATACAACAGAAGAAAGAAAAATATATAGTAGAAAAAATCGAAAACGAAAGTCAAATAAGTAAAAAAAATCTAAAAGAAGAAATAACACAATTCATAATACAAACAATAAAAGAATATCAAAAAATGGACTTTGTAGAAAATGTAGGAATAGCAGTACCAGGAACAGTAAATCAAACAACAATTATAAAAGCAGTGAATTTAGGAATAGAAAATTATGAAATAACACCAATAATAGAAAAAGAAACAGGAACAAAAGTAAAATTAAAAAATGATGCAAAATGTTCAGCATTAGCAGAACAAAAATATGGAAACTTTAGTGAATGTGAGAACGGACTATTTCTTTGTGTTGGAACAGGAGTAGGTGGAGCTGTAATATATAATGGAAAAGTATTAGAAACTAAGGAAGTACCAGGATTTGAATTTAGCCATATGATAATACAGAAAAATGGATTACAATGTAATTGTGGAAAAAGAGGCTGTTTTGAAATATATGCAAGCCTAAAGCGATTTAAGGAAAAAATTGCATATGAATTCAATTTAACAACTCTTAGAAATGAAGAAATAATAAAAATTATATTAAATAATAAAGATGATGTAAGATTAAAATATTTCTTAAATGAATATATAGAAAACTTAGCAATAGGAATATCAAATCTGATTAATATATTTGAACCAGAAAAAATATTAATAGGAGGAGGATTTGCAGATTATAAAGAAATATTACTAGAACCATTAAAACAACAACTTTTAACAGGAAACTTGCTATTTAACAAAAGAAATGATATAATAATTCAGCTTGCAAAATTCAAAAACGATGCAGGAATTATAGGAGCAACTCTAATATAAAAAGGAATGAAATGAAATGAAAAAAAGAGTATCATTTATTACATTAGGATGTAAAGTAAACCAATATGAAACAAATGCTATGATGCAAAAATTTCAAGAAAACGGATATGAAATTGTAGAAATAGATAATGTATCAGATATATGTGTTGTAAATACATGTACAGTTACAAATATGTCTGACAGAAAATCAAGACAAGCCTTAAGAAAAGTAAAAGATAAGAACAAAGATGCAATAATAGTAGCAACAGGTTGTTATGCTCAAAGTTCAAAAGAAGAACTAGAGAAGATGCCTGAAATTGATGTTGTACTTGGAAACGAAGAAAAAAGAGATATAGTAAAATATGTAGAAAAATATTTTGAACAAAATCAAAAATTAACAGCAGTTCAAGATATATCAGTCCAAAAAGAATTTGAAGATATGGGACAAATTTCATATACTGAAAAAATAAGAGCAGTAATAAAAGTACAAGATGGATGTAACCAATTTTGCTCATATTGTATAATACCATATGCAAGAGGAAGAGTGCGCAGTAGAAAAATAGATAGCATAATAAAAGAAATAGAACAAATTGCACAAAAAGGAATAAAAGAAGTTGTAATAACAGGAATACATCTTGCATCATATGGAAAAGACTTTGAAGAAAATATAGGTCTAATAGATTTATTAGAAGAAATAAATAAGATAGATGGAATAGTAAGAATAAGATTGGGCTCATTAGAACCAAAAATAATAACAGAAGAATTTATGCAAAGACTAATAAAACTTGAAAAAATATGCCATCATTTTCATCTATCATTACAAAGTGGATGTGACAATACATTAAAAAGAATGAATAGAAAATATACAACAAGTGAATTTGAAGAAATTGTTCAAAGATTAAGAAAATACTATAATGATGTAATTTTAACAACAGATATAATAGTTGGATTTCCAGGAGAAACTGAAGAAGACTTTGAAACAACATATAATTATTTGAAAAAAATAAACTTTTATAAAATGCATGTATTTCCATATTCGCCAAGAAAAGGAACTGTTGCTGCAAAAATGCCAGATCAAATACAAGGTGATATAAAAGAAAAAAGAAGTAAAAAATTAATTGAATTATCAAATGAAAATCAAAAACAATATAATCAAAATTTAATTGGAAAAGATGTAGAAGTATTATTTGAAGAAAAAAATAAAGAAGGATATTATAAAGGGCATACCCAAAATTATATATTAGTTGAATATAAAACAGATGAAGAATTAGAAAACAAAATAGTAAAAGTAAATATAAAAAAAGCAGAAGTAGAATATGTTATTGGATAGATATGTTACAATTGTAATATTTTTGTAATATAAACTTAATATAAAATAACTTGAAAAAAATACACATCTATTATATAAATATAATAGAAAAAATAAACACAAAGGAGGAAGAAATATGGCAAATATAGAAAAAGTTTCAGGTGTTTTTGGTGGAATAAAAACAGATGAACCAATTCAAAATTGTGGAAATAATGGAATCGGAATCGAAAATGCAATAAACATAAATGGTGAAAATGCAGTTAATACTGGTAATGTAGAAACAAATGTTGGGACAAATTTACCAGCAAAAAATACTTTTTGGAATAAATTGAAATCAGTATTATTCTATGAAATAAAAGTAGAATTAACACCATATGAACAAAAGGTAGAAAATGAAATTAATGAATTTTTACATCAAGAAGTTACTTGGACAAAAGTTAAGAATTTCTTATTTCAAGAAGTAACATTTGGAAAAAAGAAAAATTTGTAGAATGAAATAATAAAAAAAGGAAAAAATAGCAAGAAAGACTTGCTATTTTTTATGTTTTAGAGTAAAATATAGTCGTCAAAAAAGGGAATAATCCCAAAAAGAGAAGGAATAGCTACAAAAATTAGGCTAGAACCTCAAGAAAGGAAAGAAAAAATATGAATATAATTATGTTAGGAGCACAAGGAACAGGAAAAGGAACTGTTGCAGGATTAATCAGTGAACAAACAGGATTACCACAAATATCAACAGGAGATATATTCAGAAAAAATATAAGTGAGAAAACACCACTTGGAGTAGAAGCTGACAAATATATATCAAAAGGAAATTTAGTACCAGATGATATAACTGTACCAATGGTTGAAGACAGATTAACATGGGATGATGCTAAAAATGGAGTAATATTAGACGGATTTCCAAGAACAATAGAACAAGCAGAAAAACTAGATAAAATCTTAGCTAAGAAAGGTGAAAAAATAGATTTAGTAATAAATCTAGTAACACCAAAAGAAGAGATAATAGACAGAATGCTAACAAGAAGAGTTTGCACAAATCAAGATTGTAAAGCAACATATAATATAAAATTACATCCACCAGTAAAAGAAGGAATTTGTGACAAATGTGGCTCACCATTAAAACAAAGAGCAGATGACTCAGATCCAGAAGCAATAAAAAGAAGATTAGAAATTTATGAAGAAAAAACAAGCCCATTAGTAGAATATTATAAAGAAAAAGGTGTACTAAGAACAGAAACAGTTAGTATATCAATAAATAGAATGGGAAAAGATGTTGCAAATGATGTTGTAAGAGACATAAAAAAATAGTCTAAATAGCTTGCTTAAATATAAGCAAGCTACATATTAATATTAGTATTGTGCCTAAAGAAAAAGACGCAAGTTTGTTAATACGCATCTAGTTTTGAAATAAACAATTTTCTCGAAACTACAAATTATATATTTTGAAGGGAAGAATAAAAATGGTAACAATAAAATCAAAAAAAGAAATAGAATTAATGAGAGAAGCTGGAAGAGTAACAGCTTTAACACATAAAGCAATAGAAGAAGCAATAAAACCAGGAATGACAACAGCAGATATAGACAAAATAGCTGAAGAAACAATGAAAAAGAATGGAGCAATATCAGCAGAAAAAGGATATGATCCAGGAATAAGAGGAATACCACCATATCCAGCATCAACATGTATTTCAGTAAATGATGTAGTAATACATGGAATTCCATCAAAGAAAACAATAATAAAAGATGGAGATATAGTAAGTGTAGATTTAGTTGCATTAAAAAACGGATATAATGGTGATGCAGCAAGAACATTTATGGTAGGAAATGTATCACTAGAAGCCAAAAGACTAGTAGAAGTAACAAAACAAGCATTTTTTGAAGGAATAAAATATGCTAGAAAAGGAAATAGAATTGGAGATATTTCACATGCAATTGGAGAATATGTAAAATCACAAGGATATTCTGTAGTAAGAGAATTTGAAGGACATGGAATAGGAAAAGAAATGCATGAAGAACCAGAAATACCAAATTACGGAAAAGCAGGAAGAGGAATAAGACTTGAACCTGGTATGACATTGGCAATAGAACCAATGGTAATTGCAGGAAAACCAGATATTTGGGAATTAGAAGATGGATGGACAATTGTAACACAAGATGGAAGTTTAGCAGCACATTATGAAAATACAATTTTAATTACAGAAAATGATCCAGAAATATTGACAATCATTTAAAAGTGTTATATAATAAATGAGTTAAAACCCAATTTTTACGAAAAATTGGCAAAAAAGTAAGAAAAATCTAAATACAATAACATGTTTTTAGAATTTTATTGCTCTTTAAGAAGGAGGAAAAAAACTTGGCAAAGGAAGATGTTATAGAAGTAGAAGGAGTAGTTGTTGAAACACTACCAAATACAACTTTTAAAGTAGAACTTGAAAATGGACACCAAATATTAGGCCATATTTCAGGAAAACTTAGAATGAACTATATAAAAATATTACCAGGAGACAAAGTAAAAGTTGAACTATCACCATATGACTTAACAAGAGGAAGAATTACTTGGAGAGCAAAATAAAATTTAAAAAACATATTGGAATTTATGAAGAATATTATAAAATAAATTTGAAACGTAAATTAACCCAATTATATAAAAATCAAGTTTGAAGACACAACTTAATTCACAAGGCGAAGGTCATTCCTTAGCCCAAGTGGAATGCGGCAAGCTAAGGAATGTCTGAAGACAATTTAAGGAGGTGCAAAGAAATGAAGGTTAGACCATCAGTAAAGAAAATGTGTGACAAATGCAAAGTAATAAAAAGAAAAGGTGTAATTAGAGTTATTTGTGAAAACCCTAAACACAAACAAAGACAAGGTTAATTCCTTAAGTTTATAACACAAATAAGGTAGCGGCTGTTTAACATATAGATGTTAACATATCAAATTTGTGTTTATATATATGTCCAACATTAATTTTTAAAGATCTATTAAATTAGATGCATTTCACCTTTAAAAAAAATAAGGACAAACAAATAAAAAAATTTGGAGGTGCAAAGAAACATGGCTCGTATAGCAGGAGTAGACTTACCTAAAGAAAAAAGAGTAGAAATAGGACTTACATATATTTATGGTATAGGAGTAGCTAGCTCAAACAAAATATTAGCAAAAGCTGGAGTAAACCCAGACACAAGAGTTAAAGATTTAACTGATGAAGAAGTTAATAGCATAAGAAAAGTTATTGACGAATCATACAAAGTTGAAGGTGATTTAAGAAGAGAAGTAGCTCTTAATATAAAAAGATTAACTGAAATTGGATGCTACAGAGGATTAAGACATAGAAGAAGTCTTCCAGTAAGAGGACAAAGAACTAAAACTAATGCTCGTACAAGAAAAGGTCCAAGAAAATTAGTAAGTAGATCAAAGAAAGATGTAAAATAAGACTTTTAAAACAGTGTAAAACTGTTATATAAGGAGGGAAATAAGAACAATGGCTAACAAAAATGTTGCAAAAAAACCAGTAGCTAGAAGAAATAGAAAAAACATCGATAAAGGTGCTGCACATATTCATTCTAGTTTCAATAATACAATAGTAACAATAACAGATACAAACGGAAATACAATTTCATGGGGAAGTGCTGGAGGACAAGGTTTCAAAGGTTCAAGAAAAAGCACACCATTCGCAGCTGGAGAAGTTGCTGAAAAAGCAGCTAAAGAAGCTATGGAACATGGATTAAAAACAGTTGAAGTATATGTTAAAGGTCCAGGAGCAGGTAGAGAATCAGCAATAAGATCTTTACAAGCTGCAGGATTAGAAATCAGTAGCATCAAAGATGTTACACCAATCCCACACAACGGATGTAGACCACCAAAAAGAAGAAGAGTATAATTTTTTATACTTAGGTGGATTATAAAAAAAAATTTAAAATATAAGAATATAAATAAAATATAATGAAAGAGGTGTAAAAGATGGCACGTTATACAGACGAACAATGTCGTATTTGCCGTAGAGAAGGACAAAAATTGTTCTTAAAAGGTTCAAGATGTTATTCTGATAAATGCAGTATTTCTAGAAGAAATTATGCTCCAGGACAACACGGACAAAAAAGAGCTAAACTTTCTGAATACGGAACTCAATTAAGAGAAAAACAAAAAACAAAATCATACTATGGAGTTGGAGAAAAACAATTTAGAGGATATTTCGAAATGGCATCTAATAAAAAAGGAATCACAGGTGAAAACTTACTACAAATATTAGAAAGCAGATTAGATAATGTTGTATATAGATTAGGATTTGGAGCTTCAAGAGCTCAAGCAAGACAACTTGTAAACCATGGACAATTTGCAGTTAATGGACAAAGAGTTGATATACCATCTTATTTAGTTAAAGCAGGAGATGTTATAACAGTAAGAGAAAACAAAAAAGAAAATGGAGCTATAAAAGCAAATATTGAAGCAAATTCAGCAAGACCAGTTCCAGCTTGGTTGGAATTAAATAACGAAACTTTAAGTGGTAAAGTAGTAAGATTAGCATCAAGAGAAGATGTTGATATTCCAGTTGAAGAGCATTTAATAGTAGAGCTTTACTCTAAATAATAGTTTTTAATTAGAAAAATATTAGGAGGTAGAAATGATAGAATTTGAAAAGCCAAATATTGAATGTCTAGAGGTTGATGATAATAACAATTATGCAAAATTTGTATGTGAACCATTAGAAAGAGGATATGGCGTTACAATTGGAAATTCTTTAAGACGTATATTACTTTCATCTTTAACAGGATGTGCATTAACAAGTGTTAAAATTGAAGGTGTTTTACATGAATTTTCAAGCATACCAAATGTTGTAGAAGATGTTCCAGAAATTATAGTAAACTTAAAAAATGTTAGACTAAAATTTACTGAAAACGAAGAAAAAGTTATGAGAATTAACTTTAAAGGAGAGGGAGAAGTAACTGCAGGAGATATCATTACAGATGGAACTGTAGAAATATTAAATCCAGACTTACATATAGCAACTGTTGCTGAGGGTGGACAATTGATTATGGAATTAACAGCAGATATGGGAAGAGGATATTCCCCTTCTGAAAAGAATAAAAAACCAAACCAAGACATATCTGTGCTTCCAATAGATTCAATTTATACACCAGTAAAAAAAGTAAATTATCAAGTAAAAAACACTAGAGTAGGCCAAATGGTTGATTATGATAAATTAATTATAGAAGTATGGACAGATGGAAGCTTAAAAGCTCATGAAGCATTAAGTTTAGCTGCCAAAGTTATGACAGGACATCTAGAATTATTTATAGATTTATCAGAAGCAACAAAAAATACACAAGTTATGATTGAAAAAGAAGAATCTAAGAAAGAGAAAGTATTAGAAACTTCAATTGAAGAATTAGAATTATCTGTACGTTCATTCAATTGCTTAAAGAGAGCAGGAATATCTACAGTAGAAGATTTAACAAATAGATCTGAAAATGATATGATGAAAGTTAGAAATTTAGGAAAGAAATCTTTAGATGAAGTAATTGCAAAATTACATTCATTAGGGCTAAATTTCAGACAAGAAGATGAATAAAATTTAATAAAGAGGTGAAAGAAGTGGCTACAAATAGAAAATTAGGTAGAACAACTGATATAAGAAATGCTATGTTAAAAACTTTAACAACAGATTTAATCTTAAAAGGTAAAGTTGAAACAACAGAAGCTAGAGCAAAAGAAGTAAAAGCTATTGCAGATAGCATAATAGCATTAGCAATAAAAGAAAAAGATAACTTTGAAACAGTAGACGCTAAAGTAGTAAAAGCTAAATTAGATTCTAAAGGTAACAAAGTTACAGAATTAGTAAAAAGCAAAAATGGTAATGAATATCTAAAAGTTGTTAAAGAAGAAACAACTGAAAAGAGACAAAAAGATATGCCATCAAGATTAAATGCTAGAAGAAAAATAATGACAAAATTAAACAAAGTTGAAGGCGAAGATGTAATGGCAAAATTATTCAATGAAATCGCTCCAAAATACGAAGGTAGAATTGGTGGATATACAAGAATAGTTAAAGCTGGTCCTCGTAGAGGAGATGCTGCTGAAGTAGCTATATTACAATTAGTTTAATTATAAAATTGAATATATATTATCAAGAGTGGAGTAGAGAACGGCTCGTTAATCCCACAGCAACCTGCAGTATGTAAGGTGCTAATACCGGCAAAGCAAAAGCTTTGAGTGATGATTTTTTTGAAAAAGACTCATAGCAAGCGCTAAGAGTTCTTTTTTTGTTATATTAGAAAGGTTCTATTTTAGACAGATTAAATATAAGAATTTATTATAACTCAAAGTAGAATAATAAATATGAAAGGAAACGAAGAAATATGAGTAAGAAATGGTATTTTACATCAGAAAGTGTAACAGAAGGACATCCAGATAAATTATGTGATTATATATCAGATACAATATTAGATGAAGCATTAAAACAAGATAAATATTCGAGAGTTGCAATAGAAACATTTGCATCTGCAAATCAAATAACAATAGCAGGACAATTAACAACAAATGCAACATTAGATATAGAAAAAATAGTAAGAGATAGAATAAAAGAAATAGGATATGACAGAGCAGACTTAGACATAGATTATAGAACATGTAAGATAGATATAAATATAACAAAGCAAAGCTCAGATATAGCACAAGGTGTAGACATTGGTGGGGCTGGAGACCAAGGGATAATGTTTGGATATGCTTCAGATGAAACAGAAGAATATATGCCATTTGCAATTTCAATGGCACACAAATTGGCAAAAAGACTTACAGAAGTTCGTAAAAATGGAATAATACCATATCTTAGACCAGACGGAAAAACACAAGTAACAGTTGAATATGAAGATGGAATTGTAAAAAGAATTGACACAATACTTATATCAAATCAACACGAAGAATCTGCAGATATGGATATATTAAAAAAAGACATTATGGAAAAAGTAATAAAAACAGTTATTCCAGAAAAATATTTAGATGAAAATACAAAATATTTTATAAATCCAACAGGAAGATTTGTTATAGGTGGACCTTTAGGAGATACAGGACTAACAGGAAGAAAAATAATCGTAGATACTTATGGTGGATATGCACGTCATGGTGGAGGAGCTTTTTCAGGAAAAGATGCAACAAAAGTTGACAGAAGTGCAGCATATATGATGAGACATATTGCAAAAAATATAGTTGCAAATGGATTTGCCAAAAAATGTGAATTACAAGTAGCATATGCAATAGGTGTTGAACAACCAATGTCAATATTTGTTGACACATTTGGAACAAATACAATACCAGAAGAAAAAATAGAAGAAATAATCAAAAAGAATTTTGACTTAACACCAAAAGGAATTATTGAATATCTTGGTTTACGTGAACCAATTTATACAAAAACAACTAATTATGGTCATTTTGGAAAGCCAGAATTACCTTGGGAAAAAATTATAAAATTAGAGGTCTAGAAAATTATAATACACATAGTATAAAATAAAAATTGGGAAATGTAAGAATTTCTCGATTTTTTTATTTATAACTAAATATCCTTGAAACAAACATATTTTTGTGATAAAATCACACTATCAAAATATGAAAAGAGGACGGAAATTGGAAGAAAAAGAAGGAATACTAGCAGAGATAATATATCAAAATGAAGTAAATAGCTATACTGTAGGAATATTTGAAACAGAAGAAGAACAATTTACAGTAGTTGGATATTTACCATTTATATGTAAAGGAGATTCATTAAAAATAATCGGAAAATTTATAGAACACAAAGATTATGGAGAACAATTTAAAATAGAAACATTTGAAAAATTAATGCCACAAACATTATCTGCACTAGAAAAATATCTTGCAAATGGAAATATAAAAGGAGTTGGACCAGCAACAGCAAGTAAAATAATAAAATTATTTGGAGATGAAACCATACATGTATTAAAATACGAACCATCAAAATTAGTACAAATAAAAGGAATAACAAAAGATAAAGCAAAAGAAATATCTGAAAGTTTTATTGAAAATTGGGAAGTATGGCAAATTGTTGGCTTTTTAGAAAGATTTGGATTAGGAGCAGAAAGTGCCAAAAAAGTATATGATCTACTAGGAATAAATGCAATATCAGAAATAGAAAATGATCCATATATTTTAATAGATATTGCAAGAGGTGTAGAATTTTCACAAATAGATAAAATGGCAATAGAACTTGGAATAGAACGAGAAAATCAAAAAAGAGTGAAAAGTGGAATAAAATATGCATTGATAAAAATCACATATAATGGACATTGTTGTACATTAAAGGAGAATTTAATAGAATATGTAAAACAGATATTAGGAGTATCTGAAGAAATAATTGAAGAAGGACTAATAAATTTAAAAGCAAATGAAGATATAGTTATTGAAAAAAGAGATGAAGAAAAATGGGTATATTTATACTCATTCTATAAAACAGAAAATGAGATTGCAGAAAGAATAATAAAATTAAAAAACACTAAAAATGTAAAAAAAATAAGTAATATTGAAAAAGAATTAAAAAAAGTAGAAGAAAGAACAGATATGATTTTATCTGAAAAACAAAAGGAAGCAATAAGAACTATTAATGATAATAATGTAACAATTATTACAGGTGGCCCAGGAACAGGAAAAACGACAATAATAAAAAGTATTATAGAAATCTATAAGCAAAAAAAATATAAAATAGTATTATGTGCTCCTACTGGAAGGGCAGCAAAGAGAATGACAGAAACAACAGGAGAAGAAGCACAAACATTACATAGATTATTAGAGATAGGAAAAGTTGATGATGATGTATTTTATAAGAAAGATGAAGACTTTGAAGGAGCACCAATAGATGCAGATATAATAATAGTTGATGAGATGTCAATGGTAGATATGTTTGTAATGAGTTACTTGTTAGATTGTATATATTTAGGAACAAAGTTAATTCTTGTAGGAGATACAGACCAGTTGCCATCAGTAGGACCTGGAAGTGTTTTAAAAGATATAATATCATCTGAAAAAATTTCAACAGTACATTTAGATAAAATATTTAGACAGGCAGCAAGAAGTAAAATAATAGTAAATGCACATAGAGTAAACAATGGTCAAAAATTTATACAAAAAGATGATTCAGAATTATCAGAAAATGCAAAAGAAGATTTTTTCTTTATAAAAGAAAATAATCAAGAAAAAATATTAGAACAAGTTTTATCATTATGTAATGGAAGATTAAAAAAGTTCGGAGACTATGACTTTTTTGAAAATATTCAAGTATTAACACCAACTAAAAAAGGAATGTTAGGAACAAAAGAATTAAATAAATCATTACAACAAGAATTAAATCCGCCAAGAGAAGGTGAACCAGAAAAAGCAAGTATGGGAGTAATATTCAGAATTGGTGATAGAATAATGCAAACCAAAAATAATTATGATATGTATTGGGAAAGAAGAGAAGGAGACTCTATAGAAACTGGAAATGGTGTATTTAATGGTGAGATTGGAACAATAACAAATATAAATGAAAAAGAAAAAAATATAAGAATAAAATTCGATGATGATAAAGTTTGTTGGTATGAATTCAATGATTTAGAACAAATAGATCATAGTTATTGTATAACAATACACAAAGCACAAGGAAGTGAATTTGATGTTGTTATAATGATTGTACCACAAGCTGCACCAATGCTTTTAACACGAAATTTATTATATACAGGATTAACAAGAGCTAAAAAATTATTGATTGTAATTGGAAATGATAGAGTTGTAGACTTTATGATAAATAATGTAGATAGTAAAAAAAGAAATACAGGATTGGAATATAAATTGAAAAATACTTAGAGTAATGATATAATAAATTCATAAAATTTTTATAGGAGAAAGAATAGTGTCAGATAAAGAGAATGTTTTAATATTAGATAGAATAAGCGATTTTAATAGTGTAATAAGTTTTTATGAAGAAACAGCAGAACTTATAACAAAATTAAGACCCAATATAACAATGACAGAATTAAAAGATGAATTTGAAAGTCTTTCACAATATGAAAAAATAGTATTTGCAGCTAGAGCAATGGTAGTATCAGAATCATTAAAATTATTTAATATAGAAGAAATATTATCTAAATATCGTATAGGAAATGTAGAACTTGAAAGAATGTTTGAAGGGATAGATTTTTTAGATAAATTTCAATTAAAAAATTCAAATGATAAAAAACAAAAAATAAGGCAATTAAGGAATTGCTTAGCACATGCAATGTATGAAATAAAAATAGTTAATGATTCAAAAATATATATTCACATTAATAATGGATATATATCAGGAGATATAGAAATTAATGAATTTATAGAATTAATAAAAAGTTATGAGAATGTTTTTGATAAATTTATTGAGAAAAAACTAGAAAAACTTGGAGTTTTATATTTTGATGAAAAAAAGCTAGATGAGAAAACAGAAAAATTATCAATTAATAAATTTGTAAATAGTATTACTATTTCAGGAAAGAAAATTTCACCAGAAAGAGAAAAAGAAATAAAAAAATGGTTGAAAAATATAGGAATAAATAATTTAAGAATTTCGGGGAAAGATACTAAAACGAAGCAAAAACAAAGATCACAACTAGTATTAACAACAGCATTTTTAATTAATGCAACTGCTAAGAATGAAGATGATATAAAAGTAGCAGTATCATCAGATGTAAATTATATGATTCAATTATATTCTATGATAATAGCATCACCTGAATATTGGAGAGCAGGTGATGAGCAAGCAATGGAAGAAGAAAATATATCTATAAAAGAATTATATGATTTATCAATTTCACAATTAGCTGCTCAGAAACCATTTTTATATGCAAAATCAGCAATAGCTTTAGCTAATTATTGTTTTGTTTATATAAGAGAAATAAACAAAAATAGAAATAGACCAATTTTTGAATATAATGGAATTGATTTGAGTGGAGTCACAATAAAATATTTGAGTAAAGAAGAATCAATAAAACGAACAATAAATTTAAGAGAAAAGCTAGAAAGAGCACCAAAAAGAAAAAAAGACCAAATACAGAAACAAATAGATAGATATGGAGATGTTATGGTAAATAGTTCTAATTTGTTTAGACATTTAAGAGATAGCATTGCACATAATAATTATAATATAGACTATAGTAAGTATATAAATACAAGAAAATTAGATGATATTATTATAACTTTTAGAACTTATGAAAAATATACTGATGAATTAGATTTTGAAGTAGAAATATCAGTAAAAGAAATAAAAAGATTAGTAAAAGAACTTCAAAATAGTATCAATTTAAGTATTGAGCTATCAGATGAAGGAAAAAACTCAGAAGTTAGTTTTTTAAGAGAAGCATTAGTTTTTAGAAATATTGGATTAGAAGATATAGAAAAAGAGTCTATATCAATGAAAGAAGAAGAAAGATGATTGATGAAACATATAATGAAGTTTGGAAATTATTAAATAATATCCCTTTGAGAGACTACCTAAAAATTCCAAAGAAAGAAATTAGTGAAATATTAAAAAATAAAATTCCTAATTATAGTGATAGAAAGATAAGCGAAGAAAATATAAAAGCAGTGAGTACGGAAGCATTAAAAATTTATACAAGGTTATATTATAACTATATAGCAACTAAAGAAGAAAAAAATAAAATAGAAGAAATTTTAAAAATTAATAGTAAAAATAAAGCGAAAAAAAGTTCGCAAAACTATTGACAAAAATCAAAGAAAAACATATAATACTTTTCGAACAGACATTTGATATTTAACTTACGAAAAGTATTATTATTTTTTTGGAGGATTGCCATGATTACAAATTTACATATAAAAAATATAGGAATAATAGATGATTTAGAAATAAATTTAAACAAAGGAATGAATGTATTAACAGGAGAAACAGGAGCTGGTAAAACATTAATAATTGATTCATTAGGAGTAATTTGTGGCGGACGATTTTCAAAAGAAATGATAAGAAAAGGTGAAAGCCATTCATATGTAGAAATATGTATGTATGAGCCACAAGATATAAATTCAGTAGATGGAAATATTATTGTAACAAGAGAAATATATAGCAATGGAAGAAATACTTGTAAAATAAATGGAAGACTTGTAACTGTATCAGAATTAAAAGATTTTATGAGTAAATATATAGAAATACATGGTCAAAATCAAAATCAACAATTATTTGATAGTTCAACACATATAAAATATCTTGACAATTTTATAGGAGAAGAATTATTACCATTAAAAAGTGAATATAGCTCAAAATTTATAAGATATAATGAAGTAAAAAGAGAAATAAGAAATAATTACGGAGATGAAAAAGAAAAACAAAGAAAATTAGATTTATTAAAATATCAATTAAATGAAATACAAGAAGCAAAATTAAAAAAAGATGAAGAAGAAAAATTAGAAGAAAAAAGAAAAATAATGTTAAACTCAGAAAAAATAGCAAAAAACTTATCAGAAGCAAGTCAAGCAGTTGGAGAAAATACAATAGATGTAATAAATAGTGCAGTAAGAGCATTAGAGAAAATAGAAGAAATAGATTCAAAATATAGTTCAACAATAGAAAGTCTAAGAAACATATATTATGAAATGCAAGAAATATCAAGAGATATAGAAACATATTGTGAAGATGTAGATTTTGATGAACAACAAAGAGAAGAAGTAGAAACAAGATTAGACATTATATATGATTTAAAAAGAAAATATGGAAACAATATTGAAGAAATATTAGAATATGGAAAAGAAGTTGCAGATGAGATAAATAAAATAGAAAATGCAGAAGAAATAAATGCTAAACTAAGAAAAGAAAAAGCTGAGTTAGAAACAGAGCTAAATGTAATAGCAATGAAAATAAGTGAAATTAGAAAAAAATATGCAACAGAATTAAATCAAAGAATTAATAAAGAATTATTAGAATTAGAAATGAAAAATGCAACAATTAATGTAAAAGTAGAATATAAAGCAAATGAATATTTTGAAAATGGTAAAGATTCTGTTCAAATTTATATTAGAACAAATATTGGTGAAAATGAAAGTGAATTAGTAAAAATTGCATCAGGAGGAGAAATGTCAAGAATAATGCTAGCTATAAAAAAAGTAATAGCAGAAGCGGATGAAGTACCTGTTATGATATTTGATGAAATTGATACTGGAATAAGTGGAAAAGCTGCTAATGCAGTGGCTGATAAAATGAAAAGCATTTCAAAAAATCATCAAGTTTTGTGCATATCACATTTGGCTGCAATTGCTGCAAGTGCAAATTATAACTATTTCATAAGTAAAAAAGTAGAAAATGAAAGAACAGCTACAAAAGTAAAATTATTAAATGAAAAGGAAGTTTTATGTGAAATTGCAAGAATCTCTTCAGGAGAAGTAAATGAAGTTACATTACAATATGCAAATGAATTAAGAAAAAAAGTATCTTAAAAACAAAAAAATTATAGTAAAATAGAAAATAAAATGATATAATGCTAGTAAAATAGATTATATCATTTTTTATTAAAAAGAGAAAAATAAATTCTTTTTCAGAAGAATATTTTATGGAAGGAATGAAGGAAAATGCCAGAGAGACCAGAAGTAATAAAAATGAGAGAAAATGCGCATGATAGGCAATACGTATTAGAAAATGTATCAAAAGAAGGTGGACTATTAGATTATGCAGGAGAAGAAATGAAAGATGATAGAGAGATTGCATTAGCCGCAATACATAATAATCCAGAAGCATTAGAATATGTTAGTGATAGACTAAAAGCAGATAGAGAAATAGTATATGATTCAGTAAGTGAAGTTGGGTGGACATATTGCTATGCAAAAGAAAATTTATTAAATGATAAAGAATTATTAATGGCTGGATTGAAAAAAACAGGACAAATTTTGTATTTTGCATCACCAGAAATGAGAGATGATAAAGAAGTAGTAATGTTAGCTGCAACGAATAAACCAATTATAATAAAGTTCGCAAGTGGAAGGCTGAGAGAAGACAAAGAAATAGGATTATCAGCAATGAAATCTAATAAAAATTGTTATGAATTTTTAGGACCGAACTTAAAACAAGATGAAGATATATTAGCAATAAAAAATGGATAAAAATATATTTAACCTAAATTAGTGAAATTGCTTGATTTTTTTGGTAAAATATAGTACAATAGTTATGTTGAAAAAATATTCCTTTAACTTAGCCTAATAAAAGACACCTATTATTAGAGCTCGGTATAAGGAGAAAAAAAAATAGGAGGTGTTAATAACATGACAGTAGAAAGAAAACAAGAAATCATTAATCAATATAGAAGAGATGAAAAAGATACAGGATCATCTGAAGTTCAAATCGCTCTTTTAACAGAAAGAATTAATGAATTAACAGAGCATTTAAAAGTTCATAAAAAAGACAATCATTCAAGAAGAGGAATGCTTAAAATGGTTGGTAAAAGAAGAAATTTATTAAACTACTTAGCAAAGAAAGATGAAGAATCATATAAAGCACTAGTTGAAAAATTAGGACTAAGAAAATAGTTTAAGATTTGTAAAAGGACGTGTGCGATAAAAGCCTGCGTCCTTTTGTTTTATATAATAGGAAAGTTATACTTTCCTATTATATAAAATGTTACAATCGCTAGCCCTTTGAGATTTCATCGCTTCGCTCAGAAACTCAAATCGGGCGAGAACAAATCAAAGAAAAATTGAAAATTTTTCTTATTTGTTCTTAAAGTAAGTCAAATGTATTTGGAAAAGTAGCTTGTATAATGTGCTTTAAACAAATAAAACATATTATAGAGGTTACAATCTAATTACAAGTTTGACTTACTTAAATAGGTGTAAAGAATAAAAGAAAGGAGTTTATGGATTATATAAATAAACCATAAAAAAGAAAAAGTATATGTTTAAAAGTTATGAAACAGAATTAGCAGGTAGAAAACTTGTAATAGAAACAGGAAAATTAGCAGGATTAGCAAATGGAAATGTTGTAGTAAAATATGGAGATACAGTTGTAATGGTAAATGTTACAGCATCAAAAGAGCCAAAAGAAGGAATAGACTTTTTTCCATTATCAGTAGATTTTGAAGAAAAAATGTATTCAGTTGGAAAAATACCAGGATCTTATACAAAAAGAGAAGGAAAACCAAGTGATAAAGCAATATTAGTATCAAGAGCTATAGATAGACCATTAAGACCATTATTCCCAAAAGATTTCAGAAATGATGTAGTAGTTGTTGCAACAGTATTATGTGTTGAACAAGATAATTCACCAGAAGTAGCAGCAATGATTGGTGCATCTGCAGCATTATCAATATCTGATATACCATTTGGAGGACCAACAGCAGCAGTAAATGTAGGATTAGTAAATGGAGAAATAGTAATAAATCCAACAGAAGCACAAAGAAAAGTAAGTGACTTAAATTTAACAGTTGCAGGAACAGTTGAAAAAGTAGCAATGATTGAAGCAGGAGCAAATGAAGTTCCAGATGATGTAATGTTAGAAGCAATCAAAAAAGGACATGAAGAAATCAAGAAAATATGTCAATTTATTCAAAAAATGAAAGACGAAATAGGAAAGCCAAAATTTGCATACAAATCATTTGCAGTAGATCATGATTTATATGAAGAATTAGAAAAAGATTATACAGAAAAAATGAAAATAGCTGTACAAGAAATAGACAAAGATACAAGAGACAATAATGTTGCAGTATTAACAGAAGAAATTGAAAATGCTCTTGCTGAAAAATTAGGAGAAGAAGAATTCGAAAAAAGAAAGCAAGAAATTGGTGAAGCAGTTTATAAATTAGAGAAAAAATGTGTAAGAGATATGATATTCTATGAACATAAAAGAGTTGATGGAAGAGCAATTGATGAAATAAGACCATTATCATGTGAAGTAGGATTATTACCACGTACACATGGAAGTGCATTATTTACAAGAGGACAAACTCAAGTAATGTCAATAGTAACACTTGGAATGAAGAGTGAAGAACAAGAATTAGATGGAATAGATACAGAAACAGCAAAAAGATATATGCATCAATATAACTTCCCTGGATATAGTGTTGGTGAAGCAAAAACATCAAGAGGACCTGGAAGAAGAGAAATTGGACATGGTGCATTAGCAGAAAAAGCATTAGTTCCAGTATTACCACCAGTAGAAGAATTCCCATATGCAATAAGAGTTGTATCAGAAGTATTATCTTCAAATGGTTCAACATCACAAGCAAGTATATGTGGAAGTACATTAGCATTAATGGATGCAGGTGTTCCAATTAAGAGACCAGTTGCTGGTATCTCAACAGGACTTGTAACAAATCCAGAAAATCCAGATGATTATGTAATGTTAACAGACATTCAAGGATTAGAAGATTTTTTCGGAGATATGGACTTCAAAGTTGGCGGAACAGAAAAAGGTATTACAGCAATACAAGTAGATATTAAAGTAGATGGATTATCATATAAGATAATAGAAGAAGCATTTGCAAGAACAAGAAAAGCAAGACAATATATATTAGATGATATAATGAAACCAGTTATTTCAGAACCAAGAGAAGAAATATCAAAATATGCACCACATATAATTACAACACAAATTAAAGTTGAAAAAATTAAAGATGTAATTGGAAAAGGTGGAGAAACAATTAATAAAATAATTGATGAAACAGGTGTAAAAATAGATATTGAAGAAGATGGACAAGTATTCATATATTCAACAGATGCTGAAATGGGAGAAAAAGCATTAGATATAATAGAAAATATAGCAAGAGTAGTTGAAGTTGGACAAATATATTATGGAACAGTAACAAGAACTACATCATTTGGAGCATTTGTAGATATTGGTGGAGGAAAAGAAGGATTAGTTCATATATCTAAAATAGCTAAAGAACATATTAAAAACGTTACAGACTATGTAAATGTTGGAGATAAAGTTCCAGTAAAAGTTATTGAAATAGATGACCAAGGTAGAATTAATTTAACAATGAAAGATTTAGTTGAAAATAATTCAGAAGAAAATAAAGATGAAAATTCTTCAGAGGAAAACACAGAAGCACTTTCAAGTGAAGAGAAAATAGAAGAATAATATAATAAAAAGATTCTTAGTAGTAGATTTGTACTATATAAGAATCTTTTTTTTTCTATTTTATAAGTGCTTTTAATTTATTTCTTAAATTATCAGAACATTTTATAAGAGGTAAACGTGGTTCTCCAAAATTAAAGCCTAATAAATTTAATGCTTCTTTTACTGGAATAGGATTTGTTTCTTCAAACAAGGCATTAATTATAGGTAAAGCTTTTAATTGATATTTTAAAGAATTTGCAAGATTTCCAGCAAAAAAAGAATTTGTAATACCAAGAGTAAGAGAAGGATTTATATTTGAAAGAACAGATATAACTCCTTGACCACATAATGATAAAATAGGTAAAATTTGATCATCATTTCCAGAATATATTGGTAGATTATCACCACATAAACTAGCTATTCTAGTAATTTGACTTATATTACCACTAGCCTCTTTAATCCCAACGATATTTTCGATTTTTGATAATTCTAAACAAGTTTCAGGGGAAATATTCATTCCTGTACGACTTGGAACATTATATAAAATAATAGGAATAGAAACAGAATTACTAATTGATTTATAATGTTCAATTAAACCATTTTGAGTAGTTTTATTATAATAAGGTGTAACAACAAGTAATCCATCTGCTCCAAGTTTTTCAGCTGTTTTAGACATTTCAATTGCTGATAAAGTATTATTTGAACCAGTACCAACAATTATAGGAACTCTTTTATTAGTAACAGAAATTGCACATTTTATTAAATCAATTTTCTCATTTTGAGACATTGTTGAAGCTTCTCCAGTAGTGCCACATACAACTAAAGCATTTATTCCAGAGTTTATTTGTAATTCTATAAATTCTTCAAATACTTTAAAATTAATTTTTTCATCTATAAAAGGAGTTGCAAGAGCAGTTGCTACACCTGTAAATAATTTATTTTTCATAAGTTTCCTCCATATTTAAAAGTTTTTCAACAATTTGAATAGCATTACTAGCAGCACCTTTTCTTAAATTATCAGCAACAACCCATAAATTAAGAGAATTTGGCTTGCTAAAATCTCTTCTAATTCTTCCAACTAATACATCATCATGACCATTAGCTATTGAATTTATAGGATATGAATCATTTTTATCATCATTTAAAACAAGAATCCCAGGTGAAGTTTTTAAAGTTGCAATAACATCAGAAATTTCAAAGTTTTTTTCAAATTCAACATTTATACTTTCTCCATGACAATTTGAAACTGGAACACGCACACAAGTAGATGTTATAGGTAAATAAGGATGACCTAAAATTTTTCTTGTTTCATTAATCATTTTCATTTCTTCTTTTGTATAACCATTTACAAGAAATACATCTATTTTGGGTAAACAATTATCAAAAATAGGGTGAGAAAATTTTAATAATGGTGAATATGTTTTTGCACGACCATTTTCTAAATCTTGCAATCCAAGTTTCCCAGCACCAGAAACAGCCTGATATGTAGAATAAACGATTCTTTTTATCTTATATTTATCATCTAATGGCTTTAAAGCAACAACAGCTTGAATTGTAGAACAATTAGGGTTTGCAATAATATTTTTATGATTTATAACATCATTAAAATTTACTTCTGGAACAATTAAAGGAACATCATCATCCATTCTAAAAGCACTACTATTATCAATTACAACACAACCCTTTGAGGCTGCAATAGGGGCAAAATGTCTTGAAGTTTCTGCACCAGCAGAAAAGATTGCAAAATCGAAATGTTCATCAAAAGAGAAATCCTTTAATTCATGAACAAGATATCTTGTATTCATAAACTTTAATTCTGTACCAGCAGATTTTTTGGAAGAAAAAAGAGTATATTCTAAATTTGGAATATTTTTTTCTTCTAATATTTTTAATGCAGTTCTTCCAACTAATCCTGTTGCACCAACAATTGCTAATTTATATTTTTTCATAAAATAAAATCCTTTCTAAGTTATAAGAAAATATATTCAATAACAATAAAAAAATTACTTAAAAACTAATTTGACAAATTATATTTTAGATGATATATATAATATATTAATTTTTGGAATAGTAACATTGTTTAATATGAATGGAGGTTTTTGTATGCAATTGAAAATTCCTGACTATGAAAGAGTATTTAGGAGAGACCCAGAATATAAGGAATACCCAGGAATGGATCCAAAAGTTGTAGAAGCTTTAAAAAAAGACCATGTACCAACTTTATATGTTCCAGATATAGCCCGTTGGTTTGTAAGTGAGCAAAAAGAGTAAAGAAAAATAAACGATGTTAAATTTGAGGAAATATTTCCTCAAAAAAGAGCGTAAATATATGCCCGAATTCGAGTAATATTTGCGTTCTTTTTTATATCATTTAACTTAATCAATTACCTTGACGAACAAGCCAGAAAATGGTAAAATAAAACACGAAGTAAAAAATAAAACTTTTAGAAAGAAGGTTAAAAATGAGAATATTAGCAGTAGGTGATATAGTTGGAGAATCAGGAGTTCGAAAACTAAAAGAAGAATTACCAAGAATAAAAAGAGAAGAAAACATAGATTTTGTAATAACAAACGGAGAAAATTCAGCAGGTGGAATGGGAATAAATGAAAGAAACTTTAATGATATGTTAAGTGCTGGAACAAATGTAGTAACAATGGGAAATCATACATGGGGAAAGAAAGACATATTTAAATTTATAGATCATCCACAATTATTAAGACCAGCAAATTACCCAAAAGGAGTTGTAGGAAAAGGTCTTGGAATTTATGAATGCAATGGAAAGAAAATAGCTGTAATGAATTTTATGGGAAGAGTTGATATAAATATATTAACAGAAAATCCATTTATTATGGCAAAAGATATGGTAGAAGAAATAAAAGAACAAGTAGATATAATAATAATAGATTTTCACGCAGAAGCAACAGCAGAGAAAATTGCTATGGCAAGATATTTAGATGGAAAAATAACAGCAATATTTGGTACACATACACATGTCCAAACAGCAGATGAACAAATTTTACCAAATGGAACAGGTTATATAACAGATATAGGAATGACAGGACCAAAGAATTCTGTAATTGGAATGGATGCCCAAGCATCAATAAAAAGATTTGAAACAACACTTCCAGAAAAATATAAATTAGCTGAAGGAGAATGTATACTAAATGCAGTAATATTTAACATAGATGATACAACATCAAAAGTAACAGATATAAAGAGGATATATATTAGATAATTCTGTCGAAACTTGTAATAAAGATTTCTAAAAATTTCCAAAAACTACTAGACATGACCTCCTAAATAATGTAAAATACAAAATGTAAAAGTTGCAACAAAAAAATAATTATAGGAGGCAAAAGAGAAATGGAAATCTTAAAAATTTCATCAAAATCTAATCCAAATTCAGTAGCAGGGGCTATAGCTGGATTAGTAAAAGAATCAAACAAAGCAGAAATGCAAGCAATCGGAGCAGGAGCTCTAAATCAAGCAGTAAAGGCAGTAGCGATAGCAAGAGGATTTGTAGCACCATCAGGAGTGGACTTAGTTTGCATACCAGCTTTTGCTGAAGTAGAAGTTGAAGGGGAAGATAGAACAGGAATAAAACTGATTGTAGAATCAAGAAAATAAATATAAATTAAATGGGGGCTCTATATAAAAAGCTCCTATTTTTTATTTTAAAATACTTGAAAAAACCTGGTTTATAATGTATTATAACTATACATAAGAAAATTTATAAAAAGGAATGATATGAAAGTGAAAAGCAATTTTGCAAAATATATATTTATAATATTTATAATTGGAATAATTATATTAGTTGCATATAAATTAAATGAAGAAAAGAAAAATACAACAGACGAAGAACAAACAAATGTAGTAAAAGAAGATGATATAGGTAAGGAAATAAAATTAGGAATTGCAGAATTTGATACAATGAATCCATTATTAAGTAAAAATAAACAAGTTCAAGAAATTACAAAAATAATATATGAACCATTATTTCAATTAACAAGTGATTATAAACTTGAAAAATGTTTAGCAAAAGATTGGGCGAAAACAGCAGAGAACAAATATTTAATAAAAATAGATACATCAATAAAATGGTCAGATGGAAATAATTTATCAGTAGATGATGTTATCTTTACAATAGAGAATTTATCAAAAATAGATTCAATTTATCTTGAAAATATAAGGCATATAACTGAAATAAATAGAGTTGATGACAATACAATAAGATTAATTTTAGACCAAGAAGTACCATTTTTTGAATATAACTTAATATTTCCAATATTAAGTAAAAAAAATTATGAAGGACAAGATTTTATTTATGGTTCAAGTAATAATGCCCCAATAGGAACAGGAAAATATAAAATAACACAAAATAGCAGTGATTCAATAATTCTTGAAAAAAATGAGAATTATAAAAGGGCAGAATTAACACTTGAAAAAATAACAATATCAAAATATTCAAATGTTGGAGAAATGTATAATTCATTTAAATTAGGAAAGATAGATTTAATTACAACAAATAATATAGGAATTGAAAATTATATAGGAACAATAGGTTATAATAAATCAGAATCAAATGGAAGAGAATTTGATTTTTTAGCAATAAACACACAAAACCAAGTATTAGCAAATAAAGAAGTAAGACAAGCAATTTCAAGAGCAATAAATAGAGAAAGTATAATATCTCAAGTTTATGGTGGGAAATATAGAACTCAAGATTATTTCTTAGATTATGGAAATTGGTTGCAAGGAGATAAAACAGATACATCATATAATACAGATACAGCAATTCAAATATTAGAAGATAATGGTTGGGAATATAAATATAATAGATGGCAACAATATATTAATTATAATACAAAAATAATAAACTTTAAACTTGTAGTTCAAGCTTCAAATAATACAAGAGTAGCAATTGCTGAGATAATAAAAAGTAATTTAGAAGAGATTGGAATGAAAGTAACACTTGTAAAAGCAACAGATAATCAATATCAATCATATTTAGACAATAGAAATTATGATATGATATTAACAGGTGTAACATTATCATTAAGTCCAAATTTAGAAACATTTTTTGGAAATGGAAATTTAGCAAACTTTTCAAATGAAGAATTAAATTCAATAATGAATGAAGTAAAAAATATAACAAAGGAAGATTTGTTAAAAGAAAAATATACAAGAATTAGACAAATATATAATGATGAAGTACCATATATAGGATTATTTAGTAATTATTATGAAGTTGCAAGTAATTGGACATTGAAAGGCAGTATACCAGCTAATTGGTATAATATATTTATTAATATAGATAATTGGTATAAGAATTGATTATAAAATTATGAAAAAATTTCATAAAATTGCTTGACAAAAAAATAAAAAACGATATAATATAGATACCGAACAAAGGTTTAGAAAAAGAGACACGAAAATAGTCTCAAGAAAGGAAAGATACAAACATGGGAGAAAATGCAGAAAAAAGAAAAGCACTAGAAGTTGCAATGAGCCAAATAGAAAAACAATTTGGAAAAGGATCAGTAATGAAATTAGGAGAATATAAAGCAATGGAGGTAGAAGCAATACCAACAGGAGCTTTAAGTTTAGATATAGCATTAGGAATTGGAGGAGTCCCAAGAGGAAGAATTATTGAAGTATTTGGACCAGAATCATCAGGAAAAACAACATTAGCATTACATATTATAGCAGAAGCACAAAAAATGGGAGGAGAAGCAGCATTTATAGATGCAGAACATGCTTTAGATCCAGTATATGCAAGAAAATTAGGAGTAGATATAGATAATTTAATAGTATCACAACCAGATACAGGAGAACAAGCATTAGAAATAACAGAAGCATTAGTAAGAAGTGGTGCATTAGATGTAGTTGTAGTAGACTCTGTTGCGGCATTAGTACCAAAGGCTGAAATAGATGGTGAAATGGGAGATTCACATATGGGACTTCAAGCAAGATTAATGTCACAAGCATTAAGAAAATTAGCAGGAGCAATAAATAAATCAAAAACAGTACTTATATTTATTAACCAATTAAGAGAAAAAATAGGAGTAATGTTTGGAAACCCAGAAACAACAACAGGTGGTAGAGCATTAAAATTCTATGCATCAGTAAGAATGGATATAAGAAAAACAGAAATGATGAAACAAGATGGACAAGTTATAGGAAACAGAGTAAGAGTAAAAGTTATAAAAAACAAAGTAGCTCCACCATTCAGAGAAGCAGAATTTGATGTATTATATGGAAAAGGAATATCAAAAGTTGGAAATATACTAGATATGGCAGTTAACTTAGACATTGTAGAAAAAAGTGGCGCATGGTTTAGTTATAATGGTCAAAGAATTAGTCAAGGTAGAGAAAATGCAAAAAGATATTTAGAGGAACATCCAGATATAATGGACGAAATAGAGAAAAAAGTTAGAGATAATTTTGCAAAAGCATTTGAACAAAGTTTAGGAGAAGAACTTCCATCTGATGATGAAGAAGATACAGAACCAATAGATGAAGAGTAATTTTTGAATTATAAAAATCCAGAAAAATAGCAAGAATTTTCTTGCTATTTTTATTATTATAGAATAAAATAAGGCTAGAATTTTTACTATAGAGAAAGGAACAAAATTTATAATGAATAAGAAATGGGAAATATACCAAACTAATGAAGAAAAAGTTGAAAAATTACAAGAAAAATACAAATTAAATAGATTACTATCAACATTACTTACAAATAGAGGCATAATAGAAGAAGCAGAAATAACAAAATTTTTAAATCCAAAAAGAAGTGATTTTTATGATCCATTTGGAATGCCTGATATGGAAAAAGCTGCTGAAAGAATATTAAAAGCAATAAAAGATAAAGAACAAATAATAATATATGGTGATTATGATGTTGATGGAATTACAAGTGTAACAGTATTGAAAAGTTTTCTTGAAGAAAGAGGAATACAAGTAAATGTATATATTCCAAATAGATTGAATGAAGGATATGGATTAAATAAGACTGCAATGGAAGAAATAGCCAAACAAGGAAACAAATTAATGATAACAGTAGATTGTGGAATAACAGCAGTAGATGAAGTTGAATATGCAAAAACATTTGGTATTGAAACAATTATAACAGATCATCATGAGCCAGCAGAAGAATTACCAAAAGCGATAGCAGTAGTAGATGCCAAAAGAAAAGATAATAAATATGAATGTAGAAATTTAGCTGGTGTTGGAGTAGTATTTAAATTAATACAAGCATTAAGTATAAAATTAGGATTAGACCAAAAAGAATATTTAAAATATTTAGATATAGTTTGTGTTGGAACAATATCAGATATAGTACCATTAACAGATGAGAATAGAGTAATTGTAAAACTGGGATTAAAATTAGTAGAGCAAACAAAAAATTTAGGATTAAAAGAAATATTGCAAAGCTGTGGGTATTCAAAAATAAATTCAACAACAATATCATTTGGGGTAGCACCAAGAATTAATGCATGTGGAAGAATGGGACATCAAGAAGAAGCATTAAATTTATTGTTATCAAAAGAAGAAAATGAAGTAAAAGAATTAACACAAAAAATTAATGAATACAATAAAACAAGACAAGAAATAGAAAAAAACATTTATAATGAAGCTGTAGAACAAATAGAAAAAGAAGGACTTGATACAAAAAATACAATAGTAGTATCTGGAAAAGGATGGCATCATGGTGTTATAGGAATAGTTTCATCAAAAATAACAGAACTATATTTTAAACCAAGTATTTTATTATGTGAAGAAGATGGAGAATGTAAAGGATCTGGAAGAAGTATACCTGGATTTGATTTACACGAAGCATTAATGGAATGTAATGACACAATAGACAAATTTGGTGGACATGCTATGGCAGTAGGAATAAACATAAAGAAAGAAAAAGTTGAAGAATTTAAAGAAGAATTTGAAAAAATAGCAAAAGAAAAAGAAGTTGATAAAATAATTCCAATTTTAAATCTTGATGCAGAAATAAAACTTGATGATGTAAATAAAGAAATGGTAGACAGTTTAAAAGAACTTGAACCATTTGGTGAAGCCAATAAAATGCCAATATTTGCATTTAGAAATTTAAAAATAGACTCAATAAGATCTCTATCAGAAGGAAAACATTTAAGATTATCTGTAAAGGATAATAAAAATATAATTAATGCAATAGGATTTAACATGGGAGCATTAGCAGATACTTATCGAATTGGTGATAGAGTTGATATTGCAGGAAATTTAGAAATAAATTCATTTAATGGTGTTGATAGTATTCAAATTAATATTAAAGATATTATGAAATCAATATAAAATTTTGATAAAAGGCTTTAAATTTAAAACAAAAAGATGTAAAATGTGAAAGAAAAAAATAAATCAATGGGGGGATTTATATGGCAGAAAATCATACAATAAAAGAGATTATTGAAAGAGTAAAAAAGAACAAAAGATGGCCAGATGTAAAACTAATACAAAAAGCATATAACTATGCTTTAGAGAAACATGGAACACAATTAAGAAAATCAGGTGAACCATATATAATACACCCAACAAATGTAGCATATACTATTGCAGAACTTGGACTAGATGAACAAACAATATGTGCAGCACTTTTACATGATGTAGTAGAAGATACTGATGCAACATATGAAGATATAGAAAGAGAATTTGGAAAAGAAATTGCAGATATGGTTGATGGTGTTACAAAATTAAAACAAATAGGACATGCATCAATTGAAGAAAATCAAGTAGAAAATTATAGAAAAATGTTCTTAGCAATGGGAAAAGACATAAGAGTAATAATTATAAAGCTAGCAGATAGATTACACAATATGAGAACATTAGAGTTTTTAAGAAGAGATAGACAAATAGCAATATCAACAGAAACAATGCAATTATATGCACCATTAGCAAACAGACTTGGTCTATATTCAATGAAATGGGAATTAGAAGATTTAAGCTTTAAATATTTATATCCAAAAGAATATGATGAATTAATAAAAGGAATAGAGCAAAAAAGAGAAGAAAGACTAAGATTTATTGAAAAAATAATGGATGATATAAGACAACAATTAAAAAAAGAACATATTGAAGCAGAAGTTACAGGAAGAGCAAAACACTTATATAGTATATATAGAAAAATGCAAAGAGATAATAAAACATTAGATCAAATATATGACTTATTTGCATTAAGAATAATAGTAAATTCTGTAAAAGATTGTTATGCAGCATTAGGTGTAGTACATGAAATGTATAGTCCAATGCCAGGAAGGTTTAAGGATTATATAGCAGTTCCAAAAACAAATATGTATCAATCAATACATACAACATTATTAGGAGAAAAAGGAACACCATTTGAAGTACAAATACGTACATGGGATATGCATAGAATTGCTGAATATGGTATTGCTGCACACTGGGCATATAAAGAAGCAAATTATGGAAGTAGAAAAGGCCAAAAAGTAGTAAAAGTACAAGATGATAAATTAGCATGGCTTAGAGAAACACTAGAATGGCAACAAGAAATGCAAGATCCACAACAATTCTTAGAAACACTAAAAACAGAATTATTTGAAGATGAAGTATATGTATTTACACCAAAGGGTGCAATAAAAGTATTACCAAGAGGTGCAACACCAATAGATTTTGCATATAATATTCATGCTGAAATTGGAAATAAAATGGTTGGAGCAAAAATAAACAGTAAAATGGTTCCAATAATAACACCAATAAAAAATGGAGATATCGTAGAAATTTTAACATCGGATAACTCTAAAGGTCCAAGTATGGATTGGTTAAAATTTGTAAAAAGTACATCTGCCAAAAGCAAAATAAATTCTTGGTTTAAAAAAGAAAAAAGAGAAGAAAATATAGAAAAAGGAAAAGACTTAATTGAAAAAGAATTAAAAAGAATTGGAATTCCATATGCAGAACTTTTCAAAACAGATTATATAAATCCAATGTTAGAAAGATATAAATATAAAAATTTAGATGAAATGTATTTAGCAGTTGGATTTGGAGCAATTACAGCAAACAGAATAATTGCAAGAATGTTAATAGAATATAGAAAAGAACATAAAGAAGAACCAAAAATAGAAGAAAAAATAGAAGAACTTGCAAAAAATAAAGTAGATAATACAAAGGTATCTGATTCAGGTGTTATTGTAAAAGGAATTGATAATTGTTTAGTAAAATTATCAAAATGTTGTAACCCATTACCAGGGGACGAGATAATAGGATATATAACAAAAGGAAGAGGAGTATCTGTTCATAGAAAAGATTGTCCAAATGTTGCAGATTTATTAAAAGAACAAAATAGAATAATAGATGTAAAATGGTATAATGATGAGAAAAAGAGTTCATATACTGTTGAAATTGAAATATTTGCAAATGATAGAAATGGATTATTAGGAGATATAGTACAAAAATTAAATGATTCAAAAGTAAGATTAATAAGTGTAAATGCAAAAGCAACAAAAGAAAGAATTGCTATAACAGAAGTTACACTAGAAGTAGATAGTGTAGAAAGTTTAAATAAAGTAATAAGAGAATTACGTAAAATAGACAGTGTATATGAAGTAAGTAGAAAAAACAAAATGAAGGAATAAGAGGAGAAGAAAAATGATATTAAAGGAACTAAGGATAGACTCATGGGTTGGAGATGTAACAAATTGTTATATTGTACAAGACGAGAAATCAAAAGAAACAATGGTAATAGATCCTGCAGGAGATGTTGACAAAATTGTAGAAATGTTAGATATATTAAATGCAAATCTAAAATATATTTATTTAACACATTGCCATGGAGATCATATTGGAGGAGTAAAAGAATTAAAAGAAAGAAAAGGTGGAAAAATATTAGCACATAGAAATACAGCAGAAAATTTATTAGACCCTAATATAAGTTTAACAACATATATAGGACTTGAAGGATTAGTTATTCAAGTTGATTCAAGAGTTGATGATGGAGACTTAATACATTTAGGAAATCTTGAATTTAGAGTAATACACACACCAGGACATACTTCAGGAGGTTCTTGCTTATATTGTGAAGAAGAAAAATTATTATTTTCAGGAGATACATTATTTAGAGGAACTTGGGGAAGAACAGATGTACCAACAGGAAATTTTGAAGATGTAATAAATTCAATTACCAAAAAATTAATGGTATTACCAGATGAAACAATTGTATATCCAGGACATGGGAAAAGTACAATGATAAGAGAAGAAAAGCCAATTTATTTAGAGCTTAAACCACGATTATTATAGTTCTAAAATACTTGTAATAAACATATAATATATATAAGAGAAATTCAAAAGAAGGGTATGTTATATGTTTAATGTTACAATAATAAATGCAAAAGGTTCAATAAAAAAAATAGCAATATTAATAGTAACTTTAATATTGCTTTTTATTGTTACAAGATTTATACAAAATTTAAAATCAACAGAAGTTTTCAAAATAAATTTATCAAGCAAATTAGTAAACTGTTTAAATAATGAAATACCTGCTATAAATGAAATTGTATCAAAATCAAATACAACACTAAAAGAAGAAAATGAAGAAGATACAAAAGATTTTTCAGAAAGAATATTAGGTGTTGAACTTTCTAGATTAAAAGAAAGTGAAAAAATAGAAGAAAATCCTGAAGAAACTCCAAGTGAAAATATAGAAAATAAGCCTGTTGAAGAAGAAAAAGATAATAATAACTCAAATGTAGATGTAAGTAATATATTAGAAAATGTAGAAACACAAATAGTAACTAAAAATCCAATATCAGAAAGTTTTAACAATGAAATAAATGGCGTAAAAATAAAAAATGAGACATCATTTGATATACAAGATGATATTATGAATACAGAATTAGACATAGACAAAAATAATATATTAATATTTCACACACATACATGTGAAAGTTATACACCAAGTGAAACATATCCATATGAACAAACAGGAAATTTTAGAACAACAGATTTAAATTATACTGTTGCAAGATTAGGAGATGAACTTACAAATTATTTACTTGGATTTGGATTTAAGGTAAATCATGACAAAACATATCATGATTATCCTGCATATACAGGCTCATATTCTAGGTCATTGGAAAGTGTAAAAAAAGATTTGCAAGAAACATCAAGTGATATAATAATAGATTTACATAGAGATGCAATTGGAAGCAAAAGTAATTATGATCCAAGTGTCAAAATTGGTGATGATGTTGCATCACAATTAATGTTTGTAATAGGAACAAATGGAGGAGGATTATATCACCCAAATTGGCAAAACAATCTTAGATTTGCAATAAAAGTTCAAGAAATTGCAAATGAAATGTATCCAGGATTATTTAAACCAATGATAGTAAGAAATTCAAGATATAATCAACATCTAGGAAAAGCAGCAGTAATAATAGAAGTTGGTTCAACTGGAAATACACTAGAGCAAAGTTTAACAAGTATGAAATATTTAGCAAAAGTATTTGAAAAAATAAAGAATTGATTATAGAAACTTTATGTAATATGAATTCTATAAATCCTAATATTTATTGTGTAAGAAAAATCCCAATTAAATTTACTTTAATTGGGACTTTTATAATATGCACATTCAGAATTAGAACATATTATTATATTAGAAATAATATCATAAGAGCATTTTCCATCTTTTTGATAAACACAATCTAAACAACAATTGATATTTGTCAAAGATATCACCTCTTACTAAAATAGTATAAACAAAAATAAAAAAAATATTCAAAAAAGTAATAAAATAAATTAAATGTCCATATAAATTAATAAACAAAAATATATAGGAGGTTATTCATATGGATATAACAAAAGAAACTATAAAAATTAATAAGATAATTTGTGAGAAAAAAGAACAAATAGTAGTTCAAGGAGATATGATAGTTCCAGACTCAAAGCCAGATATATTAAATACAATTAATACAGATGGAAACATATGTGTATATAAAAAAGAAGTTTTTGAAGGAAAATTAAGATTAGAAGGAAATATTGTTTCATATATAATGTATTTAGCAGATGGAGAGAAAAATAATTTAAGAGGATTAAATACAACACTTGATTTTTCAGAAACAATAGTTGTTCCAGAATTACAAATAGGAATGATTGTTGATATTGAACCAAATATAAAAAATTTTGAATGTAAAGTAATAAATGGAAGAAAAATAGGAATAAAGGCAAATGTGGAAATTTCAATAAAAATACGTTTACCTGAAGAAGCGGAAATAACAACGAATGTAAATGATGTTAATATGCAAATTTTAAGTAAAAAAGAAAAAATAAACTCATTATTATGTGAAGGAAATAATAAAACATATGTGAAAGAAAATGTATCAATTCCAAATACAGACAATTTAGCAGAAATATTAAATGCAACAATAAGTTTAGTTGATAAAGATATAAAAATAAGTTATAACAAAATACTTGCAAAATCAGAAATAGAATTAAAACTTGTGTATTTAACAGATGATGGAAGAATTTGCAAAACAATAGGCAGAGTTCCATTAGTTGGTTTTATAGATATGCCAGATATCAAAGAAGAAAATATATGTGATACAACATATTTAATAAAAAATTTAATAATAAAACCAAATTCAATAGAAGAACATACAGTTTATTTAGAGGTTGAAGTTGAGATAAATTGTATTTCATATGAAGAAAAAGAAATACAAGTAATACAAGATTTATATTGCCCAGGTGAAAGAGTAAATTATGATTTAAAAACTTTAAAAACAACATCAGATAGAAAAACATTTAAAAACATATGTCAAATAAGGGAAAAAGTAAATGTTCCTGAAATTGGAAATGGAGAAATTATAAATACATCAATACAAATATCTATAAACAAAGAAAATAGATTAAGTGGAAAAATAGTATCAGAAGGAGAGATGGAGGTAAACTTAATATATACTGATACATCAACAATAGGAGTAAATAGTAAAACAATAACAATACCATTTACTCAAACAATAGAAGGAGTAGAAAGCAAGTGTAATACAAGTACAAGAATAGAAGTTGGAACACAAGAATTTATAAATCAGAGTGGAACAATTGATGCAAATGTAGATTTGAATTTTGAAACATTGACATATAGAAATGTTGAGATACCAGCAATTAATAATATAACAGAAGAAACTGAAGATGATTTAGAAGATTACAGTGTTATAATTTATGTTGTAAAAGATGGAGATACATTATGGAAAATTGCGAAAAAATATGGAAGTACAGTTGATGACATAGTTAGAGTAAATGGAATTGAAAATCCTGATAAAATTAATATTGGAGAAAAAATATATATACCTAAATATGTACTAAAAAGAGCCAAAGAGCCAATAGTAATATAATATGGATAAAATTTATTCAAGAAAAAGGTTTATAATAAAGCCTATTGGCAGTTTTTGTGGAAAAAATGCCAATTTAAAAAATATAAAATTTGCAAAAAAGATTATAAAATTCATATCAATAATTTTAATTGGAGTGTATGGATTTAAAATTGGATTTGATTATTTAGAACCAGTATATGAAGCAATGTGTAATGAAAAAGTTAAATATACAGCAACAATTATAACAAATCAGCAATCAACAATAGTAATGAATCAATATAAATATGAAGAATTATATACAATTGAAAAAGATTCAAATGGAAATGTATCTGCTATAAAATCAAATGTAGCAGTAGTAAATAATATTATTTCAGACTTAACAGAAAAAATACAACAAGAATTTGAAAAGATACCAACAGAAAAAATTTATATAACATTAGGAAATTTGACAGGAAACTATCTATTATCAGGATTTGGACCAAGAATACCTATAAAAATTTCTATGACAGGAAGTGTTGATACAGAAATAAAAAGTGAATTTATCTCACAAGGAATAAATCAAACCTTGCATAGAGTATATGTTAATTTTAATTGTGATATGGCTGTTGTAACACCAATGAAAAGATACAATCAAAATGTAGTAAATCAATTTATTATTGCAGAACATGTTATTGTTGGAAATATTCCAAATGCTTATTATAATTTAGAAGGAATTGAAAAGCCATCAAATACAATAAATCTAATGAAATAAATATTGACAAAATTGGAAATTTGTTATATTGTTATATTATGTAACTAAAAATGAAGGAGGGCTTTTGATGATTATCGAAGTTCCAAAAGGTTATACATTTTCAGCCAAAAAAGATATTATCGCATTTGAAGAAAACTCAATGTTAAAATTGAAAAAACGGCCATTTAAATTTGAGTATATAATGTATGATTTAACTTATAAACTGAAAGGAAAAAGAAAATGCTATTATTGCGGAAGAGTTGTTGAACCCAGTCAGATAACTTTAGACCATGTTTATGCTAAAGGTCTTGGAGGACCAACAATTCCACAAAATATGGTACCTTCTTGCAAGAAATGTAATGAAGAGAAGGAAAATATGACACCTGATCAGTTTAGAGTTTATATGAGCTTAAAAGATGATGGTGCAAAAGAACAATTTAAAAGAGAATACTTTAAAATTAAAATGTTCCAAATAAGATGGTTACATATGTTACCAAAAGAATGGATCAGTAGAATTCCAGTATCAAGTCTAATTATAACAATTGATTTGCCAGATACAACTACAAATAAGTATAAGAAAATAAATGAATATTATACTAGATGTGGTAAGTTTCCTAAGCCAATAATTGTTGATAAAAATAATTTTGTTCTTGATGGTTTTACAGTTGTTCTTTATGCCAGGAACAATCGGATAAAGGAAATACCGGCAATTGTTCTTGAAAATGTAGAAGTTATATTTTAACAAAAAGATACTACAAATTATTGTAATGATGATTTGTGGTATCTTTTTTATTGTTGATGAAAAATGTAAAAAACAATTGACGAATTAAGATAATTGTGATATAAATAATAAAGATTAAATAATGGCCCGTTGGTCAAGCGGCTAAGACGCCACCCTCTCAAGGTGGAATCATGAGTTCGATTCTCGTACGGGTCACCAAAATTTTATATTTAAGAGGGAGTAGTTTTAAATTGTTAATCAACAACCGCGATTCAAAAGAATCTGGTTAACAAGCTTCAAAAAAGTAAACGAGACTTTTAAAGAAAGGATATAATAAATTAATTATATTTTTTCTTTAAAAGTCTTTATTTGTTCTAAAATACATAAATAAGAATAAATATTATATGTATAACTTTAGAACTAAAGTAAAAAGGCTAAAATACAATTAGAAAAGAGAGGTAATTAGTATGGAAAAAAGTTGGTTTAATAAGACAAGCCAAGAAGTAGAACAAGAATTAAAAACAGATTATCAAAAAGGTTTAAGCAGTAGTCAAGTCCAAGAAAACATTAAAAAATATGGACTAAATGAATTACAAGAAAAGAAAAAAGATTCACTACTAAAGAAATTTTTAGAACAATTTAAAGATTTTTCAATAATTGTATTAATAATAGCAGCAATAGTATCAGGAGTAGTTGGAGTAGCACAAGGAGAAGGATTTACAGATACAATAATAATATTAATAGTAGTAATATTAAATGCAGTAATAGGGGTAGCACAAGAAAGTAAAGCAGAAAAATCATTAGAAGCATTAAAAAAATTAAGTAGTCATGCATCAAAAGTAATAAGAAATGGAAAAGAACAAGTAATACCAGCAAGAGAATTAGTACCAGGAGATCTTGTTATAATAGAAACAGGAGATTATATTGCAGCAGATTTAAGAATAATAGAAGCAGTAAATTTAAAATCACAAGAAGCATCACTTACAGGTGAATCAGTTCCAGTAGAAAAAATAACAGAAAAAATAGATGGAAATGAAATTGGAATTGGAGACAGAAAAAATATGTTATTTTCATCAAGCTTAATAACATATGGTAGAGGAAAAGCAATTGTAGTAAATACAGGAATGAATACGGAAGTAGGAAAAATTGCAGGAATGCTAGATAATGCAGAAAAGCAAGAAACACCACTTCAACAAAAATTAAATGATTTAGGAAAAACTTTGGGAATAGCTTGTTTAGCAATATGTGCGGTAATATTTGTTATTGGATTATTACAAGGAAAAGAAATAATAGATATGTTTATGACAGCTGTATCACTTGCAGTTGCAGTAATACCAGAAGGACTTGTTGCAGTATCAACAATTGTATTAGCAATTGGTGTTCAAAAAATGGTAAAAAAACATGCAATAGTAAAAAAATTACCAGCAGTTGAAACATTAGGAAGCAGTACAGTTATATGTTCTGACAAAACAGGAACATTAACACAAAATAAAATGACAGTAGAAAAAGTATTTTGTGATGATGAATTACAAGATGTAAAAAAAGTAAATACAACAGAAGATTTCAAAAAATTAGTATATAATTGTATGTTATGTAATGATTCACGATTGCTAGAAGATGGACAATTAGCAGGAGATCCAACAGAAACAGCATTAGTTGATATGGCATTTAAACTAGATTATGAACAATCTATATATAGAGAAAATCCAAGAGTTGAAGAAGTTCCATTTGATTCAGAAAGAAAATTAATGACAACAGTTAATAAGAAAAATGGAAAATATATAGTATATACAAAAGGTGGAGTTGATGAATTATTAAAATGTTGTAACTCATTCTTATATAAAGGTGAAGTAAGAACAAGTATAAACAATTATGCAAAATGGATAAGAGAAAACAATGAAAAAATGGCAAAAGATGCTTTAAGAGTTTTAGCATTTGCATATAAGGAATTAGATCACATGCCATCAAAAACAGAAATGAAAACAATAGAAAGTGATTTAACATTTATTGGAATGGTTGGAATGATAGATCCACCAAGAATTGAAGCAAAAAAAGCAGTAGAAAAGTGTAAAAAAGCAGGAATAAAAACAGTAATGATTACAGGTGATCATAAAATTACAGCAGTTGCAATAGCTAAAAAACTAGGAATATTAAAAGATGAAAGTGAAGCTTTAACAGGAACAGAATTAGAAAAAATGACTGATGAAGAATTAACAAAAAATGTTAGAAAATATTCTGTATATGCAAGAGTGTCACCAGAACACAAAGTTAGAATAGTAAAAGCATGGCAAGCAAATGGAGAAGTTGTAGCAATGACAGGTGATGGAGTAAATGATAGTCCAGCATTAAAAACAGCAGATATCGGATGTGCAATGGGAAAAGTAGGAACAGAAGTTGCAAAAGAAGCAGCAGATGTAATATTAACAGATGACAATTTTGCTACAATAGTATCAGCAGTTGAAGAAGGAAGACGAATATATGATAATATATTAAAAGTAATTCAATTTTTACTTTCATGTAATGTTGGAGAAGTTATTGTATTATTGTTAGCAACATTATTTGCACCACAAATAGGACAATGGTTTGGAATATCTGATATAACAATGATTCAAGTTTTATTACCAATACATATTTTATGGATAAATCTTGTAACAGATACCTTCCCAGCATTAGCATTAGCATTTGACCCTGCAAATAAAGATATAATGGATAGAAAACCAGTAAAAAGAAATGAAGGAATATTTACAAAAGGAAGAACATTTAGAATTATTTATCAAGGTTTAATGATAGGATTACTTACACTTTCAGCATATTTAATAGGATTAGGAACAACACATACAGCAATAGATGGATTAACACTAGAACAAACGAAAATAGAAGTTGGTCAAACAATGGCATTTATAGTTTTAGCATTTTCAGAATTAATACATGTATTTAATATAAGAGATAATAAAAATTCAATATTTAAAACAGGAATATTAGGAAATGGAGTTTTAATATTAGCAATATTAGCATCAGCATTATTGATGGTTGTAATATTATTTATACCACAATTAAGAACAATATTTAGTATTCCAATCCTTCCAAGTGATAATATAATTGAAACAATTGTATTAGTATTATCTCCAATAGTTATTGTTGAGATTATGAAATTATTTAAAGTAAATACAACAAGAGATGAATAACAAATAAGAAGCTTTTTCAGTAAAAAACTGAATTAGCTTCTTATTTGTTAAATTTAGCAATTTTTTTCAATATTAATATCATTTAAATATTTCTGAGAAGGTTCTTTAAAAGAAAGATACCAAGAAATACCATTACAATTTTTCTTAATATCCTCTAGCCTTTGTTGTAATTCAGAAAAAGTTTGAGGTGGTGGAATAATAACAGGAACACCAGGTTGCCAATTAGCAGGAGTTGAAGCATCTGCACAATCAGAAATTTGTAAAGCTTCAACAGTACGAAGAATTTCAGGAATAAATCGTCCAATATTTAAAGGATATGTAAGAATAACACGAACAATACCATTTCCATCAATAATAAAAACATTTCTAACAGTTTTTGTTGTACTAACATCATTTGAAATCATACCATAAAGTCTAGCAATAGAGCCATTTCTATCTGCAATAATAGGAAATGGTAAAGAAACACCAGTTAAATTATATATTTCATTTACCCAAGCAAGATGTGAAGCATTACTATCAATACTTAATCCCAATAAATTAGTATTTAATTTTTGAAAAAATGGATAAGCCCTTGCGAAAGCAATCATTTCTGTAGTACATACAGGGGTGAAATCACCAGGATGCGAAAAAAATACGAGCCATTTTCCAGAATAATCACTTAGGTTTATTTTTCCAAATGTGGAATCTGCTGTAAAATCAGGAGCCTTTTGACCTAATTTTATATTTCCATTCATTAATAATTCATAGTCCATAAGTAACAGACCTCCTTTAAATATATTGTATTCAGCAAAGTTGGAATAGGCTACATATAGAAATAATATTTTTTAAAATACTTGAAATTATACGATTTTGCAAGTATAATAGTAAAGAATAGAAGTATTTTGAAAGGAATGAAATTAATGGATACAGTAAAAACATTTATAAAATATATAATATGGATAATATTATTTTGGATATTATCAGATTTCTTAATAAATGTAGGGTTAAAAAGTACATATAAAGAAATGCAAAAAGTAGAACAAATACCATCAGGAATTCAAGTCAAAGAAATAAAATCAACAGCAGTAAATGGAAAAATTAATTTAATAGTAAATTCAACAAATCTTAGCGGAAAATTTATAAAAGTAGATTTGTATTCATCAAAAGATAATTTGCTAGGTACTCAATATTTAGAAATTGGTGAAATAAAAGAAAATCAAACCAAAGAAATTGATACATATTTTAAAATAGCAGATGTTAAGAAATACAAAATATCTGTTACAGATGAAAAAGGAGAATCAACAGAAGGATTTATGGATACTGCAATGTCAGCAATTACTATAGTATTGTCTGTAATAAAATTATTAATATTAATATAAATTATGAGAAACAAAGGAGGAAGAACTTAATGGTATTAAATATTGTACAACCAGCAATTATAATATTATTAATAATAGCTACAATTTTATTTATATATTTAGGAAAAGAGTTAAAAAGAAGTTATGTAGTTGCAATACCATTAATTGGATATATAATATTATTGTTAACACACATTTTTGAAATAATAACATTATCGAGTCAATATATAGTAACATTAATTTTATGCATAATTATTGATTGTATTTTTGTATGTGTATCATTAATTGTATTTTTATTATTTAAAAAAATTTATAAGAAAAGAGAATTTTAAGATTAAATTAAAAGTATTGTATAAAGAAAGGAATAGAAAAAGATGGGCTTTTTTGATAAATTAAAACAAGGTTTAACAAAGACAAAAGAATCAATAAATGATAAAATAAATAATGTATTTAGTAATTTTAGAAAGGTTGATGAAGAATTACTTGAAGAATTAGAAGAAGCATTAATAATGTCAGATATGGGAGTAGAAACATCAACACAAATAATAAGTAATTTAAGAGAAAAAATAAAAAAAGAAAAAATAGAAGAAAGTGAACAAGTAAAAGAAGCATTAAGAGAAGAAATTGAGAAAATTCTAGAAAAATGTGATAATAGTTTAAAACTAGAAACAAAGCCATCAGTAATACTTGTTGTAGGAGTAAATGGAGTTGGAAAAACAACATCAATAGGAAAAATGGCAGCAAGATTAGCAAGAGATGGAAAAAAAGTAATAGTTGCTGCTGCTGATACATTTAGAGCAGCAGCAGTAGAACAATTAGAAATATGGGCACAAAGAGCAGGAGCAGAAGTAGTAAAAAGAGAAGAAGGAGTAGACCCAGCATCAGTGGTATTTGAAGCAATAAGAAGAACTAAAGAAAGTAATGCAGATGTATTGATAATAGATACAGCTGGAAGGTTGCATAATAAAAAATATTTAATGGATGAATTAAACAAAATTCAAAAAGTAGTAAATAAAGAAATGGCAGAAGCATCAAAAGAAGTATTATTAGTAATTGATGCAACAACAGGACAAAATGCAATATCACAAGTAAAAGCATTCAAAGAACAAGCAGATATTACAGGAATTGTATTAACAAAATTGGATGGAACAGCAAAAGGTGGAGCTGTAGTTGGAATTGTACAAGAAAATGATATACCTGTAAAATTCATAGGTGTTGGAGAGCAAATTGATGATATGGAAATTTTTAATTCTAAAGATTTTGTAAAAGCAATAATATAAAAAACGTAAGATAAATATATTTGTAGTTAAACAAAATTATGAGGAGTTTAAAAAATAGATGGAAAAAAAGAAATTAAATAAAATAAAAAATATATTAGTAATAGCATTTATAGCGATATATTTAATATGTACATATTTTACATTAAGAGGGGAATATTTAGAATGTCTAGAATTAGGAGAACAATATGTTCAAAATTTTTGGACAAATATTAAATATAAATATTCAATAATGGGAATAAGTTTTGTTGTTATTTCAATATGTATGTTTATCACTAATATAGGAATAAAAAAAGGTCTAAAACCATTTTTTGAATCAGAAAATAAAACAATGCCAAAACTTCCAAATAAATCTTTAATATTTGTTGTTGCGATAATAGGTAGTATAATTTTTTCAAATAATATAGTCGAAAAAGTATTATTATGTGCAAGTAAGGTATCATTTCAAAAAACAGATATGATATTTAACATGGATATATCATATTATATGTTTACAAAACCGTTAATAGAAACAGTTATAAAATATATAATGCAATTCACTATCCTATTAAGTGCATATATTACAGCATTTTATATAATAGTATTTAATTTATATTTTGATGGAATTGATAGAACAATGCTAAGAAAAAGTAAATTTATAAAAAGTTTATTAAAAAATGTAATAATTTTAGCAATTCTTGCAGGAATATTAACAATATTCAGTACTCAAAATATAGTAACAGAGAAATTTTTAACATTAAATGATGAAATTGAATTAACAGGAGCAGGATTTGTAGAATCAACAATAAAATTATGGGGATATATAATATTTGCATTTGTAATAATAGGAGCAATAATTTCATCTGTAATATTTTTTCAAAAAAATAAAAACAAAAAAATAATGTTTACATTATTATCAATTCCAGGATATCTAGTTGTGATGTTTATTGTAATGGTAGGAACAGATTTTATTTTTGTAAAATCAAATGAATTTGATAAAGAAAGAAAATATATTGAAGAAAATATAAATTCAACAAGAGAAGCATATGGAATAAATGCTGCAGAAATAAATGTTAGTTATTCTGGGACAATATCTGAAGGGGAAATTAATGAAAATAAAGAATTATTAGATAATATTCCAATAGTAAGTCAAAATATGGTAAAACAAAGCTTAGAAGATACACAAACAGAAGCTGGATATTATACATTTAGAAATATATTAACTACTAAATTTATAAAAGATAATCAAGAAAAATTAGCATATATAGCACCAAGAGAAATTGCAGAACAATCAATTTCATATAATAATAAAACATATGAACTTACACATGGTATAGGACAAATAATAGTAGATGCAAATAAAACATCAGAAGAGGGAAATATTCAATATATTCAAAAAGAAATAGATGATAATCAAAGAATATATTATGGATTAGAAACAAATTCAATAGTAGTAACAAATACAAAAAATAAAGAAGAATATGATTATACAGATAGTGAAGGTGAAGAACATACTTATAGTTATGAAGGAAAATCAGGAATCCAAGTTGGATTTTTAGATAGATTAATATTAGCAGTAAGAAATAAAGATTTTAAACTTGCATTTTCAACATCTGTAACAAATCAAAGTAAGATATTAACAAATAGAAATGTAATTGAAAGAGCAAAAACAGCACTTCCATATTTATTATATGATGAAAATGCTTATACAGTAATTAAAGATAATCAAATTTATTGGGTTATAGATGCTTACACAATTTCAGATAAATATCCATATTCGTCATATACAACAATTGATGGAGAAAAAGAAAAACGAGATATTAATTATATTAGAAATTCTGTAAAAGTTATAATAAATGCTTATAATGGCGAAATGAAATTTTATATAGTAGATAAAACAGATCCAATAATATCAGCATATAAAAAGATATATCCAGCAATGTTTGAAGAAAATGATATTCCAGAAGAAATTCAAAAACAATTGAAATATCCACAATTATTATATAATGTACAAGCTGAAACGTTAAGAGTATATCACAATGTAAAAGAAGATGTTTTATATAGAAAAAGTGATATTTGGTCACTTGCTACATATGGAAAATCAACATCAAAAACCAAAACAGCTACATTAGAACCATATTATACAATGTTAAAAACACCAGATGGTGAAACAAGATTTGGATTGGTTCAGATGTATACACAAAAAAATAAATCAAATATTATATCATATGTATTAGGAACTTGTAATGGAACGAGTAATGAATTAAAAATTTATAAATTTTCAGCAGATAGTAACATATTAGGAGCAAATCAATTAGATAATCTAATTGAACAAGATGAAACAATATCAGCAGAACTTAATAGTTTGAATGTTACAGGAGTTAAAATTTCAAAAGAAATGAAAATTATTCCTATAAATAATACATTATTATATATAGAAACTATATATCAAACAAAAACAAATGAAATAAATCAACCAATTACGTTAGAAAAAGTAATTGTAGCATCTGGAACAAAAGTAGCAATTGGTGATAATTTAGAAAATGCTTTAAGCAAATTATTATCACAATCAGCTGTTAATCTAGAAGTTAATAATACAGAAGATATAGAAGGACTTATTGATACAATTATAAAGGCAAACAATAATTTAACAGATTCAAATTCAAGAAATGATTGGGAAATGATGGGATCTGATATAAAGACATTGCAAGAATTAATAGAAAGACTTGATAAAATGAGACAAGAAAATAATAAAAAAACTACAGCAACAAATACACAGTCAACTCAATCTACAGAAACAAAATAATATAGAAAAAAGATTTACAAATTTGTCGAAAAATGTTATAATGAAAAACGAGCAAATTAAATAGTCGCTGGTAAGAGATGAAAAGACTTACGAGAGGAAAGTCCGGGCTCCATAGAGCAATGATGCTAGATAACGTCTAGTGAGGGAAACCTTAAGGAAAGTGCAACAGAAAATAACCGCCTCTTTAGAGGTAAGGATGAAAAGGTGAGGTAAGAGCTCACCGCTAATATGGTGACATATTGGGTCAGTGTAAACCCCATCTGGAGCAACACCTAAGAAGAAGATTAAGCCTGCTCGGCGCCTTCTGAATTGCGTGGCTTGATACATATAGTAATATATGTACTAGATAAATGACTATTTTAAATGACAGAACCCGGCTTACAGATTTGCCTATAAATATGATAATAAAAGGAGTTTCAAGTTTTGAAACTTCTTTTTCTATCCCAAATGTTATTCGAAAATCAATTAAATGAATATAATAAAATGTAAATTTTATGTGAAAGTTTGCATAATAATGTTGCTAAAATTGACAATTAGTATTAAAATATGAAAAGTTATTATGCAAAAAAGGATGGAGAAAGAAATGTTAAAACTAATAAAAAATTTTACAAAAAAAGAATGGATTTTGGCAATAATTTGTTTAGTATTAGTAGTTACACAAGTATGGTTAGAATTAAAAATGCCAGACTATATGTCTGAAATAACAAAACTAGTACAAACAGAAGGAAGCCAAATGAAAGATATTCTAGTAAATGGTGGATATATGCTTGCATGTGCACTAGGAAGTTTAGTTGCAGCAGTAATTACAGGATATATAACATCAAGAATATCATCAAACTTTTCAAAGACAATCAGAAAAAAACTATTCAATAAAGTAGAAGATTTAGCAATGCAAGAAGTAAAACAATTTTCTACAAGTAGTTTAATAACAAGAACAACAAATGATATAACACAAATAGAAATGTTAATAGCAATGGGATTACAACTATTAATAAAAGCCCCAATAACAGCAATATGGGCAATAACAAAAATATTAAATAAAAGCTGGCAATGGAGTGCAATTACAGCAGTAGCAGTAGCTATATTGATGGCTACAATAGCAACATTAATGGTGATTGTATTACCAAGATTTAAGAAAGTACAAAAATTAATTGATAAATTAAATGGAGTAACTCGTGAAAACTTAACGGGAATAAGAGTTGTAAGAGCATTTAATGCAGAACAATATCAAGAAGAAAAATTTGATAAAGCAAATAATAACTTAACAAATCAACAATTATTTAACCAAAAAGTATTTGCAGTAATGCAACCAATGATGTATATAATTATGTATATGGTAACATTATCAATTTATTATGTAGGAGCATATCTAATAAAAGATGCAGGAATGGCAGATAAAATATCATTATTTGGAGATATGGTAGTATTTAGTTCTTATGCAATGCAAGTAATAATGTCATTTTTAATGTTAGCGATGATATTTATGATGTTACCAAGAGCACAAGTATCTGCAAATCGTATTAATGAAGTATTAGATACAGAAATAAGTATAAAAGATGGAAAAATAAATACAAAAACAAATAATGAAGTTGGAACAGTTGAATTTAAAAATGTATCATTTAAATATCCAGATGCAGATGAATATTTATTAAAAGATATATCATTTAAAGCAAATAAAGGTGATACAGTAGCATTTATAGGATCAACAGGAAGTGGAAAATCAACATTAATAAATTTAATCCCAAGATTTTATGATGCAACAGAAGGTGAAGTTCTTGTAGATGGGATAAATGTAAAAGATTATACACAAGAATTTTTACATGATAAAATAGGATATGTACCACAAAAGGCTGTAATGTTTAATGGAACAGTAAAATCAAATATATCTTATGGTGATAATGGAAAAGAAAAGCCAACAGATAAGCAAATAAAAAAAGCTATAGAAGTTGCACAAGGAACAGAATTTGTAGAAAAAATGGATGGACAATATGATGCACATATGGCGCAAGGTGGAACAAATGTATCTGGTGGACAAAAACAAAGATTATCAATAGCTAGAGCAATAGCAAGAAATCCAGAAATATATATATTTGATGATAGTTTTTCAGCATTAGACTATAAAACAGATAGTGTATTAAGAAAAGAATTGAAAAAATATACCTCTGATGCAACAAGCTTAATTGTAGCACAAAGAATAGGAACAATTATGAATGCAGACCAAATTGTAGTATTAGATAATGGTGTAATTGTTGGAAAAGGAACACATAAAGAGTTATTAAAAACATGTGAAGTATATAAACAAATAGCTCTATCTCAATTATCAAAGGAGGAATTAGAAAATGGCTAATAATCAATCAAGACCTCCTAGAAGAGGACCAATGGGACCTGGTATGGGACCAGGAGTGGGAGAAAAAGCTAAAGATTTTAAATCAGCAGTAAAAAGATTAGTAAAAGAATTAGGAAAATTCAAAATATTAATAATAATTGCATTAATATTAGCAATTGCAGGAGCAGTTTTATCAATTTCTGCACCAGATAGATTATCAAAATTAACAGATGAAATACAAGCAGGAATAATTCCCAAGATGGAAAATGGTCAAATAATAATGCCAGAAATTAATATGGATGCAATAAAATCAATTGCAATATCATTAGTTATTTTATATTTATTTAGTGCAATATGTACATTTATACAATCAATTTGTATGACAGAAGTTGCAAATAATTTTGCAAGAAGTTTAAGAACAAGAATATCAGTAAAAATAAATAAATTACCACTTAGCTATTTTGATAGACATCAATCTGGTGATACACTTTCAAGAGTAACAAATGATGTTGATACAATAGCACAAACAATGAACCAATCATTAGGATCATTAGTAAGTAATATAACATTATTTTTAGGTTCAATAATAATGATGTTTTACACTAACTGGATAATGGCATTAACAGCAATAGGATCAAGTTTACTTGGATTTATGGGTATGTTTGCAGTACTTGCAAAATCACAAAAATATTTCGTTGCAAAACAAGAAGAACTTGGAAACTTAAATGGACATATTGAAGAAGTATATTCTGGTTTAAATGTTGTAAAAGCATATAATGGTAAAAAAGAATCAGACAAAAAATTTGATGAATATAATCAAAAAGTATGTGAGGCAAACAGAAAGAGTCAATTTTTATCAGGAATAATGCAACCTATAATGAACTTTATAGGAAACTTTGGATATGTTGCAGTTTGTATAGTTGGAGCATTATTAACAATGAATAATATAATATCATTTGGTGTAATTATTGCATTTATAACATATGTAAGATTATTTACAAACCCATTATCACAAATTGCACAAAGTATGACATCACTTCAATCAACAGCAGCTGCAAGTGAAAGAGTATTTGAATTTTTAGATGAGAAAGAAATGGCTGATCAATCAAAAATAAACAAAACATTAGATAAAAATAATGTAAAAGGAAAAATTGAATTTGATAATGTTGTATTCCAATATGACAATAATGATAAACCAACAATTAAAAACTTTACAGCAACAGCTGAACCTGGTCAAAAAATTGCAATAGTAGGACCAACAGGAGCTGGAAAAACAACAATGGTAAATCTTCTTATGAAATTCTATGATATTAATTCAGGGGATATTAGAATTGATGGTGTTTCAACAAAAGAATTATCAAGAGAAAATATACATAGTTTATTTACAATGGTATTACAAGATACATGGTTATTTGAAGGAACTGTAAAAGAAAATATTATATATAATCAAAAAAATGTAAGTGATGAAAGAGTAAAAGAAGTATGTAAAGAAGTTGGATTAGATCACTTTATCAGAACATTACCAAAAGGATATGATTCTTATTTATCAGAAAATGATAGTGTTTCAGCAGGTCAAAGACAATTACTTACAATTGCAAGAGGAATGATACAAGATTCACCATTCTTGATATTAGATGAAGCAACATCAAATGTAGATACAAGAACAGAAGAATTAGTTCAAGTTGCTATGGATAAACTTACAGAAGGAAGAACATCATTTATAATTGCACATAGATTATCTACAATAAAAAATGCAGATTTAATATTAGTAATGAAAGATGGAAATATAGTAGAACAAGGAAATCATGAACAATTGATGGCTAAAAATGGAGCTTATGCTGAATTATATAATTCTCAATTTGAGTTATAATGAGAATTTGACATAAAAAAATGAATGTGTTATAATATATTGTATACCGCGTATAAAAGTGGAGGTAAAAAAATGCTTATTGAAGAAATCATCGACGCCAGAGACGAACTGGTACTGCTGAAGATCAATGGAGAGAAACTCAATTTTCAGAAGCTTCGTTCGTTGTGCAAGAAGTACAACGAGACTGAGGAAGAGGGAAGATTTGATATCTCTTCTAACGATGCGATGTGGGTATCGGTAAACAATTACTTCACTAACTTGCTTAAGGAATCTTAAGCTTGTAAAAGGAATGTTGTCATGTAAAAGTGGCAACATTTCTTTTTTTATGTATTGACAAAAATTCATTAATGATATATTTTAAAAATAGATATATATGAAAGGAAAATAATAAGATGGAAATAAATGATATAATGGCATATATCCAAAGATCACCACAAACATTGGAACAAATAAAAGAAATAATGGATTATAGAAATCTAAGAATAAAGCAAGCATATTATGCAAAATTAGCATATCAATATGATAATCAATTTAGGTTGAAAAGTAGTGAAATATGTAAAACTGTAAGAGAGGCTGGAGAATTTGATAGAAGCTTTTGGAAAGAAGCTTTGCTTAATCTTGATAAGCAGAGAAGAGGAACTCATAATATAGCATTAAAAGGATTTAGGCATATGGTTAATATGGGAAGAATATATGGACTACCATCAATACACAAAGGAAGAGTATTAGAAGAAGATGAAATATATGGATATGAAGGTTTGGATGTCAGAGCAAAAATGACAGATTCAATGCTTGAATTGATGAGTGTTCTTGAAAATAATGTAATTAATATGAATGTTGCTCATGAGAATAATGGTTATGAGAAATTTAGTAAAGTTGCAGAAGAAATGAAACAATTTAATAGAACTTATAAGGTAAAAAAATCTATAGTACATGATGAAGATAGAAATGAAGATGGAGGAATAGAATTTGACTTATCAACAGTATTTGATGCAGTCTTTAAAAGTCCAAAAGAAGATTTATAAGAAGGAGTAAAATTTTTATGGATGAATTATTAATAGAAAAATTATTAAATGAATATGATAAATGTATAATTAGTAGAATTATACAAAAAGAATATAATTTTGAAAAATTAAGGAAATTTGTAAAAGAAATTAGTGAAGAAACAGAATTTATAAAATATTCAGATGAAATGAATGATGATGAGGTATTAAAAAACATACAAGATTTTATTAATCAATCACTTTATGGGAAAAAAATTGGAGAAATATAAAAAATACAACCATATAAGCATATACTTAATATGGTTGTATTTTTTATAATAATTTTTCTAATTCTTTAATTTTGTCACGTAACTCAGCAGCTTGTTCGAATTCCATTTTACTAGCATGTTCAAGCATTTCATCTGTAAGTTTAGAAATAGTAGATTGAATATCTTCTTCTTTTTCAAATTTATATTCAACACCAATATTTTCAGTTTGAATAGCCTTAATAGAATCTCTAATAGATTTTTTTATTGTTTTAGGAATTATATGATGTTCTTCATTGTATGCTTCTTGGATAGAACGTCTTCTATTAGTTTCACTAATAGCTTTTTCCATAGAATCTGTAAGAGAATCACCATACATAATAACAGTTCCATCTGTATTTCTAGCAGCACGCCCAATTGTTTGAATCAAAGAACGTTCAGAACGAAGAAATCCTTCTTTATCTGCATCTAATATTGCAACAAGAGAAACTTCAGGAATATCAAGACCTTCTCTTAAAAGATTTATTCCGACCAAAACATCAAATTCACCTAAACGAAGCTTTCTAATAATTTCCATTCTTTCTAGAGCTTTTATGTCTGAATGCATATAATTAACTTTAATATCTAGACTTTTTAAATAAGATGTTAAATCTTCAGCCATCTTTTTGGTTAGTGTTGTGACTAAAACTCTTTCTTTTCGTTCAACTCTAATTCTAATTTGTTCAATTAAATCATCAACTTGATTTGTAACTGGTTTTACTTCAATTTTTGGATCTAATAATCCTGTTGGACGAATAATCTGTTCAACAACATTTTTTTTTGAATGTTCTTGTTCATAATCGCCAGGTGTAGCGCTAACAAAAACAACCTGATTTATTCTGTCTTCAAATTCATTAAAAGTTAAAGGTCTATTATCATAAGCAGAAGGTAATCTAAAACCATATTTTACTAAAGAATCTTTACGAGCTTTGTCACCATTATACATAGCTCTTACTTGAGGGATTGTAGCATGTGATTCATCTATTAATAACAAGAAATCATCTGGAAAATAATCAAATAGTGTAAATGGAGCACTTCCGGGTTCTCTACCACTAATGTGTCTTGAATAATTTTCAATACCTTGACAGAATCCAGTTTCTTTCATCATTTCCATGTCGAAATTTGTTCTTTCTTGTATTCTTTGTGCTTCAATTAATTTATTTTGGCTTTTAAAATATGCTACTCTTTCATTCATCTCTTCTTCAATAGTTTTTAAAGCTTTTTCCATTTTATCTTTTGAGGTAACATAATGTGAGTTAGGAAATATCATTACATGTTGTCTTATTCCAATTGATTTTCCTGTAACTGGATTTATTTCAGAAATTTTTTCAATCTCATCACCCCAAAATTCAGCTCTTATGGCTGATTCGCTTTTATCTGATGGATAAATTTCTAAAATATCACCTTTAGCTCTAAAAGTACCTCTTTTAAAATCAATTTCATTTCTAGAATATTGCATATTTATTAATTTTTTCATGATTTTATCTCTAGAAATTTCCATACCAGGTCTTAGAGAAACAATCATATTTTCATAATCAATAGGGTCACCTAAAACATATATACATGAAACAGAAGCAACTATAATAACATCTCTTGTTTCAAATAATGATGCTGTTGCAGAATGACGTAGTTTATCAATTTCATCATTAATAGAAGCATCTTTTTCTATATAAGTATCACTTTGGGCAATATAACTTTCTGGTTGGTAATAATCATAATAACTTACAAAATATTCAACATGATTCTCAGGAAAAAATTCTTTGAATTCTGAATAAAGTTGACCAGCTAAAGTTTTGTTATGGGCTAAGACTAATGTTGGTTTTTGAACATTTTGAATTATATTAGCCATTGTAAAAGTTTTTCCAGAACCAGTAACACCTAAAAGAGTTTGAAATTTTTTTCCATGTTCTATACCTTTTGATAAATATTCAATTGCCTGTGGTTGATCACCTGTTGGTTTATATTCTGAATGTAATTTAAACATAAATATCTCCTTATAATTTTAATATAATTAGTATATCACAAATTTAAAAATCTAACAATTGTTTGGTAAAAAATAATCAAAATTTGTAATATATATACATATATCTTTAAAAGAATTGGATAAAACAATTGATAAAATAGACTAATTGACATAAAACTAAAAATGTAATATAATAATAATGTATAAAGTTATTACACAGAATAACTTCAGAATAATTTTTATATCTGGAGGTCTGTGTTAAGCCTCCAGAAATTTTAGGAGGAAAAAACATGGGAATTTTTGCTTCATTTTCTAAAGGTTTTAATGCAGGAAAAGAACGTGCAGAGAATCAATCATATCGAAGAAACGATCTTCTTGATTGTCCAGTAGAGTTAGTCGAACCAAGTGTAGGAAATGTAGTGGAGTTTAAGGTAACAGAAAAAAAAGAATTTTATGCTCAAACATATATGCGGCAAATAATTACATATGCCAAATGCTTGGAACGTTTAGGCGAGGCCAAGTGGGAAATTAAAGGTCAAAATGTTCGCATTGTATTTCAAAATGAAGAGAATGCGAGAATAACCCGCAGAAACTGGAAAAAGTAAAAGTTTTCAAAGTAGAGAGTAACATAATTACTCTCTATTTTTATTATATCTACTATTGAAAAAATATAAAAAATATGCTAAGATATAAAATTGATAATATAAAAAGGAGCAATGAAATGTTAAATCAATTTTCAAGAACAGAACTATTAATTGGAAAAGAAGGAATAGAAAAATTACAAAATGCAAAAGTTGCAATCTTTGGCATTGGAGGAGTTGGATCATTTGTAGTTGAAGGATTAGCAAGAGCCGGAATAGGAAATTTTATATTAATAGATGATGATAAAGTTTGTTTAACAAATTTAAATAGACAAATAATAGCAACAAGAAAAACAATTGGAAAAAATAAAGTTGAAGTTGCAAGAGATAGAATATTAGAAATTAATCCAAATGCAAATGTAGAAATACATCAAGAATTTTTCATGCCAGATAGTGATGAAATATTAGATAACACAGTAGATTATATTGTAGATTCAGTTGACACAGTAACAGCAAAAGTAGAACTAGTAGTAAGAGCTAATAGATTAAATATTCCAATTATGTCTTGTATGGGAACAGGAAATAAATTAGATCCAACAAAATTTGAAGTTACAGATATTTATAAAACAAGTGTATGTCCACTTGCAAAAGTAATGAGAAAAGAATTAAGAACACGAGGAATAAATAAACTAAAAGTAGTATATTCAAAAGAAGAACCAATAAAACCAAATGAAAATTGTGAAAACAGTTGTAAAAATAATTGTATATGTCCTCCAGGAACAAAAAGAAAATGCACAATAAGAAAACAAGTACCAGGAAGTATATCATTTGTGCCATCTGTTGCTGGACTAATAATTGCTGGAGAAGTAATAAAAGATATATTAAAAAAATAATAAAAATCCTATAGATATATTTTCTATAGGACCTTTTTATTTATATTTCCATCTGACTACCTAAAAATGTTGCTGCAGATTGAGCTATTTTTGTTTCAACTTCATTCATTTTGGTATTAGCTTCTTTAGAAAGAAGAATTACAGTTCCAATAGTATCACCATTAGAAATTATTGGGTATACAACTTGAGCATTATATTTTTTGTTATTAGAATCGTTTTTGGTTATAGGAACAGAAACATTACTATTTTCATTACTTGTATAAATTTCTTTGTCTTCCATTAATTGTTCAAGTTCATCACTAACATTTTGTTCTAAATATTCTTTTTTAGAACCACCAGAAACAGCTATGACAGTATCTTTATCTGTAATACAAGCTATATGACCAGTTGTTTTTGACAAAGTTTCAGCATATCCAGTAGCAAATTCAGATAATTCACCAATAGGTGAATATTTTTTTAATATAACTTGCCCTTCTCTATCAGTAAAAATTTCTAAAGGTTCACCTTCTTTTATTCTTAAAGTTTTTCTTATCTCTTTTGGAATTACAACTCTACCTAAATCATCTATTCTTCTTACAACACCTGTTGCTTTCATTTGATTTCCTCCTTGTTTGGTTTGATTTTTTTGTATATTTTTATTATTACAAATAAGGAAAAATTTATACATTTTTTCTCATAATAATATATTTACATTATGAAAATTAAGTGATATAATACACAAGAAATATTTGGAAATAGTAAAATAGGAGGCAAAAAATGACATTAGAAGAATTAGATAAAGATATAAATAAAAAAATTGCTGAAAATGAAGAATTTGTTAGATATACTTTTTTTGAATTAAAAGTAAGACATAATTTATCAGAAGATGAAATTGATGAAGTACTAAGATTAGCAAGAAATAAATTTGAGAATTTAGGATATAGAGTATATTTTACTGGGGCAAAATATAATTATCAAGGTGAAAATAGAATTGTAGAATCAAATGAATATTTAGTTGCAATAAAAGGATTATAAAATTTAAAATTATAAGTATTAAAAATACTGAATTTATAGATATATAAAAATAAAAATAAA
>QWCN01000809.1_pt1 | contig 53355 bp, 45 predicted proteins | sample 1972711 | NCBI WGS metagenome assembly QWCN01 (sample SAMN09866707, study PRJNA288562) | Human gut metagenome isolate term1_stool, whole genome shotgun sequencing... | isolation source: gut | host: Homo sapiens | place: USA: California
CTCTTTCTTTGTTCGGAACCCCCTTTTCTGCTTTTTCTTCTTGTTTCCCTGCCAATCTCTGTAATAAAACAGACAGTACCAGGTATTTTGCTTTTCATCCTTATATGCTGGCATATTCACTCCTCCTTACGCTGATGTCTGATAGCCAAAAAACTTCTTTTCCCAGAAGGCTCTCGGCACTTTACCTGCTACAACGATAAATCCGGACTTTTCCAGTTCCTCGTTCATCTGCCGGATCATTTTATAAGCGTGACCCTTGGAAATCCCCAGTTCCGCAGCTACTTCATCTGCAGTCATCATATAGTTTGTCCCCATAATTCACTCCTCCTCTTTTGTCTCTTGTATCATTACAAGATTTCTTGTATTTTTAATTTAATACAAGATTTTTGATTTGTCAACTTGATTTATTAGAATTCTTGTATCTTTTACATTGATTTTTGTATCTCGTTATGCTAAATTAGTATCAAGGAGGGTAAAATCATGCGTTTAGGAGAATATTTAGAAGTAGGAAAGAAAATGAAACAGACCCGGACGAACGCCGGAATCAACCAGCGAGAAATGGCCACCCGGCTGGAGCTGACCAATTCCTCATATTCCAATTATGAAAATGGCTACAGTGAGCCGCCTGTGGAAACGATACAGAAGTTTTGTAATATATTGAAAATCTCGATGAATGAGCTGTTGGGTGTAAAGATTTCTACTCCCAGAACTGCGCCTGTCCGAACCTTTGCCGATTTTCTTGCTATTCTGATTGACCTGGACCGCAGAGGCTTACATATAAAAGGGAGTACAACTTACTCCCAGGAAAATAACCAACTCGTGGCGCACCTGGCTCTGGACATTCCCAACGCCCAGATCGCCACCTTCATTCCTGATTGGAACAGGGTCAACCAGCAGCTTGCAGACGGCCTTATGGATAAAGAAGAATACGAAATATGGCTGGAAGATACCCTGCGATTATTCAATGTTCCGATAGAAGATTACATCCATTGAAAATAGAAAGTACGAATTTTTAGAACCAAACTAGAACCACGACAAGGAAATTACACATTTGTAACCGAAAAAAGGCTTCTGGGGAATTCCCCAGAAGCCTTGATTTTACTGCATAAATTGTGATTACTCGACGATTGTAGCAACACGTCCAGATCCTACTGTACGGCCACCCTCGCGGATAGCGAATGTAAGACCCTGCTCCATAGCGATCGGGTGGATCAGCTCGATGGTCATCTCTACGTTGTCACCAGGCATGCACATCTCTGTACCAGCCGGCAGGTTGCAAACGCCAGTAACGTCAGTTGTACGGAAGTAGAACTGCGGTCTGTAGTTGTTGAAGAACGGTGTATGACGGCCACCCTCGTCCTTTGTCAGAACGTAAACCTGAGCGGTGAACTTTGTATGGCAGGTGATGCTGCCCGGCTTAACGATAACCTGACCTCTTTCGATCTCGGTTCTCTGAACACCACGAAGCAGAGCTCCGATGTTGTCACCAGCCTGAGCCTCGTCAAGCAGCTTACGGAACATCTCGATACCGGTTACAACGGTCTTACGAGTCTCTTCCTTAATACCAACGATCTCAACTTCCTCATTCAGATGCAGAACACCACGCTCAACACGGCCGGTAGCAACAGTACCACGACCTGTGATGGTGAATACGTCCTCGACCGGCATCAGGAACGGCTGGTCTGTAGCACGCTTCGGATCCGGAATCCAGCTATCAACTGCATCCATCAGCTCCATAACCTTGTCTCCCCACGGTCCCATCGGATCCTCAAGAGCCTTCAGAGCGGAACCCTGGATGATCGGAGTGTCATCTCCCGGGAACTCGTACTCGTTCAGCAGCTCACGGATCTCCATGTCTACCAGCTCAAGCAGCTCCTCATCGTCTACCATGTCGCACTTGTTCATGAATACTACGATGTAGGGAACGCCTACCTGACGGGACAGAAGGATGTGCTCCTTAGTCTGAGCCATAACACCATCGGTAGCTGCTACTACCAGGATAGCGCCGTCCATCTGTGCTGCACCAGTGATCATGTTCTTTACATAGTCAGCATGGCCCGGGCAGTCAACGTGTGCATAGTGTCTCTTCTCTGTCTCATACTCAACGTGTGCAGTAGAGATGGTGATTCCACGCTCTCTCTCTTCCGGAGCCTTGTCGATGTTCTCGAAGTCTGTAGCTGTGTTACCAGCAACACGAGCTGCCAGAACCTTTGTGATAGCTGCAGTCAGAGTAGTTTTACCATGGTCTACGTGACCGATGGTACCGATATTACAATGCGGTTTTGTTCTGTCAAATTTAGCTTTAGCCATTTTGATTGTCCTCCTTGAATTCATTCACCCTGAGGGTAAAAGTTGATTTTTTCCTGTTTCGATATTAAAACTCGGCTACTTCTGATTATATTTCATAGAGCCTTATTTTTCAAGCAAAATTTAGGAATTTTGCTTATTTCTTTACCGCAATCCGGCTAAAATTACCGGATTGCGGTTATTTTTATAATTATTTCTTAGCAGCGAGTACTTTCTCCTGGATGTTCTTCGGTACCTGCTCGTACTTCTCAAAGAACATGGAGTAGTTACCACGACCCTGAGTCTTGGAACGCAGGTCTGTGGAGTAACCGAACATCTCTGCAAGCGGTACATATCCGCGGATCATCTTACCGCCGCCGATATCATCCATACCCTCGATACGTCCACGACGGCTGTTGATATCACCGATAACATCGCCCATATACTCCTCCGGAGTAGTAACCTCAACCTTCATAATCGGCTCAAGCAATACCGGATTACCCTTCTGCATAGCCTCCTTGAAAGCCATGGAACCAGCAATATGGAATGCCATCTCACTGGAGTCGACCTCATGATAAGATCCATCGTATACTACGGCGTGGACACCCAGTACCGGGAAGCCTCCCAGAATACCGGACTGTGCTGCCTCTTCGATACCTTCGCCGACTGCCGGGATGTACTCCTTCGGAATCGCACCACCGACAACCTGAGACTCGAACTTGAACAGTTCTTCTCCGTTGGCGTCCATCGGCTCAAAGCGAACCTTACAGTGTCCGTACTGTCCACGTCCACCGGACTGCTTTGCGTACTTGCTGTCTACATCAACAGCCTTGGTGAAGGTCTCCTTGTAAGCTACCTGCGGTGCGCCTACGTTAGCCTCTACCTTGAACTCACGCAGCAGACGGTCTACGATGATTTCCAGATGCAGCTCTCCCATTCCGGCGATGATAGTCTGACCAGTCTCCTGATCGGTATGCGCACGGAAGGTCGGGTCCTCCTCTGCCAGCTTTGCAAGAGCCTCGCCCATCTTGCCCTGACCAGCCTTGGTCTTCGGCTCGATAGCCAGCTCGATAACCGGCTCCGGGAACTCCATGGACTCCAGGATTACCGGATGCTGCTCGTCGCAGATGGTATCACCGGTTGTGGTGAACTTGAATCCAACTGCTGCAGCGATGTCACCGGAATATACCTTGTCCAGCTCTGCTCTCTTATTTGCGTGCATCTGAAGGATACGTCCTACACGCTCCTTCTTCTGCTTTGTAGAGTTATATACATAAGAACCGGAATTCATGGTTCCTGAGTATACACGGAAGAATGCAAGCTTTCCTACGAACGGGTCAGCCATGATCTTGAATGCAAGCGCAGCGAACGGCTCATCATCAGAAGAGTGACGCTCTACTTCGTTGCCATCCATATCGGTTCCCTTGATAGACGGGATGTCTGTCGGAGCCGGCATGTACTCGATAATAGCGTCCAGAAGCTTCTGAACACCCTTATTTCTGTACGCGGTACCACAGCAAACCGGAACAGCTGTACACTCGCATGTTGCCTTACGAAGAACTCTCTTCAGATCCTCAACCGCGATGGATGCTCCCTCGTCCTCAAGGTACTGCATCATCAGGTCGTCATCCAGCTCACAGATCTTCTCGATCAGCTCCTGGTGATAAAGTTCTGCTTCGTCCTTCATGTCCTCCGGAATCTCTGTGATGGAGATGTCCTCGCCCTTCTCATCGTTGTAGATGTAGGCCTGCATCTCGAACAGGTCGATGATTCCCTTGAACTCGTCTTCCTTACCAATCGGAAGCTGCAGACAGATAGCATTCTTGCCAAGTCTTGTCTTAATCATATCTACTGCATTGTAGAAATCTGCTCCCAGGATATCCATCTTGTTGATGAATGCCATACGGGGAACATTGTAGGTATCAGCCTGACGCCATACGTTCTCAGACTGCGGCTCTACACCACCCTTCGCACAGAACACGCCGACAGCGCCGTCCAGTACACGAAGGGAACGCTCTACCTCAACCGTAAAGTCTACGTGGCCCGGGGTATCAATGATATTGATACGGTTCTCTAATGCGCCCGGCTTCGGCTTGCAGTGCTCCTGCAGCGTCCAGTGACAGGTTGTAGCAGCGGAAGTGATGGTGATACCACGCTCCTGCTCCTGCTCCATCCAGTCCATGGTAGCAGTACCTTCATGAGTATCACCGATCTTATAGTTTACACCAGTGTAATACAGAATACGCTCAGTCAGTGTGGTCTTACCAGCATCGATATGAGCCATGATTCCGATATTTCTGGTTCTCTCCAATGGATATTCTCTTCCAGCCACGGGATTTTCCTCCTCAAATAATTAGAAACGATAGTGAGCAAACGCCTTGTTTGCCTCTGCCATCTTGTGCATGTCCTCTTTTCTCTTTACAGATGCGCCTGTGTTGTTGGCTGCATCCATAATCTCATTTGCCAGACGTTCTTCCATGGTCTTCTCACCGCGCTTACGGGAGAACATGGTCATCCAGCGCAGAGCCAGAGCCTGACGACGATCAGCGCGAACCTCGATCGGAACCTGGTAGGTCGCTCCGCCGACACGTCTTGCCTTTACCTCGAGAAGCGGCATGATGTTGTTCATTGCCTCCTCGAATACTTCCAGAGCCGGCTTTTCTGTCTTAGCCTCTACTCTCTCGAATGCTCCGTAAACAATTTTCTGAGCCACGCCCTTCTTACCATCCAGCATGATGTTGTTGATAAGCTTGGTGACTACCTTGTTGTTGTACAGCGGATCCGCTAATACATCTCTTTTCTGAGTATGTCCTTTACGTGCCACAATACTTCCCTCCTTAATACATGCTTACTGAATCTGGGATTCAGTAAGATTCACTCTTAATTCTCAGGTACTCACATGTGTCTTTCTACTTGTGTCGTGCACGGCAAATCTATATACGACCCGCAGCCTAAGGGACGATATTTCATTCCGGCAATATAGACAATTGTCTATCCAACGAATAGTTCTGTTTGTGATACACCGTTGTTACAAAACCAAACGACTTTTAAATTACTTCTTTGCGTCTTTCGGTCTCTTGGCACCGTACTTGGAACGTGCCTGTCTTCTCTTTGCAACTCCTGCTGTATCCAGGGTACCACGGATAATGTGATATCTGGTACCGGGCAGGTCCTTTACTCTACCGCCACGGATCATAACAACGCTATGCTCCTGAAGGTTGTGTCCTTCTCCAGGGATATAGCTTGTTACCTCAATACCGTTGGAAAGACGTACTCTGGCGATCTTACGAAGAGCAGAGTTCGGTTTCTTCGGGGTAGCGGTCTTTACTGCGGTACAAACGCCACGCTTCTGCGGTGCGGATGTATCAGTTGCTTTCTTCTTCAGAGAGTTGAATCCTTTCTGAAGGGCGGGCGCTGTAGACTTCTTTACAGTTGTCTGACGTCCTTTTCTAACTAACTGGTTGAATGTTGGCATTCCTTTCACCTCCTGTGATGAGTGGCAGGCAATGTTGCCGGCCCTGTCAGGCTGCTGTGTCGGTAATTCGACTGTTTCAGGCGCGCAAAAATACCCTATGCTTTTCGCGCACACTAGATTAGTATAATAAGAAAAACCCCTTGTGTCAAGGGGTTTTTCTGTAAAAAAACATTGGATTTTCGGGGCGTTTTTGGGTATTTTTTCAGAGTTCATAACGCTTTCCGGGCTCGTCACCGAACACCGGTACCGGCAGCCCGTCGTCCGCCGTCTCACAGATGTGCTGCGCGTTTTTCCACCAGCCCTCCGTATCCTTATCGGGGCGTGGAAAATGAATCGCCAGCACGTGCCCCAGTTCCAGATACCGGGCTATCAGCCTCCGGGATGAGGGCAGGCCCATCAGTGGAAATGGACCAATCAGCCAGTCGATCTTCTTCGACCAGACCGCTGTCCTTTCATATAGAAACTTTTCAGGCCTGGCGTCCCCCGGCAGCATCAGATGCTTTCCTCCAGCCTCCAGAAGGCAGACCAGATTCTGGATATCCGCAAACCGGTCGCCCATGTGAATGCTGTTGAACAGGGTCAGGCGCATACCCGGCAAGGTCATGACCCGGTATTTCTGCTCGGACGCGGCCACAGCCGTCAGCCGTCCCGCCTCCGGCTCCAGCGCCCGGATCCGCCGAATGGTCTCCTCCGTGGAAATGATGCGGAGATCCGGATTCATTTTCAGGGCCTCCGCCACGTCCTCCGGGCAGAAATGATCCGCGTGCTCATGGGTAAATACCAGCGTTCCCAGCTTCTTTTCCCGGATATCCCGCAGAAGCTCCTGCCGAATCGCCTCCGGCGTGTCAGGGTAAAGCCCGCCGGGCTGCCTTGCAAACACGTCGAAGCCGATGGCCGCGCAGCCCTTTTCTTCTATATTAAGAACCTGTATTACTACGCCCGCATTTCCCGTGTGCCAGGCTGTCATTTTCGTTCCCATCATTCATTCCGCCGTATCTTTAATTCATAAGTGCTTCCCTGATAATCTCACACACCGTGGGATGCGGGAAAATCGTCCGTCGAACCTGTCTCAGCGGAAGCTGCAGGTCAATCATCAGCGCCAGCGCATAGATATACTCCGACGCGTAGGATGACATCAGCGCCGCCCCGATAAGCGTTTCTTTGTTCTTATCCACAATCAGCTTGCAGATACCGTTGCTTAAGCCGTTCTCCGCCACATGGCGTCCGCTGAAATTGATGGATACCTTTTTCACCTCATAATTCCGGCCTGACACCTTCGCCTGCTCCTCGGACAAACCTACAAAGGCCGCCTCCGGACTGGTGTAAACCACGCCGCTGATCGCATCGTAGCTCATGGCGTCGTCCTCGCCCAGGATATGGTTCACAGCCACTTCGCCTTCCCGGTAGCCCACATGGGCCAGCATGACCTTGCCGTTCACATCGCCGATAGCATAGACATGCGGCACGTTGGTCTGCATATGCTCATCTGTCACGATGGCTCCCCGCTCGGTCTGTACGCCCAGCTCCTCCAGGCCCTCGATCTGGCTGTTGGCACGACGGCCCACGCACATCAGAGCCTTATCATAGGCTGCCAGCTGAAGCCTTCCGTCCTTTTCATAAGTCACGACTCCGCCTGCCAGCTTTTTCACTCCGGAGGAGAGATGGAAGGTCACGCCCTTTTTCTCCAGCTCCTTCTGAAGTAGTTCGCTGACCTCCCGGTCATTGCCGCCCAGAACCTTATCCAGCATCTCTATCACGGTTACCTTCGCTCCAACCTCCTGAAAATAAGCCGCCATCTCAAAACCAATGACTCCGCCGCCCACGACCAGAAGCTTCTTCGGAATCTCTTTCATATCCAGAATCTCGTCGCTGGTCATGACTGTTCCGTCCGCCATACCTTCTTTCACACCTTCGATGGGCGGTACTGCAGGAGTCGAGCCGGTAGCCAGAATCAAGTTCTCCGCTGTATAGGTCTCTTCTCCTACGAACACCGCAGGTTTTCCATCCAATCTGCCAAGCTTCGCTGTTCCGTTTACTACTTTTACCTTGCTGCGGCGAAGGGCACTGCCTACGCCCTGCACCAGCATTTTCACAACCTCGTCTTTTTTTTCCACTACTGCGGCCTGATCCACGTGAACCGGACCCTCCGCCGTTACACCGTGCGCTTCTCCGGCCCCCGATGCGTAATGGTACATTTTCCCCGCGTAAAGAAAGGTTTTTGTCGGGATACATCCCACATTCAGACAGGTTCCTCCCAGGCTCTTCTTTTCCACCAGCAGCACCTTCTTTCCATGGTGAGCTGCGTACTCAGCACTGTTATACCCGGCCGGACCGCCGCCAACAACAATGACATCAAAATTCTGCATACCTCTTTTCCTCCTTGTTTTCGCTGTCGCATTGCATGTTACCCGTCCAAACCTTCAAAGGCTTCCGCCTTCCTGCCATATCCCGATTATACCTTTCGCCCGCGAGATTGTCAATTTTTTATCATGCATTTTCTTTAAATTTTGATAACCATACTTTCCCGGTGGAGTTGTCTTAAATTTCTGAAATTTCTTTTGTGGCAATAATGTCTACGCCTGTCTCGGCCACGTCCGACAGAATTACGTCGCCGATCTGCACCGGAGCCTCCGCGGTCACGTTCTTCAGAGCCTGCACGCAGGCCTGCACCTTCGCTTTCGGGATGTCGGTTCGCGTCTTCACCGACAGTATTTTCTCACAGCCGCCTCGAATCGGAATGGTCGTCGTCACGGTGCGGGTGGGGTTCGTCACCTCTTTTTCGGCGTACTGCGCGCCCCGCTTACAGTGGTTGCCCTCCACCAACGTCACCCGGCCGGCTTCCAGGCGGACGCGTAAGGAACAGCCCTTCGGGCAAATAATACAGGTCAGACGCCGCTCCTCTGTCTGTTTTATGTAAACCGTCGCATTTTTCCCGGCCTCCGCCGCTTCTTCGGACACGGAATCCACCAGACCGTGGACATGCAGCACATTACCGCAGGCGAAGACACCGGGGATGGTAGTCTCCAGCTTCTCGTTGACCACCGGACCGTGGGTAGCCGGATCCATTCTCGCGCCCAGTTCCCGGGTCAGCTCATTTTCCGGGATCAGGCCCACAGAGAGAAGCAGAGTGTCACAGTCGTATTCCTGACCGGTGCCCGGAATGGGCTTGCCCTGTTCGTCCACGGCGGACACGGTCACGCCGCTGACCCGCTCCCTGCCTTTGATATCCACCACCGTATGACGCAGCAATAGCGGAATATCGAAATCCTCCAGACACTGGACGATGTTCCGCTGCAGGCCGCCGGATTTCGGGAGAATCTCAACCACAGCCTGCACCCTGGCTCCCTCCAGGGTCAGGCGGCGGGCCATGATGAGGCCGATGTCGCCGGATCCCAGGATCACGATTTTCCGGCCGGGCAGAAAACCTTCAATATTTACCAGGCGTTGGGCGGTTCCTGCTGTGTAAATTCCAGCGGGGCGAAAGCCCGGAATATTCAGAGCGCCCCGGGGGCGCTCCCGGCAGCCCATGGCCAAGATCACCGCTTTTGCCTGAACCTCGAAAAGTCCATCCTCCCGGTTCATGGCCGCGACCCTTTTGTCCGGCATAATATTCAGCACCATGGTTTGCAGCTTATAAGGAATCTGAAGTTCCTCGACTTTTTCGATATAGCGGGCCGCGTACTCCGGTCCGGTCAGTTCCTCCTGGAAGGTGTGAAGGCCAAAACCGTTGTGGATGCACTGGTTCAGAATGCCGCCAAGCCGATCTTCCCGTTCCAGAATCAGGATATCTGCTACGCCATTTTCCCGGGCTGCCAGAGCCGCCGCCAACCCCGCCGGGCCGCCGCCAACGATAACGATATCATAAGTCTGCATGATAAATCCTCCCTTCCTATAAGCTGTCCTTATTCTGACCACAGAGCAGCGTGGACGCGCCGCCCCGCTTGGTGATCTGCTCCAGCGGGATGTCCAATTCCCGGGACAGAAGCTCCATGACCCGCGGTGAACAGAAGCCGCCCTGGCAGCGGCCCATGCCCGCCCTGACTCTGCGCTTAACTCCGTCCAGGGATCGCGCGCCCAGAGGCCGGTGAATCGCGTCCAGAATTTCCCCTTCGGAAATGTGTTCGCAGCGGCAGACGATATGTCCATATGCCGGATGCCGACGAATCCATTCCTGCCGTTCCCCGTCGGGAAGCTGCGTCGGATTCATAATGCCCTTTCTCCGGGAAATAAAATGTTCTTTCTCGGACAACTCCAGCTTTGCCCGCACGATCTCCGCCACCATTTCACCGATGGCCGGGCTGCTGGTGAGACCGGGCGATTCGATGCCGGCGCAGTCAATGAAGTTCTCTGCACCCGGGACTTCACCGATGATGAATTCATGGCCGTCCTCGTGGGCGCGCAGACCCGCGAAGGAGGTGATAACATTTTTATAAGGAATCTCCTTTACGTAGCGGCCCGCGTTTTCCAGCACCTGAGCGAGGCCGTCTGCAGTGGTGTTCGTGGCCTCCGGATCTGCCACATCAATGGCAGTAGGGCCTAACAGCAGATTGCCGTGGATCGTAGGGGACACCAGGATACCTTTTCCATATTTGCCAGGCAAGGGGAAAATGGTATGGTTTACATGGGACCCGGTGGTTTTGTCCAGGAGACAGTAATCACCGCGGCGCGGCGTGATGTGGATCTTCCCGGAGCTTATCATGTTATGTAAACTATCCGCATAGACACCTGCTGCATTGACCACCAGACGGGTCTCATAGGAGCCCTGGCTGGTATGCAGAATCCAGCCGCCGCCCTGCCTCCGTTCCAGGCTTTGTACTTCCGTGTCAAAATGAAACTCCACACCGTTCATGGCCGCATTTTCCGCCAGGGCGATGTTCAGGCCGAAGGGACAGACGATGCCCGCCGTGGGCGCATAGAGAGCCGCATAGGTCTCCTCCGACAGGTTCGGCTCCATCTGCAGCAGTTCGTCGTGGTAAATGATACGAAGATCCGGGACGCCGTTCGCCTGTCCCCGGTCGTAGAGTGCCTGAAGGCCCGGCATGTCTTCCTCGGAGAGACAGACCACCAGGGAACCGATGCGCCGGAACGGGATATCCAGATCTTTTGCCAGATCGCCCATCAGCGCATTGCCGCGCACGTTGAGCTTTGCCATCAGGCTGCCGGGCGCGGCGTCATAGCCAGCGTGGACGATGGCGCTGTTGGCCTTGGAGGTGCCGCAGCAGACATCCTCCTCCTTTTCCAGGACGCAGACGCGGGCCGCGCAGCGGGACAGTTCCCGGGCGGAGGCTGCGCCGGAGACGCCCGCGCCTACTATGATTACATCGTACATAGATACTCCTTTCTATTTTGCGTGTATTTTCGCACATACAGATATCTCCACTAGAGCAAAAAAGGAACCCGACAAGCTCCCGCACCCTCATGCGTTCTTCCTGTCAGGTTCTCTTCTTTTATCCCAATTTTGTTTTCTTATAATCTCTTTACCCGCCAACGTAATTCTATCATTTTCCGCTTACCATGGAATTGCCGCATACAACGCCACCGCCGCAATCGCACCGAGAATCGGCCCCACCAGCGGCACAATGCCGTAGTCCCAGTCGGAGCTTCCCTTTTCTCGAATGGGCAGCACCGCATGGGCCAGTCTCGGCCCCAGATCCCGCGCCGGGTTGATAGCGTATCCGGTCAGACCTCCCAGGGACATACCGATGGAAACAATGATACCGAAGACGATGAATTTACCAAGGCCATCCGTCAGTCCGGGCACATTTCCCATGCCCTTGATGGCAAAAACCAGCACGAAGGTGCCGATGGCTTCACTTAAGATATTCAGACCACGGTTCCGGATAGACGGCGCGGTACAGAATACGCCCCGCTTGGCGGCTGCGTCGTCGGTAGCGTCAAACTGGCCCTTGAACAGCAGGTAGACCAGACACGCGCCTACGAAGGCTCCCGCAAACTGGGCGATGATGTAGCCGGGTACCATAGACCAGGCGAAGCTGCCGTCGATGGCCAGCGCCAGGGTCAGGGCCGGGTTGAAGGACGCGCCCGAGGCTGCCCCGAAGATACAGGCCGGAATCATCACCGCCAGGCCCCAGGCAAAGGTGATCTGGACGCTTCCAGCGCCCTTCATACCGGATTTATTGAGTGTCACATTGGCTACCACGCCGTCGCCCAGAAGGATGAGCAGCATGGTGCCGAGGAATTCTGCGATATATGGCAGCATAAGATACCCTCTCTTTCATGGGCGCTCCGCCCTGCGAAGCGCCATATCAGTTTCATTGATTTGTTCACGCCCTTCGCTTTCGCAGTCGTTCACCTTATGTAAACCATAAACTTTTCAGTCTGTCTAATCCTCTTTTGCCCAGCCGTAAGCGTATTTCACAGCCTTTTTCCAGCCCTTAATCTTCTTCTCCCGCTCTTCCGCGCCGATCTGCGGCTCAAAAATCGCGTTGATGGCCCAGTTCTTCCGTACCTCTTCCTTATTTGCCCAGTAGCCTACCGCCAGACCGGCCAGATATGCCGCACCCATGGCCGTAGTCTCCACGCAGCTTGGACGGTTCACCGGAGCGCCAATAATATCCGACTGAGTCTGCATCAGGAAATCATTGGCGCTGGCGCCGCCGTCCACTTTCAGCGCAGACAGCTTAATGCCGGAATCCGCCTCCATAGCCACCAGCACGTCATTGACCTGGTAAGCCAGGGATTCCAGGGTTGCACGGATGATGTGGTACTTATTTACGCCGCGGGTGATGCCCACGATGGTGCCCCGGGCGTACTGATCCCAGTAAGGTGCGCCTAACCCAGTAAACGCAGGCACCACATAGCAGCCGTTGGTATCCGGCACCTTTTTCGCCATATACTCGGAATCCGGTGCGGAATCGATGATACGAAGCTCATCCCGCAGCCACTGAATGGCCGCGCCTGCCACGAAGATGGATCCCTCCAGGGCGTAATTTACTTTGCCGTCCAGGCCCCAGGCGATGGTGGTCACCAGCCCGTTGTCGGAAAATACCGGTTTCTCTCCTGTATTCATCAGCATGAAGCAGCCGGTTCCGTATGTATTCTTGGCCTCGCCCGGTTCAAAGCAGGTCTGTCCGAACAGAGCCGCCTGCTGGTCGCCCGCCGCGCCCGCAATGGGAATCGAACCGCCCAGGAAGGATGGATCCGTCTGACCGTACACACAGCTCGACGGTTTCGCCTCGGGCAGCATACATCTGGGGATACCAAGCTCTGCCAGAATCTCATCGTCCCACTGCAGGGTGTTAATGTTGAACAGCATGGTTCGGGATGCGTTGGAATAGTCTGTCACATGTACCGCGCCTTTGGTCAGTTTCCAGATAAGCCAGGTCTCCACGGTTCCGAAAAGCAGTTCGCCCTTTTCGGCCCGCTCTCTGGCTCCATCCACATGGTCGAGAATCCATTTTACCTTGGTTCCGGAAAAGTAGGCATCAATAACCAGCCCCGTCTTCTTCCGGAATTTCTCAGTCAGTCCTTTCTCCTTCAGGGAGTCGCAATACTCGCTGGTCCGACGGCATTGCCACACGATCGCGTGGTAGATAGGATCTCCCGTCTTCTTATCCCAGACAATGGACGTCTCTCTCTGATTGGTAATGCCGATGGCCGCGATGTCCGCCGCCGTGGCTCCGATGCGGCTCATGGCCTCCACGGCTACGCCCAGCATGCTTGCCCAGATTTCGTCCGCGTCATGCTCCACCCAGCCGGGCTTCGGGAAATACTGCTTGAATTCCCGCTGTGCCACGCTGCACATTTCTCCCCTTTCGTTGAACAGGATACACCGGTTGCTGGTGGTTCCTGCGTCCAATGCCATTACATACTTTGCCATAGTTTTCCTCCTTCAGGTTTCCTTGCTTCTATTTGCATCCTATGAAACTATTGTCCCACTTATTAATCATTTTCCGAATCCTGAAAATATTTTTGAAGCGCCTCCTTCGACAGTCCTTCACCGATGACAATCAGAATTTCCTGCCCCCTGGAAATGGGCTTTAACAGTGTCTCCCGGCGAGTGGCGTTAAGCTCCAGCCATCCATCCCCTACCGGCAGAAAGCCTTTAATCCGGAAAATATGTCCGCAGGCCCGATCCGCGAATACGGCGTGTACAGCCCCTAAAAGTTCCTCTTCGGTCATTTTCACATGCATAAAAAAGAAGGAATCAAAGACCTCCTCCTGCTGCGGCGCCTTGCAGTAATCAGACATCTGATAGCCCGCGCGCATCAGCCGTTCGAAATCTTCGTCTGTAAATTCGAACCAGTTGCTTCGTATTATCTCATTATCCAGCTGCCTGCTGCATCCGACTTTTTTAAGTGCCCGATTCAGGTGCGCCACGGTCGCGTCCATCTCCGCCGCACTGGCCTCCCGGGCCCGGCTTAAGAGCACCGCTCCGGCGTCCGCCGCCTCGGCAGCCAGCAGATAATCAGCCGCATCCGACAGTTCCTGCGGCAGCTTCGCGTCCACGATGGCAAATACATTTCCTATCTCGTACCAGCGATCCAGAGGCTCCTCATGGAGAGCGTCAAAGAATTCATCCACGTCGTAGATACCCGAGGGCTCCACCAGCACCCGGTCATAGCCGCTCATGCCCATGGCGATAAGCTTGGTCTTGAACCGGCGTCTGTGGCAGTCTTTATCACAGCCGCCCGAAACCATTTCCAGCTCGCAGTTGTCGCCCTCCAGATCCTGAAGCAGCATCATGTCCACGTTCACCGCGCCCAAATCATTTTCCAGGATGCCGATGTTGTAGCCTTTTTTTATCAGCCACTGGGCGTACTGGCGGATGAAGGTGGTCTTGCCGGAGCCTAAGAAGCCTGTGATCAAATCTATTTTTACCATACTGTCCTCATTTCCTATTCTGCAAAATATGTGTCCAGGCCGTCCGCGATACCCCGGGCAATTTTCCACTGGTAATCATCGGAAGCCATCTTCAGATCCTCTGTCGGATTGGTCATGTAACCCATCTCCACGATGGTGACCGGAACTTGACACCAGTTGATTCCGCTCATGGTGTCCGTCTCCCAGACACGCTCCCTCTTACATCCGGTGGAAGCGCACAGGGCGTCCAGAATATCGCCTGACAGTTTTTTACTCTGTGCCGCCAGTCCGCCGTTGTAGGGATTGGAAGCTGTCTGGCAGATGGTCATGGCCCCGTGAACCGACGAGTCGGTGGAACCGTTCGCATGGATGCGCACAAAAGCATCCGCGCCCGCCTCATTGGCCATCTGCGCCCGCTCGCTGTTGCTGATATTTACATCATTTTCCGTGCGGATCATCAGAACCTGATAACCGCGGTTTGTCAGTTCCTCTTCCAGCTTCAAAGCCACCTGCAGGGTCAGCTGATACTCTGCCAGGCCGCTGGCCGCTCCCGAAGTTCCGGAGGCCACCTTCGCCTTCGTCTTGCCGGCTCCCGGTCCGATAGGCTCCTGCCCGGAATTGCCGTGGGCCTGATGTCCTGCATCGATAGCGATCAGATAACCCGATGGCAGCGCATCCTCTGTCACCAGATAAGCGCTGGCCACATAGCAGGTTTCCCCGTTCAGAAGAATCTTCGTCCATTCTCCCTCTTCGCCGATTTTCTGAATCTCTTCCCGGCGATTCAACACCGCCACGATATCAGATTCCGTGCTGGCTTCGCTCCGCACATTGACGCGGCTGCCGGCATACATGGATACCGGTTCCGTCTCCTGCGTTTCTTCCGGCTCCGTTTCCTCCGGCTGTTCTTCTTCCGTCTTTTCTGCCGTCTCTTCTGCAGGCTCCTCTGTGTTCTCCACCTGTGTTACGGTTGGCTCCTCCTCTTTCCCGGATCCGCAGCCGAGCATTCCTGTCACCGCCAGATTCAGAGCTGCAACGCCAAGTATTATAATTAATTTTTTTCCTGTCTTTATCATAATTCACCTCATTTCCCAGTATAAAGCATTTTCCGCAATTCTTCTACTATTTTCACCACTTCTTGAATCTGCCGCAAAATCGTATTAAAATAGGATCGGCTTATGAAATAAAATTTCGCAATAACGGAGGATCTCTATGAAAAATATTACACTGGGCACTACCGGCATTACCGTTCCCCAGAACGCCTTCGGCGCGCTTCCGGTACAGCGCGTGGACATGGACACAGCTGTGGCGATTCTGCGCCGCGCCTATGAGGGCGGCATGCGCTTCTTCGACACGGCCCGGGCCTACACCGACAGCGAAGAAAAGCTGGGCAACGCCTTCGAAGGCATACGCGACCGCATCTACATCGCCAGCAAGACCATGGGCCGCACCCCGGAAGCCTTCCGGGAGCAGCTTGACACCTCTTTAAAGCTCCTGAAAACCGACTATCTGGACATCTACCAGTTCCACTGTGTCGACCAGTGCTACCGTCCCGGCGACGGCACCGGCATGTACGAATGTATGCTGGAAGCCAAAGCTCAGGGCAAGATCCGCCACATCGGCGTCACCGCCCACAAGCTTGGCGTGGCGAAGGAATGCATCGAATCCGGGCTTTATGAGACTCTGCAATACCCCTTAAGCTACCTCTCCTCTGAGAAGGAGCTTAATTTGATTCAGCTTTGTAAAGAACATAACATGGGCTTCATCGCCATGAAAGGGCTGGCCGGAGGCCTCATCAATAACTCCCGGGCTGCCTTTGCCTTCATGTCCCAGTTCGACAATGTGCTTCCCATCTGGGGCATTCAAAAAATGACCGAGCTGGAAGAGTGGCTTTCCTACATGGACGAGCCGCCCGCCCTGAACACGGAGATCACTGCCTTTATCGAGAAGGAAAAAGCGGAGTTGAACGGGGAATTCTGCCGCGGTTGCGGCTATTGCATGCCCTGTCCCGCCGGCATTCTCATCAACAACTGCGCCCGCATGTCCCTGATGGTCCGCCGCGCCCCTTCCGCCAACTGGCTGAGCGAACAGTGGCAGGAAAATATGAAGAAAATCGAGGGCTGTCTCCACTGCAACCAGTGTATGAAGAAATGTCCTTACGAGCTGAATACGCCGGAGTTGCTTCAGAAGAATTATGAGGATTATAAGAAGATTCTGGCCGGGGAAGTGAAGGTGAATTAAATGGAAAGCAGAACAGCCGACCCGCTTTTTTCGCTGGTCGGCTGTTCTGTTTATACTTCCTGTCTCAATTCTTTTCTCCAGCTTCGTGTCACATAAAAATAATAAGGCACCAGCGGAATCAGCGCGGAAATCCATGCCGCAGGATCCGACAGACAGACGCCCGCAAAGCTGGCCTTTCCGGCTACCAGCAGTACGATCCCTGTCCGGGCAACCAGCTCGAAGACACCGCCCAGCATCGGCACCAGGCCATAGCCCAGACCCTGCAGGGTATTCCGGTACAGAAAGATGCTGCCCAGGAACGGATAGCACCAGAATACCATACGAAAATACAGCACCGCCACATCGATAACCTCCGTCTCAGATGCGCTGACAAACAGAAGCGTCATATATTTACTGAAGAAAAATACCAGTACCATGGCAAATACACTGTAAATCAGAATCATAACCTGGGTACAGCGCACGCCCTCCAGCACGCGCTCCTTCTTGCCCGCGCCCCAGTTCTGTCCCACATAAGTGGCAATGGTGGCGCCAAAGGCCACATAGACGGTCGCTATGATATTCTGGAGCTTGCCGCCCGCAGAGAAGCCCGCCATATAAGTCTCTCCATATACGTTGACCGCGCCCTGCACGATGATGGTTCCAATGGCCGTAATGGAAAACTGAAGCGCCATGGGAATACCCAACGCCAGCAGTCTTCCACAGGAATGCAGTGAAAACGCAAAGTTCTCTTTTTTCAAATGCAGAATCGGATAACGCTTTACAATATAGAAGAAACACAATACCGCGGAAATCCCCTGGGCAATGACAGTCGCGTAAGCACAGCCCTCTACGCCCATACCGCCATAAATGATAAAGGCTACGTCCAGCCCCACATTGATGATTGCGGAAATAATCAGGAAATACAGCGGCGATTTGGAATCTCCCAGCGCGCGCAGGAAGGCCGCCAGCGCATTGTAGGCCGCCGTCACAATCAGGCCCGCATAAATAATTCCCATATAGGCTTTTACATCCGGCATGATCTCGTCCGAATAATTCATCAGCCGCAGAATTGGCACATTGGCTGCTCCCAGTCCCACCGTCATCAGCACTGCGAAACCGATGGACAGGTAGACGGACATGGCCACATAATGGCGCATCCGTTCATATTCCTTTGCGCCAAACCACTGGGCCACCAGAATCGCAAAGCCACTGGCCAGACCGTTCAGCCATCCGGTCACAAAGAACATCAGGGAACCCGTACTCCCAATCGCTGCCAGGGCCCGCACGCCCAGGAACTGGCCGGCGATGATGGAATCGGCCACGTTATAGAACTGCTGGAACACATTGCCCAGAAACATGGGCACCATAAAATGGAGAATCAGCTTCACGGGGCTTCCCACCGTCATATCATGCATTTTTCCGGCTGTATTTTCACTCATTTCCAAAACTCCTCACATATTACAAAACTTCGTAACTGTTCAGTACCTGACCAGTTACAAAACTTCTATCTATGGCTACGGCTTCACATTATAACATGGGTGCCTTTAAAAATACAGCTTTTTTCGCTGATTTTGCAGTTATTTTTTTCTGCTTTCTTGACACTCCGGGGCCTTTCCGATACTATTAGCTTATTACTCAAGGAGATGGTATCTTCCATGCAAATGACCATTGAAAATACATACGATAATCTGAAATCCAGCCTGGACGATCTGGAGCTGATGCTACACCAGATGGTCCGGATTGACCGCGCCCGGGATGTACACGAGCTGCACGATTCCATTCAGAATCTGCTGCAGGCCATGGGCGACTATACAAAGGCCGACCGGGTCTTTATTTTTGAATTCCGTGACGCTCTGCATATCTATCGCAACACCTATGAATGGTGCGCTCCCGGAATCACGCCGCAGATCGATAACCTGCAGACCATAGAGCCATCCGATATTCCCGTCTGGCAGGCGGCCTTTGAGCAGGGAGGAAATATCGTTATTCCGAATTTGGAGGATGTTCGGGACACGATGCCCGGGGAATATGAAATTCTGCGGGCACAGGACATTCACAGTGAGATTTCTTTCCCTATCTTCAGTAAGGATGCACTCATCGGCTTTCTCGGGCTGGATAACCCAACCATCGAAGGTTCACACCGTTTCATCAACCTGCTGGCGGTCGTCGGAAGTCACCTGGGCGGCGCCTGGGCCAATTTCCGTACAAGCGCCCTGCTGGAGCAGAGCCAGTCGGATCTGCGTGACAGCATGCAGGCTTTGCAGAAGGATCAGCAGGTACTGGAAGCTCTGTGCCGGGACTACACCTGTGTATACACGCTGGATCCTGTGACGGATCGCATCGAGCTGGTACAGGTAGACCCCAATGCCAACGCACAGCTGGTTCTGGCTGCCCTTCAGACCCGCCAGCTTTCTCACCATGAGATCATTCACGCCTATTACCAGAATTTCGTCGTCAAGGCTTCCGCCCGGGATTTTCTCACCCGGCTGGATGGCCGCGCGCTTCAGGAAGAGCTGAACCGGAAAGAACGTGTCATTTATCGTTTTCGCGCTCTGCCAAATTCTGCCGGGCAGGAATATTTTGAGCTGCAGGCCGTGAAAATCAACAACAAGAACAACCCTTATCGTATCCTTGTGGGCTTCCATCATATCGATGATATTGTAAATGAGGAGCTTCGGCAGCAGAAGGAGCTGGAAACGGCTCTGGCAGAGGCACGCCTGAACAGTGAGATTGTGTCTGCCATCAGCAAGATTTACTTTTCTATCTATCGCATTGATTTGAACGCGGATATTTATGATGAGATTTCCAGCGGAGAAGAATTCCACCGGCTGACTGGTCTGTCCGGAAAGGCTTCCCTGAAAATGAAGGAGCTTTGCAATACCTTCGTCACCCATGAATACTATGATCGGGTCATGCTCTTTCTGGATCTGTCCACCCTGAAAGAACGTCTGTCCAGGGACGAGTCGGTGGGCATCGAGTATCTGGCCAAGGACGGCAACTGGCATCTGGCCCGCTTTATCGTCAAGAAGCGGGATGAGAACGGCCAGGTATCCCATGTCCTCTACACCACCCGCCTGATCAGCGACACCAAGCACCGGGAGCAGAACTGGATCGTCATTGCCGAAGCGGCCAATAAGGCAAATAAGGCAAAGACGGAGTTTCTCTCCCGTATGGCCCACGATATCCGGACTCCCATGAACGCCATCATGGGCTTCACTTCCATCGCCCAGAATCAGCTGGACAACACGGAACGGCTGAAGGATACCCTGCGGAAGATTCAGATCTCCGGGCGCTATCTGCAGCAGATCGCGGACGACGTGCTGGATATCAGCCGCATCGAAAGCGGCTCGCTGAAGCTGGACAATGTGGATACCAGCATTACCAGACTGTTTCAGGATACCGCAGACACAGCCCGGGAGATTCAGCCTGAAAAGCATCTGCAGTTCTTCTGTGACGCCCATGACATCGCTTACGAGCACGTCCTTGGCGATCCGCTGCATCTGCAGCAGATCTATATGAACCTTCTGTCCAACGCGGTAAAATATACGCCTGAGGGCGGTGAAATCCATTTTGAGATTTATCAGGAGCTGCTGCCCCATAACCATCAGCTGAACCTGATTTCCATTATCCGGGATACCGGCATCGGCATGTCGCCGGAATTTATGAAGGAAATGTATTCCAAGTTTTCCCGGGCTGTGGATACCCGGGTCAATAAGGTGCGCGGCAGCGGATTGGGGCTGACCATCGTGCGGGAGCTGATGGAGTTGATGCAGGGAACCATCCATGTGCAGAGCACGCCGGGCGAAGGAACCTGTTTTAAGCTCACCATTCCGCTTACCTATCTGGATCCCGACGCAGAGCCTGACAAAATCGGACAGGAAAAAGCCCCGGCCGGAGAACTCTGCAAAGGTATGCATCTTCTCGTAGCCGAGGACAATGATTTAAATTATGAAGTGGCGTCCGAGCTTCTGGCTCTCCGCGACGTCACCTGCGACCGGGCCGAGGACGGCGCCATCTGTGTGGAGCGGTTTAATACAGCTCAGCCCTTCACCTACAACGCCATTCTCATGGATATTCAGATGCCTGTCATGGACGGACTGGAAGCCACCATGGCTATCCGCACACTGGAGCATCCCCAGGCCAAGTCCATTCCCATCATCGCCATGACGGCCAACGCGTTTACCGATGATGTGAACAGCTGTATGGCGGCCGGTATGAACCGGCATATGTCCAAGCCGCTGAATATCGACGATTTACTGGAAGTTCTCGCTTCCTACCGCAATTAAATCAAAAAACAATTAAAGCACTTCCACCTGACACATTTTCATGGTGGTCAACGCCGCCTCGTGGCTTGCGGGTGTCACGCCCGCACAGCAGGCGGCGATTACTTTCACCGGAGTCTCCGGCAGATACGCCTTGATGAGCAGTGCGTTGGATACCACACAGATATCCGTACACAGGCCAATCAGGGTCACCTCCAGTTCTTCCTTTTCCGCCAGCTTTTCGATTTTTTTCGCCAGCTTTCTGGAGCCGAAGGTGGGCTTATCGATGATCTCTGCTTCGCCCAGAGCCTTCGCCACCTTTTCGTTAATCTCCCAGCCCTTTGTTCCCTTTACACAGTGAACCACCGGAAGCTTTCTTCCTTCCTGGGTCTCCAGATAATTCTCCGGATGGGTATCTCTGGTAGCGAATACATCTTTCACATCGTATTTTCCAATTTCATCCACTACGTTATCTACAATCTGAACGGCTTCCGCTGTTCCCAGACTTCCGTCAATGAAATCATTCTGCATATCTACTACAACCAGTAATTTCCGCATGCTAAATTCCTCCAAAATACAGTTTTTCATATCCAAGCAGGCTGCACAGCCGGGTCATATAGGGCTGCTCAATCCGTGCTTTCTTCAATACCTCTTCCTGGGCGAAGACCTCTTCCCGGGTTCCGTCAGCCAGTACCTGGCCGTGGGCCATGACAATGACACGCTCGAAATTCTCCGCCACGAAATCCATATCGTGAAAAATGGCCAGCACGGTCCGCCCCTCTGACCGGAGCTTCCGATTCTGCCAAGACGGGCCATGATGCCAACTGCGATACCGATGCCAAGACTGGTCAGTGCGTAAACCAGGGTAATGGAATCGCCCGTGGTAAAGCCATAGATCAGGTTATTGGCCGCACCGCAGATACCGCCGATGATGGGGTCGCCCAGATTGTCCAGAAGCTTCAGATGCGGCATCAGTTCCATATGCTACTCCCTCTTTCTTCTCTGTCTGTTGTCTGCATTGAACATAAAAATAGCACTTTACAGGTGTCTTGTCAACTGTAAAGTGCTGTTTAAAAGGGCTGCCCGGAATTTGGACAGCCCTTTTCGCTATTTATCAAGGCATTTTTTCAATTCTTCCACAGTCGCCGCAATCCTCGCTGCGCCTGCTTCCGTGAGCTCCTCCCGGCTGCCATAGCCGTAAAGCACGCCGATGCAGGGAAGGCCGTTTTCTCTGGCTCCGCGGACGTCATTTTCCCGATCGCCGACCATCACAGCCCCGGACAGATCATAGCTCCCCGCCTCTATAGCATAGCGGAGCACATCCGCCTTCTCCACCCGGTTTTCGTCCATACTGGCTCCCGCAATCCGATCGAAATATTGTGCCAGCCCGAAATGTTCCATAATCTGAACCGCAAACTCTTCCGGCTTGGAAGTAGCAACGACCAGCTTCCGTCCGGCGTCTTTCAGATACGCCGCCAGTTCCCTGATGCCGGGATACACGGAGTTCTCAAACATTCCCTTTTCCGCATAGTACTCCCGGTAATATTCAATACTTTTTTGGCACTGATCTGGCGTAAAGTTATAATATTTCGCAAAGGATTCCGCCAGCGGCGGACCTACAAATGCATTTAACACGCTGTAGTCCTCCACCTTGATATTCCATTTATTCAGGGCATACGCCACTGAATGAGTGATACCCGGGCCGGAATCTGTCAAGGTTCCATCCAAATCAAAGAAAATCGTCTGATACATGTTATTCTCCTGTGTCGATCTCATCCGTGTCATCACTTTCTCCGGTATCAATCTCGCCAACTGCCGCGGAACCGTCTGTTGGCGGCTGATTTACCGCGCCGATTACATTGCCCGGATGCAGGCTGCAGGGCTTCGCTACCAGCGGGGAACCGGATACGCTGTTATCCTCCGGAACCAGGGTAATAACCCGGAACTCATGTACCGGGCACGCGTCTGTGGCCAGAGCGCCGCTCTCCACGCAGGCCTCACCGGTTACATGAACGTCACAGTACTCCGTAGGCACAGTTCCCTCCGCAAAGTATTCTGTTTTCACCATACCGTCACAGATGCCGGGAATCGGAAGCTTACCGGACGCCGCGCATACAGTGGCGCTGGTTACGGAAGACGGTTTCGGAAATCCGATATCGGACTGTCCCTCGCTTAATCTGGACATCACTGCCTTCCAGATCTTTTTGTGGTAACCGGTCTCTCCCTTCTTACTGGAGAGCTCATGGTTATTATCATAGCCGGCCCAGATACCCGCCGTGTAGTAAGGCGTGTAGCCTACGAACCAGACGTCGCGGTTATCCGATGTCGTACCGGTCTTACCGGCAACGCTCATGCCGCCGAAGTTCACGGCTTTACCGGTACCCGTGGTCACTACATCCTGCATGGCGCTGGTCAGAAGCCATGCGGTACTATCCTTCAGGACAGTTCTGCTGTAAGCTTCCGTATTATCAATCAGGACATTACCGTCGTGATCGGTAATCTTTGTGTAGAAAACCGGCTTTTCATAGACACCGCCGTTGGCGATGGTTGCGTAGGCAGCAGTCAGTTCCACGTTCTTGACGCCATTCGTGATACCACCCAATACCATAGCCTGGGTGTAATCGTTCCTGCCATCCTTCAGCTCTTTCTGCATGGTGGTAATACCCATATTTTCCAGGTAATTGATGCCAATCGCCGGAGTGATATCCGTAATCGTCTTCACAGCTACGATATTCATAGACTGCTCAATACCTCTCCGGAGAGAAGTCCAGCCCTGATAATTCTCGCCGTTCCAGTTCCGGACCGGACGTCCCTTGCCGCCGTCGTAATTATAGGGTGCGTCATACTGGGTAGTCGCCAGCGTCATACCCGCGGAATCCAGCGCTGCCGCGTAGGCCGCCACCACCTTGAAGGTAGAACCGGGCTGACGGGTCGTATCTGTGGCACGGTTCAGGGACAGGCTCTCGGTCTTCTCGCCGCGGCCACCTACAATTCCCTTCACATAGCCTGTGGACTGATCCATCACAACCATGGAAACCTGCGGCTGGATGGTCATATTGATGGTCTCGTAAATCTTGTCGCCGTCCTCCACGATGGATTCTTTGTAGGCGTCGATGTGCGCCTGCGCGTCCTCCTCGCTGTCAAACAGCAGCTCAAACTTCGAGGATTCATTTTCCTTGAAATACTTCTCCATCATCTCTTTGCTGTAGTTGGTCTGCGTGCCGTCCGGCTTCACCACGGTCAGAGCGTACTCCAGGCCTATCTTGGCACCTGCCGGATAGTTATCCTCATTGGATGTCTCCTCGTCCATAATCTTCTGGACTTCCGGATCCTGCGCGGTCTCGATGGTCAGGCCGCCGTTGTATACCAGATTATAAGCCTGCTGGGATGTGTATCCCTTGACCTCCTGCAGATCGTTGATCACCTGCGCAATGGTCGCATCCACATAATAGGAATAGACGCTTGCGCTGCTCTTGGTCTCATTGGTGGTCTGAATGCGGTCATAGACGTCATCCGCCATGGCCTCCTGATATTCTTCCTCGCTGATATGACCGCATTTTTTCATATCTTCCAGTACAATCTCACGCCGCTTGGCATTCTCCTCCGGATCTGTAACCGGATTGTACTTGGTGGGGCTCTTGGTGATACCCGCGATAACCGCAGCTTCAGAGACACTCAGTTCGCTGACGTCCTTATTGAAATAGCGGTTGGCTGCCGCCTGAATACCCAGAGTATTCTGTCCTAAATTGATCGTATTCAGATAGGCTTCCAGAATTTCATCCTTGGTCATGATCTTCTCAAGCTCCAGAGCCAGATACTGCTCCTGAAGCTTACGCTCAATCTTCTCCACCAGCGTATCCTCACTCATGAAGTCAAAGACACTGTTCTTCAGAAGCTGCTGGGTAATGGTGCTGGCGCCTTCGGTTTTCCTGAAGCCGCTGGCGATCCCCTTCATGCCTGCTCTGATGATACCCTTCAGGTCAATGCCGTTATGCTTATAAAATCGCTCGTCCTCTACATCTACAAAAGCTTTCTGCACATGCTCCGGAATATTGTCAATATCCACCCAGACACGGTTGGATCCCGCTGTGATAAGCTCTGCCATTTTATTTCCATCAGAGTCTACCATGACGGACTTGTATCCTCTCGGAATCACACTGGTGCTGTCAATATCCGGCGCATTGTCGATGACTCCCTTGACGATTCCGATTCCGGCGCACAGACCGATCACGCCTGCTGCCAGCAGGCAAACCAGAAATGCTTTTATAAAAATTACGCTGGCCTTTTTACCGGCCTTCGCGGACTTGGAGTGCATAGACTTCTGCTTTTTCGAAGTACTGCGTTTCCCGTAATTCATGTTTTATCCTCCTATACATCCAATCATTATATCAAAAAGTAATGTCAGAATAAAGAGTTATTTGAGAAATTCACAGTTTCTTAAGCATTTCCCCGCGTCTGTCCCTTGTGCGGAGACGCCTGTTTATATTATAATAATATACACTGTAAAAATTTAATATCTGTGACAGCTTTCGACATTCTTTTTTCAGGTATTCCTGTATAATTTTTGAAAACCCGGCACAGCCCGACGCAAAGGAGATTATCATGCAAAAAGAATACCTGATTGAAACCCGTTCTGTCACAGACGAAAAAGGAAACCTGCTGCACCTGAAATATTATCTGATAGAGGAAGAACGGCCCGTATCACCCGCCCCGCTCTATCGGATCTGCATTAAAAAATCACTGACGGAGTATCCCGGAGTGGAGGAGGCGGAAAGCACGCCGCCCGTATCAGCTTCAGAAAGCCGGGCCCGGGAAATGCTCCGAAGTCTAATAAAGAATGCAGTGACGCCCGTATGTCTTCTGGAAATCGTGGACGATATGATGTCTCTGGAGAGCGGACAGGCTTCCTGAAAGGAAGTAACATGTCAGAAACATACCGTTTTGCATATGAGGGCGGTGTGGGTGAGCTTGTGGAAAAAAAATCCCGTTTTATCGCCACAGTAACCCCCGTCACCTCTGAAGAAGAAGCCCTTCGCTTCATCGAACAGACAAAGAAAAAATACTGGGATGCCCGTCATAACTGCACAGCCTTCACCATCGGCAGCCGCCACCAGCTGACCCGCTGCAGCGACGATGGCGAACCGGCCGGAACCGCGGGCCGTCCCATGCTGGACGTCCTCTTAAAAGAAGATATTCACAATGTGGCCGTTGTCGTAACCCGCTATTTCGGCGGCACCCTGCTGGGCACCGGCGGACTGGTGCGCGCCTATTCCGGGGCGGTTCAGGAGGGACTCCGAAGCTCCGTGATTCTTACCCGTCAGTCCGGCGTACGACTGGAGATCCGCACCGATTACACAGATCTGGGTAAAATTCAGTATCTGATGGGACAGGAACAAATTCCGACCCTCGCTTCCGATTATACCGATTCCGTCTATCTCGAAGCCCTGGTGCCTGTCAGACAGCTGGAGTCTTTTTGCAATGCCCTGACGGAAGGAACTGCCGGAAAAGTATCGCTCACAAAAGGAGACCCCTGTGATTACGCCCTGAATGGCGGCGAATTGCTTCTGCTTGATGAGGGGGAGCCTGTATGAAGACCTTTTCCCCCCGGTTCCGAAAAGCACTCCCGGTTCTTCTGATTACTGCCGCCCTGGCGCTCTCACTCTCTGCCTTGGGACTCTGGAAATACCGCTTCTCCCGGCTTGAAGCTCCTCTGAAACCGCTCTGTATCAATGAGCTCTCAGTTTCCAGCCTCGCCACGCAGGTCGGCGGTTCCACGATATACGAGGATTACATCGAGCTCTACAATCCCAATAATAATACAATTTCCCTGGACGGACTGTATCTGTCTGATACTTCCGACTACACGCTGGCCCCGCTGCCCGATGTTACCATCGGCCCCGGCGCTCATCTCTGCATCTACGCCGCAGGGCAGGATGGCTCCGTGCCTGAAGGGCAGACTTCTGTCCCTTTCAGTCTCTCTGAAAACGAAACTGTCTCACTGACACGTTTAGAGGAAAATACAGCCGATACAGCATCCTCCGTTTTGCTGGATACCGTCTACATCCCCGATTCTATGAAAATCGGAGCTGTCTATGCACGCACGGAAGACGGCGGATACCTGCCACCGGATTCTCCGGTCGATAAGGCTGTGGTGCTGCGCGCCGTCGCTTTTGACGCCGCCGGTAATTCCAGCAATATCACTACGGCCACCTATTTTATCGACTTTGATCAGAAGGATGGGTATGAAAATGCTGCTGTGCTTTCTCTCGTGACGGATCCGGACAACCTTTTTTCTTCTGAAACCGGTATTTACGTCCGCGGCGCCCTGTATGATGACGCCATGGAAGCCGGACTCATTTACAACGGCCTTCCATGGACCTATCTGACCGAATACACCAACTATTATCTGGAAGGCGCAGAAGCTGAACGCCCGGTCTATATCCAATTCTTTGACGCCTCCCGGGAAGAGACGCTGGCTCAGGACTGCGGTATACGGATTCGCGGCAATGAATCCCGTCATTTCCCGCAGAAAAGCTTCTCCCTGTACGCCAGAAGCCGCTATGGTTCCTCTTCCTTTTCGCCTGTTTTCTTTGATACGGGCATTTCCTATCCGAATCTGATACTGAACTCCGGCCGTCAGCTAAAGAAGATCTTTTTCTTTTCCCTGGTGGAAGACCGCGATACGGCCATTCAGCAATATACTCCCTGCCAGGTCTTTCTGAACGGCGAGTATTGGGGCATGTATTACCTGATGGAAAAATATTCCTCCGAATATCTTGCAGGACATTACGACGTAGCTCCCGACAATACCCTGCTCGTCAAGGATACCCGCTATGTGGAAAATGGCAGCCCTCAGGATTATTGCCCGCTACAAAGAACTCCGCACCTTTCTCGCGGAGCAGAATCTGGCTGATCCGGACGTCTATCAGGAGCTTCTCACCAAAATGGATATGCAGAGCTTCATCGACTGGATGTGTACCAACATCTACATCGCCAACACCGATACCAAGCCTCTGGGTGGAAATGTCCTCACCTGGCAGACACTCACACCGGAAAACGATGCCGAGGACTTCCGCCGCCAGTTTGTCCTGACCTTCCTGGACATGGCCAACGAGAGCTTCCGCTGGGAGCACGTAAAAGCGCTTCTGGAAAATTTTGAAGAACAGCATGCCTGGGCTGACACAGGCTGGATGCGCTGGAACACAGCTCCCCAGATAGGCACCTTCGAAGAACAGACCGCGGAGCTCCACACATTCTTCGAGCACCGTGCCGAATACATCATCCCGATGCTGGCCGAACATTTTGGCCTGCAAGGGCCATTAGTTGACATAACTTTATCTTCTGTTCCGGACAAGCAGGGCAGCATCAAACTGAATACCATCTCCCCGGATCTTTCCGAAACCGACTGGAACGGACAGTATTACACGGATTATCCCATGACCGTAAGGGCGGACTCCGCCAAAGGATATCGGTTTGTACGCTGGGAAGTAGATGGCGGAGAGATTGTTTCCGGTGATGTAAATGATCCGGAAATCCAGGTTCATCTGTCCGGAGACGTCCGCATCACCGCCCATTTTAAGAAAGAGATCAAACTTTTACATGCTAAGGAGTAATGACTTTGAAACAACTATCCCCCCGCCGGAAAACGATCGTCTCCATACAACTCGCCGGTATTACGCTCGGTCTGGCTCTGCTTGTCGTTCTGGGCTTCAAATACCGCACCGTCAGCTACACGGAGCCGGTTCTCTCCCTGAAAATCAATGAAATCTGTGTCGCTAATCCGGGAACTCCGGTCAGCCACGGCGTCACCTACCAGAACTATCTTGAGCTGTACAATCCCACCCGGAAAACCATTTCCCTGGCAGGGCTTCGCGTCGGCACCGATTCCGAAACATCAGATATGCTGCTTGTGGGGGAAATCGCGCCGCATGGCTATGCCTGTATCTATGCTTTGAGCGGAGACGCTCCCGCCCCGGAAGGCAGTCTCGGCATCTCCCTTGATCTCTCCAACGCCAAAACTGTCACAGTCACCTGGGAAGAAATCACTGTTCTGACAACCCTGAAGACCGAACCGACTCTTCCGGTGGATGCCGTCACGCTGCCTGCCTCTCTGACAGCCGGGACCGTTTACGCCCGCACGGAAGACGGCGGAGATGATTTTGCTGAACTGCGCCCCACCCCCGGCTCCTCCAACACAGAAGCACACCGGCTTCTGTCAGAGCAGCCGGTCATTGAGACGCCCAGCGGCTTCTATCAAAACTCCGTCACCGTCTCTATGTCCGTCCCGGATGGGCTCACCATCCGCTATACCCTGGATGGCAGTGTGCCCGATGAAACCTCGCCGGTCTATGACGGCTCTCTGACTTTTACCGATCCCGGCAGTCAGCCCAATGTCTACTCCGCACGGACCGATATCGCAGCCGAGACCACCGCCTATCTTCCGCCCACAGAAGCCGTAGACAAAGCAGTCATCCTCCGCGCCGCAGCCTTTGACGCAGACGGCAATCAGAGCAATCCGGTGACCGCCACCTACTTCATCAACCTGGACCGGAAAGAGGGCTACCAGAATGCCTGGATCGTCTCCCTGATTTCTGAGCCCGACAACCTTTTCTCCGACGAACGTGGTATCTATGTCCGTGGATCCGTCTATGAGCAGGCTCTGCAGGATGGCATCATCTATGAAGAATTCCCCTGGATTGATCTGATGGATTACATGAACTACCACCGGGAAGGCTCTGAGTCCGAGCGGCGCGCGCAGCTGACCATTTTCGACAGCGAGAGCACTGTCCGCATCGATCAGGAATGCGGCATCCGCATACGCGGCAACGCCTCCCGCAGCTTTCCGCAGAAAAGTTTCACCCTGTTTGCCCGCAAACGCTACGGGAACAATACCTTCGCCTCGGTTTTCAGCGATCCGGACGAGACCTGTCCGACCCTGATTCTGAACAACAGCCGTACCCTGACTAAGACCTTTTTCTTCCGTCTGGTGGATGACCGCAACACCGCCGGACAGGAATACCGGCCCTGTCAGCTCTTCCTGAACGGAGAATACTGGGGCATGTACTATCTGATGGAAAAATACTCCGCTGAATATCTGGAAAATCATTATCAGGTACCGGCGTCTGATATTCTGCTCATCAAAGACAGCGAAGAAATCCAATCCGGCAACGCCGAAGACTACACCTGCTGGCAGGAAGTCCTGGACCTCTTCCGGACGGATCTGTCTGATCCGGATAACTACACAGCGCTCCTGGAAAAAGTAGACATCCAGAGCCTCATCGACTGGCTCTGCACCAACATCTACATTGCCAACACCGACACCCGCCCTCTGGGCGGCAATGTCTACACCTGGCGAAGCATACGCCCCACCGGCGAAGATTACAACGATGGCAAATGGCGCTGGATCCTCTACGACCTGGACGACGCCCTGGCCGTGGGAACCGAATATGAAAATAACGAGCCCTGGAAGATGGACGCCTTCACTGACCACGCAGGCTACTACCCGGCAGGACTTCTGGACACGGAGCCCCTGCCAGGCCTCATGCGGAACGAAGACTTCCGCCGTCAGTTCGTTCAGACCTTTCTGGACATGACCAACGAAAACTTCGATGCAGACCGCGTCAGCACCCTTCTGGACGAACAGAAAGCCAGCACCTCCGACCAGGCAGCCATCAGCTGGCAGCGCTGGAACGCGGAGCTCTGGTACGATACCTACGACGCCCAGATCGAGACTCTGCGCACCTACTTCGAGAACCGCCGCGAAGTCGTCCTCGCCCAGCTGGCCGACCACTTTGACCTGAACGGCGAATTGGTTGACATAACTTTAGATGTCCGCACCGAAGGAAGCGAAGATGAACCCGGCGGCACCGTCACCCTGAATACCATCACTCCCGACCTGACCACATCCGACTGGACCGGCCAGTACTACACCGATTATCCGGTGTCCTTACAGGCCCTGCATGCCAAGGGGTATCGGTTTGTGTGCTGGGAGATAGAAAATGGGGAGATTGTGTCGGGGGACTCGGAACACAAGAAGATAGAGGTGCAGTTACATGGGGATACGCGGGTAACTGCGGTGTTTGAGAAAAAATAGATTCAGGTTGTGAGGTCCGAGGGGCAGAACATCCCCCCTGGGCGACACGGTCGAAATCCTACTCGTCGCAGGCGGCTTATACGCATCTGACCGCCCAACTCGGCCCTAAAGGGCCTCAAACAGGGGCTCCTTCAGATGCTGCCTAGCCTGCTCCTCCCTACGGATTTCTCCCTACCGTCACCCAGGGGGGATGTTCTGCCCCTCGGGCCAATCTACGTTTTCATATATATATATAACGTCCGCATTTTCTGCAAGAAAACAGGACAGGGACTTTGTAGTTTTCCAGTGTACAGCGTTTTAGCGGACTGCGTGGGGCACCTGCGGACCTCGAGTCCGTGGGTGACACACACTGTCCGATAAACGATGAACACGGAAAATACAAAGTCCCTGCCCGTCCGTCTTCTATACCTTACTTCACGTTAAACGCCTTAATTCCCGGATAAACCGCTGACTTACCCAGCGCCTCCTCGATACGCAGCAGCTGATTATACTTCGCCACACGCTCACTTCTGCTCGGCGCACCCGTCTTAATCTGGCAGGTATTCAGCGCAACCGCCAGATCTGCGATCGTCGTATCCGCAGTCTCGCCGGAACGATGGGAGGTAACAGCCGTATAACCAGCCTTATGAGCCATCTTGATAGCTTCCAGCGTCTCAGACACAGAACCAATCTGGTTCAGTTTGATCAGAATAGAGTTACCGCAGCCCATCTCAATTCCCTTAGACAGACGCTCCGTATTGGTCACAAACAGGTCATCGCCAACCAGCTGTACCTTGTCGCCCAGACGGGCCGTCAGCTTCTGCCAGCCTTCCCAATCCTCCTCATCCAGACCATCCTCGATCGAAATAATCGGATACTTTTCGCAAAGGTCAGCCCAGTGCTCAATCAGCTGCTCCGCCGTAAATTCTGTACCGGCCTTCGGCAGCTTGTAAAAGCCCCTGCCCTTCTCGCTCTTCCACTCAGAAGAAGCCGCATCCATTGCAATCATGAAATCCTTACCCGGCTCGTATCCGGCCTTCTTTACGGCCTCCAGAATCGTCTCAATAGCCTCTGCGTCAGATTTAAGTGCCGGAGCAAAACCACCCTCATCACCGACGGATGTGGCCAGCCCTCTCTCTTTCAGGATAGACGCCAGCGCATGGAATACCTCCGCACACCATCTTAGGCACTCCTTAAAGGAAGGCGCGCCCACCGGCATGATCATGAACTCCTGTACATCCAGTCCGGAGGACAGTGCATGGCAGCCACCATTTACAATATTCATCATCGGCACCGGCAGGCGATTGCCATTGATGCCGCCCAGGAAACGATACAGCGGCATATCCAGAGCTGCTGCTGACGCACGGCAGGTCGCGATGGATACGGCCAGAATCGCGTTTGCACCCAGCTTGGACTTGTCCTTCGTGCCGTCCGCCTCGATCATGGCGCGGTCTACGGCGTAGATGTCAGAAGCATCCAGGCCTTTGACTGCCTCATTGATAATGGTATTGATGTTCTCTACGGCCTTTGTAACGCCCTTTCCCAGATATCGGCTTTTGTCACCGTCACGCAGCTCCAGCGCCTCAAATTCACCTGTAGAAGCGCCGCTGGGAGCGGTTCCGCGCGCTACGGTGCCATCTGCCAGAGTTACCTCAGCCTCTACCGTCGGATTTCCTCTGGAATCCAGAATCTCTCTTCCCACAACCTTCTCAATCTGTAAAAAATCCATTTTGATAATCTCCTTTCCTTGATCTGCGCATATTTTTGCGCATATAGGTATCCCCGTAGGGGATTTCAATATATCCTCATAGGGAATCTTTCTTCGGGCAGAACACCGGAAGATGCAAGGGAGCCACCCGATACATCTTCCCAGTCTCATGGACACAGGAAGGATAATCCAATTCCTCCCAAAGGAGTCTGCCTGATTTATTCACATGTAGTTAGTGTTATCTAACTCCCTGTATCGTAACAGATTCCATTTTTTAAGTCAATGCGCGGATGCCCTTTTCTCATAGTATTGACAAAGATTATCAAATTATTTACTTTGAAAACATCGATTCAAATTTCTGAAACGAAAGCAGCTGCGTGAACAAATAAAAAACAGCAGTCGAAACACATGGGATCTGGCTGCTGCTTTCTTATCTCTCTTTCTTTATCTCTTAATCTGTCCGTAGTAAGCATTCGCACCGTGCTTTCTCAGGAAATGCTTGTCCTGGATTACCTGCGGAGCCGGCTGAACTCTGGCGTTCAGAATCTCAGTGCGGCATGCCATCTTGGCAACCTCTTCGAGAACGACTGCGTTGTGTACTGCGTTGGCTGCGTCGGTTCCCCAGGTGAACGGTCCGTGGTTGGTACACAGAACGCCCGGTACGTGCATCGGATCGATGCCTCTCTCGTTGAAGGTCTCGATGATAACAAGGCCTGTGTTCTTCTCATACTCACCGTTGATCTCGTCAGCGGTCAGGCTTCTTGCACAGGGAATCTCGCCGTAGAAGTAGTCTGCGTGAGTGGTTCCGTAGCAGGGAATGCTGCGGCCTGCCTGTGCCCAGGAGGTAGCCCACGGAGAATGGGTATGTACCACGCCTCCAATCTTCGGGAATGCCTTGTACAGCTCCAGATGGGTCGGTGTATCGGAAGACGGATTGTAATCGCCCTCTACTTTATTACCGTTCAGGTCGATAACTACCATATCTTCCGGCTTCAGCAGATCGTACTCAACTCCGCTGGGTTTGATTACGAAAAGTCCTTTTTCACGGTCAATTCCGCTGACATTTCCCCATGTATAGGTGATGAGTCCTCTTCTCGGAAGCTCCATATTTGCTTCGTATACCTGTTTTTTCAGTTCCTCTAACATGATTTTTCCTCCTTGAAAATGATACTGCGGACCGCGCTTAGTCGTTTTCTTTCTGATCCAGAAGCTTACGCATGGCAGAATTTGCAAAATGCAGGTCTGCCTTCCAGTCTTCCTTGCCCAGATACCAGAACTCCGTTACATAACGGCGTACGCCCATCTCCCATGCGGTGTCAATCATCGCCGGAAAATCTACCTGTCCCTCTCCGTACATCATGTCGCGGAATTTACCCGGAACAGTTTCTTTCAGATGCATAGCAACCACATGACCGTCACAGCTTCGAAGATCTGCAAGTACATCGGTTCCGTAAGTGATTGCTGCATTATTGATGTTACCACAATCCGGATATACATTCAAGTAAGTGGAATTAATCTTGTCCACATATTTCATGGACTTTTCGCAGGTATTCATGAACTCGGTCTCCATGGTCTCAAAGCCCATGAGTACGCCTGCTCTGGCTGCCATCCGGGCAGCCTTCTTAAGGTTCCGTCCGAAACGCTCTACGGTCTCCGGTGTGGACTCGTCGTAATATACGTCGTAGCCTGCCAGCTGAATGATGCGGACGCCCAGGTCGTCTGCCAGCTGAATAGCCTTCTCCATGATCTCCAGGCTTCTGGCCTCTGTCGCCGGGTCGCTGCTTCCCAGCGGGTATTTCCGGTGACCGGACAGACACATGCTGCGAATGGGCAGACCCACCTCATACATGGTCTTTACCAGTTCCAGGCGTTCTTCCTTCGTCCAGTCCAGACGGGCCAGCTTCGCGTCGGTCTCATCGATACTGATTTCCACGAAATCGTAGCCTGCCTCTTTGGCCGCCTCCAGCTTCTCTTTCCAGGTCAGCGTGTTCGGCATGGCTTTCTCGTATAATCCAATGCTATATGCTTTCATAATATTTCCTCTCATAGGGAGAGCCCTTACAGGCTCTCAATCTCATAAAACGCGATTTCGTCAATCTCACGGTTGGTGGACAGGATACCCAGCTTGTTGCCCGGTTTCTTGTATACACGGGTATTTGCCGGTCCTACGTTATGATCCAGCACTTCCAGAACATAATCCTTGCCGTCATGGTAGCATGCCATCAGGTCGCGGTCGCCCTTACGGTTGCCGATGATCGCCATGCCCTTGCCCAGGATCTCCGCACCCCAGATACCGTGCAGAAACTCATAGGAGCCCTCAAAGGTTTTCACGCAGGTATACTTGCCGTCTGCCTTCTTGTAAATCTTGATGGTGTCGCCGTGGAACGGTGTCATTACCAGCATCTCATCCTCGCCGTCTCCGTCGAAATCAGCGAAGGTCATATCGCTGGCCGGATCCTCTGTCAGAGTTTCTACGGTCCACTCGCCGCCTTTTTCAGCAGGCGGTGTTACCTTGAAGATGCCGTTCTCGGTTCCCACGATACCGCTCATGACGCCGTCCTTCTCTACGCGGCAATAGCCATGATTCTTCAGCAGATCCTCCTTCAGCGGAACCAGCTTGATCTGGTTGTTCTCGTTGATGTCGCTTAAGTCATTCGGAAGCTCGCCGACCCATACCTTACCCGGCATACTCCAGTCGTCCTTGAACTCATGACCGGACTTCAGCGCGCAGGCAATGATGTAGTTTACGCCGCCTCTGGTCAGGATATCGAAACGATGTACGAAGGGCAGGTCTACGATGGTCTTTACTACCCAGTCATTCTTTCCCTTCGGGGAAGCCAGAATGATCTTTGCCTCCTTGGAATCATTCGGTGAATAGAATTTATGGGTAGCAAGGAACTCGCCGTTGCTTCCCGGAATCTGAACCATAGTCATAACTCCGCCCGGCTCGTCCCATACGGTCTCCTCCAGGTTTCCATCCAGGTCAAACAGCAGGCACTTGTTTACCTTCTCTGCTGCTACCAGCATATGCTCTGTTCCGTTGTAGGTCAGCGGACAGATAGAATAGCATTTCTCAAGCTCATGTGTTTTAATCTTATTTACCTTCATTGTCACAATCTCCTAATCTGTAACTGTTCAGTACCTGACCAGTTACCTAATCTACTTGATATACCCAGGTTCCCATTTCTCGAAATTCACAGACCATCTGCGCCGGGGCATTTACGTCCGTGATAATATTTTCTATCTTCTCCGGCGGACAGGATACGCCTCCGGTTCTGATACCGAATTTGGAGCTGTCTGCCAAAATATAGGTCGTTCCAGTCACTCTCTGAAACATCATCTGATTCAGGTTTACCTCGCTCATCATCTCTGTCACCATACCGATATCCGGACTGATACCCGTACATCCGACAAAGCACTTTTTCGCGGCCACATAGGCCAGACTGTTCTTGGTGAAATCACCCACCATGGCGCCCTTCTGATAACGGAGTTCTCCGCCCAGAAGCACAATGGTCGCCTGGGAGGGATTCTCTTCGTTAATAATATTTCCATTATTTGTAATGATCGTTACATTCCGGCTGGTGATATATTTTACCATAGCAAGAGCTGTGGAGCTGGTATTCAGAAGAATACTGTCTCCATCCTCCACCAGACCGGCCGCATACCTGGCAATTCTTTCCTTTCGAAGCTCCCGGCTGTTCTGGCGCGGAACCTCCGCATTTCCTGTACGCGCTCCTCCGTAGAAACGCTCCAGCAATTTATGTTCTTCCAGATACTGGAGATCGCGTCGAATCGTCAGAGGTGATACCTGCAGCTGCTCCGATAAGCTGTTTACAGATACATCTCCACCATTCCTCACGGTCTCCAAGATTCTCTCTCTTCGACTGTTTACAATTGAACGGCTTATTTTCACGACGCCACACTCCTTCTCTCTTATTTACCCAAAACTCAAAAGCGCCTCCCCGCGGCCTTCCAGCCACAGGGAAGCGCCCTCGTTTTAGTTATTACTCAAGCGGCACTCCGGATGCTTTCAGTTTTTCTTCCATCTCTGCCTGGGACATTACGTTCTTCAGACCGATTACATGGACACCCTTTGCTTCTGCTTCCTTGAACATAGAGATGAAGTTCAGCGGGCAGAATACTACATCAAACTGAGTTGCGGAGCTCTTTCCTTCAGAAAGAGAGCAGTGATGCAGCTTTCCAACCTTGATACCCAGAGACTTTACAACCTTCTCTGTAGTCATCTTCATCATCAGACTTGTTCCGGCGCCGTTTGCGCAGCAAACCAAAATGTTCAGCATTGTCGTTTCCTCCTATCGGATTAACTTGTATATTTGACGAATCTTTATTCAGCCTTCTTAGCCTTCAGCTCTTTGTATGCTTCCCAGTCCTCAGTCATCAGGAAGTAGCCTTCCTTGTCAGCTCTGTACTGCAGCTGCGGGATAGCCAGCAGGGCAACGATTACGATTGCCAGACCTGCGTAGCTTAAGTACTTCATCAGAACTGTGAATACCGGCCATACAACTGCCCAGTCCCACATACCAAGGTATCCGCCGTATGCTGCCATACCTACCCAGCCTGCGATTAATGCAGAACCGAATACCTGGCACAGACCGGAGATAAACGGCAGGATAAGTGCTGCCTTCAGACCGCCCTTGTTATTAGCATACACCGCGATGGTCGCATTGTCAAAGAAAACAGGTACGAATCCGGCAATTACCAGTACCGGGCTCTTCAGAAGAATCAGAGCGCCGATGGCAAGGAACTGTCCAAGAGCACCAGCCAGGAATCCAAGCGGTACTGCGTTCGGAGAACCGAAACCGTAAGATACTGCACAGTCTACTGCCGGTACGGAACCCGGGAGCCACTTATTGGCAATACCCTGGAAGGAATTGGTCAGCTCTGTTACGAAGGTACGAACACCCAGCTGCAGGATTGCCAGATATACTGCGAAGTTCAGGCAGACAGTCAGGATATAGAACAGGAAGCTCTGTCCTTCCTTCATGAATCCGGCCTCAGTCAGATAATCTCTGCCAAGAATCAGAAGGATTGCTCCAAAGAATACAGTCATCAGGATTGCGGTACATACCATGTTCTCATTGAAGATGGACATAAAGCCCGGAAGCTCGATATCCTCCAGCTTCTTGGAAGCCTCTTTGCCCTTCTTTACATCGCGCTCATGCATCTTGCCTGCGATCCAGGAGAACAGTGCCACTCCCATGATCTGCTGATGTCCAAGACAGAAGCCTGCGCCGTCTGTCAGCTCCTGGGTCGGCTTGATGGTCAGGTTGGAGCCTACTGCCCAGTACAGACCAAGTACGATTGCCATTACCACCAGAAGCGCTGTGTTATTGGTAGCCAGTCCCGGCAGTGCAAACAGGATCAGCCAGTAAGCTGTGGAAGCCTGCTGTACCTGTACGTGACCTGTGGTAAACAGGGAACGAAGCTTTGTCACCTTACTGAAACGAACCAGTAAAATATTGATGATAAACGCAATCAGAAGAAGCAGCATAACCTGTGAAAAGGGCTTTCCAAATACTTCCTCCACACCTGCGGTTACCGCGTTCTGTCCGAAATACGGGTCGATAACCATAGCGTCCAGATTGAAACGATCCTTCAGACCTACCAGCACCGGACGGAAGTTACTTACCAGTCCGCCGGAACCTGCTGCCAGGATCATGTAACCTACGACTGCCTTGATGGTTCCGCCAAGTACATCATACCAGGGTTTCTTCAACAGTACATAACCAATCAGTACAATCAGGCCGATCATCCAGGCCGGCTGCTGCAGAATGTTCGTAGCAAAATACGACCATGCTCTCATTAAAATATCCATAACTCTTTTCCTCCTACATTTTCCCCTTTATGATAACTGCAGCCCGACCTCACGGGCCGCAGTCAGGTTCTTACTTGTCCAGATACTTCTCCTGAAGCTTCAGCAGATCCTCGGGCCCCTCAGCCTTCAGAAGCTCTGCTACCAGCTCCTCGTTCATCAGCATCTCGGACAGACGCATCATATTATTCAGATGCTGATCCGGGTTGCAGGATGCCAGTGTGAAGAACAGCTGAGCGTCCTTTTCCGGGTCGTTTGGGTCAAAGCTGACCGGCTTCTCCAGCTTCATGAAGCCGATGGCCGTCTTATTGACTCCGACTGCGCCCTCCTGGGAATGCGGCATCGCGATGTTCGGCATGATTACGATATACGGACCGTACTTGCGAACGCACTCTACGATGTCATGGGCATAGTTGGATTCTACCGTTCCGTCTGCCTCCAGAGACTTGCAGCTCATGATGATAGCGTCTTCCCAGTCCTTTGCTTCCTTGGCAAACAGATAATGCTTCTTTTCTACAAACTCTCTTAACATAATCCTCTTCTCCCTTATTCCAAAGCTTACAGACAGGAACGGAACGGAATGTTCTGGGGATGCTCGAAGCAGTCCTCAAAGCCTCTTCTGTGATGATAGTAAATCTTATCCTTGTCCTGGGGATAGGTGTACTTTCCGCCTACCTGCCAGAAGAACGGATGGAACTTATACTCGTTTCTGTCTTTCTTGAAATCATACAGAACCTTGATCTCGTCGCAGTCAGCCTGGAAGTTGGTCCATACGTCCCAGTGAATCGGAACAACAACCTTACACCGCAGGTTCTCAGCCATACGAAGGATATCGATGGATGTCATCTTATCCTGCATACCGATGGGGTTCTCACCGAAGGAACCAAAGGCAACATCAATATCATAATCCTTACCATGCTTTGCAAAGTAAATGGAGAAGTGAGAGTCACCGGAGTGATAGATATTTCCGCCCGGAGTCTTAACCAGGTAGTTTACTGCCTTATCATCCATATCGGTGGGGCAAACGCCTGTCAGCTCTTCTCTGTTCTCGCTGGTATCGTCTGTGGTAACGATACAGGTACGGTCGAAGCTGTCCAGCGCGATAATCTCAAGGTCTTTGATCTTGATGGTGTCGCCCGGCTTCACAGTAATGCAGCGGTCTTCCGGAACGCCCCATTTTACCCAGGTCTCTACAGACTTCTTCGGTCCGATGAAGGGTACCGGAATCTCTTTTCCGTTCTCATCGGTCGTAGTCATTCCGCTCTGGATAACATGTGCTGCCCACTCTGCAGACATATGATCCTGATGGTAATGGGTTGCCAGAACTGCGTCCACATGCTTGAAAGCAAACGGGTCAATGACGAAGGGTACGTTTCTCAGGTTCGGCTGCATCAGACGTCCGCCGCACATATTTGCCATCTGATGGCCTGGCTTCATCTTGTTGTCGCCATGGGTTCTCTTACCGTTTCCGCACCACAGGTCGATGGTGATATTGGTGTCAGCCGGTGTCTTAAACCATACGCCGGTACATCCCAGCCACCACATAGCCACGTTTCCGGGAGCTACAACCTCGTTCTCGATATCTTCTACGAGCCAGGTTCCCCACTCCGGGAAGGTGCTTTTGATCCAGCTGTCTCTTGTCATTTCGCTAATCTTGGACATTTTTCAAATCTCCTTTTCTTTGCTTAACTTTATGTTTTTTGGTTCCTTATTTCCTATGGGTTTATCTTACATGACGGTGAAATTTCTTTCAAGTATTTTTATGAACATTTTGCATATTTTATGCTCATTTTATGTCTGTTTTGATACTTTTGTCGTATTAAACAATTTTTATATGTCTATTTTACAGTTATGTAAACATAGATTTGGCACTTTGTATAGAATATTGATAATTTATGAATTTTTTGAACGTTTTAGTTTTATGTATTTCCTCCTGTTTATCTATTTTTACCTATTTTCGAAAGCTTTCACACATTTTTACGACAAATTTGAACGCAAAAAACCCGGTCGTAAAAATCCGACCGGGTTTCGCTTTGCAATTTATTTCACTTTTCTGTCAGGATCTCCATCGCCTTCTGCAGCTGATTGTCCTTCTCCTCCGGTATCACCACTTCATTGGCTACAGCCGGATCCAGTTCCACCTCCACGTCTGGCGCAATGCCGATTCCGTGGATGTTGTTGCCGTTTGGCGTGTAGTACTTGGAGACGGTCAGCTTCACGGCGGTGCCGTCGCTTAAGGGGTAGATCTTCTGGACAATACCTTTGCCGAAGGTCTGAGTGCCCACCAGGGTACCGATGCCATAATCTTTGATGGCTCCGGCAAAGATCTCCGAAGCGCTGGCGCTGTTGCCGTTTACCAGGAGAACCAGCGGTTTGTCGAAATAGTTTTCCACATCAGATTTCATCTCATCCCGGTTGCCGTATTTATCCTCCGTGTATACAATCAGGCCCTCCGGAAGCAGACGATCCAGCATGCTGCAGGCACTGGATACCAGGCCGCCGCCATTATTACGGAGATCGATGATGAGAGCGGTCTCACCCTGATTTTCCAGGTCATCCAAGGCGGCCAGAAACTGATTTACCGTCACGTCGTCGAAGCTGGTCACGGAGATATAACCAATATTGCCATCCAGCAGCTTATGAGCTACGGTAGATATCTCGATCATTCTGCGCTCCACATCGAAGGTCAGATAATCGCTCTCCCCTTCCCGGGCCACAGAGATCGGTATGGTCGTGCCCTCGGCTCCTTTTACTTTGGAGACCACCTTGGTCAGATCCTCACCGGTTACCTCCTCATCATCCACCCTGTAGATCACGTCGCCCGGAAGCAGCCCCGCTTCCTCCGCAGGCGATCCCTCGAAGACACGGGTAATGGTAATGATACCGGTGGTCATGTTCTGGCTCATTTCCACGCCAATGCCATAATAGCTGCCATTAGTGGAGTCCATCAGACTCTGGTACTCTTCCTTCGTATAATAAGCGGCATAGGGGTCGTCAAGCCCCACGATCATGCCTTTATACAGATAGTTCTCTACCTGATCCGTGTCGATGTCATTCAGATAATAATTCTGAACCAGTGTCTCAATCTCGGTGATTTTATCCTCTACCTGACTGCTGGTCAGATTCAGTTCGCCACTTTCTGCTTTCTTTTCATCAGATGCTTTGGTAAGCGCATTGCTTCCGGCAAAGATACCGCCCGCCGACAGCACGGTGACGAGTATGCCCACGGCAAAGCCTTTGATAAACTGCTTTTTATTTTCCATAATTCCAGTATACGTCCTTATCTTTTGTCCCATGCATGCCAAAACGTCTCACGAGACGGTGCCTGCAAACAGTCATGATCATCCGCCCACGTATGCCGTTGGGTTTACATAACTTCCGTTCTTAATTACGCCGAAATGCAGGTGGTTGCCGGTGGAATAACCGGTGGAACCCACTGCCGCAATTGCCTGGCCTGCGCTGACGGTCTGGCCTGCGCTCACATACAGCGCAGAACAATGCATATATACGGTAGACAGACTGTTTCCATGGGAAATGACGATGTAATTGCCGGCGGAACTACTATAGGCCGCCGTGGTCACACGCCCGGAGGCTGCCGCTACGATCGAAGCTCCGTAGGATGCTCCGATATCAATGCCCTTGTGGTTGGTCGACGCGCCTGCTGTAGGCTGGGCACGATTGCCAAATCCACTGGTAATTCTCCGACTGCTGGGACAGGGCCATACGAAGCCGGAGGCTCCTCCATCACCGTCACTGGCCTGAGCGTTGGCTGCTGCCGCCGCCGCGATCTGCTGCTCAATCTGATCCAGAAGCTTCTGCTGCTTTGCCAAATCGGCTTTATACTCTTCTGCATTGCTGTTCTCGCTGTCGATCTGATCCTGATAGCTCTGAATCTGGGCTGTCTTGGTCTTGATCAGAGCGTCTACGGTCTTCTTCTGCTCGGAAGCCGCGCCCGCCATGGCGTCCAGCCCTTCCTTTTCAGATTCCAGCTCCTTTTTCTTCTCTTCCACCGCCTGTTTCTGGGCAATGTACTCCTCCAGCATATTCCGGTCGTAGGCCGTCATCTGCTCCGCATAGCTGGACTTATTCAGAAAATCCGCCATACTTTCGGAGGTAAGAAGCAGCTCCAGATAAGAAGGATTTCCATTTTCGTAAAGATACTGAATCCGTTTCTTCATATCCTCATACTGCCGGGCAGCTGTAGCTTCCGCTTCGTCAAGCTCTGCCTCAGCGGTCGAAATCTCTTCTTTTTTCGCTTCAATATCCTTATTCAGCTTATCGATCTGCTTCGCCAGATCATTTGCCTCCTGATCAAGCTTGGAAATATAGGTTTCCAGATTACTCTTGCTATTTTCCAGATCAGAAATCTTTTTTTTCGTATTGCTGATGTCAGATTTGATATCCTTGATTTTATCCAGCGTATCCTGCTTCTTATCTTCCAGATCGCCGGTATCGATCTGGTTCGCCGTAGCGGACACCCGCAGGTTCTCATTTGTGAAAATACAGCCAGCTGTAAGCGCAACCACAAGCAGCGCGCTTACCATACGCGTTCTTTTCATTCTATTCTTTATCCTTTTCTATGAGGCATTGTAACGGTTCAGTACCTGACCAGTTACGGAGCACTTACACCTTCAGATGCTTCCGAATCGTAAAGAAGCTACCGAAGAAACCAATGCCTACACCAAGCGCCAAGCCTACCGGAAGCAGAATCCGGAACATATCATTTACCGGAAGGAACTGCAGAAGTCCCGTCAGGGCATTAAATTTGTCTCCCACAAAACCCACCAGCTGTGTATACAGATAATACAGCAGCGTCAGCGGGAAGGCCGCGCCCAGAATACCGATGACAATACCCTCTACCACAAAGGGCGCCTTGACAAAACCGTTGGTGGCGCCGATCAGCTTCATGATCGCGATTTCTTCCTTGCGGACCGCGATACCGATAGTGACCGTGTTGCTGATCAGGAAGACCGATACACACAAAAGCAATATAATCACCGCGATGGAAATATATCCAATCAGCATATTGAAGTTTGTCAGAATATCCGCCACCTGCGCGGACTGGTTAATCTTGCGGACGCCTTCTACACTGCCCAGCCAGTCTACCAGGCTCTGCTGTTCCTCCACATCATTTAAGTAAATCTCATAGTGAGCCTGGTTGGCCAGCGGATTATCGTCCGCAAAGCCCTCCGCCAGCTGAGGATTGTCCTTAAAGTAAATCGCCTTATACTGTTCCCAGGATTCCTCCGCGGATACAAAGACCGCCTCAGATACCTCATCCCGGGCCTGAATCTTCTCACCGATGGCCTGAATCTCCTCATCGGACAGACCTTCATCAAAGAACACAGTTACAGCCACGGATTTCTCCGCCTCCCGCACCATGTACTGGAAGTTCTCTACCACGCAGAAAAAGATTCCGAACAGGAAAATGCAGGCGGACATGGTCGCGATGGACGCAAGAGAGAACATTTTGTTACGCCAGATATTTTTCATGCCCTGCTTCAGGCAGTAGCCGATAGAACTAATTCGCATTCTGTTTGTACCCAGCGTTGCGCTCGTCACTGATAATGACGCCTTTGTTCATAACAATTACCCGCTTCTTCATCTGATCTACAATCTCCTGGTTGTGGGTCACCACCAGAACGGTGGTACCGCGCTCATTGATAGTCTCCAGGAGCTTCATGATTTCCCTGGAATTCTTCGGGTCCAGATTACCGGTGGGCTCGTCGGCCAGAAGAATATTGGGCCGGTTCACCAGGGCTCTCGCCAGAGCCACACGCTGCTGCTCGCCGCCGGAAAGCTGCTTCGGGAATGACTTATACTTCTCCGCCAGTCCCACCAGGGACAGCATCTTCGGCACATTCTTGCGGATATCCTTGCTTGGGGTCGCGATAACCCGCTGGGCGAACGCGATATTTTCATAGACATTCCGGTCCTTCAGAAGACGGAAATCCTGGAACACCACGCCCAGCTTTCTGCGGTACTTGGGGATGGCCTGCGCTTTCATCTTATTCAGATTAATTCCATTTACCTTAATGGTTCCGGAGCTGGGATCCAGCTCCTTCAGAAGCAGCTTAATCAGCGTAGACTTACCGGAACCGCTGTTTCCTACGATAAAAACAAATTCGCCCTTGTCAATATGCAGCGTCACGCCGTTTAAGGCCTGCACGCCCGTGGCATAGGACTTTGTCACATTTTGCATGTCAATCATTTTTTCACTCCTCAGCCGAAGCTTAATAATCCATAGATTCCATGTACTTCATATACTTTACAACCATCAACGCGATCTTGAAGGTAATCGCGTCCTCAAAAACCCGCAGGTCAAGGCCCGTACTCTTCTGCAGCTTGTCAAGCCTGTACACCAGTGTATTGCGGTGGATATACAGCTGTCTGGATGTCTCAGACACATTCAGGCTGTTCTCAAAAAACTTATTGATGGTGGTCAGAGTCTCCTCGTCAAAATCATCGGGAGACTTGCCATCAAAAATTTCCCGGATAAACATCTTGCACAGAGGAATCGGCAGCTGATAAATCAGACGGCCGATACCCAGCGTACTGTAGGCAATAATATCCTTATCATCAAAGAAAATCTTGCCCACGTCAAGAGCCATCCGCGCTTCCTTGTAGGAACGGGACACTTCTTTAATTTCATTCACAATGGTGCCGTAAGCGATATGAACGTGCTCGTCGCCCTCGCTGTTCAGCAGATCACAGAGCACCCTGGCCGTACGGTTCAGCTCCGGATACCCCTCATTATCCGCCAGTTCCTTGACCACAATGATATTCTTCTCGTCCACAGCTGTGATAAAATCATGGGACTTGGTGCCAAACAGTGTCCGCACATTTTCCAGGGAAGCCGTATCCTTCTCCCGACCCGTCTCAATGATAAAGACCGCTCTGCGCACCTCAGTCTGGATATGCAGCTTCTTGGCGCGGTTGTAGATATCCACCAGAAGCAGATTGTCCAGAAGCAGGTTCTTGATAAAATTATCTTTATCGAAACGCTCCTTATATGCAACCAGTAAATTCTGGATCTGGAAGACCACCAGCTTGCCAATCATATACGCATCCTCACTTCCGCCGTTCAGCAGAAGAATATACTCCAGCTGCGTATCGTCAAAAATCTTAAAAAACTGGAAGCCCTGAATCACCTGGCTGTCCGCCGGAGAATCAATGAAAGCAAGCACAGACCCTGTATAAGCGTCCGCCTCCGGAAAAGTAGACGCAAGGACCTTACCCTCGGTATCAATCACACAAAGATCTATCCGGGTAATTCCTTTGAGACCGTCAATCGTATTCTGCAGTACCTGATTCGAAATCATAACTCTCTCCGCTCCTTTTTTGCATATAGTTTTTGTATTTGTGCATATCGCCAGTCCTTCTCCCATCGCATATCTGGCAAAATTTACAAAAAAACACCCCTGTTTTCTCTAAAACACTAAATACCTAATCTATATATTAATGCAAAACTACAAAATTGAAAAGAGGAAATGCAAAATTTTTATGCATTTCCGCAATTTACTTCCATAAAATCCCCCAGAAATCCCCTATGCATAGTTCACAAAGAAGTATCCGGCAGTTCCCCCTTGCTTTTTCTTACTTCCTATGATAGTTTGAATCGTGGAAAGATCATATTGAAAGGGAATTAAAAAAATGACTGTAACTAGAAAAATGAAATTGCGGGACATTCTGCTCATCACCATCGGAACTGCCCTGATGTCCTTCGCCGTAGCGTCCGTCTTCGACCCGGCAAGCCTCGTCACCGGTGGCTTCTCCGGTCTGGCCATTATCATCCGCCAGCTCACCGAAAAACTGGTGCCCGGCGGCGTCCCCCTGTCCATCACCAACCTGGCACTGAACATTCCGTTCCTGCTGCTGACCATGAAGCTGAAAGGCTTCCGCTACCTGCTGCGGACAGGCTTCGCCACCTTCATGCTGTCCTTCTGGCTGTCTGTCCTGCCCGTCATCCCCCTGGCCGAAGAGGATCTGCTGCTGTCCGCCCTCTACGGCGGCCTCATCATGGGCGCCGGCATCGGCCTTGTCTTCGTAGCCCAGGCCACCACCGGCGGCACGGACCTCATCGCCGCCCTGATCCAGCACTTTCTGCCCCACTACAGCACCGCCACCATCATGTGGCTGCTGGACACCTTGATCGTCCTGTTCGGCGCATACCTGTTCGGCATCCAGATGGCCCTCTACGCCATCATTGCCATCTATCTGACTTCCCGCATCGCCGACGGCCTGATAGACGGTCTGAAATTCTCCAAAGCCGCCTTCATCATCACCGAAAAACCCGACGAGCTGTCCCGGATCCTCATGACCGATCTGGACCGCGGCGTCACCGGCATCTCCGCCACCGGCATGTACTCCGGAGACGCCAAGAACATGCTTTTTTGCGTAGTCGCAAAAAAGCAGATTGTCTACCTGAAAGAGCTGACAAAAGAATGCGACCCGAACGCCTTTGTTATCGTGACAGATGTTCGGGAAGTACTCGGAGAGGGCTTCATTGAGCGATAGTGCAATCAAAATCAGGGACGGGACTTTGTAGTTATCATTGTATACACCGTGTCCGATAAACGATGAACACAGATAACTACAAAGCCCCGCCCTGTCCGTCATAGATCCCTCCCCTCCCGCATATCCTATAACAATCGAATCCCCCGCAGGAGGGCTTCCCATGAGTTCAAAAACCAAAATCGTCGTGCTCCGCATGAAGGAGCTCATCTACACCGGCATCTTCGTAGCACTGGGCATCCTTCTGATTCTGCTGCTGGTCTACATGTTCGCTCCAAAGGATAAAAAGAACACCGCCACCGCTGGCGCTGCATACACCCCCGGCGTCTACACCTCGTCCATCACCCTGGGAGGCAACGCCGTAGACGTAGCCGTCACCGTAAGCGAGACCCGCATCAAAGCCATCGCCTTCAACAACCTAGACGAAACCATCGAAACCATGTACCCTCTGATGCAGCCCGCCCTCGACAACCTGGCGGACCAGATTTGTGAAACCCAGTCCCTGGACGGTCTGGACTACTCCGAAGAAACCCAGTACACCTCCCAGGTAATCCTCGGAGCCGTGGAGCGGGCGCTGGAGAAGGCGAAGTTCCCGTCCGAAGAATAATAATGAATTATGTAAATCATTTATTCTAAAAAAAGAGTGCGCATCTTTGCAAACTCTGCTTGCTTTTATGGAATAGGGAATTCTATCGGAATTTCCTATTCCATAAAAAGGCTGCTGCGGACAGATTCTCTTAAATCTGTCCGCAGCAGCCTTTCCAATATTTCATTCCAATTTAAAACTCAAACACAGCCACTCCATACCCCGGAAGCGGATAAGCAATCGAATAGGGCTGGCCGTCACACTCGCCGACCTCGGCCTTGTAGACGGTCGGCTTCTCTACGCCGCTGCCGCCAAACTCTGCCGCGTCGCTGTCCAGAACCAGCTTGTACTGCTTCTTCTTCGGTACGCCCACCCGGTAATCAGGGCGCTCCACCGGCGTGAAGTTGCAGACAAAGAGCAGGTTCTTCTTCCGCGCCTTGTCGAAGCGCATGAAGGAGAAGATACTGCGGTAGCCGTCGTTGGCATTGATCCACTGAAAGCCCTCAGGATGGGTATCCAGCTCGTAGAGAGCCGGATGCTTCTGGTAGAGATGCAGCAGCGCCTTCACAAAGGCCTGAAGCTCCCGGTGCTGGTCCTGCTCCAGCAGATACCAGTCAAGCTCCCTGGCCTCGCTCCACTCCTGAAGCTGGGCGAATTCCTGCCCCATGAACAGCAGCTTCTTGCCCGGGTGGCCCAGCATGAACGCGTAAGCCGCCTTCAGGTTCGCGAATTTTTCCTCGTACTCGCCCGGCATCTTATTGATCATGGAGCGCTTCAGATGCACCACCTCGTCATGGGACAGCACCAGAATATAATTCTCGCTGTAGGCATAGGTCATGGCGAAGGTCATCATATTATGCGCGCCCTTCCGGAAATAGGGGTCGAGCTTCATATATTCCAGGAAATCGTTCATCCAGCCCATATTCCATTTGAAGGAGAAGCCCAGGCCATCTTCCTCGGGGCTGCCCGTCACCATGGGCCATGCCGTAGACTCCTCGGCGATAGTCACCGCGCCCGGGTTGCGGCCCAGCAGCACGGAATTCAGATGCTTGAAGAACTCGATGGCCTCCAGGTTCTTATTGCCGCCGAACTTATTCGGAATCCACTGGCCGGACTCTCTGCCGTAATCCAGGTACAGCATGGAAGCCACCGCGTCCACGCGCAGTCCATCCACATGGAACTCCTCGACCCAGTACAGGGCATTGGCAATCAGGAAGTTCTTCACTTCGTTCATTTCGTAGTTAAATACCTTGGTGCCCCAGTCGGGATGCTCGCCCTTTCTGGGATCCGGATACTCATACAACGGCTGGCCGTCGAAGTCCGCCAGACCATGGGCGTCCTTGGGAAAATGGGCTGGAACCCAATCCAGGATGACGCCAATCTTCTTCTGATGCAGATAATTGATCAGATACATAAAATCCTTCGGGCTGCCGTGGCGGGAGGTGGGCGCATAATAACCGGTCACCTGATAGCCCCAGGAGCCGTCAAAGGGGTGCTCCGCAATACCCATCAGCTCCACATGGGTATAACCCATCTCATGGACATAATCCGCCAGCGCGTGTGCCAGCTCCCGATAGTTATAATAACCGTCCTCGTCGGGACCGTGGGGATGCTTCTTCCAGGAACCCGGATGCACCTCATAGATAGTCATGGGCTCTTCCTTCGGATCCTTCTTTTTCCGCTTATCCATCCAGTCCTTATCCGACCACTGGAAACCGGAGATATCGGATACTTTCGACGCGGTACCCGGACGCATCTCCGCCTCGGTAGCGTAAGGATCGGCCTTGTAAAGCAGACTGTGATCCTGCGCCTCAATCAGATATTTATAGAGACAGCCAAGCTGTACGCCCGGCACGAACACCTCCCAGATTCCTAATGGATCCAGCCGGCTCATGGGATGGCTTGTCTCATTCCAGCCGTTGAATTCGCCGATGACGTGTACTGTCACCGCATGGGGCGCCCAGACTGCGAAATGCACGCCCTTCTGTCCCTCATGCTCCGTCAGATGCGCGCCCAGTTTCCGGAAAATATCATAGTGATTGCCCTGTCCGAACAGATACTGGTCAAAATCGCTGATGAAGCAGGATACCTCCGGCTTCTGTGCCGTTGCTGTCCCGGTTTCTGTTGCCTTTACTGCAGCTATTTTCTTCGGTTTATTTCCCTGTGCGGCTCTCTTCGCCGCCTTTTCTGCCTCTCTTACCTTGGCGTCCGCCCGTGTTCTCTTACCCTTCATAATCTCACCCCTATTTAACTATAAATACCGGAATCACTTTCTCACGTCTTCAGCAGTAAATGCTTCAGGCTGATTTAACAAATTACAAATATTGCACTGCCATACGCGGGCATTTCCCAGATAATCCTGCCGTCCCGGAGCTCTGCGTCCGTACCGGTCAATGCTTCCTGTGCGCCTGATGCGGACACCGGGCAGTTGATTTCCATGTGGACCGGGTTCGCATCGTTGTTCACTGCTGTGATTACAGCCTCATTTCCCAGGATTCTGGCAAATGCGTACTGCCTGTTCGTCAGAAGCAACTCCCGATACACGCCGTCGGTCAGTGCCGGATTCGCCTGACGGATGGCACCCAGTTTACATAACAATCCTTTTAGCTCCGGAATCGGCGGATTGGCCTCCATCTCAGAAAGTACCAGGTGGGGCCGCAGACCATCGTCGCAGGCTCCCTCTTTTCGGCCTTCCACGCCCCACTCGCCGCCGTAGTAGACGGATGGGATACCGGGCAGTGTGTACAGTAACGTGTATACTGACTGTAAAAAGCCCTTTTCCTTTAACTTATTGACGATACGATCTACGTCGTGGTTCTCTACAAAGGAATAGAGTCTGCATCCCTTGTAAATGCCGCCGTTCGCGTCGAACTGCCGTCTTATGGTATGGGCGATTTCGAAATAATTATGATCATTGTGGCCGGAATACAGACCCTTCCACAGCTCGTAATTGGTCACCGAATGAAGCATCTCATCGTTGACCCACCGGGCGTAATCTCCGTGAATCACCTCGCCCATGAGCCAGAAATCCTCCTTTTTCTGACCGGTCACCCAACGCAGCTCCTTCATGAAATCAAACTGCAGGCAGTCTGCACAGTCCAGGCGGATACCGTCGATATCGAATTCGTCAATCCAGAACCGCACCACATCCAGAAGGTAATCCTTCACGCCCCGATCCCAGAGATTCAGGTTCGCCAGTTCGAAGCAGTTGTGCCATGCCTTGTAGTAAAAACCGTCGTTGTAATGGGTATTGCCCTCAAAGCTCACGTCCTGATACCAGAAACGGTACGGGGAATTCTCCCGGTTTTTCTGAATATCCCGGAATGCGAAAAATTCGCGGCCGGTGTGATTAAAGACGCCGTCTACCACCACCCGGATGCCATTTTCATGGCAAAGCTTTACGAAATGCTTAAAATCCTCATTGTCGCCCAGGCGGCTGTCCACCTGCTTATAATCCCTGGTATCGTAACCGTGGCTGGTGGATTCGAACAGAGGTCCGATATAGGTCGCCGTGAATCCGCACTCCTTCATGTGCCGCACCCAGTCGTCCAGCTCCCGCAGCCGGTGGGTCACGCCGTCCTCCGTGTGGGTCTTGGGCGCGCCCAGAAGTCCCAGCGGATAAATATGATAAAAAATGGCTTCTTCATACCATTTGGCCATCTTTTTTGTCCTCCCCTTGTAAGTCTCTTTTTTCTGAATCCATTACGAATAAATACCGTGCATGAACTGATGTACCAGCGCTTCGATCTCCTCTTCCGTGATCTGCACATCCTGGCGCTTGCTGATCTCCTGCTTCATGACAATGTAGTACAAAACCAGGCCGATGAAACCGAGGGAAAATTGCCGCTGCCGCCCGTGCATATTGCCTAAGTCCGCTGAGGCGTCGATGAAAATCTCTTCGATCTGCCGCTGCAGGCGGAACACCAGGGGGCGCACGGCCTTATAAGCGTCATTTCCCTTTGCCGAATGGTAGAGCGCCACGAAAAGCGCCGAAAACTTCGGTTCCCGCGCCACAAAGGCCGCCGCTGTCCGGGCCGCCGCGCACAGGGTATTCTTCAGGTCGCCGCGGTAAGCGCACGCCTCACGAAGCTCCGCCGCGAAGGCCTCGCTCCGGCTCGTCAGCAGCTGTTCCAGAAGACCGTATTTACTTTTAAAATAATAGTACAGCGTCGGCTTCGTCACGCCGGATCGCTCCGCGATCTCCTGGACGCCCACTGCGTCGTAGCCCCTGGTATAAAATAAATCCAGCGCTGTCTCAAGAATGGTTTCCCTGTTGTCCATATGTGTGTCCCTCCGGTAAGAATCCCCTTTCCAGGCTCTTCCGAGATACCAGAATTTCCGCCGGTTCTGTTTCTATTTTCATTATATACCGAGCGGTATAAAGCGTCAAGGTTTCCGCCAATCTTTTCCTTTCTTTTTTATATTTCAGAATTTTTCATCAACATTGACTTTCTTTTCTGTATTTTCTATAATAAAAGACAGAGGGAGAGACGTGAATCATCTGTAAGAAAGGATAGTTAGGTATTTATTTATGGTATTATCTGTAACTTTAAATCCCTGCATCGACAAAACCATTTATCTGGATAATCTGGAAATCGGCGCTTACAACCGGGTGAAGAATACCCGCGTAGACCTGTCCGGAAAAGGGCTGAATGTGAGCACCGTGCTGAATAACCTGAAAGAAGAAACCATGTGCATGGGACTGAACTTCCGTGAAAGCGGCAATACTCTGGAACATGCCATGACAGCCCGGGGTCTGCAATACTATTTTGTCCGTTCAGAGGGCGCTATCCGAACGAATATCAAGCTTTTTGACCAGTCCAACCACATCATGACTGAGGTCAATGAGGCCGGACCTAACGTCTCCTTCGCTGCCATCGAAAAGCTGGTGGACGAAATTGATGTGCGACTGGATCACACACATATTCTGGTGTTAAGCGGCAGCGTGCCGCCCGGCGTCCCCGCCAATATCTATCAGCGCCTCATCCACCTGGCCCACAAAAAAGATGTCAAGACTGTGCTGGACACCACCGGTGAACCGTTCCGGCTGGGACTGGAAGAAAAGCCCTTCCTGATTAAGCCCAACAGCAAGGAATTTGAGCAGGCCTTCAAGAACGAACTGAAATCCGGCAAGGGTCCCCTCGAGGTTGCCCGCCAAATCGTAGATGGGGGCATCCCCTATGTCTGCATTTCCATGGGCGCCGACGGCGCGCTATTGCTGGATCAGGAGCACACCTACCGGGCGAAAGCCATTCCTGTGGAAGCCAAGGGTCTGACCGGCGCGGGCGACTCCATGGTGGCCGGTATGTGCTATGCCCTCCGGAAGCGCCTGGATACCGCCGATATGCTCCGCTATGCCATGGCCTGTGCGGCCGGTTCCGTCCGCCAGGAAGGCACCCTGCTGGCCCGGGAGGCCGACGTGAAGGAACTTCTGCCCCAGGTGGAGCTGGAGATCATTGCCTGATTGAAGTTTGAAAATCATATTCAAAAAACACGTCCGGTTGACATCAGTTCTGTCAGCCGGACGTGTTTTTCTCTAGCCCCAAATGTTAAAATACGCTCCGATAATTCCAATTACA
>QWCN01000813.1_pt1 | contig 53272 bp, 52 predicted proteins | sample 1972711 | NCBI WGS metagenome assembly QWCN01 (sample SAMN09866707, study PRJNA288562) | Human gut metagenome isolate term1_stool, whole genome shotgun sequencing... | isolation source: gut | host: Homo sapiens | place: USA: California
CCCCTCCAATCTTCATCCTCTTTTCACACATTACTTCGCCTTCGCATGCACCGGACGCTCGCCGCTGAGGAACTGGAAAACCTGATCCACGGCGATGCGGCTCATCTTTTCGAGGGCTTCTTCGGTGAACGCGCCGACATGCGGCGAAAGGAGCACATTCGGCAGGGCGGCGAAGGGCATGGATGAGGGCGGCTCCTGCGAAAAGGCGTCGAGTACGGCCCCGCCGATATGGTGGGCGGTGAGGGCGTCATAGAGGGCGCTTTCATCAACGATGCCGCCCCGTGCCATGTTGACGAGCACGGAGGAGGGCTTCATGAGCCCGAGTTCGCGGGTACCGATAAGGTTTTCGGTCTGTGGGGTGAGGGGGCAGTGGACACAGACGAAATCCGATTCGCGGAGCAGCGTGTCGAGATCACGGCGCTCGATATTCCGTTCGGCGGCGAAGGCTTCCGGCCAGTAGGGGTCGAAACCAGTGACGCGGCCTCCGAAACCTTGGGCGATGGACGCCACGCAGCGTCCGATGGCCCCCATGCCCACGATGCCGAATGTGCGCCCCTGCACTTCGCGCCCGAGGATGGCGCCTTGTTCCCATTTGCCGCCGCGCATCCCGGCATCGCAGCGCGGGACTTGCCGGAGCAGGCCGAGCAGCAGGGCGAAGGTGTGCTCCGCGACCGCCACGTCGTTGGCTCCGGGCGTGTTGCAGACGATGATATCCCGGGTGACTGCGGCTGGGATGTCGATCATGTCGAGACCCACGCCGAGCTTGGCGACGCAGCGGAGGTTGGGCAGGGCGTCGAACAGGGCTTCGTCGAGATGGAGATCGTTCCCGGAAATCACGATGTCCGCGCTCTGGAGGCAGGCCATGAAGGCGGGATCGTCCACAGTGCCGTCCCGGCAGTCCAGAACCTCCACATCCGGGCGGGCGGTCAGCCGGTTGAGCTGTTCGTCGGAAAAGGCCGCGAAGGGGCGGGCTTCTAGGCAAATGGTATGCTTCTTCATAGGGCGTTCCTTTTTCCCGTTTATGGAAGGCGTTGGGGAAAAGGGCTTCTCACGCACTCCCTGAGCCGGGGCGTGGGAGAAGCCCCCGGCGGCCACAGGGGAGGCAGGCCGCCGGGTTGGGGGATGGGAGAACACAGGTTCGGTTTGGAAATGCTTTTGGATGCTACGTTGCCGACGGGGGTAAACTCTGTCCGTGGGGCTTTTCCTGTTCCCACATCGGAACGGGCTCCCTCCGCGCAACCTCCCCACCAGTCGAAAGTCTTGGGAAGGGTGGGGGATTCGGGGGGAGGGATAACCCTTCTTCAGAAGGGTTTCCCTTCCCCCGGCTTGTCCATCACACAAGCGTGCTCAACGGCAGCCGGAAGAGATCCACGGCGTTGCTCTGGAAAACCTTGCGGCGATCCGCCGGGGCGAGATCGAGGGCGTCCACGGCGGCGATGGAGTCGCGGATGAGGCGCAGGCCCTTCTGGTTGCAGAAGGGGAGATCAGTGGCGAAGACGAGCTTGTCGATGCCCGCGAAATCCATGCCGCAGCGGAGCCCGGCGGGATAGCCGTTGTTGGCGGTGTCGTAGTGCATGCGGCGGAAGTATTCGAGCGGCTTGTGGGGGAAGAGGATGTCCTTGTGCCCCATGCGCATCTCGTTGAAGTCGTCGTTCCACTCCATGCGCCCGGCGAGATAGGGGATGACGCCGCCGCAGTGGTGGGTGACGATCTTGAGGTTGGGGAAGCGTTCCATGACCCCGCCGTAGACCAGCCGGAACATCGCCATTGAGGAGGCCACGGGCCAGCCGATCTTCGTCCACGCCCGGTAGCGCGAATTTTCCTCGCCGGGATAATCGGGCAGGGCGGGCGAGCGCTTGGGATGGATAAGGATGGGCAGGTTGTAACGTTCCATCTTTTCGTAAATGGGGTACAGGGCCTCGGCATCGAGCGGCATCCCGTTTACGTCGCTGTACATCTGGATGCCCCGCAGGCGGAGATCGCGGATGGCGCGGTCGATTTCCTTAAGGCTGGCGTCGAGATCGTTGAGCGGCAGGGCGGCGATGGCGGCGGCGAAGCGGTCGGGGTACTTTTCGACCAGTTCCGCCATTTCATCGTTGGCGAAGCGGCACAGATCCACGGCGACTTCGGGCGAGGCGACGGATTCCACCGTGGGGGCCGCCAGCGTGAGCACCTGCATGTAGCCTTCCACGCTGTCCATGAGCCGGAAGCGGGCGTCGAGGTCGAGCAGTGTGGGGACCGTTTCGGCGTACCGGGACAGGTTGGAACTCATGTCGCGGTTGGGCACCTTTTGTTCGAGGACGGCCTGATACTTCTTGGGCAGGATGTGGTTGAAGGCGTCGATATACAACATGGACGGCTCCTTACATGTAGGGGTTGCTGCTGGCGTTGTAGAGCGTGTTCAGCGGGAAGCGCAGCGTGATGGCCCCGGACGGGCATTCCTGGCGGCAGGAACCGCACATCCAGCATTCTTCGGGATAGCGGATTTCCGCCTTTTTCTCGTCCTTGTTGTAGTAGATGACGTCCAGAGGGCAGGAGCGGTCGCATCTTCCGCAGCCTGTGCAGGTCTTCGTGTCGATCATGGCGGGCATGGATGGCCTCCGGAAAAGGGCTCCGTCGCCGGAGCGTTTGGCCCCGATGGGGGCATTCCCGCTTGCTGCGGGGAGTGTGTGAAACCGTAACGTTGGTCGCGGCGCGGGATGGCGTTCAGCGATTCCGTCTGTCCAGATATGCTGGTTGTTACGCATACGGGTTGTCGGTGCGGCGGAGTTCAAGCTTGAGTTTACCGTCGGATTCGGCGGAAACGACCACCTGTCCGAGGAAGCGTTCGTCATCCTGTTCGGGGAAGTCCTCGCGGAAATGGCAGTTCCCGAACCGGCTTTCCTGCCGGTACAAGGCCGCGTCCACGGTGCAGCGCCCGATGGTGAGCAGGTTGTGGACTTCGTGGAGCCTGAGGAGATCGTGGAGATCCTTCGCGCCGACGAGCCCGCTGGCGGCCTGCACCTGTTCGAGCTTTTCCTTGGCGCGGAGCAGCTTCTTTTCGGTGCGGCAGGGGCCCGCGCCTTCGGTGAGGATGCGCTGGAGGGTCATTTCGAATTCCTTCCAGCCGATGGAGCGTTCGGGATCGAGCGGCGCGTAGACGCGCTCGTGGATGCGCTGGATCTGGGCTTCGTCCGGTTCGGGCGCGGAGGGGAGGGAGGCGCAGTAGTGCGCGGCCATGCGTCCGGCATGGATGCCGCTGGTGACGGCCATGTGCAGGCTGCGGCACTGGTCGGCGCCGTTGCCGCCCGCGTAGAGGCCGGGCACGTTAGTGCCGCAGTCCTTGTTGATCTTGACGCCGCTGCCGCAGACTTCGTTGGGCCCGCCCTGCATACCTTCGGAGGTGTCCACCTCCATAGGGGTGGCGGTAAGGTCGATGCCGAGCTGTTCGAAGTAGTCCTTGAACGAATCCTTGTCGCAGGAAAGGGTGGCGATGAGGTGCTTCTGGGCTTCGGGATCGATGCCTCGGCAGTCCATGTACACGGGGCCGCGGCCTTCGCGCATTTCGTTGAGCACGCCCTGCACCATCTTGTAGCGGGGGCCCTTCATGCCGAGGGGGTGGTAACGGTCCATGAAGGCTTCACCCTTGGCGTTGATGAGCACGGCCCCCATGCCGGAGAGGGCGTTGAGCCCGGCGGCGTTGAAGCTGCGGGGCACCACGGTCATGCGCAGGAATTCGATGTTGGCGAGTTCCGCGCCCGCCCGCAGGCTCATGGCTTCGCCGTCGCCGGTGTCGGCGGGGCACATCCATGTGTTGAAGCTCATGCCGGAAGGGTTGCTGTAGAGGCGGTTGGTGCCGCCCGTGGAGATGATGACCGCCCCGGCGCGGATGATATGGAAATCGCCCGTGCGGATGTCGAAGCCCGCCGCGCCGCAGACGGTGCCGCCGTTGGTGAGCAGATCGGCGGTGACCACTCGGTCGAGCACGGCGCACCCGGCCTTGCGGGCGGCCTTGGCGAGGAGAGGCTTCATCCTCTTGCCGTTGAAGTTGATCCACCACGGGCCGGGCTGCCCGTAGGACTTGGTGCGGTAATAGGTGCCGTCGGGCTGGCGGAGCGTGCAGTTGATTTCCTCGAAGCGCTTGAGCGCGTGGGGGAGTTCTTGGCAATACACGGAGTCCACGACGTCGATGTTGGTCACGCCCCGGGCGCTTTTGCCGGTGAATTCGAGGTAGGCTTCGCGGGTATCCCATTCCGCGCCGGTGTCCATGTAGGCGAGGAAATGGTCGATGCCGCCCGCGATGTGTCCGCTGCGCTCAATGACGGCCTTGTCCATGACGATGACAGATCGGCCCTGTTCCCGGGCGGTGAGGGCCGCGTTGAGGCCGCACACGCCGCCGCCGATGATCAGTATGTCCGCCTGATGACGATGGGTTTGCATCGCAATGGCTCCTTGTTTCTAGAGGTTGTTCAGGAAGGCGCGGATACGGCGCGCGCCCTCGGCGCAGTTTTCCGTGCTGGTGGCGTAGGAAATGCGGATATGGCCTTCGCCGGACGGGCCGAAGTCGTCGCCGGGCACGCAGGCCACAAGCTGTTCCTCGAGGAGCCGCTTGCAGAACGTCACCGAGTCGAGGCCGGTGTCGCGGTGGTCGATAAACAGGTAGAACGCGCCTTCGGGGTTGTTGAAACGGATATTCGGCGCGCCGGTCAGCCCTTCAATGAGGACCTTGCGGCGTTCCTCAAAGGCCTTGCGCATGGTTTCCACGCATTCCTGCGGCCCGTTGAGGGCTTCGGCCCCGCCGTACTGGGCGAAGGAGGTCACGCTGAGCATGTAGTTCTGCTGGAGGCGGGCCAGGCGCTCGATGAGTTCCGGCGCGCCAGCCACGTAGCCGAGCCGCCAGCCGGTCATGGAATAGGTTTTGGACAGCGAGCCGACGAGGAGGGTGCGTTCGCGCATGTCGGGCTCGGCGGCCAGCGAGCGGTGCCTGGCGTCGCCGTAGAGCAGGCGGTCATAGGCTTCGTCGCTGATGGCGAGCAGATCGTGCTTCTTCACGAAGTCGGCGGCGTCGCGCATTTCTTCTGCGGAGAAGACCTTGCCCGTGGGGTTGTTGGGGTTGTTGAAGATCATGAGCTTGGTCCGGTCGCTGACGGGCGCGCCGTCCCAGTCGTAGTCGGGTTCCTTGAGCACGTAGGGTACGGGTACGGCGTGGAGCATGGGGATGCTCGAATAGTAGAGGAGGAAGCCCGGCGAGGGCACCAGCACCTCGTCGCCGGGATCGAGCAGGGCATGAGTGCAGAGCATGAGGGCTTCCTGCGCTCCGGCGGTGATCATGATTTCGGTCTTGGGATCGTAGTCCAGCCCGTTCTGGCGCTTGAGGTAGGCGGCCACGGCCTCGCGCATGGGCAGGATGCCCCGGTTGTGCGTATAGTGGACGAATCCCTTGGCCAGCGCGTCGCTGGCTGCGGCCTTGATGTGCTCGGGCGTGTCAAAGTCCGGGCGGCCGATGCTGAACACGAGCACTTCCTTTCCCTCGCGGCGCAGGGCGTCCGCGGTCTGGGTAACGGAGCTGATGGAAGCGGACTTGAGGCCGTTGGCGATGCGTGAAAATCTTTGCGTGTCCATAAGGGTTCCTTTGCTGTTCCGGGCGGCCCCGGCGGGGCGTGCCGTTTTTAGGGAACGGCTCCCGTTGCCGGGGGAGCCGTGCTCCGCAGGGGAGGCTCCTCCGGGGCCGCTTATGCCCGGAATGGGGTTGCATGGTTGAAGCCGGGGCCCTGCGGAGGCCGCATTCCCGCAGGGAGTCCCCGGCGGCTAGGCTTCGGATTCGGCGGGCGAGTTGCCGGGAGCGTTCCCAGCATCCTTGTTGATCTTCCAGATGGCGAACCCGGTGAAGCCGTAGGTGAGGGAGAAGATGGGGACAATCCAGTTGAGGAAGGCGTAGGGGATGTACTGCATGGCGTCGATCTTGAGGACGCCGACGATGAAGAAGGCGGCCATGGAGTACGGCACCAGCGCGATGCCGAGGGTGACGGCGTCCTCAAGCGTCCGCGAGAGGACCCGCGACTGGATGCCCATGTCGCGGAACTTCTTTTCAAAGGCGCGGGCCGGGACGATGATGGAGAGCATACCGTTGCCCGTGCCGATGGTCATGAGGTAGCAGGAAACCAGCGTGGCGAGGATGAGGCCGCCGGGGGTGGTCACGGAACGGGTCATGCGGTCCACGACCACGCCCAGCGCGCCGGTGCCTTCGAGGATGCCGCCGAGCGTCATGGCGATGAGCAGCAGGAAGACCACGAAGGACATGCTGGTCAGGCCGCCTCGGGAGAGGATCTTGTCCACGAGCGGGTGCCCGGTCTGGGAAACGTAGCCGTCGGTGGCGGCCTTGAACATGCCCTTCACGGTCATGCCGTCCTGAATGATGAATGCGCAGGCCACGCCGACGAGGATGGCGATGACGAGCGTGGGCAGCGGCGGGATGCCCCGGATGGCAAGGGCCACCAGCACGATGGGCGGCAGGACGAGGAGGAACGAGCGGTTGAAGTTGGCTGAGAGGGCGTCGGTGATCGGGGTCAGGTCGGGCATGGCCCCACCGCTGTAGTTGAGCCCGAGGTACCAGTAGAGGCCGAGGGCCACGAGGGTGGCGGGCACGGTGGTATAGAGCATGGAGCCGATGTGGGAGAAAATGTTGGTCCCGGTGATACCCGAGGCGAGGTTGGTGGTATCGGAAACCGGGGACATCTTGTCGCCGAAGTACGCGCCGGACACGATGGCCCCGGCGGTGAGCCCGGTGGGGAAGCCGAGGGCCTCGCCCACGCCGAGCAGGGCCAGGCCCGCCGTGCCGATGGTCCCGAAGGAGGTGCCGGTCATGAGCGAGAAGACCGCGCAGATGAGCACCGTGCTGACGAGGAACATGGAGGGCGAGAGGAGCTTCAGGCCCCAGTAGAGGAACAGGGGGATGACCCCGGCCTGAATCCAGACCCCGATGAGCGTGCCCACGAGGAAGAGGATACAGGTGACGATGATGATGCGGTGCACGCCGTTGACGATACAGGCTTCAACCTCTTTCCAGGTGAACCCCGCCATGATGCTGAGGAGCGAGGCCGTGATGGTGGCGAGCATCAGCGGCACGAGGAACCCCACGCGCAGGACGAGCCCGCCGAGAAGGATGACCAGAATGGGAAGGAAGATAATCGCCAGAGCCATACCGAAGCTTACGGTCTTCTTGTCGTTCATGCCGGCTTTCCTCATGCGGATGGGCGAATGGACGAGAGCCCATTGACGGAGAACTGCGGGGGAAGTCCCCGGAGGCTGTTTTCCAGATTGCCGATGGCCTGACGGATCAGGCGTGCGAACGCCGCGCGGGTGACGCCCGCGAGGTGGGGAGAGAACAGCACCCGACGGCGCGCTTCCGGAGAAAGCCGGAGCAGGGGATTGCCGGGCGAAGGGATTTCACTTTCAAAGTTGTCGATGGCCGCGCCCCGGATGATGCCGCGTTCGAGGGCGTCGGCGAGGGCCGTTTCGTCCACGATGCCGCCGCGCGCCGCGTTGACGAGGATCGCGCCGGGCTTCATGGAAGCGAGCCGCTCCACGCCCACAAGGCCGCGCGTGGCGTCCATAAGCGGACAGTGCAGGGTGACGATGTCGCTGACGGCGAACAGCTCGTCGAGATCGACGCGCCGGATGCCGTGCTCCTGCGCGAATGCTTCGGGCCAGAAGACGTCGGAGGCCACGACCGTTGCCCCGAAGGCCGCAAGGCGGGGGGCCAGCGCCCGGCCGATGCCGCCGAGCCCGACGATGCCCACGGTGGCGCCGAACAGTTCGCAGGCGCCCCGGCCGAGGATGCGTTCCCGTGCCTGCGCATAGGCGCCGGACTTGATGGCCTCGTCCGCGTAGGCCAGCTCGCGCTGGAGGCAGATCACCGCCCCGATGACGTGCTCTGCCACGGTGATCGCGTTTTGTGCCGGTGAGTTGCACACGATGAGGCCGATCTTCGCCGCCGCCGCGTGGTCCACGCTGTCGAATCCGGCCCCTGCCGTCTGGATGATGCGCACGGAGCCGAGCCGGGCCAGCAGATCGGCGTCGAGGCGGGGGTGCGAAGGCGGCATGAAGAGGCCTTCAATGCCCGCAGAGGCCTCCGCGATGGCGTCTGGCCTGTAGTCGGCAAGAAAAGCAAGTCCGCCGGGAATCTCCACGCCGCTTTCCTCGAAACGCGACTTGGGGAGCAGACTGAGCATATGAGTCATTGTATCCTCCCTGGAGCGGAATTTCCTTGAAACGGTGCCGTTTCAAAGACGTCATTCCGTGGGAAACGGTTTCCCCGGAATCCATGCGGCATTGCGGCGCGCCGGACCCGCGTCCGGCGTGAGGGCCTCTTGTTGCAGAAGGTCCTTACGATGCCGGATGGCGCAACATTCCTCTTCTCCATGAACCGATGCGGGCATGGAGATACGGATTGGTAAAGGCTTTGGGGAGAGGCGATACAGGATAGCAGCAAAAGGCTTCCTGTTTCCAGCATATCGCTATTCCGTTCATGCAAGTTGAGAACGAATAAAGATATGCATATATGTGTTTTTTAATATATCCGTTCCGTTTCATACTATGGACAGTGCGATACGAAGGCACATCCATACGGAAGAGCAACGGAAGCCTGATGACGCGTTACTGGGCCATTGAGAGACACATGTGTTTCTTTTTGTATTTGATATAACAAGTTCCGTGCCATGTATAAAAACTGTTTTATTTTTGGTGATTACAAAAAAAGACTTTTGGGATGTGACAATATGCGGAAAATAAGCCTATAATCCGGCGCAGAAATCGGACTATAGGCCGATAGGGAGGATTATATGCCGGATGCGTATCAGGATGGTGTTTTTTTTCACAAATCCACACGGATTCTGGCCATGCCGGACGTCAGGGAATCTCTCATCGCGTTCTACAAGCTTCTGAAAGAGACATTTCCGCTGGAAGGGATGGTCATGCACCATTTTCTGCCTTCCTCGCAGTCCCTGTTGGAACTCCATTTCATCCACGACGGCGGCATCCACTTCCTCGGGCGGTTCATTCCGTTTTCCCGTGAGCAGACCATGTTCCTCCGGGCCTTTTCGCTGACCGGGGGCGTCAATGCCATCCCCAACAGCCAAGAGGTACGGACCGCCGAGAGCGTGAACAACGACTTGCGGGAGTACATCGAAAACAGGCCGAGAGCGCACCTGGTGTGCTGCCTCAAGGGGGCGGGCGCGCCGCTCGGCCTGTTGCGGCTCATCGGGACGGAGGTGGGCTGTTTTACAGAAGAGCATGAGCGGAGGCTGGGCCTGCTGGCGATTCCCTTGAGTTTCGCGCTGGTCAAGGTGCTCCGCGAAGAGGAGGTGCAGCGGTTCTTCTCCGCGCACGGCTACGATACGCCCTCGCAGTCGCCGCATGAGGACGACGCGCCCGCCGAGCTCATAGGCACTTCGGGCGGGCTCAGGAAGGTCATGGAAACGGTGCGCAAGCTGTCGGGGACCGATGCGCCGGTGCTGATCCTCGGGGAAACCGGTACGGGCAAGGAGCTTGTCGCCAACGCGATCCAGGCCAGATCGCAGCGCGTGGGTAAGCCCTTCATCAAGGTCAATTGCGGGGCCATCCCTGAGACGCTCATGGACAGTACGCTGTTCGGGCACGAGAAAGGGGCCTTCACCGGGGCACACTGTGCTGTGGCGGGCAAATTCGAGCTGGCCAACGGCGGCACGCTGTTTCTCGACGAGCTCGGGGAGCTTTCGCTTCAGGCGCAGGTGCGGCTCCTGCGGACCCTCCAGAACCACGTGGTCGAGCGTGTGGGCAGCACGACCTCCATTCCGGTGGATGTGCGGATTATAGCGGCAACGAACCGCGATCTGCACAAGATGCTGCGCGAGGGCACGTTCCGCGAGGATCTCTATCACCGCTTGAATGTGTTCACCATTTCCGTCCCCCCGCTGCGTGAGCGGCTGCAGGATCTGCTCCCGCTGGCCCGGCATTTTATCGACAAGGCCACGCGCCGCCTGGGATTGCCCCCTATTTCCGGCATCGAACCGGACTCGGCGGAACGGCTTCTCCAATACGATTGGCCCGGCAACGTCCGGGAACTGGAAAACCTCGTGGAGCGGGCGGTGATTCTGGATTACAACAGCAAGCTCAAGCTCGATCGCTATCTCCAGCCCGTTCTGGAACACGCCGTTCCCGGACGTCCCGCGCCGGAGCATGGCGAGGCGCTTGAGGGGCGGGTGCGGGAACTGGTGCGGCGCTGTTTTGCGGAGTGGATGGAAAAGGGGATGCCGCCGGAAGCGGAGTGCCCCGTTCCGTTTCGTTCGGTCCGGGAGCACAGGCCGGACAACGCCGCCGGACGTGGTGAGGCGCGCCTATCCGAGAAGACGGGAGCGGCGTCCGTGGGGGCGGCGTCAGGCTTTTCGGAATCCCGGAGCGAAGGAACGCTTTGTTCACTGGATGATGTGGTACGTGAGCATATTGAGGCCGCCCTGAACCGTACGGGCGGGAAGATCCACGGTCCGGGCGGCGCGGGTGAACTGCTCGGGGTGCACCCGGATACGTTGCGCAAGAAGATGAAGAAGATGGGCATTGTCAGGCCGTCGGGCCGCCGGGCAGATGGTTTTGGAAGCATATAGAGGCGGCAGGGTTCACGCTCGCCTCTTCCTTTCCAAAGGTTTTGCTGTGTCTTTTGAATAGGGCATTGTTTGTGTAACTTGCTAGTATCCCTTTCTTTGGTCTTCAATTCGAAGGGATTCCTTGCGCGAACCTGCTCCCTCCATCTGGGGGTGCAGGAGAATCATTCCCCTGCCGGGGGGAGTCTGAGGGGGCGAGGAGCCCCCTCAGTTTTTCTCCTCTACAGCAGTCCAAGCGGGACGGCGATGGCGAACATGATGAGGGTCATGACCACGACCCAGACCACGGAGATGAGACACCCGGGTTTGAACATGTCGAACATCTTGTAATATCCGGCGGGATAGGTCACGAGGGGCACGGGATCGAGCGGCAGGAGCAGGGCCGCCGACACGCTGAAACCCATCGGGATGGCAAGGACGGCGGGGTTGACGCCCATCGTCCCGGCAAGGGCCGCCAGCGCGGGCAGCAGTACGGCGACGATGGCGGTGTTCACCGGGATGAGCAGGTGAATCACGATCGTGAAGATGGAAATGGCGGCGATGACCCCGGCCAGCGGCAGATCGGAAATATCCCCGAGGCAAGCGTTGGCTATCCACGATGCGCCGCCCTGTTCCCAGATGATCATGCCGAGGGCGTTGGACGCGCCGATGAGCATGAGGATGTCCCATCCGATGCGGCACTTGTCGCGTTCCCAATCAATGAGCTGGATGCGGGGAAGTACGAAGAGGCTGCCGCCGATGACGGCCACCACCGGAAGGGGCAGGCCGTGGATCTTGTCCGTGCACCACAGGATGAAATTGATTAATAGGATGACGAAGAACAGTTTTTCGCGGCCCGTGACCGGCCCAAGCTCCGCATATTCCCGTTCCACCAGCTCCATGCCCGCGAGGCGGTCCATTTCGGGCGGGAACACCTTGATCACGGCCCACCACGCCACCGGGGTCAGGATAAGCACCATCGGCATTCCAATGGCCATCCACTCGAAGAAGGAAATGTGCACCTTGGCCGTGTCCTGCAACAGGCCGATGGTCAGCATGTTCATGGCGCTGCCCGCCGGGGTCCCCACGCCGCCGATGAGGCAGGCGATGGGCAGGCCGAGCATCACCGCCTTGCCGAACGGGCTGGCCCCCGGCTCACAGCGGTTCTTTTCGAGCAGGAGGACCGCCACGGGCAGCATCATGGCGACCACGGGGATGTCCGCGAGGAAGGTCGACAGGAGCGCGGAAACCATCATCAGGAAGAACAGCAGGCGCGAGGGGTTGCCCCGCGAGCGGAGGCTCGTCCACAGGACCACGCGGCGGTTCAGGCCGGAATTCTGGAAGGCGATGGAGATGCAGAACATCGCGAAGACGAAGAAGACGGTCGGTGTGGCGAAATGGGCCATGACCTTGGGCAGGGGGATGATGCCCGCCACCACCGGGAGCAGGGTGAACAGGATGGACGACACCACGATGGGGATGACCTCAAATACCCAGACAAGCACAGCCGCCAGCATCATGGCGATGGCCTTCTTGCCCACCGGGGTCAGCCCGTCGGGAGCGGGGAGGGCCGTAATGATGAAATAGAGCGCGGCGATGCCAAGGCCGATAAAAAGCTTCTTCGTGGAGGAATCGCTAGGCATAACATCCTCGTCTTGTTGAGCGGGGCGCGCCCGATTCGGACGCGCCCGCAGGGTTGGGCGGTTTACCGGGGGAAGGTGAAGTTGTCCATGTAGTAGCGGTACGGCTTGATCCGGTAGCGCTCCAGCGGGACAGGGACTTTGTGGAGCATGGGCGCGCCGTCCGCCCCCTTCTTCGCGTAGATCCAGCCCAGCCACTCCTCGTTGTTGCGGTCGGGATAGTCCTCGCGATAGTGCCCGGCGCGGGTTTCCGTGCGCATAAGCGAGGAGCGGACAAAGAGTTCGGCGGCCTGCAGCATGGACTTGGCCTCATAGAGCTTGGCGAGGTCGCGCGGGTCCTTGGCGGCGAGGCGCGGGGCAATGGCTTCCTTGGCGTATTCCACGCGGCGCAGGGCGCGGTTCAGGCTGGCGTCGCTCTTGATGAGGCAGACGTCGGCGGGGTAGACGATTTCCTGCGTTTCTCGGACGAGATCCTTAGGGGGAATGCCCGTGCGCCCGAGCGGGGCGAGTGCCTGCCCGATCGCATCAGCGGCCTTGGAGAGTGGGAAGTGCGCCCAGCCCTTTTCGAGCGAGCGCCGCGCGGCGTTGCCGCCCGCGATGTAGCCGGTGACCGCCGTGGTGCACAGCGCCCAGCCGCCCATGTACACGCCGGGGTCGAGCCCGCGGCTGCGGCAGGCCGCGAACAGGCCCGGAATGTTCGTCTCGTAGTCCAGATCCGTGGCGAGCCCGCCGCAGTGCCACATGATCTGCGGCATCCACTGGGTCTTGCCGCCGAAGAAATCCATGCCTTCCTCATTGGTCAGCCGGTCGTAGTTGATCTTCGCCCATCCGCGCACTGGCTCCATGAGCTTCGCGTTTTCGCGGGTCATCGTGGACGTGTCGAAGTAGATGGGTGCCCGGCCCGCGCGGGCTTCAAAGGCCATGCCCCGCGAGTTGTAGGTGGTGTCGGTGTTCGCGCCGAGCGTGGCGGAGTAGTACTTCTTCATGAAGTCCTCGTTCTCGCCGTTCACGAGGCGCGCGCCGAGCGGCAGCAGGCCCGTCTGCCCTTCCCATGCGAATACAACCGGGGTGATCCAGATGTTCATGAACTCGTTGTGCGAGAGCTCCGCCCCGGCCTTGTAACCGAGGTACGCGCCTTCGCCCGTGGAGTTGGACATATAGATATAGGAAGGCTTCCACCCGCCCGCGCCCGTGGCGATGACGACCGAGGGGGCTTCGAAGGCGAAGGTTTCGCCGCTCTGGGTATGGAAGCCCACGGCTCCGGCGGCCTCGCCCAGATCGTCGAGGATGATGTCGTTGATGGAGACGCGGCTCAGGCGGCGGACGCCGAGCCGATTGGCTTCGCTGACCAGCGCGTCGCGCATGGAGGGCCCGCCAATGCCGTAGGGACGGATGAGGAGCATCTTCATATGCTTGAGGTTGCGCTGGGGGATGGCCTTGAGCTTGCCGTTTTCGTCGCGCTCGAAGCGAACGCCGAGGCGTTCGTAATGTTCGAAGCGCTGGTAGGACTGGGTCAGGATGTTCTCGACAAGCTCCTGATCACACAGGCCGTCATGGTAATAGACCACATCGTCGAGGGCGGCTTCCACTGTGGTGTCCTGCACGCACTGGAAGTCGCCGCCGGAGGAGGTGCCGAGCCCGCCCCAGTCCGCCGGGCCTTTGTCCACGAGGACCACGTTCTCCACATGCTCACGGGCGCTGATCGCCGCCCAGAGTCCGGAAAAGCCGCCGCCGATGATCAGGACGTCCGCTTTGATATGATGGTCGATCTTCAGGGTCTTCATCGCTAGTTCACTCCTTCGCGGGTACATTCGATGGTTCGGGGGAGGCGTTCCTTAAACGGGTTGACGATGATGGCCCCGGTCGGACAGGCCTGCTCGCAGAAGAAGCAGGTCATGCAGTCGTCCTTGTAATGGGCGTAGGCCTTGGCCCCGCAGGTCAGGCAGCGGTTGGCTTCCCGGCAGGCCGTCTCGTAGCCGAAGGGAACCGGACGGCCTTCGGCGTCGCGCGCCCGGTCGTTGCGGGGGGATGCCGGGAGATTCCCGACGGGCAGTTCGGGATCGTATTCGAACAGCGTGCCCGTGTGCATCTCGTAGACTTCCGGCTTGCGGGGCGGGCGGCTTTCCAGCATGTCCCAGCCGTTGACGAAGCGGTCGGCGGAGAAGGCGGCCTCGAAGGCGTCGCGGACTTCGTGCGGCGCGAGGTGCGAGCCACCCCGGACGGGCCCGGCGGCGAAGACGCCGTTGGTGCGCGTGGCGAGGGTGAGGGGATCGGCATCGATGAACTGATCCGGGGTGATGTCCACGATTGAGGCGAAGGGCGGCGTTGTCCGTTCGGCCTTGTCGCGCGCGGCTCCGGTGGCGAGGATCACGGCCTTGACGTGGTGGGCCCGCAGGGATCGGACGGTAACGGCTTCACCGTCGCCCACCGGGGTATTGCAGCGGAACTCGATGCCCTCGGCTTTGAGGAAGCGGATCTGGGCTTCCAGTGCGTCCGCGAATTCCGGCGTGCGGAACTGCCCGCCGGGGTGCCCCTCCTTTTCATAGACGGTGACGGCATACCCCTTGCGGCGCATGAAGAAGGCCGCCGCCATCCCCGCCGCTCCCGAGCCGACGATCGCTACGCGCCCGGCGCGGGTCACGGGGACGGGCTCAACGTCGCGGCGAGCGAGCCATTCCGCGAGGTACTGTTCCAGCGCGTTGACGTTGACGGAAGCGTCTATGCCCTTGCGCGTGCATTTGCTTTCGCAAAAACGCGGGCAGACGCGGCAGGTCAGCCCCGGAAGCGGGTTGCGGGAGAGCAGTTCCTCAGCGGCTTCCGCCGTCTTGCCCTGCTGGAGCAGATGGGCGTAGGAACGGATGTCGATGCCGGCGGGACAGGCCGCCTGACAGGGCGCGCTTTCGGGGCGCTTGGTTTCCAGCCGGAATACGTCGAAGCCGCAGGTCTTGAAACACGACCCGCATCCAATACATTTCTCTTGATCGATGGAACGCAACATGCTTGTCCTCCTGTTCTGCCGGACAACCGCCGAAGGTTTTCCGCCGCCGCCCGATTGCGGGGCCGGAGATACCGGAGAAAAAGCAAGGAGCGTGCCGTTTCCGTGAAAAAAAGGATTTGCTTTGTTTTCAATGAAGTAATGGAAATCGTGGAATTTCTTACGGCGAAAACCGGGGTTGCCGTTTGTGGCAGTTCCCGGTTTTCGTGAAGAGAAACACAATAAATTTTCAGGGTTGCGGAGAGTGCCGTAAACGGCAGTCAACTGCCGTTTTTGGCATGTTCGGACAGTTTGCGGTAAAAGGTGCGCAGCGGCAGGCCAAGCGCCTTGGCGGCCTCGGCCCGGTTGCCTCCCGAAAGGCGAAGCGCCTGCTCGAACAGGCGCTGTTCGTAGACACGTTGGAGTTCGCGCAGGTTCCCGGCCTCCACGCCGGGCGCTTCCGTTTCCTTGGGCGCGGCGCTAGGGATGTCCAGCGTGCCGATGGCGAGGTAGCGCTGGAGGGTGTTCTGCAGCTCGCGGACGTTCCCCGGCCAGTCATAGCGCAGGAAGGCGTCGGTGACGTAGCCGGGGATGAACGGCGTGTCCTTGCCGCCCGAGGCCCGGTACAGGAACTCCTCTATCAGCAGTGGGATGTCTTCCTTGCGTTCCCGCAGCGGCGGCAGGTGGATCGGAATGATGAACAGCCGGAAAAAGAAGTCCTCGCGCATGGTCCCGTTGTCGATGCAGGATCTTAGATCCCGGTTGGTGGCGGCGACGATGCGGATGTCGGAGCTGCGTTCCTCCGTGGAGCCGATGGGCACGAACACCTTGTCGTCGAGGAAGCGCAGGAGCTTGACCTGCATGTTCAGGGGCAGTTCCGCCACTTCGTCGAGGAACAGCGTGCCCCGGTTGGCCTTATCCAGCAATCCCTGCTTGTTGGCGTAGGCTCCCGTGAACGCGCCTTTCCGGTAGCCGAAGAACTCGCTTTCCAGAAGTTCCGAGGGGATGGCTCCGCAGTTGACCGGCACGAAAGGCCCCTTGCTGCGGGGGCTGAGCATGTGGATCGTGCGGGCGACCACTTCCTTCCCAGTCCCGGATTCCCCGGTGATGAGTACGGAAGCTTCTTTGGGCACGGCCTTGAGCACGCGCTCGTAAACGGCGCGGATCGCCGGGCTTTTCCCCACGATTTTGCCGAGGCGGTAGCGGTCGCGCACGGCGCAGCGGATATCGCCTTCGTCGAGCCCTACGCTCGAAAATGTGCCTGAAGCCAGTTCGCGCTGGTAGGATTCGGTGACGTCCACAAGCGTGGACAGGACGGCTGGCTTGCCCTGCCACAGCACGCGGCGCGGGTTGCCTTCCAGCCAGAGGAACCCGCCCGTGCGGGTCTGGTGAGGCCACCATGCCTTTTGGAGCGGCTTCTTGTGGGTGACGATCTCATAAAGGTGGCGGCGGAAGGCCTCGCGGAAGGCCGGGGCAATGGTCTCTTCGGAGCGCATCCCGATGAGATCCTGCGCCGAGGCGTACCCGAGCATGGCGGCAAAGGCCTGGTTGACGAGCACGTAATGCTCGTCCTGCGTCACGAGGAAGCTTGTGGGGAAATTTTCCGCCAGCGTCACGTAATCCGCGTGGCGCAACGCTTCTTCCGGCCCGCCTTCGGCCCTTTGAAGCGCCATGACCGCTCCGGTTATGCGGCCTTCCTCGCGCAGGAGCGAAACCGTGCACCGGAAGGTGGCCGGGGGGCTGGCACAGACCGCCAGCGCTTCCCACGTTCCGGGGACAAGCCCCGGCAGCACGGGCTGGCCCTGTGAGGAGTGGCATGGTGGCACACCGCCTGATTCGATAAGGATATCGGCCAGCGTGGGGATCTCGCGCTCCTGGAAGATCCGTCTGTGGGCCATTGTGCCCAGCGCGTCCCCGGCCTGTAGGTGGAACAGTTTCTCGCAAGCCGCGTTCCAGAATGAGATCCGGCAGGTTGCGTCCAACAAGAAATGAGGGACGGGAGACGCGCCCAGAGGGTGGGATGGAACCATGAAACCTCCTTCGTCTCCCGTCGGCTTTTTGGGGAATGCCCTACATGAGCCCGAGGGGGACGGCAATGATGAGAATCGCGGCCGTCATCACGGCCACCCAGAACGCGGAGAGGAGTGCTCCGGGCTTGAACATGTCGTACATCCGGTAATATCCGGCGGGGTAGGTCACCAGCGGGACCGCATCAAGCGGCAGCAGGAATGCCGCCGACACGCTGAAGCCCATCGGGATGGCCAGCATGGCCGGGTTGACGTCCATGGTCCCGGCAAGCGCCACCAGCGCGGGGAGGAGCACGGCGACGATAGCGGTGTTCACCGGGATGAGCAGGTGGATAACCACGGTAAACAGGGAAATCACCGCTATAACACCTGCAAGCGGCATACCCGCGACGCCGCCGAGACAGGCATGGGCGATCCACGCCGCGCCGCCCGTTTCCCAGATAGCCATGCCGAGGGCGTTGGACGCGCCGATCAGCATGAGGCTGTCCCATCCGATCCGGCCCTTGTCCTGTTCCCATGTGAGCAGTTCGACGGTCGGGAGCGAGAAGATCGCGCAGCCGATGACCGCAGCTACGGGCAGCGGGATGCCGTGCAGCTTTTCCGTGCTCCAGAGGATGAAGTTCACGGCCAGCACGGCGATGAACACGCTTTCCCTCCGCCCAAGCCCGCCGAGCCCGGCGTATTCCCGCTCCACGAGATCCATGCCCGCGAGCCGTCCGATTTCCGGGGGGAAGGCCCGGATGACGAGCCACCATGCCAGCGGCGTGAGCACGAGGACCATGGGCACCCCGATAGCCGTCCACTCGAAGAACCCGATGTGTACGCCGGCGGTGCTCTGGAGGAGGCTTATGGTCATCATGTTCATGGCGCTTCCCGCCGGGGTGCCGACGCCGCCGATGAGGCAGGCGATGGGCAGCCCGAGCATAACCGCCTTGCCGAAATTGCTGGTTCCCTTCACGCAGCCGTTCTTTTCGAGCAGCAGGACAGCCACGGGCAGCATCATGGCGACGACGGGTATATCCGCGAGGATGGTGGAGAGCAGCGCGCAGACCATCATCAGGAGCAGCAGGAGGCGCACAGGAGAACCCTTGGATCGCAGGCTCGTCCACAGGACGATACGGCGGCTCAGGCCGGAGTTCTGGAAGGCGATGGCGATGCAGAACATGGCGAACACGAAGAAGATCGTCGGCGTGGCGAACAGTTGCATCATCTTGGGCAGAGGCAGGATGCCCGCCACGGCGGGCAGTACGGCGAACAGCACGGAGGCGACGGCGACGGGCAGGATCTCGAATACCCATATCAGCACGGCGGCGAACATCATGGCGATGGCCCGTTTGCCGTTGGGTGACAGCCCGTCGGGGCATGGAAGGGAAACCAGCAGAAAATATCCCAGAAGGATGGCGAGGCCGATGCAGCCCTTGCGCAGGGAAGTGGTCATGTTGGCGTCCTCGTGGCAGATCTGCGGACATTTGTGAAAACAATAACGCAGTCTGCGCGTTGATGGCAAGATGAAGTACAAATCTACCATTCAATAGATGTAAATCGATGTGTCTTGTCCCGGATGGCGGAATCCAAGGGCTCCGCCCCTCGGACCCCGGCAGAGGCGCTGCCTCTGCACTCCGCAAGGGGCGAGCCGCCCCTTGACCCGGCGGCGCGTTTTCTCCGGCGGCTTGCCGCCGAAGAAAACGCTTGGCGGGATAGTGAAGGATGGGGGTATTCTCGGTGGCGTAAAGGAAGGTCTTTTTCCACTTTACATCGGAACGGATTTCCTTCGCGCAGAGCCTCCCCACCAGTTGAAAGTCTTGGGAAGGTGGGAGGTGGGGGTCCGGAGGAGGAGGGAGGAAAGCCCTTCTTCAGAAGGGTTTCCTCCCTCCTCCTCCGGCACGTCGCGTCCCCCCTTATCAGGCTGTCCAGCGATGGCGCCATTCGGGGATGATTCTCCCCTGCTCTTTGCGGAGCGTCAGGAACTTGTCGGCCAGCAGCGGATTGGTGAAGGTAAAGTCGGAACGCTGATGCATACCGCGTGATTCCTTGCGTTCGAGCGCGCCGTGCATGACGATCTCGCCGTTGTCAATGAGATCCAGCGTCTCGATGGCGCGCAGGAGGGTGTGGGCGTCGGACGCCGCTATTTCGGCTTCGGCGTTGCGCCGGAGATCCGCAAGATACTTCAGCCCGGCGTTGAGGAGCGTCGCGGAACGCACGCGGTGCGGCCCGGCGGCGGCGTAGTCGGCCATGATCTGCTGGAGGGCGAGGTTCGCTTCCTTCCAGTGCGCCCCGGAAGGCCGTTCCATGAATCGGCTGTAATAGGCCATGCGCTCCTGCGCCCACGGCGTGTTTTCGATGTCCGCGAGGTGGGCGTCCCCGAGGTGGGCAGCGGCGTGCTCCCCGGCGATCCAGCCGTAGACGGCGGCCCCGGCGATGTCGGCGCGGAAGTTGCCCACCATGTCGCCGGTAGCGTACAGGCCGGGTACGGAGGTCTGCCCGTCGATGTCGATCTCAAGCCCGCGCCCGATGAGGTGCGGCTCGTACTGCATGAACTCCACGGCGTGCTTCGAGGGATCGATGCCCTTTTCATCCATGTAGTTGAGCAGCCCGGTGAGCCCCTCGCTCGCCATGCCCTCGCGCATGAAGGCCATGTCTTCGGGGCCCGTGCCCGTGCAGTCGATGTAGGCGGGGCCCGTGCCGTTCATGAGCACGTCGGTGTAGGCGGAGTTCCACACGTCGCAGGTGATGTCCCCGACTTCGCGGGTGGCCTTGTCCACGAAGGGGCCGAGCAGTTTGCCGTTGGGATAGCGGTACACGCCGATCCATGTGGATTTCCCGGCGCGGGCGAAGAACTTGGGCCCGGCGTGGCGGTTGGGCAGCTCCATGTTCACGAGCTTCGCGCCGATACGCCAGCCCTGCGCCTGCGCCGCGCCCGCACAGGCGGGGCAGAAGGCGGTGTTGAAGGGCCAGCCCGGCGATCCGGCGGCGGGGTACAGGCGGTTGGCGGTGCCGGTGGCGAGGATGACCTTGCGCGCCTTGACGAACGTAAACGACGGGGTTTCCCCGGAAACGTCCAGCGCGAGCACGCCGGTAATGCCCTGTTCGTCGCGCATGAGATCCACGGCGGGATGGTGGTTCACGATGGTCACGCCGACCTTTTTGGCCTGCCGGGTGAGGGCTTCCTTCTGGTTGTGCCCGTCGTACTTGAGCCAGATGCGGGGGCGGTCCGGGTAGGCGTGGCCCATAAACACGTAATCCTCCGCGAACGGCTTCATGTTGATGCCCCACTCGTGCCACTTGTCCACGATGGAGATGCTCCTCTCAAGAAAGCGCAGGGAAAGCAGAGGGTCATGGCACAGCCCGACAAGGCTGTCGAGCAGTTCGCGCAGGATGGGCCGGATGTCGCCGCCGTGGTGCTTCGGGTAATAACAGGCGAAATGATCGTTGCCGGTCGCGCCCGAGCCGCTGCGTTTGGTGTTGGCCTTTTCGAGGACCATGACCTTAGCGCCGCCTTCAGCCGCCGCAATGGCCGCGCACAGCCCGCCGATGCCTCCGCCCACGACCGCGATGTCGGTTTCAAGCGTCTTGGATACGGGAATCATAAGCACCTCCTAGCTGTGCAGGGTGTCTGCGTCCACGTGGAGCAGCATGTAGTTCAAGGGAAGGCGCAGTGAAACGGCCTTGGCCGGACAATCGAGCACGCAGGCGTTGCAGTGCCAGCACTCTTCGCCGTAGGTGACTTCCGGGGTTGTCTTCGGCTGCTTCTGGCGGAAGACCTGCAAGGGGCAAATGCTGGCGCACAACCCGCAACCCGTGCACTTTTCAGGATCAATGCGTGGAGGCATGGTCAAGACTCCTTGGTTGAGAGGAATGGAAATTCGCTATACCTCCCTTTGAGCAGGTTCCGTGCCATTGCATTGTTCTTAAAATAACAATATGTTTTGACAGCATAGTTTCAAAAAACAGTGTCTATTGCATAGAATACAATGTGATTTACACAGTATGAAAAGTCCGAACGGAGCCGCCCATGCCTTCCTATCCTTCCGATCCTTTTTTCGAATCCGGCGCGATGGCGTGTCTCATTTTTTACAGGACGAACGGCCTTCATGGATCAATAACCTGCCTTCACAATATGATACGACCGTATCTTCCGGTCGTGCGTATCAACGCCATTCTCATTTCCAAGGATTTTACCCGCGTGATCCAGATGTTCGACACCAAACTGGACAGCCGCCGGACCACGCGCATTTCGAACCCCGAACGGGGTGCGCCTTTCGTTGAAAGTGAAAAAATCAACCAGCCTGTCCTCATCAACAATTTGGACGGCTACAAGGTTCAAGCTCCGTTCAAAGATCCTGATCTGGCCGATGTGCCTTTTTTGATCCACAGCGCAATGATCCGGCTTCCGCTGTTCGAGAACGGCGAATACTATTTCTGCCTGAACTTCTGGTCCGACGACTACGACGCCTTCACATGGACGCATGTGGAGCAGCTTCAGCGGCTTGTGCGGCCCCTCGCCGGGGAGCTTCGGGAACGCCTGTCGTTCACGGAGGAAAAGGCGTTGCCCTACACCCCGGCGGGATCGGGATTCGAGCGGTTGTCCCTGTGCCCTGAGCTGGCCGAGGTCCGGCAGCGCATCGAGCTGGCGGCCCCGACGCGGACGACGGTGCTTATCCTTGGGGAAACGGGTTCGGGCAAGGAGTCCGTGGCCGACGCCATCCATGAGCGGTCGGATCGGCGCAACGGCCCGTTCCTTAAGGTGAACTGCGGGGCGATCACCCCAAGTCTTTTGAGCAGCGAACTGTTCGGGCACGAGAAGGGCGCGTTCACCGGTGCGCACACAACGAGGAGGGGGTACTTCGAGCAGGCTAACGGCGGGACGCTGTTTCTCGACGAAATCGGGGAGATGCCGCAGGAGGCGCAGGTGCACCTGTTGCGCGTGCTGGAGAGCCGGTATGTAACCCGCGTAGGCGATCACCGGCCCATTCCGGTGGATGTCCGGGTGATCGCGGCGACCCAGACCGATCTCATGAAGAAGGTACGGGAAGGGACGTTCCGCAAGGACTTGTGGTTCCGGCTGGCTGTCCTGACCATTGTTATCCCGCCGCTTCGGGATCGGAAAGCGGACATCCCGGCGCTTGTGGGGCATTTCCTGCGGACCAAGGCGGCGCAGTTCGAGATGGAGGTGCCGGACGTACCCGCGCCCGAACTGGAGCGGCTGTACAGCCATGACTGGCCGGGGAACGTGCGGGAGCTGGAATTCGTCATTGAGCGTTCGCTGCTTCTCAGCCGAAGCAAGGCGGTGGGGACGCCGCTGAAATTCGAGTTCGCCCCCGAGGTCGAGGGCGGTGCGGCATCACCTGAGGACGGCTGGCCCTCGCTGGCTGAGCTGGAACAGCGGTATATCCGGCGTGTCCTTGAGAAGACCGGCAATAAGCTCATGGGGCCGGGAAGCGCTACGGAGCTTCTCGGCGTCCACTACACGACCCTGCGCGCCCACATGCTCAAGATGGGCCTGCCCCTGCCGCGCCGGAAGTAGCCGTTGAGCAGGGCTCCGCCCAGTTCCCGGACTTCGCTGTGGGGGAATCATTTCCCTTCCGGAAGTCTGAGGGGGCGAGGAGCCACCCTGCGGAGATCCCCTGTCTCCCAGAAAAATGATTCCCCCAACTCCCATCGGAAAGAAGAGGAGACCTTCCGATAGGAGCGGGGGAAATGCCTCCGGAGGAGGCGGGACAGCCGAATCGCCGTTGCCGGATAGCTGGCTAGTAATCCTTCCGGCAGACGGCGTAATAGGCGTACTCGACGAGCGAATTGATGTCGTAGACGGGGAGGTTGATCGCGCGCTGGATGGGCGCGGAGAAGGCGGAGAGATCGGTGCATTCGAGCACGAGGGCGTCGAGCGCCTTTTCCTGCGCGAACGCGGCGGCGGAGCCCACGATTTCGGCTTCGAGGCGCTCCATGTCGAAGTCGTGGCGTTTGCCTTCGATGATGGTTTCCCAGAATTCGGGATTGCCTTCCATGCCCCGGATGTGCACCGACTCCATCGGCGTCGCGCAGTTGGCGAAGTGGGCGGGCGTCAGGGCCTGACGGCTGGCGGTGAGGACGCCGATGCTGGCCTTTTCGCCGTGCATGAGACGCACCAGCGGAAGCTGGAGCAGGCTCGACAGGAAAACCGGGATGTGCAGCTCGGCGGCGATTTGATTCTGGAAACGGGCCATGAAGCCGCAGCTTCCGGTAATGGCCTGCACGCCGTCGGCCTCAAGCTCTTTCGCGGCCTGGATGAACGGCTCCAGCAGATCCGGAGTGGGGTTGAACAGCAGGCGCGGAATATCCACGCCCCGTATGACCCGCGTCACCGTCGGAAAACCGTACGTCAGTGGATTGCGCATGTGTCCGCGCGGTTTTGGGAACAGCGATTCGAGGCACAGGATGCCGATGGGCATGTCGTAATACAGTCTACCGCCTTTCATGTTCGCTCCTTTGGGTTGATGCGGGACGTTCAGCTTCCCCGCGTTTAGGGGGAAGAGGGGCCTCCCACGGACGGAACGCACCCTCTCCCAGCGGTTCCCGTCAGTTTTTCTTGTTCATTTCCGCAATCCACTGGACGATGCCGGTGAGCACCCATACGCCGCAGGCGATGTTCAGGATGAAAGACGCATAGATCAGATATTTCGTGAATTCCAGCATGATAATCTCCTTGCGGGCTTACAGGACTTCGGGGGCGTAGATGCCCGTGGAGGGAACGCGGCGCTTCATCATCTGATGGACGACGAACAGCGTCAGGCAGTTGAGGCCGATGCCGATGAGGTTAGCGGGGATGCCGAAGGGCTCGCCGAGCACCTTGTCGCTCCACAGGAAGCAGCTCACAACGCCTATGACCACGGCGGGAGCCCCGGCGTAGGGCGACACCTTGCCCCAGAGCAGCCCGGCCAGCAGCGGCGGGATGATAGCCGAAGGCCACAGCTTGAAGATGTAGATCATCAGGCCGAACACGTCCTGGAACAGGATGGCGACGCCGATGGAAACGCCGCCCACGAGGAGGGTAGACATGCGGGACTGGCGCAGCATCTGATCCTGCGTGGCTGCGGGATTGATGAATTTATTGTAGATGTCGCGGGTATACACGACGCAGGCGGTGTTGATGAAGGCCGCGCCCGATGACATGACGGCGGCGAGCAGGGCCGCCAGCACGAGGCCGGTCACGCCGATGGGCAGCACGTCGCGGATAAGGTTGGTGAAGGCGAGGTCGGGCTTGACGTCGGGCTGGAGCGCCATGGAAGCGAGGCCGATCCCGGCGGTGGTGGCGAGGAAGAAGATCCAGTGGACGGAGAAGATCAGCACTCCGGCCTTGCTGTCCTTGGCGGACTTGGTGGAGGCGTAGCGCTGGATGAAATACGGCGCGCAGAATTCCCCGAACAGGAAGCTCAGGAACAGGCCCGCAAACTGGATCGGCCCCCAGCCGGAGAACAGCTTCAGGTTGTTTTCATAGCGGGGCATGGCGTTCAGGGTCGCCATCATGGCGTCGAAGCCGCCGAGATGGTCGATGGCGAGATACCCGCACAGGCTCACGCCGATGATAATGATCACATACTGCACTGCATCGGTCATGGTTACGGCGAGCATACCGCCCGACCACGTATAGGCCAGCGTGATGACGGAAGAAATAAGCGCCGCCGGGATAAGGTCTATGCCCACGGCGGTCTGGAGGATGGCGCCCATCGCCAGAATCTGTACCCCGTACAGCCCGAGGCAGAAGAAAAAGCACACGATGCTGGAAACGAGCCGTCCGGCGCGACCGTAGTACAGCCCGAAGAGGTCGCCCACGCTGTAAACGTTCTTGATGTTGTGCACGCGCCCGGCAATGTACAGGCCCGAGAAGATCTGGTTGATCACCACACCTATGAGCCCGGCGAAGACCACGATGCCCGTGGTGTGCATGAACGAAACGCGCCCGATGGTCGCTCCGCCTCCGCACAGGGTCGCCGCGATGGCCGCGAAGAAGATGGACATGGGAAGGCCGCGCCCGGCGACGGCGTAATCGTCAAAGTTGGTGACTTTTTTCATGGCCCAGTAACCGATGTAGACCACAACAAAGAAATACAGAATGATGATCGCGTAATCCAGCCAATGGATGCTCATGGCGTACTCCTAGACGCAGGCCGCGCGGCGCTGCATGATACGACGGGAAAATATGATGGAATCCTCAGCGAAAAAAGGAGGATCCGCAAGCGGCGGCGCGGCGGGGAGAGGGAGCAGGCCGCGTATGTCGGTATGGCGCGGCAGCCGGTGGTCTCGGAGGCGGAGGCGGACGGCCCTGAACAGGTGGGGCCACAGGATCACGAGAAGGAGCGGGAACAGGCTTTCCCAGCTTTGCAGGTTTTTGCCCGACGTTTCGGGGATCGACGCGGCAAGCGCGGGATCATCCGGGGAAAGGTGCGGGTTTTCCGCTCTCGGCAACAGTTCGAGGCTGGCGATGCTCCCCGCTTCGGCTACCGTGGGGGCGGCATTGAGCGAGGCCGCGCACAGGCAGATGATGTAGCTGACTGCAAGCAGGAGGCAGATGCCCTGTCGGCAGAGGAGGGAAAGGGAGCGCCGCATAGATGTTTTCCGTGGCCCCCTCCCCGGACGGCGGGAAGGGGGCGGGCCCGTTTTAGCCGGGCAGGTTGAGGTTGCAGTAGTTTTCAAGGCTCACCGGCCGGAAGGGCTGGCGGACTTGGAGGCAGCCCACGGCGTCGGGCTCCTTGGACTGGGCGGCGGCGGTGATTTCCGCGAGCGCGGGCCCGCACATACGGCCCTGGCACTGGCCCATGCCGCAGCGGGTGAAGCGCTTGACTTCGTTGACGTCGCGGAAGCCTTCGGCCACGGCCTTGCGGATATCCCCGGCGGTGACGCATTCGCAACGGCAGACCAGCGTTTCGTCCGGGACATTGAAGATGGCCGGATTGGGTGCGAACACATAGCGCAGGAACCCGCGCGCGATGCGCATGGCACGGAGCCGCCTGCGGGCCGGGCCGCTGCGGTAGGCTGCTTCGGCTTCGCTGATCACGCCAAGGCGCCGGGCGATCGCTACTCCGGCGATGGTGCCCTTGAGCATACTTGCATCGCCGCCGTGGACGTAGGTTCCGTCACCGGCGATGGAAATGCCGTCCACGCTGGTACGGCCGTTTTCGTCGACGACGGGATGCCAGTACCGCTGGACGCCATCCCATGCGTGCCTGGCGTTCAGGGAATTGAGGATGTGCGTGCGCGGGATGATGCCCTCGTGGCGCAGCAGGGTGGAGGCGTTGATTTCGTGGGTCTTGCCGCCCGCGTCGTACACGACCTTTTCCAGATGATCGGAGCCCACGGCGCGGATATTGGTGACGTTACGGATGATCGGCACCTTGCCCTTGAGCACGCGCAGGGCCATTTTCATGCCCTTGGCGACATACGGCATGTCGAGCACGCCGGCGGGCATGAGGCCGGCCGCCATGATGCGGCGGGACCACCAGCCGGTGTCGAGCCACGCTGCGATGGGCACGCCCGCTTCGAGCAGGTGCCCGGCAAGCAGGAGAAGCAGGGGGCCGTTGCCCGCAAGGACGACCGGGGCGTTCTTGTCGGCGGAGAGCGTACCGCCGGAGCGCAGCAGGATGTCGGCCCCGCCCGCGCCCATGACGCCGGGCAGCGTCCAGCCGGGGAAGGGGACGGGCCGTTCCATGCCGCCGGGAGCGACGATGATGTGCGAGGCGGTCAGTTCTTCGGCCTTGCCGTTCATGGTACACGAGACCCTGTGCGGCTCAAGGCCCCAGACGATGGTGCCGGGGTAGTAGGTCGCGCCGGATTCGCGGAAGCGTTTCACGAGCCCGAGCCCGGCCGCGCGTTCCTTGGGATCGAGCAGCGCCTGCGCCATCGGGGTTTCGATATTGCGGAAAAGCTGGCCGCCCGGGGCCGCCTGCTCGTCGATGAGCGTTACGTCAAGCCCGCAGGCGCGCGCGGCGCAGGCGGCGGAGAGTCCGGCGGGGCCGGCTCCGATGACGATGAGATCCATGTTTCTGTCCATTATTCGGCCTCCCCGGGAAGTTGACGTCTCACAACCATGCCTTCCCGCACGGTGACGAGGCAGGACTGGACGTCCGGTTCGCCGTCGATTTCCATGAGGCATTCGAAGCACACGCCCATGAGGCAGTAGGGAGCGCGGGCGCTGCCGTCCACGGGATGCTTGCAGGTGTGCCCGGCGTGGGCGTGCCCGAGTACGGCGGCGGCGACGCTGATCCCGGCGGGGACTTCCATCGGCTGCCCGTCGAAGGTGATATGAACGGTAGATGCGTTTTGCATGGCGTAGTCCTTGTTCAGCACGAATAGCCGAAGCGTTTGAGGGTCATGCCCTGCGCGGTTTCGGGCAGTTCGCCGCCGAGGATGAAATCGGGGAGCAGGCGGGTATGGGCCGCGGCCATGGTCACGGCGCTGTGGGTATTGACGAGGGTGACGTTGGGATGCCCCGGCAGGCGGCTGTAGATCGCCATGCTGTCGTCGGGCATGACGCGCAGCCCGGCCCATGCGCGGATGAGGCGCTTCTTGCCGAGTTCGGGCCAGACTCGGATGGCCCATTTGCCTTCGGAAGCCACGGCGGAGGGCACGACCTGCGTGTGGTGCCCGGCCTTCTCGTGGCGGAAGCCGATGATGGTCGTGCCGCCGAAGGTCTGGGTGACGCCGAGTACCGGGATGGGCATGACGAAGGGCATACGCTCGACGAGCAGCACCTGCCCCTTGTCCGCGTAGACGGGCAGGGTGGGCATGGCGAACTGGACGAAGCGGCGGTTGGACAGCCCGGCGGCGAGCACGAGCTTCTGGCAGTCGAAGGCCCCGTCCTTTGTGGTGACGCGGTAGCCGCCCGCGTGGGGCTGCACGTCGAACACCAGCGTCTGGCGGTAGTCCACGCCGACGCGGGGCAATGCCGCCCGGAAGGCGCGCAGCAGGGACAGGGGATCGACCACGCCGTCCTCTTCGCACCATGCCGCGCCGCAGACTTCAGGGCCCCAGCCGATCTTGGGCAGTTTCTTCTCAAGCTCGGTGCGGTCGATCATGTTGCCCTTGTATTCACCGAGGGCCTCGCGCAGCTTTTCGATGTAGTCGCCGCGCTTCTGGTAGTCCTCTTCGCTCAGGACCGGGATGATGCCGCCGGTGTAGTTCACCGGGATCGCATGTCCGGAAATTTCCTCAAGTTCCTTGGTCAGCGCCGGGTACAGCCGCGAGGAGACGAAGCCCCATTTCGCATAGTCGGGCAGGTGCAGGAATTTCGACTGGCACCAGATCAGCCCTACGTTGGTACGCGACGCCTTATTGGTATCGGTCGGCGCGTCCAGCACGGTCACTTTCCGGCCCTTGCCGGAAAGCCCGTATGCCAGCGCGGCGCCCGATATGCCACCGCCTACGATGATGATGTCTTGTTCTGTCGTGCTCATGGGAGAATGCCTCCGGCGGCCGGGCTGCCGCCCGGACCTGCCCGGGGGGAATGATTCCCCCCGGACCCCCTCAGAACGTCGAACGCCACGGCTGCGCCGCGCCGTCCGCCGTCCTGTGGGCGTCAGGCGCCTTCTTGGTGAAAGCCTGACGTACCCGCTCTGTGTTTTTCAAATAGTCCCCGTCCCCATTACGAAAGCCTTGGGAGAGGGAGGGGTGGGGTTTGAGGAGGGAGCAACCCTTCTTCAGAAAGGTTCTCCTTTCCCTCCTCAAGTCTCATATCTCTTTTTCTTTTAGTCTTTTTTGTAGGCAACGCAGTCGACTTCGACTCGGAGGTCGCTCATCATCATGGCCTGCACGCAGACGCGGGCGGGGGCGTGCTCGGCGGTGAAGAACTGGGCGTAGACCTTGTTGAATCCTGCGAAGTCGCGGGGATCGTCGAGGAACACGTTGACGCGGACGACGTCTTCAAGGGAGTATCCGGCGGATTCGAGCACCTTCTTGAGGTTTTCGAGGGTGACGCGGGCCTGTACGGTGATGTTGCCGGTGACGATTTCGCCGTCGGCGTCGCGGGGGACCTGTCCGCTGACGAAGAGCCAGCCGTCCGCTCCGGCGGCTTTGGAGAAGGGAAGGGCGCCGGGCTTGGTGGGGGTGCCGTAGCGTTTGATGGACATGGTCTGCTCCTTGGTTTTCGTATAGGGTTTTGAGGATATGGCCTGTTGAGTCGTGGTTTCAGGAATGGGCTTCCTTTGCGTCCTGTCCCGAAGTCCCCTAAGGGGGAGGCGGAGGACCCCGAGGCAGGGCGGAAAGGAAGGCCGCCGGAAGAGGGGCGGCCCCCCGCCGGGGGAAGAAAAGCCTTCCCCCGGAATTCCGCGTGTTACTTGTTGCCGGTCAGGCCCAGGTCGGTGAGGACCTTGTTCATTTCGGCGTACTGTTCCTTGAGCTGCTTCATCCACGCTTCGCCGGTGGAGTAGTCGGGCGTCGCGTTCATGTTCTTGATGGCCTTGATGTATTCGGGGTCCTTGACGATTTCTTCGGAAATGGCCGCGAGCCTGTCGAGGATTTCCTTGGGCGTGCCCTTGGGAGCCGCGATGCCTGCCCAGCCGTAATAGTTGCCCTCATAGCCCTGCTCCGCGAAGGTGGGGGCGTTGGGGTACACGTCGCTCTTGGTGCCGATGGCGAGGATCTTGAGCTTGTCGGCGGAGGCCATGGGCGCGTAGTTCTGGGGGAAGAGGAAGGTCATGTCCGCATGTCCGCCGAGGACCGCGGTGGCCGCTTCGCCGCCGCTCTTGTATTCGACCTGCTTCACCTGAACGCCGGTGCCGGTGAACCAGTTGCGCATGGCGAAGGTCAGCCACGAGGTGGCGGCGGGGCTGGCGAATACGAGCTTGCCGGGTTCCTTCTTGGCGGCGGCCTCAAATTCCTTGAGGTTGTTCCACGGGGCGTCCTTGTTCACGACCACCGCACAGTTGGCGACCATGATACGGGCGATGTAGTCGAAACTGTCGAAGCTGTAGTTCGCGCCCTTGGCGGTCAGCGGGATGATGATGTTCGGCCCGGCCTGCGCGAGGAACAGCGTGTAGCCGTCGGGCTTGGCCTTGGCCGCGAAGAGGCTGCCGGTCAGCCCGCCGCCTCCGGTCTTGTTCACCACAACCACGGGCTGCCCCAGTTTCTTCTTGGCGAATTCCGCCCATACGCGTGCCGTCAGGTCGGAGTCGCCGCCCGCGCCGTAAGGGCTTACAAGCTGGATGGGCTTGTTCGGATAGTCCGAAGCCTGAGCCGGAACCGTCAGAAGGCCGCCGGCGAGCAGGAACGCGCCCATACCGAAAAGAGCTGTGCGGAGGGTCTTAAACATAAGGTTCTCCCCTTGGGTTGGAGGTTTGCAGGGGCCCCTGCCCCCTATATCCTTGCGCCGCATTCCCGCCCGCCGTTTACCCTAGGATGGCGGTCCCGCGTCGCGTCTTCACGTTTTGTTGGTCCGGTTTTTTGAAATGCAGTCTCACGGGGCGTCCATACCCTCTTTTTATTCTTCTATTTGCCCTTTTTCTTTCGGAACGAACTCCTGTCGCGTGGCCTCCCCATCAGTCGAAAGTCTTAGGGAGGAGAGAGGAGGGGGCTTGGGGGCGGGGAGAGGAACCCCTCCCCCAACTTTCATCTTTTCCTATCCTTCCTGCGCAAGCTGGGCGATCTTCGAGCGGCGCAGACGTGCGCGGGCGATGCTGAAGACGGCGGCGACGGTGAGCAGAAGAAGCACGACCGAGAACGGATGCGTCAGGAAGATCATGAAACTGCCGTCGGAAAGGGTCATGGTCTGGTCAAAGGCGGACTCCAGCAGAGGCCCGAGGATGAAGCCGATGATCATTGGCCCGGCCGGGAACTGGAACCGGCGCATCCCGTAGCCGAGGATGCCGAACAGTATGAGGCAGAGGATGTCGAACAGGCTCTGGTTGATGGAGTAGGTGCCGACAAAGGCGAAGATGGTCACGGTGGAGAAGATGATGTGCTTCGGGAGCTGCGTGATGCGGACCCATGCCCTGAAACCGAGCTTGGCGATGACGTAGAGCAGGATGTCGCACATAATGAGCGAGCCGAAGATGCCGTAGACGACGGTGGTGTTTTCAAAGAAAATGTTGGGTCCGGGGGTGATGCCCTGGATGAGGAACGCGCCCATGAGCACGGCGGTCACGTCGTCGCCGGGGATGCCGAGGGTCAGGAGCGGGATCATGGCGGAACCGGTCACGGCGTTGTTGGCGGCTTCGGGAGCCATGACGCCTTCGATGGCGCCTTTGCCGAACTGTTCGGGATGCTTCGAGGTGCGCTGGGCTTCGGAGTAGGCCATGTAGGCGGCGGGGGAAGCCCCGAGGCCGGGCATGGCGCCGATGACCGAGCCGATGATGGACGAACGGAGCAGGACCGGGATGCGGCTCTTGATTTCCTGCCACGAGAGGCGGCCGTTTTCGCCGGAAAGATCGAACTGCTGTTCAAAGGTCTTGCGGATGCCGGAACAGGCCTGATGGATGACTTCGGGCAGGCAGAGCAGGCCGATGACCATCGGGATGAGGGCGATGCCCGACATGAGGTTTTCGTTTTCGAAGGTGAAGCGCATGGCCCCGGTGGTGCCGGAGACGCCCACGGTGGCGAGGAGGATGCCCACGCCCGCGCAGAGGATGCCCTTGAGGATGGAGGAGCCCGAAATGCTGCCCACTACGGTCAGGGCCAGCAAGATAAGGCTGCATTGTTCGACGGGGCCGACTTTGAGGGTGAGATAGGACAGGGGGGCGGCCACGCAGATGAGCAGGATGTTGCTGAATGTGTCGCCGAACACCGAGCCGACCAGCGCCGCGTTGAGGCCTTTGCCCGCTTTGCCCTGCTTGGTGAGGGGGTAGCCGTCCATAGCGGTGCAGACGGCTGGCGGCGCGCCGGGGGTGTTGAGGAGGACGGCGGTGATGGAGCCGCCGAACATGCTGGCCTTATAGATGCCGAGCAGCATGGGTATGCCCACCAGCGGGCTGACGTAGAAGGTCAGCGGCAGGAGGATGGAAATGGCCATGATGCCCGAAATGCCGGGGATGGCCCCGAACATGAGCCCCGTGAAGATGCCGAGGGCCACGGCCCCGATGGTTTCCGGAGTGAGGATGGAAATGAGCCCTGTACAGATGTCCGCGAACATGTTGCCTCTCCCGTGGTTGGCCTAGCCGAACAGGACGCCGGTAGGAAGGATGATCTGCATGAAGTTGAACGCCACGTAATTGAGTAGGAGCGTGAACAGCACGTAGCAGACGATGCCGATGAGCCAGTGGCGCAGTCCGAGCATCAGGGACACGAGAAACATGACGATCGGCGTTGAGTAGACGAAGCCGAGGAAGTGGAGGCCGATGAGGTAGAGGAACAGGATGCCGACGTAGCCGGCGAGGGCGGCGAAGCGTCCGGCCTCCTCTCCGCCTTCCTGAAGTTCAAGGCGTTCCTCGTCGACCTTGCCCGCGAGCATGTGGCGTACGGACCGGAGGCAGAACCCCGTGAGCAGCGCGCTCATGATGATGAGGACGAGAGTGACGACGGATGGGAAAAAGGCGGGGCTGATGGTCGAGGGCAGGGTTTCGATGACCCACTGATCGATGTGGCAATAGAAATAGATGAAGAAGAGCATGAGGAAGAGGCTGATGCCCGCTTCGATCCAGATATTCCGTCTTAAAAGCCTGCCCATGTGGTTCTCCCCAGAATCCAAAAGGTTTTCGACGTAATCCGATAAACATTCCGCTCTTTGCAATTGCCGCGCGGAGGGGGGTGTCCGCGCCGGGCTGCTGTTGTGCCCGTGTCCTTCTAAGCAGGTATTGTGCCAGAACGTTACAATCTTATTTTTATAATAAAAATAAGATGATTACCTAATAAAGGCGGAAAAACGGACGATATGGAATTGTAACGATACGTGACATATGTAGTCCGTTGTGGTATAAAAAGATACCTCGTGAGTGAAGAACTATCAGCGTTTTTCGTCTTTCTAGGTAAAATAATGTAACGTATCATTACATTGTAATGTTTTATTACAAAGGCCATTCCATGTTGACCACGTTGCCTTCTCCTTCCGCGCAGACTATCCGGCAAAGCGTGCCGGATCAGGAAGATATTATCCGGCGCTCGCTGGAGCGGTCCGCCCGTTACGGCGTGGACCCCCACCTTGATGGCGCTCCCGAATCCACCCGCCTCTCCGATGAGCAGCTGCGCGAGCGCATCAACGGGCAGCGCGTTTTTTATACGCTGGCGAAAGAGCAGATCGATTCCCTGTACCGCCTGCTGCGGGATACGGGGTTCTGTATGGCCCTCGCGGATTCAGAGGGCTATGTATTGTATGTCGTTGGGGATTCCGATCTCGTGGAGCATTTCAAGCGGCGGCGCTGCATCCCCGGCTATCGCTGGACGGAGCGTGACATCGGGACATGCGCCATCGGCCTGTCGCTTGAGGAGCGCGTCCCCGTGTTCCTGCCCGGCGACCGGATGTACTCCGCGCAGGCCCGCAAGATCAGCAATGCGGGCGCGCCGGTTTTTTCGCTGGATGGGGGCCGCGTGCTCGGCGCCATTTCCCTGAGCGGCGGTTCCGACATGATGCACATCCACACGCTCGGGCTTGTGCGGCAGGCGGCGGAAACCGTCACTTCGCAGTTGCGCGAACGCGAACGCATCCGCGAGCTGGCGATTAAGAACCAGTACATGCGCGCGCTGGTGGAATCCGATTCCCGCGGCATCGTCACCGTGGATCAGACCGGTCGCATCGTGGAGGCCAACAGCACGGCCCGCAAGCTGCTGAAGCTTTCGCCCGGCTGCGAGGGCAAGTCCTTTGAGGAGAGCGTGGGCGAGAGCTATAACATCACGGGATATCTCAAGGAAGGTAAGGGGTTCCGGGCACGCGAAATCCTTGCCCGGCGCAGCGGGACGACGCATTTTGCGTCCCTCGACCCCATCCGCATGAACAGCGGCGAACTGGTGGGCGGTTTGTTCACCGTCATGGAAAAGAAGGAAATGATGCGCATGGCGGTGGAGATGACCGGAGCGCACGCGCATTTCACCTTCGAGTCCATCCTCGGGGCGAGCGAGAGCCTGCGCTCGGCTCTGCACCTTGCCCACATCGCGGCTGGAAGCACGGCCCCGGTCCTGCTTTCCGGCGAGACGGGAACGGGCAAGGAGCTGTTCGCGCAGGCTATCCATAACGACGGCCCCCGCCGGAACCGGCCTTTTGTGGCGATCAACTGCGGGGCCATTCCCAAAGAGCTTTTGGAGAGCGAGCTGTTCGGCTATGAGGAAGGCGCGTTCACGGGAGCGCAGAAGGGCGGGCGGCCCGGCAAGTTCGAGCTTGCGGACACGGGCACGCTGTTCCTCGACGAAATCGGGGATATGCCTTTCGACATGCAGGTCAAGCTGTTGCGCGTGCTCCAGTCGGGAGAAATCCAGCGCGTGGGCGGTTTGCGCACCGTACCCGTGGACCTCCGCATCATCTCCGCGACCAACAAGGATCTCAAGCAGGCCATTGCGCAGCACCAGTTCCGGGCGGATCTCTATTACCGGATCAGCACCTTGAGCATCCTCGTGCCTCCGCTCCGCGAGCGCGCCGAGGATATCCTCCCGCTGGCGGAGCACTTCATCCGTCGGCACGAGCTGCGCCTGAACCGGCATCCGGTTCCCCTGCCTCAGGAGACAGCGGAGGCGATCCGCCGCTACCCGTGGCCCGGCAATATCCGGCAGTTGGAGAGCGCCGTGGAGCGGGCGGTGCATCTGGCGGAAGGCGGCGCGTTGTTGCCCGAGCATTTTGGGATTGCGGATCTCATGGAGAACCGCAGGCCCGCCGCGCCCGCCCCGGCGCAGGCGACGCTTGAGGACATCGAGCGGCAGGCCATCGCCGCCGCCCTCGTCCGTTTTGGCGGGAACATCAGTCAGACGGCCTTTGCCCTCGGCGTCAGCCGCCCCACACTGTACCGGAAGATGAGCAAGTACGGTCTGGAAGAATAAACGCTGGAGAAATACTGGGGGGAGGGGAAACTTTTCTGAAGAAAGGGAGGAGCGCCCCCACGTTTCCCCCCCAAAACCCGTCGGCGCGGATCCCATCCCTCCATTTTCAGGACTTTTGTGCTTATCGAATCCCTGTTCACAGCATTCCCGAGAGCAGCGTACTCTTGAGAATGGAACCTATTTCCTCAAACATCCCAGCTTAACCCGGTAATCCGAGCTTTTCGGAGGCCCCGCCACCGCGGACTCGCATTACAGGGTCATCAGCGGGCATGGGGAAAAGCGTTGTCCCAGTCTACCCGCAGAAACTTGTTCTTTCGGACTCGCATCGGAACGAACTCCCTTCGCGCGGCCTCCCCACCAGTTGAAAGTCTTTGAAGAGGAGGGAGAGGGGTTTGGGGAGAGGGAGGGGAAACTTTCTCCAGAAAGTTTCCCCTCCCTCTCCCCCATGTTCCCTCAATTACCCTTCATCTCATCTTCATCCCTGTGCCGCTTGTCGGCGTACATGGAGGCGTCCGCCAACCGGAAAAGCCCAGTGTAGTCGGCTGCATCATTGGGGAAAGCCGCTATGCCGATGCTTGCGGACATGGAAAGGCCGTCCGGCAGGGGGAACGAGAGCCCGCGCCTGAGTTCGTCGATGCGTTTTTCGAGGGCACCCCTTGAGGGCACGTCCCGGAAAAGCGCGATGAACTCGTCGCCGCCGATGCGCCCGGCGATGTCCCCTTCGTTGAGCATGGAACTCAGGCGCCGCGCCGTCTCAATGAGCGCGTGATCCCCGGTGAGGTGGCCGCATGTATCGTTGATCTGCTTGAAATGATTGACATCAATTACCATGAGCACATGCATTCCCACGCTGGGGGGCTGCTGAAGGCTGGCTTCAATGCGCTTTCTGGCCGAACTCGCGTTGTAGAGGCCGGTGAGCGGATCGAGCTGCGCTTTCATGCGGAGCCGTTCCGTATCGCGCTTTTCCGCGTCGATGTCCGCGATTTCGCCCACGAGCCGTACGGGCTGGCCCGATTCGTCGAAAATGGCCACGGCCTGGACCCGGCACCAGAGAAACCCCGAGGGTTGCTTGAGGAAACGCAATTCGGCCGGAGCAGAGTGCCCCGACAGGATCTGGGTGACGAACCGGCGGTAGAGCGGCCTGTCCACGGCATGTATACAGTATTCCGAAAGCGAGCCGGAAGCGCTGTCCACGGCGGGGTCATAGCCGAATTTTTCCTTGAAGCGGGGAGAGAAATAGGAGCAGCGGGTTACGAGGTCGTGTTCGAAGATGATGCGCTCGGAAAGCTCGGTGAGGATACGGTAGCGCTCCTCGCTGATTTTGAGTTCCTGCTGCGTATTGCGCAGGGACGTGATGTCCATGACGATGACGTAGAACCACGAGCGCCCGTTTTCGTCGCGCACGAGCTGCGCCTTATCGAACAGCCACAGGATCCTCCCGTCCGCCTTGGTCACGCGGTACTCCACCGTATCGTAATCGCTGTGCTTGATCTGGCTGTTGATGGAGTCGAGCACGCGTTTGCGGTCTTCCGGGTGGACGAGGTTGTCGAACCGGTTGCCGTAGGCTTCCCTGAATGAGGCCCGCGTGTGTCCGAGCAGCTTGAGGAACCCTTCGCTGATGTAGTCGAATTCCTGTTTTTCGTCGTTGCTGTAGCGGAAAAAGCCGCCGGGGATGTTCTCGATGACCGTTTCGAGGAATTGTTTGGCCCGTCGGAGACGCTTGGCTTGCCGTCCTTGCATCCTGAGCACGAGCCAGAGGAACACCATGCTCAAGCCGATGAAGAACAGCATGAGATAAAGCACTTCCCTCTGGATGGTGCCCACGTTGGCGGTCAGCGTATCCTCCGGGACGATGGAAAAGATGTGCCAGTCCGTGGAGGTGATTTCCAGCTTGCTGTGCGCCATGTAGTAAGGCGAGCCATCGTAGCGGAACAGCCCGCCGCTGCCGAACGTGTCCGATATGTCATTCCCGGTGGCGGCGGGGGCGCCTGTAGGAATCAGTTCCGCGATGTTGTTGTAGCGGGCGAGCTGGATCGGGCCGCGCCCCCGGAACAGGATATGCCCCTGATTGTTGGTGACGAGTACCTGCCCGCTGCCGTTGAAAAGGCGGTCGTCGATGGACATGATGAAGGCGTCCGTCTGTACCGTGGCGAAGAGGGCGCCGAGGACCTTGCCTTTGTGTACGATAGGGGAGACGTAGACGTTGATGGGGGTGTTGTCGGTCTTGTCCACGAGCAGGATGGCGACGGTGGGGGAGGCCGTAAGTGCCCTCTTGAAATAGAGGCGGTCCCGGGCGTCGAAGGTCAGGCCGTCGGTGGTGTGGGCCATGCCGTCGAGGGTGACGAACCCCATGCGCTTGAGCCCGAGCGTGCCGACGGCCCCCGTGATCAGAGGGATGATCGTTTCAGGGTTGCCTTGTCCGAGTTCCCCGAAGACATGGGCCAGCGCCTCGACGGTTTGGATATTGCCGCGCATGTCCGCTTTGATGGCGTTGGCGTACTGGCGCGTCACTTCAGTGAGCTGCGCTTCGGCTTGTTCCTGAATGTTTTGCTTCGTCCTGCTGAAATAGAAGAGGAATACCACGGCGAGCAGGGCGGCCGCCACGATGCAGTACAAAGCATAGGTACGCAATCCCCTCAATTCTCTTTGGTCCATAACGTTTCCTCGGACGAAGTCTGTTCGCCTGCGATGAATAATAACGCGTGTTGATAAGCAATGTCCAGAGGAAGGCAAGAATGGCAGGGCATTTTATGTTAAATAAAACATTTTATGATGTTGTATACAACGTATCCGTCCGATCATTCATAGCTGTTTACTTGCATTGAAGCCCCGATGCCTGTACAAGGCGGAGCAAGAGAGGGTTTCCTATGGAGATATGTACGGTGGTCACCCGGGACCGGGAGGAGATGGTGGACATCACGGAACGCCTTTGCGCCGTGATCCGGGAAAAAGGCTGGAGGCACGGCGTTGCGGCACTGTTTTGCCCGCATACGACCTGCGGCCTGACGATCAATGAAGGGGCCGATCCCGATGTGCGCCGGGACATGACGGCCTTTTTCAGCCGCATCATACCGCACCGGGGGGAATGGCGGCATGGGGAAGGCAACAGCGACGCGCACATCAAGGCGAGCCTTATGGGGCCGTCCCTGTTCGTGATTGTGGAGGACGGCGAACCGCACCTCGGCACATGGCAGAGTGTCTACTTATATGAAGGCGACGGCCCGCGTTCCCGTTCGATCTGGGTCCAATGGCTGCCCGCGTCAGAGAATGCCTGATTGACTGTGCCCGGCGGTTTGTGCTTTGGGGACTTCCGAATGATCCCGCGTCAGGCATTCATTCCGGAGGCGGGGGAGGCTGCTTGCCCGTTTCTTTTGGGAGAGCTTCCTGATGGGGCTCGTCCTGCCTTTCCGCCTTGCGCCGGACACCCTTGCGGCGCCCGTGCCCGGTCCGCAGCATTTCCTCATGAATCATCCTGAGAAGAGAAAGCCCGTCCAGGTTCAGCGCCATCGCTATAAGAAGCAAGACGTTGAGGGTGGCGTTTTGTCGGCGGCCCTCAAGCTGGGCAATGTGAATACGAGAGAGACCAGCGAAATCAGCAAGTTTTTGTTGCGATAGCCTGGCCTCCCTTCGGACGCGCCGGAGCACGGTAGCGATAGCGCTTTTCAATCCCGGTAGATCTTCCATGCCGGGAGATCTAGCCCAGACTTGACAAAAAGATGTATTCTAAAACATACAAAAATGAGACTCCAACCAGGTTATCAGGGCGTTGGTCCGCTCCTGCGCACTAAGAGGCATCCCAAATGGACTCCAGTTCCTTTGACGAAATTTTCCGCAGGTTTCAGAGCGTAACCGGTACGAGCACGCAACAGGAATTGGCGGACGTGCTTGGTATCAAGCAATCGACCATTTCCGAATCCAAAAAGCGCGGCACAGTGCCTCCAGGATGGTTTTTAGTTCTGTTTGAAATGCGCGGGGTGAACCCCGACTGGCTCAAGCAGGGCAAGGGCCCCATCTATCTCCGCACTGAAGACGGGCGCTATATGGAGCCGGAACCCGCCGCCACGCCGCTTGGACGGGGCGTTTCCCTGCCTTATTACGATTCCGATCGCGTGCAGGACGGCGTATGGGAGCCTTCCGGGACGATCATGCTCCCCGAGCCGTATGCCGGGAAGGAACTCCGCATCCTCCGCATAACGGGCGACAGTTTTTCGCCCACCGTGCGCCAGGGGGCTTTCGTGGGCGTCGACACGTCCAGCGTCCGGCCTTCCAGCGGCAGCATCTTCGCAGTGTCCGTGCCTTTTGAAGGCGTCGTCATCAAGCGGGTGTTCTGTGACAGTGACACGCTCTTGCTCCGTACGGACAATCCGCTCCACCCTTCGATGTCCATTCCGCTTGCTGAAGCCGGACGGCTCATCGGCAGGGTCGCTTGGGTTTTTCAGGCGCTCTGAGCCGACAGAGGCCGGCCCTTACCCCTTGCCCCTCACGGAACGGGGGCGGATTTTTGGGTGCGCGGCTCGGCCTGTCCGCGCATTCCGGCGTAACGTGCGCCGCACGCACGGCCAAGATACACGGCAAGCCTCCAGAAAGGCGATTTCCCTTCGTGGGCCAGCCTCTTATTGCCCAGAAGGATACACGCCGCACTCCCCTTCGTGGGGGGCGGAAGCCTGTAGGGCCCGGAAGGCCCCCCCATATTTTGATGGCAACGCAAGAGCCTCATCGGCTCCCGGAGACACTCCTTTCGCCTCCCATTTTATGGGTAAAGTGCAGGGAAAAGGCGTTTTTTCGAAAACGGAAGGCTGTTTTCGACTGTGGGACGGAGTCTGGCTCCATTGTTGTGAAATACGGGCTGATCATATGGTGTTTCCGTTAAAAGGGCGAGAGGCTGGTTATGCATCATATTGCATGTTCTTGTGGTTGATTCGGGACATCTCTCAGTGACAGCCCCTTGCGAATCCCCTATACTCTCGGATTACGGAACCGTTTCGGAGCATGTCTCACAGGAGAGCGTTGTCGTCATGAACATCGGATCATACACTTTTCAGGAATTTAAGCGGCTTGCGGAAAACTTTCACGGTTATGCGGCGCCGGGCCTGCTTATCGGCGGCTACATGGTGGAAATGGCGAAGGCCCGTATCCCCGAGGGGACGTTGTTCGAGGCCGTGGTGGAGACGCGCAAGTGCCTGCCTGATGCCGTACAGTTGCTGACGCTGTGCAGTGCGGGGAACAACTGGATGAAGGTGCACAACCTTGGCCGGTATGCGGTGTCGTTGTTCGACAAGCACACGGGCGAGGGCGTGCGTGTGAGCGTGGATCCCGCCAAGCTGGACGCTTTCCCAGAAATCCGGGGCTGGTTCCTCAAGGAAAAGCCCAAAAAGGATCAGGATGAGGCCCGGCTGCTCAGTGAAATCGAAGAAGCCGGGGACGGCATCTGCAAGGCGGAGCCCGTGACCATGAAGCGCCGCTTCCTCGGGCACACGCATATGAGTGCCATCGGGCTGTGCCCCATGTGCGGCGAAGCGTACCCCAAAGAGGACGGGCCGGTCTGCCGCGGCTGTCAGGGGGAGGCTCCCTATGTCACGGCCAGCCGGGTACTGAAGGCGCCGCCGACGCGGGTTGTGCCCGTTGAGGAGGCGGTGGGCAAAACAGCGGCCCATGACATGACCCGCATTGAGCCGGGCGCGTTCAAGGGGCCGGAATTCAAGGCCGGGCAGCGTATTTCCGTAGGCGACATCTGCCGTCTCCAGCAGATGGGGCGTTTCCATGTCGCTGTGGTCGAGGATGCGCCCGACGCCGGGGATCTCGTGCACGAGAACGACGTCGCGGAAGCTTTCGCCCGCCGCATGGCCGGTCCCGGCGTGACCTACAAGCTGCCCCCGCACGAAGGCAAGATCGATTTTATCGCGGAGCGCGAAGGTTTGTTCAGCGTGGATGCGGAGCGGATGTTCCGTTTCAACATGCTGCCGGAGATCATGGTGGCCTCGCGGCAGGACGCCACGGTGGTGGGCGAGGGTGCGCGCCTTGCCGGGACACGCGCCATTCCGCTGTATATTTCCCGCAGCCGTCTCGGAGAGGCGCTTTCCGCGCTTGGGGAAAAGCCGCTTTTCGAAGTCTTGCCCCTGCGCAAGGCCAAAGTGGGCATCCTTGTTACCGGGACGGAAGTTTTTCAGGGCATCATTGAGGACAAGTTCATCCCGGTCATCACGGCCAAGGCGCATCAGTTCCACTGTGACGTGGTGCGCTCGGTCATTGCCCCGGACGATGTGACGCGCATCGCCGAAGCGGTCCGGGAAATCCAGGAGGCCGGGGCCGATCTGCTCGTGACCACGGGCGGCCTGTCGGTCGATCCCGATGACATGACCCGCCGCGCCCTGCTCGAAGCCGGGTTGACCGACGTGCTGCACGGAGTCCCGGTATTGCCGGGGACCATGAGCCTCATGGGCCGTATTCCCGGCGATCTTGCCCACCCGGAAGGGATGCAGGTGCTCGGCGTTCCCGCGTGTGCCCTGTATTACAAGACGACATTCCTTGATCTGGTGCTTCCCCGCCTGCTTGCCGGGCGTGAACTCACCCGCGCCGAACTCGCCCGCATCGGTGAAGGCGGGTATTGCCTCGGCTGCAAGATCTGCACATACCCCAAGTGTTCTTTTGGCAAGTAACCTGTCGTCAAAGAAGTCCAGTAGCGTATAAAACATACTGGACTTCTTTATTTTTATTCCTTCGATATTGTCAATAGCGTCATCAGGGTCATTGACATAAAGGGAAAAATGGGGGCATTGCTGGGGGCAGTATGGAGATATGATTATCGCCATGCCCCTATACAAGGGGCATGGGTAAAGAAAAGGATGCCCCCTATGCCCCTAACAGATGCAGCGATTAAGGGTCTGCGCCCACAAGAGAAGTCATATAAGGTCTTTGACGGAAACGGGCTTTATATAGAAGTCCTCAAGACAGGGACAAAGGTGTGGCGTTTCAAGTACCGTTTTGGCGGAAAGGAAAAACGGCTCACCATCGGGGAATATCCCACGGTGAGCCTGAAGTCGGCACGTCTGCTTTTGATTGAGGCGAAACAACACCTCACACGGGGAATCGACCCGTCTGCGAACAAGAAGGCAGAGCGCGAACAGACCGATGTGAGGACGTTCGCATCAGTGGGGGACGAATGGATGCTTCGTCAGGCTCCGAAATGGTCGGAACACTATAAGGATGCGCTCGATGCCCGGCTCCGGCGATTCGTGTATCCGCAAATCGGGATGTTGGACATTAAAGACATCCAGCCCAAGACCGTGCTCGATTTTGTGAGAAAGATAGAAGGAGAGGGTAAGACAAACACGGCATACCGGGTGTTGGGAGTTTGTTCCCTGATTTTTCGGTATGGCGTGATATGTGGATACTGCACGTCTGATCCGTGCAGGGATTTGAGGGGCGCACTCACCGCACGCATGGTAAAACCTAGGGCTGCGCTGACTGAACCCAAAGAAGTCGGTCGGCTCATGGCGAATATCGAGCTGTACGCTGGCGGCATCGTCATGCGGATGGCATTGAAGTGGTCAGCCCTGACGTTTTGCCGTCCCGGAGAAGTGCGCAAAGCTGAGTGGTCGGAGATAGATTTTGAAAAGCGGGTTTGGAAGATCCCGGCGGAAAAGATGAAGATGCGCAAGGAGCACCGTGTGCCGCTGTCAAGGCAATGCATGGAAATCCTTGATACCCTGCGTGCGTTGAACTTCTCGCAGCAGTGGATTTTTCCGTCGGTACGCGTGAGCAGACCCATCTCACAGGTTGGTGTCCTTACGGCGTTACGACTGATGGGGTACGAGAAGGACGATATGTGCGCGCACGGATTCCGGGCTATGGCATCCACGTTGCTCAATGAACAGGGATGGGACTCCGATGTGATTGAGATCCAGCTTGCCCATGTGGATAAGAATTCCGTGCGCGCTGTATACAACAGGGCGCAATATTGGTCGAAGCGTGTGGAAATGATGCAGGCGTGGGCCGACTATCTCGACAAGCTCAAACAAGAAGCTCTCCAGAGTTTATCTTTCCCCGGATGACCTCGACAGGCCATGCGACTATGCGGACCCCCAGTCTTTCCGGCTTAGGGAGCTTTCCGGCCTTGATCCAGTTGTAGAGCGTCGCTCTGCTGACGCCCATGATGTAAGATACCTGCTTCGGTCGGACATAACCGATTTCGGGGAGCGTCAGCTTCGTTTCAAGCTGTGCCATATATCGCCTCACTTCTCTTGGGTGTTAACAGTTTTCAGGGTTGATGTGGCCAGCTTCGTATTCCACCGCTCCAGTTCCCCGCACAGCCTGAACACAACGATGGACGGTCCCATCTCATCAAAGGCTCGGGAGTCTCCGAGCATGTCGCCGATGGCAGCGGCTCGGATGTAGTCGAGTTCTTCGGAGGTGATTCTGGCCATTTCATTTTTCCCTGCGCGTTGTTGTCCGGCCGCGCCCCCGGATAGCGGTTCTATTTCTTCCCCCGCCGATGGCGGCAGAACGGGCATACCCTGAGCTTGCTGACGGTACCACAGACGGGGCAAGCCTTGGGAGACAGTCCGTCGCTGAGGTGGGCCATTTTGCAAGCACCGTTTATCTGGGCGAAGTTCTTTTGCTTGCGTGATTTCGGGGCTTCATCCGACATGGCGTTCCGCTTCCTTGTTGATGGCTTCAAGCGCGGTGCAAACGAGATGTGCCAGACCTGAGAAGGCATCGTCCTGAAGGTTCAGTTCGGGGAAGAACTCCACATCGATGCTGAGGGTATTTTCCTTTGGCGTTTCGGAAATGGTGATGGTGGCGCGGCGGGGTTCGGTATTGTTCATTGCTGTTCCTCCGCGTCCACGTCGATCACGTCGTCATCGTCCGCACTAGGAGCGGCGAGGGGCTTTTCAAGAAAGGATCCTTGCCGTTCCTCGGCGGTCATCGGGCGGCGCAGGACTTCGCGGTAAGGTTCTGTGGATTCAACCCATACCATTTCGCACTTGTCCCAATCCTTCAGGAGATCACAGTGAACTTCCCGTTCTTCCTTGCCGTCGCGGTAGTGTTTTGAGGCGGTTTGGGCGATCTTCTCCTGCGTTTCGATGAGGCGCTTGTAGTGCTTGCGTTCGGCATCAAGTGCGGCCTCGTATTCCTCGATTTTCGCCAGCGCGTCGGCCATTTCCTGTCCGTATTCCAGCCGCTCGGCATCGGTCAGCGGTTCGGAGACAGTGATGGTTTCCTCGCGCACATAGGTCATATTCGGGCCGATGGGACGGGCGTTGGTAGCGATGATGGCTATTTCTTGGCTCATGGCTTCTCCTTTGGGCCGGGTATGAAGCCCCCGGCGAGGCTTTTATGGTGACGCCCCGGAAGGGGTGGTTAGGGTTATTCGGCCCACGCCGGGCATCCGGCGCGCTGTTCGCAGTCGGAGCACGTCCAGTCGCTGACCTGCGTTTCGGTTTTTGGACAGGTGATCATGTTGGCGGCGGGGGCGGGTTGCGCTTCCGGCTGCGCGGGTACTTCCGGGGCGTCCTGTTGCGCTCCGTTCCGCATGGCTTCGGCGGCAAGTTGCTTGGCCTTTTCACACTGCGCAGTGGTCCAGTTGCGGGCATAGGCGTTCACCAGTTTTTCGACGTCCTCAAGAGGGTTGCCCGTGGCCAGCCATGCGTCCGCGGCTTCTTTGCGTCGGGCTTCCATTTCTGCGTTGGTGGGGCGGCTACGCTTGGACGGGGTATCCTTATCCTGCGCTTCTTCCTTCATTTCCTGCACGGATACGCGATATGTCCCGTCTTCGGCGGGTTCGAGATCATACGTGTCCTGCACTTCTTCGGCGGTCTTCAAGCCCATGGCGATCTCCGGGGCATAGGCCCGGACGAACCACGACGCCGCCCGGTAACGGAGCATCAGTTCCGGCATGGACTGCCACTTGCTCCCGTTCTTGCCGTACCATCCTTCCTTTTTTGCCAGTCCGATAGTGATGAGCGGTCCAGCCAGCTTTTCCCCTGTGGCGAGTTCGGTAGCCACGGCGCGGCATCCCCATTCATCCTTGCCTTCCTCGCCCTGAAATTCGTAGCGGATGGACGTAAACCGCCCGCATTGATTGAGGGTGGCGATCAGGAATTGTGCGGACCATGCGGGGCGTCCATGCACGATATAGAGGTTCTGGCAGACCATGAGCGGGTTGGCCCCCATGCGCAGGGCCATGTCCACAGCGATCACGCAGTTGGGGAGGTTCCCTTGGAACTGCTGCGGCACGATGTTGGAGGCCGCAAACAGTTTGGCCGTGCGCTGGATGAGGTCGAAACCGCCCACAGTATCGAAGCCCGCCTTGATGGAAGGGTCGAGGGGCGGCACGGGCTTCTTCAATTCGGAAAGCGTGGTTGTCTGTGGCTGTTGGCTCATGGGTTATCGTCTCCATTTGCAGGTGTTGAAGATGGGGCAGTATTTTTCCCCGCACCCGTTGGAGCGGGGATTGCCGTAAAAGTTGCCGCTATGAATGAGGGTTGCGGCCATTTCGAGAAGACCGGGAAACTCCTCGTCGCCTATGAGGAGATCCCGCCCGCCGGAGATTGTCCCTGTGGCCACGCGCTGGCCTCTTTCCGTCTTGGCGACTTGCAGCCCGATGATCTGGGCCGGGGCTTCGATGCAAATGTCCGTGCTGTGCTCGGCCAGCAGTTCGTAGACGGCGAGTTGGGCGGCATGTCCTTGGGTCTTGCAGGTTCCGTCCGCGCCGACGGCGGATTTCCCGGTTTTGATGTCGGCAATCCCATAGCCGTCCTCCGTCCGCCTTACGCGGTCCACGGTTCCCGTCAGGGCGATGCCAAGATCCGCGATGTCCAGCCGTTCGCAGGTGGCCTCGATCGCCGCATAGGTTTGTCGGGGCGCGATGGTGGAGCAGTACAGGCGGTGCAGGGAGAGGGCGATACGCTCGGCTTCGGTGGGCTGGAGGTCGTCCCATACCACTTCTTCATCCGGCTTGTGGATGGCGTCTACAGCCGCGCCCGCCGCTTCGTCCGGGGTGATGCCCGTTCCGTTCATGCGCGAAGTATCGAACAGCGCCGTGCTGGTGTGGACGGCGGTTCCAAGCCGTGCGGAACCGCTGGAAGGCGTCCGCAGTCCGCGGATGTTTTGAGCTTCCCATCGGGCCGGGCATTCGAACAGTCCGGCGAGGCTGGAAGCGCGGATCAAAATCGGTTCCTTGATATTCATCGTTCCGCCTCCACGCTCAGGGGTGTCATGTTGTTGAAGAGTTCTTGGTCTTCCCATTCGAAATAGCCCACGAGCAGGAAGCAGAGGACGATCAGGGCGACGCGCCACGCGACGGGGTATTGCTCTATCCACTTCATGTCGCGTCCCTCTTGCGTCCGGCTTCGGCAACCGCGTCGAGTCTGGCGGATACGGCGTCAATGGCGACGTCGAGGATATCGCGGACTGTGGCGGGGTCGAACGTGACGATGTAGTCGCGGACACTTCCGTGAGCACAATGGGCGAGTTCGTTGCCGTCAATGTCGTTCACGAACCCGAGGCCCTGCGGCTCGAAAACTTGGGGAACGCGGCAGGTTGCGGTGCGGAGATGCACCAGCCGGGAAAGTTCCGTTTCTAGCTCACGGGCGGTCATCCTGTTCAAGTCCTTCATGGTTCCTCTCTCCTGCGTTGAAGTTTGGATCGGCGTCCCAATCCCGTTTCCTGCCCTGGAATCCGGGGCAAGTGCGGGGCTAGGCGGCCTACCAAGCGCGGTGCAGGGTTGCGGGGAAGTCGATGCCGGTGAGAACGCCGAAGTCTTCGGGTTCGCTGTTGTACCAATCTTCGAGCAACCCCTTGGGACGATACTCGGAAGCCGGAACCACGCGCCCGCCGTGCTCGTTGGCGAACTCCCACGCCTCTTCGAGAGAGTCGCATTCGTCCACGGTGTCCATTCCGTTGAAGGGGGAAGTTCCGATTACGAGGTAGGGGGCGGTGGGCATGGCGTTTTCTCCTTTGGCGGTGTTCCGTTCGTCGTGAATTCTTTTTAGTAAATATACTAAGAAAAGGCAAGAAAAAATTATAGTAAATTTACTAAAAAAATATGATAAAAATACTCAAGCCATCATAAACGGTTACGCTAATGCCGGCTTGAGTATGAAAAAGCCCCTCAGAAGAGGGGCGCGGAATGGCTTTATTTAAACCCTGATCATATAACTATAATAGTTGGTTATCGCTACTCAACTGTAATGAGGATACAACCCGATAGAAGCCGCTGCCAGCTAGTCATGCGGAGTCGTGGGTGTTCTAAGCTCGCTTTTTCTCGGGAGCGTCAGCGTACTGATCAATTTTGAGCACACTACGAAGTACATCATTTGCGCCCCGCAGTTCTGCATTTTGCAGTTTGAGTTGGTCATTTTCTTTTTGGAGCTCATCGAGCCTCTTTTTTAAGAGGTCAACTTCTTGGGATTGAACCTTTGTAGCTGAGTGTTCAACGAGGGGTTGACCCGGAAAGACAACCTGTACTTGTAGCTTGTCTAGCCACTCTAGAACAGCTTTATACCCGGTATTTGCCCCTTCCAGAAAATCATAAAACTTTGTGTGCTTAGTGCTTCCAAGACCCAAGTATTGGGCCAGCTCGTTTGTTGACGAGAATTGCCTACCGGGACCGATCATGTCTTCGATCTTTTGGACGAGAATAGATTTTTCCATGTCCTTCCCTTAGTAAATTTTTTAAGATTTTGCATTTGTATATAGCATAAAAGACTTGACTTTTATTTAGTATATTTACTAAATAAAGCTTATGAATATTACCAATGACATCCGAACGATGCTGAGGGAAAGCGGATGGACACAAGAGCGTCTGGCAAGAGAGGCGAATATCCATCCAGTTTCATTGTCAAATTTATTGAATGGGAAAAGGAAGAAATCTGTGATCGATGAATTATTGCCCTTTGTGTATGGAGATAAGCGCCCTTCAAACGGGCAACTTGTTCTCCGAAGAGGCGAAAGGAAAGAACATGCCTCCGAAGCGTGAAAAGCAGCTTCAGTTCCGGGTTTCTGAGGACGAGTCTCAACAGTTCCGAGACGCCGCGGATCTGATGGACATGGGCGTCTCTGATTGTCTCAGGAAGGCCGCCAAGCTCGGAATCGCTCAGATGCTCTCGTGCCCGGAACTCCGTTCTCTTGAACTTGAGTATGTCCCCGGCACGAAAGAAAATCAGTAACTTTTATGTATTACAAAGGTGTGACTATGAACCTCACCTTTTCCGCCCACGCGCTCGACCGTTGTTTCGAGCGGCGCATTTCGCTGCAGGGGGTACTTGATGCCCTGCGCCAAGGGACATGCGTGAAGGGCAGCGGCATGAAGGACGGCGAACGCTTCGTCATGGCCCACGGACGGCTCAAGGTCGTGGCCGAATTTGAAGGCCCGGCCTGTGTCGTGATCTCGGCATGGCGTGACCAGAAGGGCAGCAAGCGCGTCGCCCGGGAACGGCGGCAGCGGCTCCGGCGTATTCGTCTGGCGTTCAAAGAGGGGAGGGTGATCACATGCTGAACCTGGCTCTCTTCTCAAGCGTCAAAGACGACTGGCCGACGCCGTGGGAGTTCTTCCATAATCTGGATCTGGAGTTCGATTTCACGCTGGATGTATGCGCCGTGCCGTGGTCGGCAAAAGTCTGGCGGTACTGCGTGCCGCCCCATGCGCTGCGGGTGTGGGGGAAAACGACGTTCCGCCGACTGTTCCCAGACGCTCTTGTGGACGGCCTCGCACACTCATGGGCCGGGGAGCGTTGCTACATGAATCCGCCCTACGGCCGCGAGATCGGCCCGTGGGTCGAGAAGGCCCGCCGGGAAGCAGAACGTGGCGCGCTGGTCGTCGGGCTTCTCCCGGCACGTACCGATACGGCGTGGTTCCATGAGCACGTCTACCGGGCCGCAACCGAAATCCGATTTTTAAAGGGGCGCTTGAAGTTTGAAGGGGCGGCGGCTTCCGCGCCGTTCCCGTCCATGATCGCCGTATGGGGGAGGATGTGATGGAGTGGTTCCGATGGTTTGAAGGGTCGACGACAGACCCCAAATTTGCGGTTGTGGCGCGGCGTACTGGGCAGCCCGTCGCTTTTGTCATTGCGGTATGGGCGCAAATCCTTGAGCGCGCCAGCGCGTCGAAAGAGCGCGGGTGCATCGACGGGTATGACTGCGAGGGGGCGGACGTTTCCTTGGGGCTCCCCGACGGTGCGGCGTGCGCCATCGTGCAGGCTCTCAAGGACAAGGGGCTGATCGACGAGTACCGCGTGTGCAAATGGGAGCAGCGTCAGCCGAAACGGGAACGGGACCCAGAGCCCTCTGGAAGCTCCACAGGGCGCGTCAAGGATCACAGGGCGAGGAAGCAGAAAGAGACGGACGGAAACGGCCCGCAACGCGATGAAACGCCATGTAACGCCATGAAACGGCCTGTAACAACCAGAAACAACCTAGAAGAGATAAGAGAAGAAGAGAAGAAAGAAGAGAGAAAGACAGATGCTTCGCATCTTGCGCAGAGCGATGCTGGCGCATCCCTCGCGCAGCCGCCAGCGGAGCAGGAGAGGCCCGTCGCATTCATCCCCCTTGCCGACGGCTCGGAATATCCCGTTCCCGTCTCTCTGGCTTGTGAATACGCCACCGCCTATCCCGGCGTGAACGTCATGGGGGAATTCGGGAAGGCCCGGGCGTGGTGCCTGAGCAATCCCCGCCAGCGAAAGACGAAGAACGGCATCCGGCGTTTTCTCAACGGCTGGATGGACAAGGCGCAGAACAACGCCAGCAGGTCCAGCCCTGCTGCGGGGTCAGGCCGTCCCATGACGGCGAGGCAGGTGGAAGCGGCGGAACGCGGCGATTTTGCGGAACAGGTTTTGAAACTCGACGAGGTGTACAGAAATGGCGAGCTTGCAGCTTTTGGCTCTGGAACTCAGCAAGGCGTTTGTGCTCTATCGGCAGCCGAGGCCCGCGCAGGCGGAATTCGAGTTGCTGGTCAGGACTTGGGGCGACGTGCTGGCTGACGTGAGCGATGCGGAGTTCCGCGAGGGGATGCGTCGGACGCAGGCCGTCCTGCGGTTTTTCCCCGTTCCTGCCGACGTGATGCGGCAGGTGGAAGAGGCCCGGAAGCGGACGCCAGCCGTGAACCGCGAAGCCTTGCCGGAAAATGCGTTGACGCTCGATGAGCGGTGCGAACTCGGTACGGACTGGTGCGCGAAGATTCTAGCCAACCTGCGCTGCAAGATGGACGCCCGCAGGCAGGGGAGGCCGGACACGCCGCTCGATGAGCAGCTTGCCAATTTGCGGGCGTTGGGGGTGGAGCAGTGAGCCCCGAAGAGTACCGGGAATTTCTCAAGACGGTAAAGCCCGGCTCCAGCCCGTTGCCCAAGTCTCAGTTTCTCGGCAAGGCCCGCCTTCCCCGGAATGGCCGCACGTACCAGACCGACGCCATGAACCAGACCGAGGCCCGCTATGCCGGCCATCTGGACGGGATGAAACATACGGGCGAGGTCGTCGCGTGGGCGTATGAGGCCGTGAAGCTGCGGCTTGCGGACAAGACGTTCTACACGCCGGATTTCGTCGTGATCCGGGCTGACGGCGGCATCGAGCTGCACGAGGTCAAAGGGCATTGGGAAGACGACGCCCGTGTGAAAATCAAGGTCGCCGCAACACAGCATCCGTGGTTCCGGTTCCTCGCTGTGAAGGCAGGGAAGACAGGGTGGCAGTATGAAACGTTTGGAGGCGGGGCATGAGCACGGCCGTACAGGTTGAGATCGTCATTCCCGAGAGCATGGGCAAAGTTGAGGCGTTGGCGAAAGTGTCCGCGTCCCTTCAAGGCGTCATCGCAAGGAAACGCCGGGAATGGCGGGCAGCGCGCGGGGAAATAGCCGTGCTCGGCCCGAATGTCGAGGAGCGGCCAGCGTGCAGGCTGTTCGTGTATCGCGTCGCCCGCGACTTCGGCGGGGACTCCATGCGCTACGTGTGGGCTCGGAATGCGGAAAAGGTCACGCTGTGACGACGGATGAAGAGCGGGAGGTTGTGATGGGTGAGCTGTGGGTAAGCCATGACGAACTGGTCGACGCCATCGGTGATGACGGCGCGGATCTCTTATGCCGGGCTGTGGGCGGCGTGTCCACGTATATTCCCCGTAAGCCCGTTGCGGGCTCCCCGCTTTCCGCTGTCCTCGGGATGAAGCGGATGGAAAGGCTCTGTGCGGCCTTCGGGGGGCTCCGGGTGACGCTTCCGAACAGGCGCAAGGGCGAGCCGTTCAAGGACAGGATTGTCCGCATGTTGGAAAACGGGAAGTCGCCGGGACGTATCGCCCTCGAACTTGGCGTGACGGAACGCTATGTCCGCATCCTTGCCCGGCAGGTAAAGGAACAGCCCAAGCCGCAGGTGCAGCTCAGGCTGTGGTAACGTGTAATTATTGGATGATCGAGGTTAAATCCAAGCTAAGGGGATACGAGCAGCATTGATGACAGTCCATGTGTTGGGTCCGTTTGTAATCGGGATAGCATCTGATGGTAACGTCCGCGGATTAGGAAGAAAGGGTGGTCTGGCGAAGGCAGGAGTAAAAATAAGCGGACCAATTTGATTTACCCCTTCTACTTCATTCAGCCTGTTGAGTTCAAGCTGTTGTGGCAAACGGGGAATAAGTCTTCTTGGTTGAATCCCTGCAAGACAATGTGCGGCTAGGCCACGGTTATTGGCAGCTATCCAATTTCCTGTGTGGTAGAAAATATGGATAGGGAATGCGTGTCCATATGCGAGAGGGTTATTACCAACTTGTGCTCCTAGGGCTATGGCAGGTATCCCTGCGATAGCTTGAGCAGCCGCTTGTTGGATCCGTGGTGGTTGTGCCGCAACTGGACCTGCAAAGTTTGGACCTATACGCATTTGCCCAAACTTGAGGGGGAGAGCTGTTGGTGTTGCTTGGCTCTGCCAAGATAATATAAGGGCGTCAAATGTATTTAAAGGAATACCTAGGGCTACCAATACAGGTTGTGGAAAATATTTTAATCTACGCTTTATAGCTTCTTCCCATGCATGTTTATATGCATTAGTAAACATATTTCTGTTAGCTATATAAAATGCAATATCGTCACGCAGAAAAACAAGAATATCTCCTAATGTTGCGGTAGAATTTAATGTTAAACCATTGTTCGTAACAAGAGTATTAACAGCATTATGGGTACTATTTAATAATGATAGGGGAACCATACGGAAATCCTTTTTTAAGGCAACACAGTATGACTCTTTTATGTACTCTATTATTGATTTAACGATAATACAATGCAATCTTGTAGTGAGGATGAGCGTAACCTGAGGCGAGTAAATTTTATTCAAAGATAACACAATAATATCTTACATAGCGTAATGTAGAATATATTTACGAATTCTATAGAACAAGTTCAGGGTGCTTCCTCCCGCCTCACCGTGACATGGTAGGGACAGGAGGATTTTTTATGGCTGTTCTTCCCTTGCGTCATTTCTCCCCGGTCGAATTCCGCTGCAAGTGCGGGTGCGGCGCGGGCATGGAGAAGATGGACGCCGACCTGCTCCAGATGCTTGACGAGGCCCGCGATCTTGCGGGCATCCCGTTCCCCCTTTCTTCCGCGTACCGCTGCCCGAAGCACAACAAGGCGGTCGGCGGCGTGCCCACGTCCGCCCATACGCGAGGTTACGCCGTGGACATCCGCTGTGTGGATTCCCATTCCCGTTTCGTCATGCTGCAAGCCCTGCTTGAAGCCGGATTCCGGCGCATCGAGCTGGCCCCGACGTGGATTCATGTGGACAACGACCCGGACAAGCCGCGTGACGTGGCGTTCTACCAGCATGGAGGCAAGTACTGATGGAAGCGACCGTGATTGATTTCATCCTTTCGGCCTTGATGAGCCTTTCCGCGCAGTATCCCGACGCGGCGTGGCTCGTCACCGCCCTCGGCGTGTTCATGACCGTGTGCGGCCTGTGCGCCGTGGCCACCGTCTGGATGCCCGTGCCCAAGGAAACGGCGGGGCTTTATGCCGTCTTCTACCGCTGGGCACACGCCCTTGCCGCACACTTCGGGCAGAACAAGGGCGCCGTGGCTGACGGCAAGTCCGAAACCGTGAAGGCCGAAGTCAAGGCCGTGACGGGGAAGTGATGTGCGGGCCGTCCTTGAGT
>QWCN01001498.1_pt1 | contig 53246 bp, 43 predicted proteins | sample 1972711 | NCBI WGS metagenome assembly QWCN01 (sample SAMN09866707, study PRJNA288562) | Human gut metagenome isolate term1_stool, whole genome shotgun sequencing... | isolation source: gut | host: Homo sapiens | place: USA: California
GTTTTCAGAACTTTTCTCTTGAATTTTCAAGGTTGTCACTGTTCAATTATCAAGGTTCATCTTTTCGTTTGTGCCGTTCGCTGTTCGCGTCGGCTTTGTCATTTTAGCACATCTCTTTGTGCTTGTCAAGTACTTTTTTAAACTTTTTTTCGAAGTTCTTTCGAACTTCTTAAGTCGTACTAGACTGTGTTGCTTTGTCTCTTTCGCAGCAACTCTGATATTTTATCAAAGTCTTTCCGGTTTGTCAAGTACTTTTTTCATCTTTTTTTGATTCCGTCCCCGGATCGTTTGGATGATTCCCTGACTGCCTGTATCTCTCAGGCTCCGTTGTTTCTGCGTTTCCGCCGCAACGTTTGATATCTTACCACTTCTCTTTCTTTTTGTCAACAACTTTTTTGATTTATTTTTCTCAAGTTGTTTTTCAAAGAATTAAGGGCATAAAAAAATATCTTAGAATGTTGAACGGAGAAGGAGGGATTTGAACCCTCGCACCGCGTAAACGGTCTACACCCTTAGCAGGGGCGCCTCTTCAGCCACTTGAGTACTTCTCCTGAATCAGCAATTCGTCTGATATTGTGCTCACATCTCTGTGACGCTCATTTATTATAATAAATTCATTTTGAAATGTCAACTGATTTTTTGCTTTTTCTTTATTTATTTTTTCAGGGCTCACTTGCAAAGTGAAATTTACTTTTTTCAACTCACCTCCGATATAAAAATATGGACAATTCCTTCTTGAATATAATAAGAAATTGCCCATATCAAATATTTATTCTTCTTTATTTTTTCAGATACACATCACTGTACTGAACACCAAACTGCAGTGCCGCCTGATGGTTATTCATATAGATATCTACATGTCCATATGGCGTTCCCAGATCTTCTACTGTATAGACCTGTCCATTGATGATCAATTCGGTTCCAAATGGCAGTCCTGCCATAGCTACCGTATGATCGATCGTCGGCATTGCTCCGCTCGCCGTAGGTCCGCCTGACCAGACTCCACAACAGATCGGACAGCTGCAATATGCTGTCAGCTTAAATTTGCCAAGGTATGAACCATATTCTGTGCTCTTCGCTATAACAGCATTATCATAGTAATCTGCTGCCATATCCTTTTTCTTCAATGCATCCAGTATGTCTGTATCCTCATTTGAAATAATACGGACTGCCCATACTGCATCGTTTTCATTTACAGTGCTTTCTATAATGCCCGTGGCACTGCTGTGTGCCTCGATCGTTCCGCCGTCACCAGTACTCATAACTACATGATAAATATAGCCATCCGATCTCTGATAAAAGATCAGATCGCCCGGCAATGCATCTTCTACCGGTATTTTGGTGGCACATTCTGCCTGGTCTTCCGCCACACGCGGAATGCTGTAACCAAATTCTGCATAAATGCTCTGTACAAAACCGGAGCAGTCTGCCCCTTTTGTCAGACTGGTACCTCCCCATACATAAGGATTACCCAGGAACTGCTTCGCATATTCTAACATAGAGGTGCGGATCAGTCCTGATACAGAAGCTTCTTTTACGGAAGTTACCGTGTAATAGCAGGCTTTGTTGTCTTCCGGTTTTACTTTTGCTTTAGCAAGGGCATAAGTATCCTCGCCTTTTTCTTCGATCTCTTCTTTCACTTCTTTTCCGGTTTCGAGCTGCTTTGTCTGTACAAATCCCCTGACATCATCTGATTCTACATAACTCCATTCCTGATCCTCATCATCCAGAATATAACACAGTCCGCCTTTTGCCAGTGTACCTACTACCTCCGGCTCCTGGTTCTTTTCTGTATCTTCACTCTTCTCCGATTTCTGATCTGTGCTTTTCTTTTTCTCGGATTCCTGTGTTTCACTTTCCCCGGAAGCACTGTCCGGCGTTTCGCTCTCTTTTGCAGAATTATCCTGCGTTTCGCCCTCTGTCACACTGCTGCTCTGTTTTTCACTTTCTGAGGCAGTACTTTCCTGCGTTTCTTTTTCTGTTTCTTCTTTTTTATTGTTCTTGGTTTCTTCCTGCGGAATAGAATCATAGATTTTGATTCTCTTTTTCGTCAGGGCGTATTTCTTTTTGGCTACTGCTTTGTATGCAGTTGTCTGTGTATGCAGAAACGCCTTATTTTCATAAGCTTCTTTGAGAACTTCGGCTGTCTCTATATTCTTTTCTTTTTTATGCTTTACATAACGTTCCGCTTTTTCGTCTGCCCATACATATTTTGCTTTTATGAAGCCTCTGGCTTTTCCGGATTCTACATAATACCATTCGCCATCGTCGTCTTCTTCCAGAATATGCAATACGCCAAGTGCATTGATCTTTCCTACTTTATCGGATTTTGTGTTTTTCTTTTCATAGAGATAAACATCATCTCTTTTTGATACAGCATATTTCTTTTCTACCTGAAAGAAACGAAAAGTCTGTTCTACTTTTGGTGACTCTATTTTCTGCTCCGTTTCCGTTTCTGTCTCAGTCTGATCGCTGCTTTCTGTCTCAGTTTCCGTTTCGATTTCAAACGGCATCTCTTCTATGGATACAAAACCTGCTTCTCGCTCTGTCGCTGCTTCGGTTTCCTGAGTTTCTGTCTCGGTTTCGGTTTCCGTCTGTGTCTCAGTTTCCGTTTCAGTTTCTGTCTCTGCCTCTGTCGCACTGTTGTCTTTTTGTGGTGCTGCATAGGCAGAAATGCCAACGGCTGAAGAAAGAAACAGGACGGCTGCTGCCGCTGCTATGTTTCGTCTATACATTTATTGCTATACTCTCTTTCTTGCTTTGATATATACTGCTGCCGAACCTGCCATCAGAAGAACCATAGCCGGAATATTGGTTGCATCTCCCGTCTTTGGTGCATTCTGGGTTGTCGTTGTGGAACTCGAACCTGATGTTGTTGAAGAGGATGATGCACTTGTCGATGCTGTTGTTGATGGTGTGGAAGTTGTAGCAGGTGTTTCTGTTTCTGTTTCTTCCTCTCCATCCGGCTGTGCTACCATACTTGCTGTCTCCACTTCAGATGTCAGATTGGTCGATCCGTTTCTTAATTCATCTACGGTCATGCTGATATTGAACTGCTGACCGGTTGTTGCATTGCCTGTCAGATTGAACCAGAGATCTACCAGAGTTCCTTTCAGCTTTTTCGGTGTTGTTGATGAAAATTCAATCACAATCTTTCCTTCCGTTCCGGCACTGTCTGTCGGCTTGATAACTTTGATCGTCATACCTTCCAGTGCGTCGCTGTCCTCCGCATTGGAATCATCGTATTTCATCGCATTGGTATCATAGTTAATCGTTACTTTTCCATATGTAATCTCTTTTGTGCTGGATACGCTGTAAGTTGCTGAAATGCTCTCTTCTCCGCTGTATACCTCATCCGGCTCAAATTTGAATGTAACGTCCTTCTGTCCGGTTGTTGTTCCGGATGTCGAACTGCTTCCTGATGTGGAGCTGCCGGATGATCCATAAGCAGAGCTTCCTGAAGAAGAACTGCTTCCCGATGTTGAACTGCTTCCTGCCACACGGTTTGACGGTGTAGTGGAAGTCTGACTCTCTGTCTGAGTGGACGTCTGTGGCACTGCAAGGCTTTTGCCTGAACTTGATGTACGTGCCTGTCCTTTTGACGCAGATTTCTTTTCACTCTGGAGTTCAAGATAATCTGCATATTCTTTTTCCAGGTCGTATTTCTGGATTGCTTTTTTCAGTTCTTTCTCTGTGTCTGCTTTCAGAACGGTAACTGCCTTCACTTCCTTGCAGTCTGTAAACACCAGATTATTTTCCAGCTCACACTGGTTGAAGATCACAACCGTCTGTGGAACAAGCTCTGCTACCTCATAGACCATATCTTTCTGCATATCACTCAGTTCTACGGTTGGATATTTCTCGATTTCTGAATCTTTGTCTGTCTCGGATTCTGTTTCTGTTTCCGTTGCTGTTTCACTTTCAGATTCTGTCGTTTCTGACTGAGTTTCTGTTTCAAATTCAGTTGTATTCTCCGTCAGTGCCTCTGTCTCAAACTCTTCATCTGAAAATTGAAAAACAACCGCTGCCAGTTCCGGCACCTGATTTGCATCGATCTCTTCTTTTAATTCTTCGATCGTTACTTTTTTTACTTTTGCTTTTCCGGTTGTTTTATCTTCTTTTTCTCTTATATAAATAAAAGAATCTAATCCGTTTTCTTCCGGATCTTTCTCTTCTGTCTGCTCTGAAGCTGTCTCCTGTGTCTGCTCGGTATCCGCAGACTGTACAGTCCCTTCTTCTGCAGGCTGAAATCCAGCCTCTGTATTATCCCCTTCTGCTGCATATACTGTGACAGACATTGCAAGTAAAGCGGATGCTGTCAAAATGGTGCAAAGTTTATGCATTCTTTTTTTCATTTATTTCCTCCTCATGCTGCAATGCAATTTAGCACTGCGATGCTGCTCTGGTTACTTTTACCAAGCAACACGATTTTTATTCCTAATTTATAGTATATTTATCTAAATGTAAAAGTCAATGTAAAAATCTCCTCTGTTTTGTTTGAAAAGCATGTTTTACATTTCTTTCACAAAATGACCATATTTTTGAACTTTACGCAGTAATGTAATCAGACATAATGGAATGAGCACTCCGGCAATCACATAACTGATGTGCAGACCGTAATCTGAATGTGGAAATTTTCCAATTTTTTCAGCATCTGTAATGCCATACACTGACGAATAAATACGATCCACGATCTTAAATCCAAGAAAATGCAGTGCCATAATGTGAAAGCTTTCTTTTCCGACCAGTGAGAAAAATTTTTCTGTATATGGATTTTTGCCAAGTATTTTTGCAAGCCCAATACAGAAATAAATACCAAGCAAGGTCACCGGATAAAAAAGTACCGGATGTAAGATTTGATTGACCGAAAGTTCAATACTTCCCGGCATACGATTTAAGATTCCAAGAATCACGGCAGCACTTAAAATAGTTCCATACCAGGTAATCCCTTTGTCGAGTTTGTCCCATTTCTGTTTTGCAAAGTAACCAATGTACATAATCGGAACCGCCAGAATTGAAGTCTGTATCCAGTATTCCCAGGTCAGCTCCCGACTGTTTGCATATAATGCAACAGCAGCAAACAGAATACAGATGATCTTATGCCAATATTCCGGTTTTTTACTTTTTTCTGCTTTGCTGAATGCAATCGCAAACAATGCTGTTCCGATAAAAAACATTGGCAGGAACCAGCAGGCTCCCAGCAATTCTTCAGTGTATTTCATCAGCAGACTCTGTACGATGCAGGATACCATTTTGCTGATGCTGTAATGTTCGGTGCTGCTGATCATTTTGACCGACACCAGTGTGTTATGTAACAGCGTAAACACGGTATTATAAAGAAACAGCATACCGCCAAGCTTCAAAAGCCGCTTGCCGATATACTGTTCCGGGTGCTCATGGTATCCTCTTTTGTAAAAAAATCCCGCCACAAAAAAGAACACCATTAAATGATAACTGTATACAAATTCTCCCACACTGACGTTCAAGGCTGGTATCATGATTGAATAGCAGCAATGTCCCATCACAATAGAAATGATACCTATCGCCTTTACAATGTCCATTGTTGAATTTCTTTTTCCCTGCATTTTTCCTCTCCCTTAGCCTCTTGCTCCTCTGACAAAACGCTCCAAAACATCTGTGATAACTGTATTCTTCATCAGAATCAAAACAACTGCATAAACCAGTCCCGATACGATCACCGATACAAGAATCAGATAAATCTGATTTTCAATAACTTTTGCAGCCAGCATACAGCAGATCACAATCCCCACACAGCCAATGATCGTTGAGATCAGATTTCTTGCTGTGCAATTGATCTTTATGATTTTTCTTGACTCGTATGCGGATATTACACATACACATACTTCTGCGATAATCGTCGTAAAAGCCGCTGCACTTTCCTGATATCTTGGAATCAGGATAAAATTCAGTACAATATTTATCACTGCACTGAGGATTGTCGCAAACATAACAATTTTTTCTTTTTTGTAAGAAATCAACACACAGTTGGAAAAAAAGTTTGCAAAGACAGCAAAGACAAGGGCAATACTGAGCAGCTGCAGCGGGATATAGGCTTCGCTGAAAGATGCTCCGGCAAACTCTTCTACGATTGGCTTACTCAGACAAAACAGTCCCACCATCGCCGGACAGCAGATTGCTACCATATAATCGATCAGTTTTCTTCCCAGCTGTAATATCTTATCTTTTTCCTGTGTTCCAATATAAAATGCGAATCTTGGAATAACAACTGCCACGACTGCATTAAGAACCTGTTTTACAATCTTATATATCTTGGCCGCTGTTCCGTAAATTCCAACGTGGTAATCATCTGTCAGCCATCCAAGGATTGTTGTGTCTGAGCTGATATAAATGGTAGCTGCAATCGTTGTCGAAAACACGATCATAATCGGTTTTAAATGTTTCAGCGGCGGCTTTTTTACCAGATGCAGCTGCACATATTTCCTTGCGTGGAAAAACATAAATAATCCGGAACCGCTGCTTGAAATAACGGAAATAATAACATACTTGTAAAGGTCATCTGCACTGTGTACAAACAGCAGCATCAGGATGATAGATACGAACTGAAGAATAAACGTAACAAACGTAATATAACCAAAATCCTCATATATATTATAAATCCAGACAACGCTCAGCGTTGCCAGCAGAATTTCCAGGCTGAGGATCCCGATCACGATATTATAGCTCTTCAGCTTGTCTACAAACATAAGTGCCAAAAACAACAGGATATACGATACGATCGTTGCATAAAGATTGATAGAAAAAATCTCGCTTGCGAACTGATTCATTTTTTCCTGATCGCCCCGGTATTTTGTTCCTTCTCTTACTGCATAAGTTGTGATGCCAAGAGCTGCGATCAGAGAAAAGTAGCTGATAACCGATACGGAAAAATCGTATTTTCCAATCGCATTTACCTGAAGTACTCGTGTGATATACGGAAATGTGATCAGTGGAAATACCAGAGACAATACCGTTTTCATAACATTGAGCACTGCGTTTAATTTGATTGACTTTTCTTTCATGTTCCCTGCTCCTTATTTCTCTGACAGCCTTTGTTTGCCTGTTACCAGAAAGTATAACAGCCAGTAATGCTTCTTATCAAATAAGTACCAGATCAGCCAGCCTGGCTTCGACTGCTTCTTAAATGCTTTCGTTTTCTTTTTATCTGTCGGTTGCTGAAATACTGCTGCTGTGCGGAAATATTTTAAAAGCTCGATTCTTTTTCCAAACGGCATTTTTACTTTTTTCGGGCTTACATAACGCACGATCGTATAAATTCTTCTGGAAAGCTCTTCCACCCAGAATGCCGGAATCTGTGTTTCAATACCGGTCTGTGTTACCAGTCTGCTTTTATTTTCCAGACACTTCATCAGCGAAGTGATATTGTTAATGTCTGTCTTTCCGCTTGTACTGTGTGCATATCGCATGATCCACACATAGTAAGTCTTCGGATTCAGTACAACACTTGGGCTGCACAGATATATTTTCGTTATAAAATCCAGATCTTCATATCCAAACTTCATGGTTTCATCAAAATCAATCTGATTTTTCTGTAAAAAAGCTCTCCGATAAATACCGGCCCAGATTCCTTCTCCGGCTTTGTTGATCTGATCAAAATTTGCAGCAAACTGTGAACTGCTGTATACACCTGCTTTAAAAGAGGTCTTTTCTTCTGCGATCACTTTGCCGTCTTTGACCGTGCGATAACTTCTGGAATAACGCACCACATCTGCATCATATTTTTTTGCAAGTGCATAATTATCTTCTAAAAGTCCCGGCAGATAAATGTCATCATTATCACAAAATGCAATGTATTCTCCGGCCGCTTCTTTTAATCCTGCATTTCGTGCAGAACAGATCCCGCCGTTTGTCTTATGGATAACTTTTATTCTGGTATCTTTCGCTGCAAGCTGATCGCATATTTTTCCGCTTCCATCTTTTGATCCGTCATCCACAAGGATTAATTCAAAATCTGAAAAAGACTGTTTTAAAATGCTCTGTGCCGTTTCCGGCAAATATTTCTCCGAATTATATACCGGAACAATTATACTGATTTTAATATCTGGCATATTTCTGTCTCCCATAGTCTATAATCCAAAGATCTGTGAGTTTTCCTTTGCTTCCAAAATGGCACGGAAAATATAAAAATCAGATGGATTTGTAATCTTGATATTTTCGGTCGGGCCTTCGAGTGTGTGAAGAGTATATCCAAATTCTTTCATCAGACTTGCAGAATCAATCCTGTCAGTTTTATTTTCTTTTATCGCCTGACGATGCACATCAAGAATATCTTTCAGGTAAAAACTCTGCGGTGCTTTTGCTGTATAACAGCTTTTGCGGTCGATGATATTCGTAATCTCCTGTTCACCGCCAACCTGAATGATCGTCTCTGTTGCCGGTGTTACCGTGATCGCATTTCCCTTTTCTTTTACCATATTGATATTGTCATGGATTAATTTTCCGGATATCAGGGGACGTACTCCATCATGGATCAGAATGATGTCATCTTCATTCTCTGAAATTTCTTCTGCTGCACAAAGTCCATGATAGATGGATTCCTGACCGCAGGAACCGCCCGGCACAATTTTCTTTACCTTTGTGATACGATCCCGGTCCAGAAGATCTTCCAGATATTCAATATAGTCTTTCAGACATACAATCACGATTGCATCAATCGCTTTACATTTTTCAAAATGCTCGATCGTATGAATGATGATTGCTTTTCCGTTCATCTCAAGGAACTGCTTTGGCAGACCTTTTGTATTCATCCTCACTCCGGAACCTCCGGCAAAGATCAGTCCGATATTCATTATTCTTTATTCTCCTTCATATAAACATTGAAATCATGCGATATCCTCTTATTTTCCGGAGGAAGCTGCATATAATCTCCGTACAGTTGTGTCAGATAGAAATCCCAGCATTTTGGTGCCGGAAACATATGTCCTTCAAATTCTACTTCCACCGGCTCTAAAAATTCTTTCGGCATTTTCTCCTGCGGTCCATACCCCCACAGAAAACCGCCCACATACGGCGACTTGTCGATCGGATACTCTTTTGATATCGCATTTAATTTATTGCAGAGTTTTTCCGTGTTGAGATGTTTGCAGATCGGGATCAGGACTCGCTTTGCAAGTGCCGCATACCAGGTAGCTCCTTTTCCCATTTCGCTGTAAGCCGTCAGTAGTATGGTCTTATAAAATTTAATTTTCTTAAATTTCTTTGCGATAATTTTTTCGTCATCCGGCATACCATCCAGTGGAAAAATATCGATCCAGATACCCGTTGTAAATTCTTCAGAAAGATACTTTTCTTTCAGTACCGTATTCGTATTGATCAGTTTGATAAACGGATAGATAGAATTACCAGATTTCCAGGAAACAATCTTTTCCACCGCATCTTGTTTCTGCTTTTTTTCCAGTCTCAAAAGCTTCTCAAAATCTTCACGCGGCATCAGAACATCGATATCATCATCCCACGGAATGAAACCTTTATGACGGACTGCACCAAGAAGTGTTCCTCCGCACAGGTAATATCTGAGCTTGTATTTTTTACATATCTCATCCAGTTTTAATAACAGGTTCAGTTCTATTTGTTTGATTTCTTCAGAGCTTAATTTTTTATTTTTCATCTGATAATTCCTCTCATTGTTTCAGCTTTACTTTTATCAGATCCTGCTTACCAGAAAAAACAGCAGCCTGTCCAGTCCGATTTTTCTCAGTCTTAAGATCAGCCATGTTGTATATCTCTTTTTTGCCGGTTCTGATTTTAAATACTTCAATGCAATGTATTTGTTTTTGCAGATATCTCTGTCTATTTTATTGAGCAGTTTATTATACTGAATATATAATTCTTTCATTTTTTTTCCGCCGCATCCCTGACCATTATAAAGCATATTTGCCGTCAATCCGGATACCAGGCAATAATTTAACAATGGCTGAGTCTCTCTGTCACACTTTACGGTATCAGCCAGTTTGTTCACTGTCTGAAAATATTCTTTTACAATACCGGTTCGGTCGCTCTTGCTGCTCCTGGTAATAGACTCGCTATTCATATAGTAATAGTAACCGGAATATGCCATAAGTTCAACAACCGGATGACATGCCAGACATCGATACATAAATCCTTCATCTTCGTAGCGTCTTACTCCATAAAAAGACAGATGATTATCTTCCAGAAATTTTCTCTTATATACTTTTGTGCAGGCACTGACATTCATCCATACAAATGTATCATCGTTGACATCGATCGGTGTTTCCGATAACTTTCCGTTTACATCACGGATATAACCGCCAACAATGATATCTGCATCTTTTTTCTGTGCTGCATGCATATAAGTTTCCAGAAAATTTCGTTTCAGATAATCATCACTATCAATAAAGGCAATGTATTCCCCGGATGCCGCCTTCATTCCTCGATCTCTTGCAGCACCCAGACCCATGTTTTGTTCCCCGTATAATATTTTTATTTTCTGCGGATATTCTTTCTGCATCTGCTCTATAATAGAAATGCTCTGATCCTGACCACAGTCATCCACACATAAAATCTCAAAATCCTGCCAGCTCTGATCCAGAATACTTTTCAGGCATCGTTTTATATATTGCTCTACATTATAAACCGGAACAATCACAGATACTTTGCTCATTTTTCCTCCTTGTCCGCTTCTTTGTTCTTTTTATTTTCATCTAATGCTATTTTCTGTACCAGCTCCTGTATTTTGTACTGAAGCTGTGAGATTTCAAGTGTCAGATTAAATGTCTTAATTAAAAGGATAAAGATAACAAAGAGAAATACCATATTTGCCGGAGACTGGATGCCCAAAAGCTCTGCAAGCCAGAACATCGGATCCGGGAAGACTGCCACCAGTATCAGCAGCAGTGAAAAAATGATCCAAAAAATAGAGTTTTCTATCTGCAGTTTGAATCTTCTCACTCTCTTCATAACGTTCATCATACTGAGCATGGATATGACAACCAGAATAATTCTTAAATAGATCGACATATTGACTCCCTTCTTAGTCTGCTTTTCTGCGTTTTCTGAAATTCTGGATAAACAGAATCGAAAGCATCATTCTGAGCATATAGGCGATCGATCTTGTCAGATTCAGATAACTTTCTCCTGCAGTTCTTTCATCCATTTTCACCTGCACATCCTTAACGGAAGCTCCCTGTTTGATCATGAATGAAATGGTATCCGGCTCTGGTCCGTAGTTGATATTGGATGCAAATTCGTGAATGATCTTCTTACTGTACATACGCATTCCGGAAGTAGGATCGGTCAGTACCTTCCCGGTTGAAAATTTGATTGCTCTTTCGATCATACGATTTCCTAACATTCGCATCGAGAATGGTTTTTTCTCCGTCACAAAACGGGAACCGATCACAACATCATATCCGTTTTCAATTTCTTTTAAAAGATCTTCGATATATTCCGGTCTGTGCTGCCCGTCCGCATCAAACTGGATTGCACAGTCATAACCTTCCTGATCTGCATATTTCAGTCCTGTCTGGAAAGCTCCTGCAAGTCCAAGATTGACCGGCAGGTCTATGATATTGTAGCCTTCCTGGTGACAGATCTGCGATGTGCTGTCTGCGGAACCATCGTTTACAACTACATAGTTATACTGTGGATAATGATCGATCAAATTAGACACTACTTTTTTGATATTTAATTCTTCATTATATGCCGGAATGATCACTAATACCTTCATTTCTCTTCCCTCTGTTGTATGTTATTTGATTTCTCACTTAAACGATAAACCCTGACAAGCGGTTTTGCAACCCATGCCGGCCAGAATTTTCGAAACATTTCGTAGTCTTCTCTCCAGCGGATATCTCCATGAATGATTTCTGTCGTTGTTGATTTTTCATGAATACGATGATACATACCTATGTCTGATATATAACAGAAAGATCCCTCTTCTCTGGACTGCTTCTCCAGCATCATCCAGTCTACGTTGCTTGAGAATCTTACTTCAAACGGATCCCCCTTAAATTTTTTCCTGATGTAAGTTGTCGCCGGACAGCAGACCGGATTGCCGAACCTCAGAAAAAGGCGTTTAAAAAATCGCACATTCTGGAATCCCTGAACTCGCATCGGCAGCAGCAAAATACGTTTGATTGTGAGCAGCGTTGATTTCTGAACTTTTTCTCCATCTCTGAGTTCACCATAATCGGTAAACACAACAATCGGATCTTTACCTTTTTTCAGTTCTCCGAAAATCATTTTCAAATAATTCGGTTCATAGATATCATCCTGATGGGCGATCGTGACATAGTCTGTTTTTGCCTGTCTGTATGCAAAATTCCAGTCTTGGGCAATCCCGCCTTCACCTGTATTGATGTACAGCGGAATCTCATATTTCTCTGCCAGTCCCTGTATCCATTCATTCGGCGTTGAAGTAGCCATTATGATATTACTTTTGACCGTCTGATTTTTTAGAGAAAGTATGCATTCCTCTAAATATGGACTTTCTTTGTATGCACAAATTGCAAACGTATGATCATTTCTTTTTGTCATTCTATTCCCCTATATCAATCTTCCCTGCAGCAATAATTCCCATACCGCTGCAATTTGCAGTATATTTGCAACAATAAATGATAGTTTTGCCAGTCCGTATTTACTGATTTCTACTTTTATTTTTGAATTTGAAAGCAATAATGCTCCAAGATAAATAAGCGGCAGATAATATCTTGCCTGCACACCGGCGATACTTGCCTCTCCTACCGGCGTAAAACTTAAATACATTGCACTCCAGATCAGCATTACCGTGATCAGAAAAATGCCCCACATCAGGATTCGTTTCCATATTTCACAATTTGCCAGTCTGCTGCTGCCCTTTTCTTTCTGAAAAACCAGCAGGGTCAGCATCGGAAGCAACAGGATACTCCATTTATCTGCAAGTGTTCCCCTTGATGCATAATTTAAAAACATCAGATTTCCGAAGAAATAATTATCGGAATCTATATTACCCAGATTTCGGAAATTGTCCAGCTGGAAAATACTTCCGAACATAAGCCGGATACTTGCCAGCGGATGTTTTACCATAGATACCAGCTGTCTTACAACGCTGGTATCTCCGCCTCGTGAATCGCCGCCATAAGCAATATTCCCCGACACTGTATTGGAAATAACCGGTAATACAAACGTTGCCATAACTACCAGGAATAATACTCCGATTCCGATCAGGAATAAGATTTTTTCTTTTTTATTCTTTTTATAAAACTGCGGCAGCAGAAGCATCAGCAATACCAGTGGAATATAAACTGCTTTTGAGAGACATCCGACGGACATCATAAATATTGCTCCGATCACAGAAGCTGTATGATAATACTTCGTTGACTGGAAAAATGCTTCTCTTGACCACAGGACACATCCCAGTGTAATGAACGAGAACACAACGCTGTCATACGTATAAGACGATGCCAGAAACAGCGGCGTCGGAAGCATCGCCACAAACGCCAACAGTAATTTTCTGCTCTTTGCAAGGCGAATCGCCCAAAACATCACAATCACATACATCAGAAGATTGCCGAATTTTCCAAGTGCAAACACTGCCGAAAATGGAAGTTTCAAATTCTTTCCGATAAACAGAAAAACTGCCATTGGGATATATGCAATTTTATCATAGGAAATTCCTGACGTTTCCTGCGTCTCTTTCATAACAACTTCCGTGCCATGTTCATCCATATATGCTTTCAGAAGTTTATATTCTTCCTTTGTATTACATTTTGGATTAATGCGGTTCATAATGTTAAGTCCGGCTTCTGTCCATTCTACATTATGCCCGCTGGCAATGCGATAAGAATCCCGGAAATGAATCTGCTCGTCCCAGGAATTGCAGGTTGGCTGGGCCGCTGCAATGATCAACATGCCAAAACTCAGTGCAAATACTGCGAAATACCATTCTGTCTTCTTGATAAATTCTTTTTCAAAGAAAGTACAGTAAATCATCGCTCCGATCAACAGTATAAAGAAATAACGATACAGATTAATGTCTGCTTTATTGGACAGAGATACTTTTGTCAGTTCTGCATCCTTATTCTTCTTCATGGTCATCTTCAGATAGGTGACTTTTTTGTTGATGCTGGTTGAATATTCCGGAAGAAGTTTATTTACACAGTCATGATATTTTTGCTCCGTTTCTTTGCCAAAATCATTGATTTCTTTTGTTTCTATATCATAGAACTCTTCATCTTTAAAATGCCCCTGCACATGGAGCATCTGAATATAAAGTCCTTTTGGAGCAGAAAATATAACCTGATATTCTTCCTGACCTGCACCCTCGCTGATGTACATATGATCGGTAATATCCAGATCATATGCATGTCCCCATGCAGACCGGTTTGCAAAAATCTCTACCAGCACTGCCAGCAGAATCACAACAATCGCAGCTATCAGTCTCTTATGTTTCTTAATATTATTCATGTTCTTTCTCCCTCTCATTCATACATATGATCAGGCTAAAGACAAAACTCATAGCCAGTAAAAATGCACAGGCCCATACATATGGTCGTTCTGGTTCTAAAGTTTCCACAATATAAAGAATTCCATTATAGTTCTGATAATTTGCATTGGTATAATCCAGAAAATATTCATCTGCCTTATTACCATATAAAGAAATTCTTGTCTGCGGTGAAATTCCACTTCCCTTTATTTCCAGCGTATAATCGCCATTGCATACTTCACCGTTTCCAAGAATCAGTTCTTTTGGTTTAATTTCATTCTTATCGACAAGAGCAAACAGCTCCTTCACTGCAACCGTCTGTTCTGAAATAGTCTCTCCATCGTGCTTCAATGAACATACAAGCTCTCCATCGGTATTTTCTCCCGATACATAAAAAAAGAGAGCTATGCCATATAATTTTTCATCGTACAATGAAAACTGGATCTCAGCTGTTCTGCTGTTCGTGACAGCTCCAAGCTTTGGTATGGTATTTAAACTCTTGTATCGTTCTATGTCCGTATTGGTGTAGGCCGCATTCTTTCGGTCAACGGAAAAAACTACAGACCATAAAAGTGCCAGTACAAGAAATACATTTACTCCAAGCATGACAGCTTTTCGCTTTTTGCCCATAAACATCCTCTTTCTCCTTTAATCTCTGGTTATTGATTATAACAAACAATACTGTTAAAAACAAGACCCGAAAAACTACGCAGCAGTAATATGTACTCTCCCATAATCGATTTAATAATATAAATGTGAGTGAATTATGATTCCTTCAAAAACAGAAGTAATATTTGACTGATTTCCTTTTTATTAGTAAAATACTCAGAAGAGAGGAGCGATCTATAATGTTAAAAAAAGCGATTGCCTGCCTGCTGGTTTTAGCCGGTGTATGTTCGTTTCACACCAGTGCAGCAGACAGTAAAAACGAGCAGTTCGTAAATGTAAATGTTTTTAATAAAGTATATTATGGAACCGTTACGAAGAATGCTGATGCCGGAGAAGCTATTTTCACTCCTGCCGGTAAATCCGCTGATTTTCTTCAGATAGAAGGAAGATGGGATGACGATGCTTTTTCCGGTGACTGTGTCATTTCTTACAAAGATGGAGAATCAGCAGAAGTTCAGTACAAAGACGGTCTGATTTCAGGAAAAATAAAAGAAACAGACCCTGACGGCATTTTTTTTAAATATTCTGCCATTGCCGGAAAACCATACAAAAAAATTAAATCCTATTCTGCCGATTCCAAGGCAGCATCTGTAGACTGGTTTTATCTTTGTACTCCAATCTCAGAATGGAAAGCAAATGCCCGGTCTATACCTTATAAAGAATTAACAGAAAATCCTTACGATCACGTTGATCATCCAATTGAGGTTGAAGGTGAAGTTCAGGAAATCTACGAAAGCACAAAATATGCCTATTTCAAGATCAAAGATGATGCCGGCAATCCTTATCTGTTTCGTGCAGTAACATTAAAAACAGATAAATTTGCTACTCCATGTATTCCAAATCTTTCCGTAGGTGACAGGATAAAAATTTACGGCGTTTATAATGGTTTGTCCGAGATTTCGGACAGCTCTACCATTTTATATCACCGCCTGCTCGGTTACAAAAAGTCATTTGATTCCTTTAAGGACTGGATTATTTCAGAAGATGCCATGAAACAATACAGCGATCTGGTATCCGTTACGGATGTCGAAGCTCTTGATTCTCTTCCGGAATTTACCACGATCTGTGGGGAGATTGAAGACGATGACACCACCGCTGATCCGATGCACCTGACGAAAGATTACAGAGAAATCTGCAAATATCCTCTTTATTATGCTGACTCAAAAGTTTCCGTAACCGGCAAAGTTGTATATGAAAATGCTGATGCCGAGTCAAACAATCTGGTTATGCTGTTATCTGAAGAGGGCACAGGACATATCTATTCATTATCCATGAAAATGAAAGATTATGTTTCCTATCTGGATAAGAAGATCACCTGCTCAGGAACCTTCAATGGAAATAACAAGATTCCTTACTGCAATCCAAACAGTCTCTCTGTCGGGTATGCACTTTTTCCAAATATTACTGTTGACAAGATTCAGGATTGATTTCTTTAAAAGGAAAAGACTTATGAAAACACGAAATTATGGTATTGATTTTCTTCGAATGATTTCTATGATTATGATCGTCATGCTCCACACTCTGGGGCATGGCGGTATTTTACGTTCTGTTTCTTTTTTATCGGTACATTATCAGATTGCGTGGCTGCTGGAAGTGATTGCCTTCGGTGCTGTAAATACTTACGCTATGATATCCGGATTTGTCAGTGTTGATTCTCATTTTAAGATTTCAAACATTCTGATTCTTTGGCTTCAGGTCTTATTTTATGGAATCCTGATCAACACCGTTTTCTTTTTTCTGCTTCCGGAAAGCAGAAATACATCCGGCTGGATACAGGCACTCTTTCCGGTCACCCGAAAAGAATACTGGTATTTTACTGCTTATGCAGGAGTGTTTTTTCTCTCCCCATTCATCAATCAGATGTTTCGGAATCTCTCCGAAAAGCAGATAAAAACTTTATTCTGTTTTACTCTTGTCGTATTTTCTGTGGTTCCGACCATTTCACAGACTTTTACACCGCAGCAGGATGTTTTTTATATGGGCGACGGATACAGTGTTTTCTGGCTCACACTGATGTACCTTCTCGGTGCGTGCATCAAAAAACTGAATCTGGTCTCTCACTCTAAAAAGAAAAAATACTTTATCTTATATTTTTTCTGCATTTTAATTACATGGAGCAGCAAAATTCTTGTTGAAAAATTTCCGATCAGCGGATTTACTCTGGATTCTTCTTTTTTGATTCACTATACATCACCTTTTATTGTGCTGGCGGCCATATCATTGCTCCTCATTTTCGGCAGCATGAACTTTTCCGAGTCCGTCAAAAAAATGATCATGCTGATATCACCTCTTTCTTTCGGTGTCTATCTGTTGCATGATCATCCTCTTGTCCGCAGTTATGTTATGACAGACCGTTTTGCTTTTATCACAAATGGTTCTGTTTCAAAAATGCTCTTATTCTTTTTCGGAATTATCCTTGCCATTTTTGTTGTTGGCTGCTGTGTAGATGCGGTTCGAAGCAAACTATTTCAGTTACTTCACATACGCAAATCCTTAAGTAAGCTTGACCGATATTTTGATGTCTGAACGATTACGGAAGACTGTGTAACTATTTCAGACAAATCGAATCATTTACTGTCAAATCTTTCAAGTCGAACGCACGTGAGACTTGGCACGCGATTCTGGTCAGCTTTGCTGACATTTACCCAACAGAATCGCTGTGCATCCTCGCGGAGCGTTTACGATAGGATTCTTCCAGATCTGTTTCCGGCTGCCATCCAAGTGCCATCAATCTGGTGGCAGCCAGATGCATTTTTGTATCACTGGCATATCCAAATTTATTTTCCTTTGGAATATCAAATACAACTTCTATCGGCTTTTCTGCAATCTTCTCTGCAACAAATTTTGCCATATCCGCAATCGTAATATGCGATTTCTCATTCACCACATTATAGGCCTGCATATTTTCGCCTTTAACCAGAATGGTCAGCAATGCCCGTACTGCATCCGCCGTATAGCAATAATTTCCTTCGGATTTTCCTTCTGTATGAAGTACAATATCACTGCCCTTCATGGCACTTCTTGCAAACTGTGCAAAAACACGGTTTTCCCCTGGCAATACTCCGGCACCAAACGTCTGTGCCAGTCTTGCAATCTTCACTGGAACTTCATACTGCGTTCCATAAGCAACGCACATATTTTCACACATACGCTTGCTTTCCGGATAATTGCTGCGTAATGCCAGCGGATTTAAATAGCCCGTCATTTCCTCTGTCACCATCTGATCATCCTGTAAATTTAATACCCCATACATTTCCATTGAAGAAACATAAACCATGCTTCTGACCTGTTTTTCCTTTGCAAGTTCCAACAGATTCTCCGTTCCGTTAAGAGACGTCCGGATCACGTCCACCGGTCTGCTGATCATAACCTTTGAAGTTGTAATACTCGCACAGTGGATGATATGATCAATCTTATCTTCTACAGCAACCGGCATCGTAATATCTCCGATCACCAGCTTTAAATCCTCTCTCTTTAACAAATCACCAAAAAGTTTTTCTGCCTTTTCCTGATTACGCACAAGTGCCAGGATTTTGATACCTGTCTCTTTTCTTCGATTACAACACTGCAATGCTTTTACCAGCAGAGAACCGATCAGTCCGGTCGCTCCCGTTACCAGAACTGTCTTGCCCTTCAGCTCTTCCAATGGAATATCACTCTCTGAAATACGATCCAGATCTTCCTGTAAAATAGAATCGTCTGCACTTTCCTGTAAAATTTTATTATTCATTTTGCATCTCCTTGTCTGTTACTGTAGCCGTCTTACTGTTCTTTTTTAGGATTGTATATGTAAAATGTAAATAACAGCCTGCATAAATAATTACTATATACTTGTCAAGTCCCCCATTTGAAAACAGATAATTTCCATAAGTAAATAAACTAAATAATATTACCACCGAAGAATACTTTAAATAGTCTTTATTGATGCAAGTAAGTATAACCAAAAGTATTTCCAACGGATATGCATATCTTTCATGCATTGCCGGTAAAAACAATACACAAGTCCAGATAAACCAGCTCGCAATACATACAAAATTTTCAGGACGACTGCAATCTAACTTTCTTTTCATAATAATATACAATCCCATGCCACATATACTTGCCGCCATAACGATTGCTGCCGTTTTCAGCCATTCATAATCATTTCCTACAAACATCCAAAAACTCGGAAAATTCACATGCATATCCTGGTATGTACCTGTCTGATTCGTATAAATTCTAAACGGATCAAGTAAGCTCCGTCCCTGGACAAAAGCACATATTCCCGATATCCAGAAGGTAAACACGGTAATAAGAAGTTCAAATATGCTAAATTGTTTTTTATAAATATAGAAACATATAATAAATGGAAAAATAAATATTGTCTGCATTTTAAATGCAAAAGCAATACCTAAAAAAACAAATGCACTGTGATATTTTCCCTTATACAAATACAGTAATGTAAGAATGATAAAGGTCGTATAAATAGAATCGCATTGTCCCCAGTAAGCAGAATTAAGAATAACGGTCGGCAACATAATAACTGCAGCAAACGTAATAAAAAATACTTTATCATTTTTTTCTTTTTTGCTCAATTCGCATGCAAATATAGCTGCTGATATTGCCATGCAAAAATCAAAGAAAATCGATAATATTTTATAGTAATAAATGCTCTTGTCTCCTATATATGTAAATAATGCTACTATTGTCTGATATAATATATTGTAATCTCCAACCTGATTTTTTAAACTATGGATGCCTCCGTTATCCGCTATTTTTTGAAACCATCCCAGAAGAAACCATGTCATATCACCGGAAACAAAATCTCTTCCTGCATAACGTACAGCAATTGCCAAACCTGTAATTGCCAGCATAAATAATATATTAACATTTCGTTCCACAAATTCTACAATTTTTCTTTCTATTTTGAACATTTCTTTTTCTCCGCCTTTTCATCTTTTTCCCATGTGCGTTCACTGATAATATATCGCGGTCTTGCTTTTACTTCCATATAGATTTTTCCGATGTATTCTCCCAAAACACCGAGACAGATCAACTGTATTCCTCCCATAAAGCATACGATACATACCGTACTGGACCATCCGGCTACGGTTCTTCCTAAAATTGTTGCAACAACCGCCCAGATAATTCCTATAAAACTTAAGGCAGAAACTCCAAGTCCAAACCCTGCAATCAAGCGAATCGGTTTTACACTCAAACTTGTAATTCCATCAAACGCCAGTGCAAGCATTTTTGAAATCGGATAATGAGATTCTCCGGCAAGTCTTTCGTGCCTTTCATAATAAACACTCGTACTTTTAAATCCTACCAGTGGAATCATACCCCGTAAGAATAGATTGACTTCTTTAAAATTTGCAAATTCCTTTAATACTCTGGCTGAAACCAGTCGATAATCTGCATGATTGTACACAATCTCTCCCCCAAGTTTATTTAATAGCTTATAAAAAGTCTGAGCCGTAAATCTCTTAAAAAATGTATCTGTATCACGATTGCTTCTTACACCATATACGATTTCGCAGCCCTCATGATAACGATCCACCATCGCTTCCATAGCAGCTATATCATCTTGTCCGTCACAATCAATTGAAATAGTAATGTCCGCAACATCCTTTGCTTCCATCATTCCTGCCAGAACAGCATTTTGATGTCCTCTGTTTCGGCTCTGACAAATACCAATAAAATGTTCGTCTTTCTCTGAAAGTTCCTTAATCAAATCCCATGTTTTATCCTTACTTCCATCATTGACAAATAAAATTCTGCTGTTTTCACTTATTTTATCTTTTGTGATCAATAAATTCAGCTCTTCCAGAAACATTTCTGATGTAATAGGAAGCACTTTTTCTTCATTGTAACAAGGTATTATCATATATAATCTTGGTTTCATTTTTTCTCCTCAAATGCTTTTACAATCTGCTTTTCTTCTTTATCTCACTGTTTAATTTTTCTATTCCAATTGCTGCTAAAATACAAAATACCGGAGCATATGTATACAGATATCTGGCTCTCGCTTCGAAAAGAACTTCAAATAAGGTCAGTCCTGCAATGGAAAGCATCAGCACTATAATCTCCTGCCGATTTTCTTTTCCCAATCCCGAAACAGCAGCCGCACCCAGCACAAAAACCCAGATACTCTGCATTACTGTTACATAGATATCATAATATTTGTGATCTGCATAATATATATTTCTTAGAAAGACAGCTATATGATTATCAGGCTGCGGAAAAACAACCATAAAAAAGTTTCCTTCTCCGCCCCATGCATAAGTACCATCATTATAGACAGTAAGCATCTTTTTTGCTAAAAATCGAAGATAACCTGCTATTCCCATATCTTTCATTCTTTCAAAAGTTCTTTGTATATTTGCTTTTTTTCTTTCCTGTGGCGTTGCAAAGGATTTCGAATACGCCACATCATCCCCAACGTAAAGACCTCCACCTTCTTCATTATTTCCCATCATCAGAAAATGGGACATTCCCAATCTCTGATTTGAATCCAGAACAATTTGATTTTTTTCACAAATCAGGTTGATACTTGTTTTTATTGTTATTAGTGAAAGAATAAAACATCCCGCCAAAATCACAATTTGAAGAAGTTTTTTCTTGTTTTTTAAACAACCGAAAAACTGGATGATAAACAGTGCTATCAGCATAATAAGACATTGTGGCTTGATATTATATCCGATACAACCTGTAATCACTGCCATAATTTTGGAAATCCACTCCATTTTTTCTGTTTTATTTGGTTTCATAAATAAATAAAACGTCAGTATCGGAAAGACCAATCCTAACGAATCTGAATAAAAAATTACATTCCACGGAGATAAGCCAAAATTTAAAACAGCTAATATAAAGGCAGCAAATGCAATTTTTTTCTTACAAATGAGATTGGCACTTTTATATGTCAAATAGCACGCAGCGACATTTATCATTGAATTAAGAACTGCAAAAAACATTAACTGTACAACTTCATTTTCATTTGCAAACAAATTACAGAAAGAAATAACAGCTGACTCTATAAACAGCAGCAGTAAATTATTTGGATACATAGAAAATGGATATCTTATAACGATATCCGCCCGATTTCCGTTTACAAATATTTTTGCACTGTTATAAATTCCTCCTGCATCCCATCCAGGTTCAAAAACTATATTGTAAGCAATAAAAATTTGAACAACAAATAATATAATCAAAGAAATTTTTACAATTAAATCATACTTCCATATCCTCTCCGCCTTCTGCTTTCCATTTCTTTTATATCGCCAGTAATATACTAATGCCCCAGCTAAAATAATTCCCCCTAAAATTACAATATTTGGAATCAAAAATCCTTTTTTTAATTTAAAGCTGCACCATTGTCCAAATAATATCAACAAAAATATTATTCCAACTATAAGTGCATACAATCTCTGCGTTGCCTGATAAGTAAATTTTTTCACTCTTTCTCCTCCGATTTTATTATATTTCTTTTATATTATACCTTACTTTTTTTGCTTTTTAAAGCTCATATACTTTTTTTGCTTTTTAAAGCTCACAGTTTACAAATTATTTTTACTTCATTATCTGACAATATTTCAGGAAAAGAGGCATGCGAAATAGCGAAATTTCCAGAAAACATAAATGCATAACCTTTTTGCTCATATTAAAGAGCTGCCACTCCGGTGTTTTATCACCTTTGTGGCAGCTCTTTTTAACCGCTTTTTATTTCAGAATCAATGCTCTTAACTCTGGTTTATTTTGTAATTTTTACGCTTGCTTTCTGACCTTTTTTACTCAGAAGTTTCTTGTAGCTGTTTAATTTCTTAGCTGGAACTTTAATCTTGCATTTCTTATCGATACCCTTAAATGCATTTTTTCCAACGCTCTTCAGAGATTTGGATTTGATTGTAATAGTCTTCAGATTTTTAGCTCCGCTGAATGCATTTGCACCGATCTTTGTTACTTGACTTCCGATGACAACTTTCTTCAGTTTTCTGTTGTTCTTAAATGCATTCTTTTCAATTCCAACGACTTTGTATCTTCCGTTTGCCAGTTTTACGCTCTTTGGTACGTTAAAGCTTGTATTGTTGGCTTTACGCGGTTTTACCAGAACTACTGTCTTTTTCTTTGCGTTTGTTACGCGATAGATACCTTTTCCTACCTTCGCTTCTGTTCCAACAGTTGGATTTTTAGAATCGGTTGAAGGAGTTTCCGGTGCTTTTTTCTGAAGTTTTGCTGCTGCTGTCTGCAGATCTGCAAGTGCCTTCTCTAAGTCAGTTTTCGTTGCCTTTTCATCTTTTGCTGCTTTTGTAGCTGCTTCCAGAGCTTTCTGATAATTTTTCCAGGAATCTGCTGTATAGTCAGCTTCTTTCTTATCAGCCGCTGCCGCAATTTCATTATTTACTTTCTGAACCAGATCTGCCGGTACTGGATCCGGTGTTGGCTCTGCCGGAAGTTCTACAGTAACGCTGCAGATTGCGGTCTTATTTCCATCATCTGTAGTAACTGTAATCGTTGCTGTTCCGTTTCCTACAGCAGTAACTTTTCCGTTTGCATCTACAGTTGCTACGTTTGCATCACTTGTTGCAAAGCTTACATCTTTAATGCTTGCAGTTGCCGGTGCTACCGTTGCTTTCAGTTCTACAGTCTGACCTTTTTCTGTCAGTTTTGCAGTTGTTTTATCAAGGCTCACTCCTGTTACTGCTTCATATGCCGGATTATTTTCATCTGCTGCTCTCAGTGCATTCTTTGCATCCAGAACTTTTTTAACTGCAGCTTTGACCTGATCTTTTGTTGCAGTTGTTCCAAGTGCTTTCATTTCGCTCATTGCATCATTTAATACTTTAACACTTTCTGCTGTATAACCTGTGAGATCCATTGCTGCAATTCTTTCTGCAGTCTTTTCTACATTTGCATTATACAGAGTGATATGTGCATAATTTGCTGTTCCAATAGAAGCATTATCTGATGTCAAAGTGAAATAAAAGTCTTTTCCATCAACCATTCTGTCTGCTTTTTCATTTTCAAGACCTGTCAATGTAATTTTTTTGGATGTTTCACCATCTTCAAATGTCACACTGCCTGCAAGGTCTGTATAGTTTACACCCTGTTCTGCTCCTGCAGACTGTGTAACATAATTTACTTTAGCCTGACCTTTTGTACCACCTGTACGTGTGATCTCTACTTCTGTTGTTCCACCATACATCAGTTCATACTCGGACTGCTTCATTGTGAAAATACCAGATCCATCTGCATAATAAATTTTGCTGATACCTAATGCTTTGGTTGAACGAGCCAGTTTGATTGTATGTGTGCCATATTCGAGATCCGGTGTTGTATACAGAACAGCTCCCATTTTTCTTGGAGACTTTTGTGTATTTACACTGTCTACTTTCTTTCCGTCAATGTAAACATCCATCATACCATGGTTCGGATCTGCTGTACCAACTACCCATGCTTTCGTTCCGGTAAAGGTAAAGGTTGCTGCCAGTCCTGCTGTATCACCCCATGCAGAACCATTTGCATTTCCATCCTCGTCTTTCTCGAAATTCCAGGTTCCTTCTCTTGTTGCATCGTTGATAGAAACTTTTTTCAGATTGCTTGGCACTGCTTCACTGCTGCCATCAGAAGACAATGAAAATCCTTTGGATGCTTTATATACACCTACATTACAGATTTTCGGAGTATCTTTTGCTTCTGTGATATTAATACGGATTGCGGTACCTTCTACTGTTTCACCGCGGCACAGACGTTTTGCTGAAATTGTTTTTCCACTTGCAAAATCATGCCACTGTCCTGCCAGGTCTTTATATTCTACTGTAAATGCAGCAATAGTCTGACCTTTCTGAATGTATTCTTCAATAGATACCACATCAAATTTCTTCAGACCGCCAAGGTTAATTTCCAGACTTCCTGTGGTCTTTCCTTCTGCCGGTGCCCAGTAAGTATTGTCGTAAACTTCTCCCTCCGGAATGGTATCCAGAACTTTTGCAGCTCCGTACTTGTCAGAATTTTTCCATGTGGAATCTGCTGTTGCAGTTACTCCACTTGCTTTTGTTAAATCTGTTTTAAAAGTATCGCTGATGTTCTTTCCTAATTCTTTAAAGCGATTTAACTGTGTTTCTCCTACTTCACCATTCTTATTCGGAGATAAATTCATCAGAAGTGTCGCACCGCGACCAACTGTACGGAAATAAATATCTGCCAGTTCACTCTCTGATTTTGTGGTGTCATCTCCTGCAGAATCTCTCCAGAACCAACCTGCAAGCATCTTGGTATCTACTTCCGGTACAGACCACTGAACACCATTGCTTACACCAATATAAGCTCCATCGGATTTTGGTAATGTCTCATAGTCTTCACCAATATTGATCTTTGCCCATGTTTCATTAGATGCCCAGCCTGATTCATTTCCGATCCAGTGAATACCACCAGTACCGGCAAGTTTTTTATCTTCTTCTCCATTTTTACCATTTACTGCTTTACCTGTTCCAAATACCTGACAGTGTGGATTGTTGTTTTTAATCGCACCCAGGATTGCTTTCCAGTCATATGTCTGTCTATTACTTGCACTTCCCTGTGCTCCGTCCATCCACCATTCTACAAAACGGTCAGAACGGCGGTTTGGATTATTATTGCCATATTTATAGCTTCCATCTGCTTTTTTGGCCTGACAGATTTCATTGATCCATGCTACATACAGTTTATTGTAGTCTGTAAATGTTCCGGTATTATTGTTATTTTTCTTATTGTTGTTATCACCAAAGCATCCATATTTATCTTCATGGATATCCCACGGTGAAAGATAACATCCCATATCCAGATTATACTTGGTACATGCATCTGAAATTTCTTCCAGGATATCACCTTGATAATCTGTGCTTGCAATATCATAGTCTGTATACTGGCTTGACCACAGACAGAATCCATCATGATGTTTTGCTGTGAGGATCAGACGGCTGAATCCAGCCTCTTTTACTGCTTTTACAAGAGCTTCCGCATTAAACTTCTTAGTGAGTTTAAAAATTTCTTTCGGAGTCTTTGTTCCGTAATTTTCGCCCCACTCAACGTTATTGAATGTATTCGGTCCAAAGTGACAGAATGCAGCTGTTCCCTGTTTCATATACCAGAGCTGTTCATCGTTTGGTGTTGCTCCCCAGGTTTTCGGTGCATCTGCATCTTCCGGCTGTGTAGTATTTTTAATATCTACAGTAACAGTGCAGACTGCTGTCATGCTTCCATCTTCTGTTGTTGCCGTAATTTTTGCTTCTCCATTTGCCACTGCAGTAACTACACCTGTAGTTGCATCAACCGTTGCTACTTCCTCTTTATCGGATGCAAAAGTCACTTTTTTGTTGCTTGCATCTTCTGGTGTTACGTTTGCATTCAACTGCAGCGTCTGACCTTTTGCTGTCAGGGTAGCTGTTGTCTGATCTAAGGTAACTCCCTCTACAGCTACGTTTGCTTTCTTCTTAAATTCAAATTTATCTACCTGACCTCCACATTTTGGATTGGTTGCTGTAAATTTCAGCACACCAGCTCCTGCCTGTGTTACTTTGACAGTAAAGGTTACCGTATGTGTTGTAGTTGCTCCGGATTCTCCATAAACATCTACGCTTCCGCTTTCCACATTGGTTCCTTCCCATGTAAATTCATTTGGATTGTTCTGCAGACGTCCGCTGCGGTAAGTAGCTGTTACACTATAGTCACCTGCTGCCGGTGCATAAAAGTTCATATACATCGCATCGCCATTTTCAAACCAGGACACCATCTTCTTGCCGCTTGCCCACTCTGTATTTTCAATTACATGGATGTGTTTACTTGTATCTTCTCCTGCTTTTGGCACCAGAGTGAAATCTTCTGCTTCTACTGTCAGGGTATCATCACCAGTCGGTAATGTATATGCCTGTTCGATATCAAATTTATCTACCTGCGGACCTGCCTTCTCGCCTGCTTTGAAGGTCAGTGTACCTTCTCCCTCTTTTGTTACCTTTACGAAAAAGGTTACAGTATGTGTTGTAGTCGCTTTATCTTCACCGTATACATCTACACTTCCGCTTTCTACATTGGTTCCTTCCCATTCAAATGCATTTGGTGTGTCTGTATCTTTGCGACCACTGCGGTAAGTAGCTGTCACCGCATAGACTCCTGCTTTTGGTGCATTAAACTTAATAGACATTGCATTTCCGTTTTCAAACCAGTCAACGATTTTTCCACCGCTTGCCCAGTCTCTTTCTGCAATACGAATATAGTCATTTCCCTCCTTTTTTGCCAGAGTAAAATCTTCTGCTTCTACAGATAATTTTTCTCCCGCTGACGGCAAGGTAATCACTTTCTCGTCTGTTGTTTCATCACTTGCCTGTACTTCTGCTGCCACTGCATCTGCTGCGAATACCTGACTCATCGGTACTGCCGGTCCGGAAATAACCATTGCAGCTGCTGTCATGACAGCTAAATACTGTTTCCATTTCATAAAAGCCCTCCTTATTTGCTTATACCAAAAAATTAGCTATGTCTATTCTATGTTACCATTTTCAATGCTCTTTTTCAATTATTATTTACTAAAAAAAGCTGATTACCGGAATATTTTTTATCTATCCTTCCAATAATCAGCTTTCAGAGATTCTGTTTTTCTATCTATTTTGCCCTGTAATTTCCTGTTTTGTGTCAGAAAATCATAAAATTTATTCTTTTGTGCGTTATTTTTTGATACTCTATTTTACAAATCTGTTTACTATATAAGCGTTTGCCTCTTTTTCTTCCTGGTCATCCAGCGGCTGAAGTTTGATTTCTTCTCCATATTTTCGCTCCAGTGCTTTCTTTATCAACCAGTCACAGACCTGTGGATTTTTCGGCAGCAGTGGTCCGTGCAGATAGGTGCCGATCACATGCTTGTATACAATACCTTCATAGCCGGATTCACCGTCGTTTCCGGAACCATACAGGACTTTGCCAAACGGCTGGTTATCACCGATATCGGTACGTCCGCCATGATTCTCAAACCCGACAACCGGCATATCAAAGAGATCACTTTTCAGTACAATATTGCTGATCAGTCTTCCCGGTTTCTGCTCCGTGTGGAGTTTGACCAAATGCAGTCCTTCCATGCGGCCTTCGTCCGTCTGATAGTAATCTCCAAGCAGCTGATAACCACCGCAGACAGCGATCACAACACCGCCGTCTTCCACATAATCTTTAAAGTTTTTCTGGATCTGCTGCAGTCTTTTGCAGACGATCATCTGCTCACGGTCAGAACCGCCTCCGAGCAGTACAATATCCAGTTTGGAAAAATCTACTTCATCTTCCAGTTTAAATTCCAGCGTTTCTGCTTCAATGCCTCTCCACTGGCAGCGTTTCATCATGCACTGTATATTTCCCCGGTCTCCGTAGAGGTTCAACAGATCCGGATAAAGATGTCCGATTGTAATTTTCATAGCTTCTGCCGCCTCCTACGCTTTTTCCTGCTCTAATTTTTTCAGGATATTGTGAGTGTCATAAAGTGCCGTATAATTTACCAGCACGTACAGATTTCCGGTTCCGTCTGCAATGCGGCTGCGGATCGCCTTTTCTACATCCGGTTCCAGCCTGGATGGAATATCAACATATTTCAGACGCAGACGCATATCCTGGCATCGAATTCCGCTGACCGTGATCGACGCTGCATTCATATCCTGAAAACGGTCAAAATCCACATCCCAGAGCCAGGAAATATCCGTGCCGTCCTGATCTCTGTCGTTGATCAGCACAATGATATCTTTTGGTCTTTCATCCTCCTGTACTGCGGAAATATTCTGGTTAAATCCAGCCGGATTCTTTGCAAGGTTCAGCAGAACATCGGTATTTTTGATGTGAAAATGCTCCATACGTCCGTTCTGCGGATTGTAGTCTGCCAGCACTTTGTTGTAATTCTTTAATTCCAGACCGGCTGTGCGAGCTGCTGCATAGGCTGCCAGAATATTATAAACGTTGTAGAATCCACGGTAGTTGGCTTTTATTTCTCTGTTATCCACATCGAAGGAAAGTTTTCCACCGCTTTTTACGTTTTCAGCATCAAAATCGAGCTTCGGTCTTTTAAATCCGCAGTTCGGACACTCATAATCCCCAAGCTGACTGTAATGGTAAAAATGGTAATTCAGCTTTTCTCCGCAGCATTTGCAGAACTGACCTTCCCGGATCTCTCTTGCATTTTCTTTTTCCTGCTGACACTGCTTTCCGATACCAAACGTAACATATTTGTTACCGGAATCTTTTGCAAGAAATGCCGAAAGTGCATCATCGCCATTTACGACAAGTGTCATATCAGGAGCCATATGCATGGCTTTTTTGAGCAGTTCCATCGTAATATCAATCTCCCCGTAACGGTCGAGCTGATCACGGAAAAGATTGGTCAAAATCATATAGTCCGGTTTAAAATACGGCAGAACTCTTACTGTTGATGCCTCATCAATCTCAATACACGCATAATCCGCATCCAGTTTTCCGTTCCATTTTGCTGCCAGCACGAATGCCGATACGACACCGTTGAGCATATTGGAACCGGTGTGGTTGCAGATCACTTTCTCACCTTCTGCCTCGATTGCCGAGCAGAGCAGATTATTGGTTGTCGTCTTTCCGTTTGTTCCGCAGGTGATAAAAATCTTTTTCCGCACCTGCCCGGAAAGTTCCATCAGGATTTTCGGATCTATTTTAAGTGCAATTTTGCCGGCCAGGGTTACCCCCTGTTTGCCGGCAAGTTTACATACTACACATGTTGCTTTTGAAATCCAGATTGCAAGCATTCTTCGCAAAATCATGGTCTTCCTCCAGTTTGATTACTCCTGTGTTGTCTCTTCGTTTTTGATTTCTTCGTCGTTTTTCTCATCTTCGATCATTTCGTCTTCGATTTTTTTGATGATATCTTCGCTGTCTGCTGAAGTTTCACGGACTTTCGCAATACTTGCCACAGATACGTTCTCCGAAAGATTCATAAGTTTCACACCGGATGTCACACGTCCAAGAACGGAAATGTCGCTGCACATCATACGAATGACAATGCCTTCGGTATTGATCATCATGATCTCGTCATCCATATGGAGGTTCTTAACACCGATCACTTTTCCTGTCTTCTCCATAATCTTATAACATTTCACACCTTTACCACCGCGGTTCTGGCTCTTGAACTCATCGATCGAGGTCAGTTTTCCCATGCCGTTTGCAGATACGATCAGAAGGTGATCTCCCTGTGTATTGAGCTGCATACCAATGACTTCGTCGCCGTCATTGAGCTGCATGCCGATGACTCCCATCGCCGTACGTCCCATGCTGCGGACATCGGTCTCCGGGAAGCGGATACACTGACCGTATTTTGTTACCAGGAAAATATCTTTCTTGTTGTTGGTCAGCTTGACTTCGATCAGTTCATCATCTTCACGCAGGCTGATGGCTGCAAGTCCTGTCTTTCTTACGTTTGCATAATCCAGAAGCGGTGTCTTTTTCACAATACCCTTTCTGGTTGCCATAAACAGATATTTGCCCTGCTTGTACTCTTTGACCGGGATCATCGCCGTGATCTTTTCTTCCGGTGCGAGCTGGAGCAGATTGACGATCGCCGTTCCTCTTGCCGTACGGCTGGCTTCCGGGATTTCATATCCTTTCAGGCGGTATACTTTTCCGGTGTTGGTAAAGAACATCAGATAGTGATGTGTATTCATCATCAGCAGTTCTTCGATGTAATCATCTTCGATGGTCTGCATACCCTTGATGCCCTTGCCACCGCGGTTCTGAGCTTTGAAATTGTCAACACTCATACGTTTAATATAACCAAGTTTTGTCATGGCGATCACAACATTTTCACGCGGGATCAGATCTTCTGTAGAAATATCATACATATCAAATCCAATGGAAGTTCTTCTCTCATCACCATACTTATCTGCGATTTCCATGATCTCTGTTTTGATCACGCCAAGCAGAAGATTTTCGTCTGCCAGAATGGCTCTCAACTCCTTGATCTTTGCCATCAGAGCTTCATACTCTGCTTCGATCTTCTCTCTTTCCAGACCGGTCAGTGCACGCAGACGCATATCTACGATCGCCTGTGCCTGTGCATCGGAAAGTTCAAAACGTGTCATCAATGCTTCTTTTGCAAGTGCTGCTGTTCTGGATGCACGGATAATGCTGATGACTTCATCAATATGATCCAGTGCGATCAGCAGACCTTTTAAGATATGTGCACGTTCTTCTGCTTTGTTGAGTTCGTACTGTGTACGTCTTGTAACAACGTCTTCCTGATGTCTCAGATAATGCTGGAGCATCTCCAGAAGATTCAGAACTTTCGGCTCTTTGTTTACCAGTGCGAGCATAATCACACCAAAGGTATCCTGGAGCTGTGTATGTTTGAAAAGCTGATTCAGTACGACATTTGCGTTGACATCTCTTCGAAGCTCAATGTTGATACGCATACCTTCACGGCTTGATTCATCTGTGATCGCTGTGATTCCGTCAATCTTTTTATCACGTACCAGTTCTGCCATTTTTTCGATCAGTCTGGCCTTGTTTACCATGTACGGCAGCTCCGATACCAGAATACGACTCTTGCCGTTTGGCATGGATTCGATTTCTGTTACGGCACGCACACGGATCTTGCCGCGTCCTGTGCGGTAAGCTTCCTGGATTCCTCTTGTTCCGAGGATCATTGCACCGGTCGGGAAATCCGGACCTTTTACGATATCCAGGATTTCTTCGATCTCCGTCTCTCTGCCTTCTTCAATGCGGTTGTCGATGATCTTCACAACGGCTTTTACAATTTCACGCAGATTATGCGGCGGAATGTTCGTTGCCATACCTACGGCGATACCGGTCGTACCATTTACCAGAAGATTCGGAAATCTTGCCGGAAGTACATCTGGCTCTTTCTCCGTTTCATCGAAGTTCGGTGAAAAATCTACCGTATTTTTATCGATATCTGCAAGCATTTTCATGGAAATTTTGCTCAGACGTGCCTCAGTATATCGCATGGCAGCAGCTCCGTCGCCATCGACAGAACCAAAGTTTCCGTGGCCGTCTACCAGCGGATATCTGGTTGACCAGTCCTGAGCCATATTTACCAGTGCTCCGTAGATGGAGCTGTCTCCATGTGGATGATATTTACCCATGGTATCACCGACAATACGTGCACATTTACGGTGCGGCTTGTCAGGTCCGTTATTCAGTTCGATCATGGAATACAAAACTCTTCGCTGCACCGGCTTCAGACCGTCTCTTACATCCGGCAATGCACGTGCTGCAATAACGCTCATTGCATAATCGATATAAGATTCTTCCATGGTCTTTTTCAAATCCACGTCATGTATCTTATCAAAAATATTGTCTTCCAACAGTTTTTCCTCCTACTTCCGAGCACTAAATATCCAGATTTTTTACAAACTGAGCATTCTCTTCAATAAATTCTCTTCTTGGTTCTACCTGATCGCCCATCAGTGTTGTAAAGGTAACATCCAGCTCTGAAGAATTTTCGTTATCCATAACAACACGGCGGAGCACTCGTTTTTCCGGGTCCATGGTAGTTTCCCAGAGCTGCTCTGCATCCATCTCTCCAAGACCTTTGTAACGCTGGATCTTGTTGTTCTGGTCTCGTCCGACTTCTCCCAGGATCGCTGCCAGCTGCTCATCGCTGTACGCATACCAGACTTTTTTATTTTTCTCCAGTTTATACAGTGGTGGCTGTGCCAGATATACATGTCCTTCTTTGATCAGATCCGGCATGAAACGGTACAGGAATGTCAAAAGCAGTGTACTAATATGTGCACCATCAACATCGGCATCGGTCATAATGATGATCTTGTCATAACGCAGTTTTGAAATATCGAAATCTTCGTGAATACCGGTTCCGAACGCAGTAATCATCGCCTTGATCTCCGCATTTGCATAAATACGGTCAAGTCTTGCTTTCTCCACATTCAGGATTTTTCCGCGAAGCGGCAGGATTGCCTGGGTTGCACGGCTTCTCGCTGTCTTTGCAGAACCACCGGCAGAATCTCCCTCAACAATATAGATTTCACAGTTTTTCGGATCTTTGTCTGAACAGTCTGCCAGTTTTCCAGGAAGAGACATTCCTTCCAGTGCAGATTTTCTTCTGGTCAGATCTCTTGCTTTTCTGGCTGCCTCTCTCGCTCTCTGAGCCATGATAGATTTCTCAAGGATCATTTTTGCAACCTGCGGATGCTGTTCCAGATAGATCATCAGCTGCTCGGAAACAATATTGTCAACGGCACCTCGTGCCTCACTGTTGCCCAGTTTCTGCTTGGTCTGACCTTCAAACTGCGGATCTTCAATCTTGATGCTTACGATCACAGTAAGACCTTCACGGATATCATCACCGGAAAGTGTCTCGGTGTCCTTGATCAGTTTATTCAGTCTCGCATAAGAATTAAAAGTCTTTGTCAGTGCATTTTTAAAACCAGTCAGATGGGTTCCGCCTTCCGGAGTCGTGATGTTATTTACAAAACTGTAGGAACCTTCGGTGTATCCATCGTTGTGCTGCATGGCAACTTCCACATAAATATTATCCTTCATTCCTTCACAGTAAATAATATCCGGGTAAAGCGGTGTCTTGCCTTTATTCAGGTAAGTCACAAACTCCTTGATACCGCCCTCGTAATGGAACGTCTTTTCGATTGGTTCTTCCGGACGGTCATCTCTTAAAACAATCTTGATATTTTTTGTAAGAAATGCCATCTCACGAAGTCTCTGTTTAAGCACATTAAAATCAAAAACTGTTTCTTCAAAAATTTCGCTGTCCGGCAGGAATGTAACCGTTGTACCTGTTTTCTTTGAATCACATTCTCCGATCACTTTTAATTTATATACTACTTTTCCTCTTTCATATCGCTGACGATAAATTTTACCTTCATGGTAAATCGTAACTTCAAGATGTGTAGAAAGTGCATTTACAACAGACGCACCTACACCATGCAGACCACCGGAAACTTTATATCCGCCGCCGCCGAATTTTCCGCCGGCATGCAGGATCGTAAACACGACTTCTACCGCCGGAATACCTGCTTTGTGGTTGATTCCGACCGGAATGCCTCGTCCATTGTCAATGACTGTTACGGAATTATCTTTATTTATCGTTACCTGGATGGTATCACAATACCCCGCAAGAGCTTCATCAACTGCATTATCTACAATCTCATAAACCAGATGATGAAGACCTCTGGACGATGTACTGCCGATATACATACCCGGTCTCTTTCGTACAGCCTCAAGACCTTCCAATATCTGAATCTGATCTGCACCGTATTCTGCATTGCTCTCTGTGCCCATAGTAACCTCCTGTCTTTTCTTTTCATCCTTCGCAAACAACACCGTCTGCAACATGAAAAACTTTGTTCAACTGAAACTTGTTTTCTATAAAATCATCAATCCCCGTACAGGTGATCAACGTCTGTATATCATGTATACTGTCTAATAAATACTGCTGCCTGCTGCTGTCCAGTTCGGAAAGTACATCATCCAGAAGCAGTACCGGCGTATCTTTAATCGCTCTTTTTACCAGTTCGATCTCCGCAAGTTTCAGCGAAAGTGCAGCCGTTCTCTGCTGCCCCTGCGATCCAAATCTGCGGATATCTACACCCTTTACTTCAAAAAGCAGATCGTCCCTGTGAGGACCTGTCATGCTCATTTTCACCTTCAGATCCCGTTTCCTGGAAGTCTGAAGTTTTCTTTCGAATTCGTCCGCAGAAACATTTTTCTCATAACGGACCATCAGCTCTTCTCTGCCGCCCGTCAGATTTCTATGTATCTCTGCTACGATCACGCCAAGCTCTTCGACAAACCGCTCCCTTGATTCGATCAGCTTTTTTCCATATTTTACCAGCTGCATATCCCATATATCCAGCATTTCTTCATACTGACTGTTAAAAGAACACTCTTTCAGCAGCTTATTTCTCTGTATGATCACTTTATTGTAATTGGAAAGCTCGTGTAAGTAAAGCTTATCCAGCTGACAAAGTTCCATATCAATAAAACGCCGCCGCTCCGCCGGTCCGTTTTTAATGATACCAAGATCCTCCGGTGAGAAAAAAACGAAGTTTGCGATTCCAAGCAGCTCTGCCGCCTTTCGGATCGGCACGCCGTTGACTGCAATGCCCTTCGGCCGGTTCTTTTTCAGATGCATATCGATCTCATAAGCACTCTGGCTTCTGCTGATCGCCATCCGTATATGAGCTTCTTCCTCACCAAAACGGATCATTTCCCTGTCTTTACTTCCCTTATGGGATTTCGTCGTTCCGCATAGATATACCGCTTCGAGAATATTGGTCTTCCCCTGGGCATTGTTCCCATAGAAAAGATTCGTTCCCTTATCAAAAGACAACTGCAGCGACTCATAATTGCGGAACTGATTCAGCTTCAAAGATTTTACTATCATTCCATCAATCTGTAATTTTTACAGTCTGACCATCATATTCTACCACATCGCCGGCATGCAGTTTCTTGCCCCGCTGTGTTTCTGTCTGGCCGTTTACCTTCACAAGACCATCCTGAACGGCATATTTTGCGTCCACGCCGGACTCTACAAAACCTGCTGCTTTCAATGCCTGACCAAGTTTGATAAACTCATCTCTTAATTTAATTGTTTCCATAAACTTTCACTCCTTATGCCATAAAATTAACCGGCAAGATCAAATATATATAAGATTGCTGTTCGTCTCTGATAAAGCATGGTGCTTTCGGGTTCATCAGATAAATATCAACCGTTTCATCATCAATAACACGAAGAGCATCGATCAGAAATCGCGGATTAAATCCGATCATAATGTCCTTGCCTTCTTTATTGATGTCAATTTCTTCATCCATGGAACCAATCTGAGACTGAATCTTAAGTTCAATATTATCATCTGTGATTGAAAGAATGATCGGTTTTTTATCACTTTCTTTTACCAGAAGTGTCGCACGGTCAATACAGTCCAGAAGCTCTTTTTTATTTACCTGAATCTTGGTTTCGTAGTCACTGGAAAGCATCTGATCAATGCGGAAATATTCACCCTCAATCAGACGTGACACAACAACGGTATCATCAAATTCAAAGACAATATGATTTTTTGTAAAGAAAATACTGACTTCATCTTCGGTTTCGCCTGATAAAATCTTACTGATTTCGATAAGTGTCTTTCCAGGAACGACAACTTTGATATCAGAATATTCTTCTTTTAATTCAATTTTTCGTATACTTATGCGGTGTCCATCCAGGGATACTACACGCAGCATATCGCCTTTGACTTCGAATAATTCGCCGGTCATCATCTTATTGTTTTCATTGGCTGCGATCGAGAAAATAGTCTGACGAATCACCTCTTTTAATGTAAATTGAGAGACAACAATATGATTATCTCTTTCTACATAAGGAAGATAGGAAAATTCTTCCCCAGACTGACCGCTGATGCTGAATTTTGCCTTCTCACAGGTGATCGTAGTCGTCAGATTTCCGTCTGTTTCAATCGTAACATCATTATCAGGAAGTTTACGAATGATATCAGAGAAAATTTTTGCATCAATTGCAACAATTCCTTTTTCCAGAATGGTACCGTCAACGATGGTTTCAATTCCAAGTTCCATATCATTGGCTGTAAATTTAATATTGTTTGTGGATGCATCAATCAAAATACATTCCAGGATAGGCATGGTTGTTTTTCCTGGGATTGCTTTCAGAACAATATTCACACTTTTTAAAAGATTACTTTTTGAGCATACTAATTTCATTGTGTTGATAACTCCTTTGTGGGTTAAATGAGATAAATTAAAGAGAAAATCCGCAGTAGCCGCCGTAGGGGATGTGAATATGTGAATAACTCCCAAAATCCTTGAATTTAAGGGAAAAAACAGGTTGGATAAACTGGTGAAAAGTCCACAAATTTCTGAGGAAAACCGGTGGGTTATTAACATCCTCAGAAATTGGCTAAAGTTATTCACACAGTATCCAACACATATCCACATTATTTTGTGCACAAATAAAAAGACGATGCTTTTTCGGCCGTCTAGTTTGGATTCAGTTTCTTTTTAATGATATCTATCGTGTTTTTCAGATCATCGGAAGTCTCAATTTCTTTCGAAATTTTCTCAACTCCATGAAGTACGGTCGTATGATCGCGGTTTCCCATCAGTTTTCCGATCGCTTTGAGCGGTGTGCTGGTCATTTCACGGCACAGATACATGGCAATCTGCCTTGGAATCACGATATCAGCACTTCGTTTGGAACCTTTTATATCATCTGTTTTGATATGAAAGTGTTCTGCAACGGTCAGAAGGATTAGATCCGGGGTGATTTCTCGTTTTGCGTTCGGTGAAATCATATCCTTTAAGGCTTCCTGTGCCAGTTCTACTGTAATTTCGCGGTGTTCAAGACTGCTCATTGCAGTGATCCGGTTCAGTGCACCTTCGAGTTCACGGATATTGGACTTGATATTGATAGCAATATACTGAATGACTTCATCATCCAGATGGTAACCTTTTTCTTTGGAATCACGTTCTTCTTTTTTGCGGAGGATTGCCATCCTTGTCTCATAATCCGGGGAAGAAATATCTGCGATCAGGCCCCATTCAAAGCGGGATTTCAGCCTTCCTTCCAGCGTTGCGATCTCTTTCGGCGGTTTATCGGATGAAATGATGATCTGCTTTTTCGCACCATGCAGGTCGTTAAACGTGTGGAAAAACTCTTCCTGTGTGGACTCTTTTCCGATGATAAACTGGATATCGTCGATCAGCAGAACGTCGATATTACGGTACTTTTCACGGAATTTTGTCATAGCAGTATTATTGCCGTTTCGGATCGCTTCAATCAGTTCGTTCGTAAAGGATTCACTCGTTACATAAAGTACTCTGGTCTGTGGATTATTTTCCAGGATAAAGTGTGCGATCGAGTGCATCAGATGGGTTTTCCCCAGTCCAACACCTCCGTAGAGGAAGAGGGGATTGTAGATTTCGCCCGGGGATTCGGCAACTGCCAAAGATGCAGCGTGTGCAAATTTGTTGTTGCTTCCGACAACGAAGTTTTCAAAGGTATATTCCGGATTTAAATTTGCTTTTTCTAATATATTATTGAAAGAATTGTCAGTATTCGAAGAGGAATCCGCTTCTTTTACAACATTTTGTTCTACAGTATACACGATCTTGGTGCAGTCCAGTCCTGTAAGCTCTGCAATCGTAGAACGAAGCGGAGTTGTAAACTTCTTATTTATATAGGAATTAATGAAATCCTCGTTAATACCCATTTCATCAATCGGGACATAAATAAAAAGAGTGCCTTCGTCACTGTCATATCTTTGTACTTGAAGTGGTTTGATCCAGGTGTTGATGGAAATTGGGGAAAATCCGAATTCTGTACTGAGGGTATCCACAACACTGTCCCACTTTTCTTCTATGATATTCATGAGGATCTCCTTTTAAGGCCAGTTTTACTTATTTAATATTAAACTAAAACAGGAAAATTATCAATGCTTATTTTTGAATGTGCATAACTTTTCGACAATAATCCACACTCAAAAATGTGATAAAATGGGCGTTTGTGGGAAAAATGTAGAAAATATGCAAAAGTTACACACGAAGTTATCCCCAAGTTATCCCCAAAATGTGGATAACTTTATGTAAACCAATAAGTTTACATAAGTATGTTACAGAAGAACCAGATGAAAAAAAGGTTGAAAAATAAAGGAATTTTGGGAATCACAGACTTCGAAAAATGTAGAAAAATGTCGAAAGAAGGAAAGAGGGGGGATTGGCAGTGTGAATAACTAAAGGAACATCATCCACAGTTGGAAAAGCCTTATTTTAAGGCATTTTTTTGAAAAAGAAAAAAAGTTTTTCACATCAAATAAAAAAGTTATCCCCAAGTTATCCCCAAAATGTGGATAACTGAGTGTAAACTATGCAGATGTCCGCTTTGCATCCGTTTGTCTATGGGACTGACAGGAACGGTTCTGCCCCAAAGCTCGGTTCAATTGAAAAAATCACGGAATTACTTGACTTTATAGGGCTTTGCATATATAATTGAAACGATGTTTTCTAAACAGATAAAACAGATTTTATATTTGATAAGGAGGTGCCGTAATAATGAAAATGACATTTCAGCCAAAGAAAAGATCCAGAGCTAAAGTTCATGGATTCAGAGCAAGAATGAGCACTGCAGGCGGAAGAAAAGTACTTGCTGCCAGAAGATTAAAAGGAAGAAAAAAATTATCAGCATAGGCCGCAGATGTGTGGCCTTTTCTTCTATGTTCGTCTTTTGAAAGGATGACAGAAAAAAGGAAGCAGTATGATATTTTCAGAGTCTTTGAAAAAAAACAGAGATTTCCAGACGGTATATAAGTATGGAAAGTCGGCCGCCAACCGTTATCTCATTATGTATATCTATCCGAATCAGACAGAGAGGAACAGACTTGGGATTTCGGTCAGTAAAAAGGTGGGCAATAGTGTGGTCAGACACAGACTGGCCAGATTGATAAGAGAAAGTTATCGCCTGAGTGAAACCAGGTTTCACTCAGGATATGATATTGTAGTAATTGCAAGACCTGTTGCAAAAGATAAGAATTATTTTGAAGTAGAAAGTGCATTATTACATCTTGGTAAAGTGCATAAAATAGCAGGTTGATATTCATGAAAAATATTTTAATCGCAATGATCCGGTTTTATCAGAAATTTCTGTCACCATTAAAGCATACGAGATGCCCCTATACACCGACCTGCTCGCAGTATGGCCTGGAGGCGATACAAAAATACGGGGCTGTTAAAGGAAGTCTTCTGGCATGCTGGAGGATTTTGCGATGCAATCCCTTTTCCAAGGGTGGTTATGATCCCGTTCCGTAAACGGGTAGGAAGAATTAAAAATAGAAAATTGAATATGAAGAACTGCTGTATAATGTCAGGTGAATATGCAGGAGGAAGGTTATGTTATTAACAAAAAGCAACATCATCATCATTGGACAGGTGGCAACACTGTTAGGTCTTTTGATGAATGCGATTTTTAGTTTCACTGACGGGGTGTTTGGGATTTCCAATATCGGTGTATGTATTATTTTGTTTACACTGGTTATTTATGCCCTGCTCACTCCACTCACGATCAAACAGCAGAAGTTTTCAAAGATGTCTGCGATCATGAATCCTGAGATAAAGGCAATCCAGAAAAAGTATGCCGGCAAAAACGACCAGGTAAGTATGATGAAGATGAACGAAGAAACACAGAATGTATATGCAAAATACGGTGTTTCTCCGATGGGAACATGTCTTCCGATGCTGATTCAGCTGCCGATCCTGTTTGCATTGTATCGTGTAATCTGGAATATTCCGGCTTACGTTGCAAGTGTAAAAGATGTATTTACTCCTCTTGTAAATGTTCTTTTAAAGACACAGGGTACACAGCAGTTTTTAGCTGATACAGTAGGAAACCAGGTCAATTTCCAGAGACTTGGTTATACAGCAAACAGTGCGATCGATGCACTGTACAAGTTCAAACCGGCAGACTGGACTGCAATGGCAGAGAAGTTTCCGGATCTGTCAGGTATGATCTCACAGACAACAGGCAGTCTTGATAAAATGAACTATTTCCTGGGATTGAATATTTCCAACTCACCGATGACAGCGATGGTGGAAAATTTCAAGGCACATAACTGGATTTTATTTGTATGTGCACTGGCAATCCCGGTACTGGCAGGTTTAAGCCAGTGGCTCAACACCAGACTGATGCCGCAGGCAGCAGCAAGCCCGGCAGGAGACGACAGTTCCATGGAAAGCTCCATGAAGATGATGAACAATATGATGCCTCTGGTATCTGTATTCTTCTGTCTGTCACTTCCGATCGGTCTTGGTATCTACTGGATCGCAGGTGCGGTATTCAGAGGTATCCAGCAGGTTGTTGTCAACAAACATATGGAAAAGATGGATATGGACGCACTGATCCGCAAAAATGTGGAGAAAATGAATGCCAAACGTAAGAAACAGGGACTTCCGCCAAAGAAAATTTCTGAGCATGCAAAAGTAAACTTCAAAGATCTTGAGGATGCACGGAAAGTGGATGAGAAGAAACAGGCAGAACGTCAGAAAAAAATCCAGGATTCTACGGAGTACTATAAACACGCAGATGCGAAACCGGGAAGTATTGCAGCAAAAGCGAGAATGGTTCAGCAGTTTGATGAAAAGAATCCAAAAGGTAAGAAAAATAAGAATTAAAGTAATAAGGTAATAAAGAGAAGTAATATGGGGAGAAGGATGGGAGGTATTAAAATGGAAGAGTATATCGAGGTTTCTGCGAAGACAAAAGAAGAAGCGATCATGAATGCAGCAATTCAGCTTGGAACAAGCAGCGATAATATTGAATATGATGTTATTCAGGAAGCAACTTCCGGACTTTTTGGAATCGGAAGAAAACCGGCCATTATAAGGGCAAGAAAGAAAAAAGATATTTCTCTTGATTTTGAGGAAGCCGTAAGAGATCCTTTGAAGGACATTTCTGCAAAGAAAAGCTTTATGAAAAAACCGGCAAAGAAATTTACCAAAGAGTCGGTAAAAAAACAGCCTGAGAAAACGGTTGAAAAGAAGGAAGAAAAACCGGTTGAGAAGGAACCGGAAAGAAAACCGGAAAATCAGCCGCAGTCAAAAGCTGAAAAAGAAGTGGAAGTAAAGAAAGAAGAACCGCAGGCAAAACCGGCAGTTACAAGAGAAAAGCTTCCAATCAACAAAGAAGCAGCAGAGAAAGATGCAAAAGAATTTCTGGAGAAAATGTTTGCAGCAATGGATTCAGAAGTTTGCATCAAAACATCATTTGATAAAGATGACAATCTGAACATCGAGCTTTCCGGTAAAGATATGGGTGTTCTGATCGGTAAGAGAGGACAGACTCTTGATTCTATCCAGTATCTTACAAGCCTCGTTGTCAACAAAGGCAATGCGGGGTATGTACGTGTGAAGGTAGATACCGAAAACTACCGTGCACGCAGAAAAGAGACGCTGGAAAATCTGGCAAAGAATATTGCGTTCAAAGTAAAGAGAACAAAGAAACCGGTATTCCTGGAGCCGATGAATCCATACGAGAGAAGAGTGATCCATTCTGCACTTCAGAATGATCCGCTGGTGTCCACACACAGCGAGGGCGAAGAGCCGTATCGTAAAGTAGTTGTTACATTAAAAAAACAGTAAAGTAAAATAGTTGTAAGTGATATGAGTCTGATTTTCAGTGCGGCAGATATGCTGCCGAAAATCAGACTTTTTGAATATCAGGAGGAATCAATGAAAGGTGAAACGATTGCAGCGATCTCCACAGCAGTCAGCAGTTCTGGAATCGGGATTGTGCGAATCAGCGGAGATCAGGCATTTGAAATAGCGGACCGTGTATACAGAAGTCCGAAAGGCAAAAAGAAATTATCAGAACAGCAATCCCATACGGTTCACTATGGTTATATCTGTGACGGAGACGAAGTGCTGGATGAGGTGCTTGTAGTTCTGATGCGTGCACCGAGGAGTTTTACGGCGGAAGATACCGTAGAAATCGACTGCCACGGCGGTGTGTATGCGATACAGCGAGTGCTGGAAGCTGTGATCAAAAATGGTGCAGCTCCGGCAGAGCCGGGAGAATTTACCAAACGTGCCTTTTTAAATGGAAGAATGGATCTGTCGCAGGCGGAGGCGGTGATGGATGTCATTGAGGCAAAAAATGAATACGCTCTGAAAAGTTCCGTCGGCCAGCTTCGCGGAAGCATCGGTCAGAAAATAAAGGATCTGAGAGCAAAGATCATTTATCATATTGCATATATTGAGTCGGCATTGGATGATCCGGAACATATCAGCCTTGACGGTTATCCGCAGGAGCTTGAAAAGGAAAATGAAGCGTGGATCGAGATGATCGAGAAGCTGATCCGCTCTGCAAACGATGGAAGGATCATGACGGAAGGCATCAAGACGGTAATCCTTGGAAAGCCAAACGCCGGAAAGTCTTCTCTGCTTAACAAGCTTTGCGGAACGGAAAAGGCGATCGTGACAGACATTGCGGGAACGACAAGAGATGTGCTGGAGCAGAGCATCAATCTTCACGGCATCACACTTAACCTGATGGATACCGCAGGCATCCGTGATACGGAAGATATCGTAGAGCAGATTGGTGTGCAGCGTGCAAAAAAATATGCAAAAGAAGCAGACCTGATTCTGTACGTGGCAGATTCATCGACCGCACTGGATGAGAATGATGAAGAGATTATCGAACTGTTTGAAGGCAGAAAGGTGATCGTTCTTTTAAATAAATCGGATCTGGAGCCGGTAACGACAGAAAAGATCCTGAAGGAAAAAGCAGGAGGACATCCGGTGATCTGCGTTTCTGCAAAAGATGAGACCGGATTTGAACAGCTTGAGGATACACTCAAAAATATGTTTCTCGAAGGCAGCCTTTCTTTTAACGATGAGGTATGTATCACAAATATGCGTCATAAGGCAGCACTTATGGATGCAAAAGAGAGCCTGAAGCAGGTGGCGGAGAGCATCGCACAGGATATGCCGGAGGATTTCTTCTCGATCGATCTGATGAGTGCATATGAATCTCTGGGAACGATTATCGGCGAGGCCGTGGATGATGATCTGGTAAATGAAATTTTCAGTAAGTTCTGTATGGGCAAATAAGTGGAGGCAAGAAATGAATACATTAGAAGAATATACAGATGTGGTAGTCGTAGGAGCCGGACATGCCGGATGTGAGGCAGCACTTGCCTGTGCAAGACTCGGACTTTCCACAACCATTTTTACCGTGAGTGTGGACAGCATTGCACTGATGCCGTGCAACCCGAACATAGGTGGAAGCTCCAAGGGTCATCTGGTAAGAGAGATCGATGCACTTGGCGGTGAGATGGGAAAAAATATCGACAAAACGTTTATCCAGTCCAAGATGCTCAATAAATCCAAAGGACCTGCCGTACATTCTCTGCGTGCACAGGCAGACAAGGCAGAATATTCCAGATCCATGCGAAAAGTTTTGGAAAACACAGATAACCTGTCAATCGTGCAGGCAGAAGTTGCAGAAATTCTGACAGAAGACGGAAAAATCACCGGAGTCAAAACATTCTCCGGGGCAACGTATTACTGCAAAGCCTGCGTGCTTTGTACCGGAACATATCTGCGTGCAAGATGCATTTACGGTGATATCAGTAATTATACCGGGCCAAACGGATTGCAGGCAGCAAATCATCTGACAGATTCCCTGAAAGCACATGGAATTGAGATGCAGCGATTTAAGACCGGTACACCGGCACGTGTAGACCGCAGATCGATTGATTTTTCAAAAATGCAGGAACAGTTTGGCGATGAGAGAGTGGTACCCTTTTCTTTTACAACCGATCCGGAGAGTGTCCAGATCGACCAGGCATCCTGCTGGCTGACTTATACAAACGAAGAAACACATGAAATTATCCGGAAAAATCTGGATCGTTCACCACTTTATTCCGGTATGATCGAAGGAACCGGACCGAGATATTGTCCGTCCATCGAGGACAAAGTGGTAAAATTTGCAGATAAAAACAGACACCAGGTATTTCTTGAGCCGGAAGGACTGCATACGAACGAAATGTATATCGGCGGTATGTCAAGCTCCCTGCCGGAAGATGTTCAGCATGAAATGTACCACACGGTAGCCGGACTTGAGCACGCAAAGATCGTCCGCAATGCCTATGCGATCGAGTATGACTGCATCAATCCGAGACAGCTGGATGCATCCCTGGAGTTTAAAAATATCAGGGGACTTTTCAGTGGCGGACAGTTTAACGGCAGCAGCGGATATGAAGAAGCAGCGGCACAGGGACTGATTGCAGGTATCAATGCAGCAATGCAGGTAAAGGGAAAAGAACCGCTGATCCTTGATCGTTCGGAAGCTTATATTGGTGTTCTAATCGATGATCTGGTAACAAAAGAGAATCGTGAGCCATATCGTATGATGACATCCAGAGCAGAATATCGTCTGCTTCTGCGTCAGGACAATGCAGATCTGCGTCTGACAGAGAAAGGTTATCAGGTGGGGCTGATCTCCGAAGAACGCTATCAGGATCTGAAAACAAAAGAGCGTCAGATCGCAGAGGAAATGGAACGTGTAGATCATGAGAATATTGGCGGAACCGAAGTAGTACAGAAATTTCTGGAGGCACATGAAAGTACACTTCTGAAGTCCGGAACAACCATCGGAGAACTGGTACGCCGTCCGGAGCTGGACTATGAGATGTTAGCAGAGATTGACAAAAACAGACCGCAGTATTCTGCCGGTGTGCGTGAACAGGTCAATATCAACATCAAATATCAGGGCTACATCCGAAGACAGATGAAGCAGGTCGAACAGTTCAAGAAAATGGAAAACAAACGGATTCCGAAAGATATTAATTACGACGAAGTCGGAAGCCTGAGAATTGAAGCGGTGCAGAAACTGAAAAAATTCCAGCCGCTTTCCATCGGACAGGCATCCCGTATTTCCGGTGTGTCACCGGCGGATATTTCCGTACTGCTCGTATATTTGGAATCCAGAGATCGAAAATAAAGTGAAGTCCTGCGGCAAAAGAATGTTTGGCAGACGAAACGTAAATATTGAATTTTAAGTCAGATGCACGAGATATTTGACAGGAGGAAAACGTGGACAGAAGTAAATTTCATATTTTAGAAGATGGATGTCAGGCATTTGGCGTGACATTGACAGAGAAGCAGATTGAACAGTTTGAGAAATATTATGAGCTGCTGGTAGAATGGAATAAAGTGATGAACCTCACCGGGATCACTGAATTTGACGAAGTGATGCAGAAACATTTTGTGGACAGCGTGGCAGCGGCAGAATATGTGGAGATGGAAAAAATAAACAGCCTGATCGATGTCGGGACCGGAGCCGGCTTTCCGGGAATCCCGCTGAAGATTGTTTATCCACATTTGCAGGTGACACTTTTGGACTCTTTGAACAAAAGGATCAAATTTCTGGATGAAGTTGTGGATAACCTGGGGCTTATCGGAATCGAAACGGTGCATGGAAGAGCAGAAGATGCGGCGAAAAAAGCAGAATACCGCGAACAGTTTGATCTGTCTGTTTCCAGAGCAGTTGCGAACCTTGCGTCCCTTACCGAGTACTGCCTGCCGTTTGTAAAAGTCGGCGGAAAATTTGTTTCCTATAAATCTGTTTCGGTGGATGAAGAAATCGCTCAGAGTAAGAAGGCAGTTTATGTGCTTGGCGGAGAAATCGGAAAAGTGGAGAAATTCCATCTGCCGGGAAGTGACATGGAGAGGGCACTTGTGGTTGTGGAAAAGAAGAGAAGCACGCCGAAGAAATACCCGAGAAAAGCCGGGATGCCGACGAAAGAGCCTCTTGCGTGAATGTGTAAAAAGAGTGTAATAATGTAAAAACGTACGTCAGGATGATTTGAAAACAATCTGCTGACACGCTTCGTTTTCTGTAAAGCCTTGTTGTCGCCAGGGTGGTTTTATGCCGACTGAAACGGAGTGCAGACTGCACAGCGATTCTGCTGGGAAAATGTCATCTGAAAATGACCAGAATCGCGTGCAAGTCTTACATATATCAGATTTAAATTTTAAAAGAACATATCAATAAATTCCATGACAGCCTGCGGATTTTCCATTTGCGGGTATTTTTCTGTATTTTCAATAAAATCGTATTCTACAGCGGAATTGAGGAGGACATAGCCTTCGACGGTTCGTTCACGTTCCGCTGTCTTTCTTCCTTCGAGAATAAACAGACTGTTGTTGATGCTGTTTAAGGCTCTGGAGATGTCTGCATTTAAATAAAATCCATCCAGGCTGGACAGCAGATATTTCCCGCCGCACTCATCGAGATGAGCAGCTTCATGATAAATGTCCAGCGTCTTCTTTGAGACAGAAAAAGGATTATAAAAATACTTTTCAGTGAATAAATATTCAATATTTTCCCGCCGCATCTGCATGTTGTATACAGCTGTACCGACGATCGGAAGATCCATAATAAATTTGATGATCCTGGAACGTTTGGACGGTGTACATTTCAGATTGGAAATGCTTTCCGGATTGATCATCATAATTTTGTTATAGGCATCCGGATTGGTACTGCATGCCATCAACACAAAAGAAGAAGACAGACCGGTAGCGATGATGTCTGTTTTTTCGTGAATCACATGCTCGATAAAATCATTGATAAGCTGCACGTAAAAATAGTTTGTGTAGGTCAGGTTCGGTTTATCAGAACGACCGCAGCCAAGAAGATCCAGGCAATATACCGTGTGGTCTGCGGACAGATCTTTCAGCAGCAGATCCCATTCGTAGGAAGAGGCAGCCGGAGCCAGATCGTGAACAAGCAGGAGAGGAGAACCGCTTCCTGTTTTTGTATAATAGACCTGACCGAAACGCCAGTCATAAAAAGCACCTTTATGTTTATCCAGCAGATTTTTAACCGTGGCAAAAGCCTGGGCACAGCGATTGACGATGTGAAGAGAGCCAACAGCCAGAGCGGTCATGAGAATGCCGGTTTTGATTTTTTGCTTCATAAAAACTCCTTTCTGAGAAACATTGTCTTATACAGATCTTTGTGATTTTTCATTGCCTTCATTATAATCCAAGATGTAAGCAGAGACAAGGCAAAAGTATATCAGATGTGCACAGAAGAATATGGCATGGGATGCATGACGTGCACATCGCAGCAAGAATGTCAGAGGTATTCTTGAAATAAGAAACAATATAGAAGATATAAAAATTTCATATGTTTCACGTGAAACATTACTTTACATAATTCTGTTTATCCAGTACAATGGGTTAGAACATACAGAAAGCGATGATAAAATGGTAAAAGAGTATTTAAAGGAAAAAGCAGACAGTCTGACAGCCGAAAAAGAACGGTTGACAGCTCAAAAGGAAAGGCTTGACGGGATACGTGAGCGCCTTCACAAAAGCATAGACGAGGTGCAAAAAAAGGAAGACGTTGATTTTGAAATTTTTTCGCCGCGGGCAGATATGCGTGTGTCTAAGGAGATGCTGAATGAGATGCATCAGCAGATGAATGATGTCAAAAGGCAGCAGGCACAGACAGCGAGGGAACTGGAAGAGGTAACGGCAAAGCTGGACAAGTTTCTGTACATGCTCGAAGAGGTGCAGAATCTGCCGGATTAATATTTCATATGTTTCACGTGAAACATTTCCAGGATTTTGGAATGCTTAAGACTGGATATCTAAAAAAAGAAGTGCTATAATTGAAAAATACTTTGTGTTCAGGGCAAATGCACGTGAAACAAAGCAGCATCTGGTATGAACTGGAAACGAAAGGGGAATATTTAATGGAAAGAACTATCGTAGTCGCCAACCAGAAGGGTGGTGTAGGCAAAACAACAACAGCGATCAATCTGGCAGCTTCTCTGGCAGAACTGGGAAAGAAGGTACTGGTAGTGGATATGGACCCACAGGGAAATACTACCAGCGGACTGGGAATTGACAAAGAGCAGGCAGAAAATACGGTGTACGAGCTGATGCTGGAAGAGTGTTCCGTAGAGGATGCGATTATGGAAAGTGAGTATGAAAATCTGAGTGTTCTTCCGTCAAATATCAATCTGGCAGCAGCAGAGATCGAGCTGGTGGGAGCAGAGGAAAAGGAATATATTTTAAAGAAAGCAATCGATAAAGTAAAGAAAAACTATGACTTTGTGCTGATCGACTGTCCACCTTCTTTAAGTATGCTGACTATCAATGCAATGTGTGCGGCAGATACGGTACTCGTGCCGATTCAGTGCGAATATTATGCACTCGAGGGACTGTCTCAGCTGATCCACACAATCAATCTTGTCCAGGATCGACTGAACCCGGATCTGGAAATCGAAGGCGTGGTATTTACCATGTACGATGCAAGAACCAATCTGTCTCTTCAGGTGGTGGAAAACGTAAAAAATAATCTTGATCAGAATATTTATAAGACAATTATCCCAAGAAATGTAAGATTAGCAGAGGCACCAAGTTATGGAATGCCGATCACCAGATATGACAAGCGTTCTACCGGAGCAGAAAGCTACCGCAGACTTGCCGAAGAGGTAATTCATAGAGGAGAGGAAGAATGGCTGTAAGAAAAGCAGGGCTTGGTAAGGGACTGGACTCCCTGATCCCGGAGCATAGCGTAAGAAGAAAAGCGGAAAAAACGGAGCAGAAACCGGAAAAAAATGAGCTTCTTCTGAAGATAACAGATATTGAACCAAACAGAGAACAGCCGCGGAAACATTTTGATGAAGATGCGTTGCTGGAATTGTCAGATTCCATCAAACAATTTGGAATTATCCAACCGCTGATTGTTCAGAAAAAAGAGGATCATTACGAGATCATAGCAGGGGAACGCAGATGGCGTGCGGCAAAGATGGCAGGGTTAAAAGAGGTTCCGGCTATTATCAAGAGTTATACAGATCGGGAAATCCTGGAGATTTCTCTGATTGAAAATATTCAGCGGGAAAATTTAAATCCGATCGACGAAGCAAGAGCTTATAAAAAGCTGCTCACCGAGTTTCATCTGAAGCAGGATGAAGTGGCGGAGCGTGTTTCCAAGAGCAGAACGGCAGTGACCAATTCCATGCGTCTTCTGAAGCTGGATGAGAGAGTACAGCAGATGGTGATCGATGAAATGCTCACGACCGGCCATGCGAGAGCGTTGATTTCTATTGAAGACCGAGATCTGCAGTTCCAGATGGCAAATCAGATCTTTGATAATAAATTAAGTGTCAGAGAGACAGAAAAACTGGTCAGAAAACTGGGCGAAGAAAAGGAAGAAACCACAAAAACAAAAGAACCGGATGTAGAGATCATTTACCGGAATCTGGAAGAAAAGGTAAAAGAAATACTCGGTACAAAAGTACAGATCAGTCACAAAAAGAATAATAGCGGAAAAATTGAGATTGAGTATTATTCCAATGAGGAACTGGAGAGGATCATTGAACTGCTGGAAAGCGTTCAGAATCATTAAAATTAAATAAGGAATGGAGGGAAAATATGGGGATTTTTGATGCGATAGGCATTGATGCAGGTATCGTGCTGATCATTGTAATTCTGATACAGCTTGTGCTGATTTTTTTCCTGGTCAAGCAGTCCATGAAGCTGGCAAGACTTACGAATAAGTACAAAATGTTCATGCGTGGAAAAGATGCGATATCCCTGGAAAAAGCATTTGAAAAGAAATTCGAAGAAGTAGATGCCATGACAGAAGCAGTAAAATATCAGGCGGATGAGATTTATAAATTAAAAGAAATCCAGAAAATGACACTGAACAAAACTGCAATCGTAAAATATGATGCATTCAAAGATGTCGGCGGCAAATTAAGTTTTGCACTTGCAATGCTGGATAAAGAGAACAGCGGATTTGTATTAAATGCGATCCACAGCAGAGAAGGCTGTTATACTTATGTCAAAGAAATCGTAAAAGGCGAGTCTTATATCGTGCTTGGCGAAGAAGAAAAAGAAGCACTGCGTCAGGCTGTAAATGCACACAACGATATCGGATAACGTCAGGTATTAAAACAGAAAGTGTTTGCACAGAAGGACACAAAGTCACTTTACGAGGCAGATTACATGTGTTAAAATCGGAAAAGAAGTGACCCGTGATCCAGAGGGTCTTGAGTTGAAATAAAATGAAATAAAAGAAAAGGACGATAAAAAATGTTAGACATTAAATTTGTGAGAGAAAATCCGGAAATTGTAAAACAGAATATCAGAAATAAATTCCAGGATAAAAAACTGCCGCTGGTAGATGAAGTACTGGAGCTGGACAAGAGAAACCGTGAGATCAAACAGGAAGTAGAAGCTCTGCGTGCAGAAAGAAACAAACTGTCCAAAGAGATCGGCGGCCTGATGAAACAGGGTAAAAAAGAAGAGGCAGAGGAAGTAAAACGTCAGGTAGCAGCAAGTGCTGATCGTATCAACGAACTTTCCGCAGAAGAAGCTGAAGTAGAAGAAAAACTGAAAACAAACATGATGGTTATCCCGAACATCATCGATCCGTCTGTGCCGATCGGAAAAGATGACAGCGAAAACGTAGAGATCGAACGCTTCGGTGAGCCGGTTGTTCCGGATTTTGAAATCCTGTACCATACAGAAATCATGGAATCTTTCAACGGTATCGACCTTGACAGTGCAAGAAAAGTTGCCGGAAATGGATTCTATTACCTGATGGGAGACATCGCCAGACTGCATTCCGCAGTGATCGCATACGCACGTGATTTCATGATCAACCGTGGATTTACTTACTGCGTACCGCCATTTATGATCCGCAGCAACGTAGTTACCGGCGTTATGAGTTTTGCCGAGATGGATTCCATGATGTACAAAATCGAAGGCGAAGATCTGTATCTGATCGGAACCAGCGAACATTCTATGATCGGTAAATTCATCGACACAATCATTCCGGAAGAAGAGCTGCCGAAGACGCTGACCAGCTATTCTCCATGTTTCAGAAAAGAAAAAGGTGCACACGGCATCGAAGAGCGAGGTGTATACCGTATCCACCAGTTTGAAAAACAGGAAATGATCGTTGTATGCAAACCGGAAGAAAGCAAAATGTGGTATGAAAAACTGTGGAAAAACACCGTAGATCTGTTCCGCAGCATGGATATCCCGGTTCGTACGCTGGAATGCTGTTCCGGTGACCTAGCAGACCTGAAAGTAAAATCAGTGGACGTAGAAGCATGGTCTCCAAGACAGAAAAAATATTTCGAAGTAGGAAGCTGCTCAAACTTAGGTGACGCTCAGGCACGCCGTCTGAAAATCCGCATAAATGGTGAGAATGGCAAATATTTTGCACATACATTAAACAATACCGTAGTTGCACCGCCTCGTATGTTGATTGCATTCCTGGAGAACAACCTGCAGGCTGACGGAAGCGTTAAGATTCCGGAAGTACTTCAGCCATACATGGGCGGCATGAAAGTGATTGAAAAGAAATAATAGAGGTGGCATAATTGCATAATTATCTGCGAGCAATCGGATTTAGCAATCTGCAGAATGAAAAAGATATAAAAGAAATCCTCACCGAGGTTTTCCACGATTTTGACGAAAGAGAAGTTTCAAGAGAAGGGAAAAACAAAGCTTTTGTAGAGTATACAAAAAGCTTTGGTGAAAATATGGGAATCAAGATGTGCGGCATCATGGATACGGATGGTTTCCATCAGGAGTATTATTTCCCATATTTTCAGGGAAAAGATATCAGCAGCAAAGAAGATCTGATCATTGAACGCCATGCGGCAAGAGAATCCTTTGCCGGTGTCTGCGAAGATGTAAGGATTGGTGTTTCGGTTATTTTCTATTTACAGAATGCCGCAAAATATAAAAAGGAAATGCTGCTCGGACATCTGTTGAGTGATAAGATCAGCACGAGCTTTTCCGGACTTTCCCTGAAAGGCAAAATTTTATTTCCAGTACAGAAGGCGGAGCCGCGTGTCACTGCGACAGGAAGTGATTCGGCAAATCAGAGGCATAAAATGATCGCAGCCGCAAGACAGGGTGATGCAGAGGCAATCGAAAGCCTGACATTGGAAGATATTGATACTTATGCGGCAGTCAATCAGAGGATTTTAAAAGAAGATCTTTTCAGCATTGTAGACACACTCTTTATGCCGTATGGCCTGGAATGTGATCATTATCAGGTCATGGGAAACATTAAGGATGTTGAAAAAACAGTGAATAAATATACAAAAGAAACCATTTATCAGCTCAGGCTGGAGTGCAACGATATGAACCTGGATGTCTGTATTAACAAAGAGGATCTGCTCGGTGAGCCGGAGGTCGGAAGAAGATTTAAAGGTACTATATGGCTTCAGGGACATATCAATTTCGCAAATTAAGTGTGGACGCATAAAAAAGGCTGTGCTATAATAAAAAAGCTGGCAGCTTTGGCTGCCAGGCACACTGTTTCCTTAGTTAAATGGATATAACAAGTGTCTCCTAAGAGAAAGCCGAGGCTTTCCCCAAAGGGAAAAATCCTAGAAACCCAGTAAAATCAAGGGTTTGCGGCATGTGTCGTCATAGCTCAGCTGGATAGAGCACTCGCCTCCTAAGAGAAAGCCGGGGCATTCCCCAAAGGGAAAAAATGAAAAACAACTTTCAGTTCGAATCTATTCTGAAAAATGCTAATGGTGACAACAAAGCATTCCCCAAATTGGGGAAC